>Ga0256841_1002502_pt1 | contig 14558 bp, 15 predicted proteins | sample 356308metaG_FD_185971 | JGI IMG/M metagenome (GOLD analysis project Ga0256841, IMG submission 185971) | Hydrothermal vent microbial communities from Mid Atlantic Ridge, Atlantic Ocean - 356-308 | ecosystem: Environmental > Aquatic > Marine > Hydrothermal vents | place: Atlantic Ocean: Mid...
CCCCTTCCTCATGAGCCGTTCCTTGAGGAGGAAGTAGTTGGTGAGCTGACCGTTGTGGACGATCGCCACGTCGGGGAAGGGCCGGGCCCAGAAGGGATGGCTCGCCGTGGGCGAGACGCGAGACTCGGTCGCCATCCGAGCGTTGGCGATGCCGTAGGACCCGACGAACGCCTCGACCCCGTGCTTGGCCGCCACCTCCTCGGCCGTTCCGACGTCCTTGACGATCTCGAGGGATCGACCGATCGACTGGATCTCGAATCCGGTGATGGCGTCCGCACGCGCCACCCAGTCGGCCAGCGCCACCGTCGGTGGGGTGACCACCATCCTCACGGAGACATGGCGCTGGTCGGTGTCGTCCCAGGTCGGATCTTCGAGGAAGTCGGCGCCGCAGTCCCGGAGCACGTCGAGGAAGGCCTCCAGGTCGTCGGAGAGCCGATCCCGATCATCCCCGACCACTCGGACGACGTAGCCATCCTCTCGGCGTGGTCCATACAGCGCGAACCCGGTCGAGTCGCCGCCACGATGGACCATCGCCTCCATCATGGCGACCAGGTCGGCACCCACGGTTCCGAGCGACCCGAGGATCCGGCCCGCGATCCCGCACATGTTCCTCGATCCCTCTCCCAAACTTGAATACTGGATACAGTGTACGTTGTGACCATAGCACCCCGGCTCAGCCGAGGTCGGCCAGATGGAGGAGCAGGGCGAGCTGATCGTCCGCCTCCTCGGGCCGTATCGGCACCGTGTAGGGAGGCAGGGGCGGGAAGTACATCGCCGTGATCGTGCCCGGGAGCGGCACGATCGTCACCAGACGCCCCGCGGGGGTGTCCAGGACGCCGATCTTCTTCAACTCCGCCCGAGCCGCCAGCGTCGTCGTCCGGCGGTCACCGAGTCGGCGAGCCAGCTCGTCCCCCGCCCCCCTCTTCGTGACGAACACGCCCTTGTCGAAGCGGTAGTCGAGCTCGGTGGCTCCCCCGTCGTCGACGGGGGAGCCACGTCGTGCCACCCACTGGGTGTCGATGAGGGCACCGAACATCTTGAAGAGGCCGGCGAACCCCACCTCGACGGTCAGGTCCGGCCGCACCTGGACCCGGGCGTACCGGGCGTCGGCCTCGTCGACCTCGACCCGTCCGGACCCGAACCGTCGTACCAGGGCCTCGGTCGGGACCTCCAACAGACGCCCACGCCTCGACCGGTAGAGCCGCTTCGCCCGACTCCGAGGCCCGAGGGGGCGCTGTGAGCCCCTCACAGCTCCTGATGCACCTCCTCCTCCAGACGCGACACCACCCCGGAGGTCTTCTCGAGGGCGACGCCGACGATCGCCACGACCGCCGCGGCTCCGATCATCCACAGCGCCCGGGGTCCGAAGAAGGCGTGACCGATCGGCCCTCCCTCCTCGATCGGGTCGGCGAAGGCCGCGTACCACAGGTACAGGGTGACGACGAGACCCAGGGTCGGCACCCAGAGCGGCAGCCTGAAGGGACGCTCCACGCCGGGGTTCACGAACCTGCTCACCAGCACGATCACGTGGTACACGACGTACAGCAGCAGCCAGGTGTAGGCGGCCGTGAAGATCAGCTCCACCACACCCCCGAAGGCGATCGCCGACCACGTGTAGGCGACGGCGGTGACGAGGATCGCCACCCACGGAGTCCGGAACCGTGGGTGCACCGAACCGAACCAGCGACTCAGAGGCCCGAAGAAGTGACCGTTCCGTGAGATCCCGTAGAGGATCCGCGGCATCGACGCGTACACGATCGTCATCGACGAGTAGGTCGCCAACACCGAGGCGATCGCCATCAGCACCTTGCCGGGCGAGCCGAGCATCGCCTCGCCGACGAAGAGCTGCGGCGCATTCGGATCCACCTTGTCGATCCACGCCGGGTCGAGGCCGCCGACACCGATCCCCATGAGCAGCGAGGTGCCCAGGATCGTGAGGAGGCCGTAGACGATCCCTTTGGGGAGGGCCCGAGCCGGATCCTTCGTCTCCTCGGCCAGGGGGGCGACGAACTCGATCCCGACGAAGCTCCAGAAGGCGAACGCCCCGCCCAGGGCGATGATGCCGCCGAAGCTCAGATCGCCGGGTGTGAGGTTGCTCCACGACCAGCCGCCCACGTTGTTGAGGCCGAAGAAGCCGAGGAGCCCGAAGAGCCAGCGGATGCTCAGCATCGCGAGCACCGTGTAGAGCTCGACCTTTGCCAGCAACTCGATCCCCAACAGGTTGGGGACGACGGCGAGGATGCCGAGGATGATGATCCACATCTCGAGGGAACCGCCCCCGAAGAGGCCCTGGGCGCCCGACGCCCCGGCCACCGTCTCACCGGCGCCGGCGAACATGAACATGATGTAGAAGAGCGACCCGAGGAAGACCCCGACGAGGGCCTTGGTCCGCTCACTCCCCGGCGTGGCCGCCGCCCCGAAGTCGTAGATGGCTCCCGCCCTCGGGTAGGTGGTGGCCAGCTCACCGGCCGACAGGCCGAGGAGCAGGTTGGCGAAGAACATCGCCACCAACGCCACGGCGAAGGCCTGACCGGCGCTGAACCACCCCAGGAAGTCGGAGACCAAGGTGCTGGCCGCCACCACCAGCCCCACCCCGGCGATGAAGATGTCCCGGGTGTTCAACGCCTTGACGAGACCCTGCTCGCTCGTCGTCATCGCTACCTCCCTCCTCGCTTCCGATCGCCCGCACGAACGATCATTGGATACAGTATGCGCGGTACAACGGGGCTGCAACCGATCCTGGGGTTTTTCTTCGGGGAATCTCGGCGTCAGATTCCCGACGGCGCGGCACCCCAAACACGGATTTCCGGTGTATTCGGACCGGACCTACGATGCATCCCGGATACGAAGGGAGAGGGTTCGTGCCCAAGCTCAGGAAGATCAGTACCAGACCCTCCCGCCTCGCCGATCAGGTCTACGGACGTCTGATGGCGGCGATCCTCGACGGGACGATCGGCCAGGGGGACCGGCTCATCCAGGAGAAGCTCGCCGAAGACCTCGCGGTCAGCCGCACCCCGGTCCGTGAAGCATTGCTGCGTCTCGAGCGAGAGGGCGTCATCGAGCAGGCAGGCCGGAAGGGGTTCGTCGTCAAGACGGTGTCCGAGGGGATGATCCGGTCGATCTATCAGGCACGGGAGGCGGTCGAGGGCTACGCCGCCCGGGTGGTCGCCGAGCGCTCCGATCCCGACACCATCGACCGTCTGGCCGCACGCATCGCCCGACTCGGTCCGGCCTCCAACATCGAGTCGTCCTACGAGGCGAACCGCCTCGCCCACCGAGCCATCGTGGAGGCCACGGGGAACGAGTACCTCGTCGAGCTGTTCGATGCCATCTGGGGCAAGACGATCGCGGTGAAGATCTTCGCCGACCTGTGGATGGCCGAGGCGATCCACCGCCCCGTCACCGACCTCCACGCCGAGGTCATCGACGCCCTTCGCTCCGGGGACGGCGACCGGGCCGCCAAGGTGATGGTCGAGCACATCCGGGAGGGCCTCGATCAGCAGCTCGACGTCCTGGAGCAGCGGGAGCCGAAGGGTCAGTCGATCACCCGGTAACCACCCCGGAAGAACCCGAGGGCAGGCCGTTCGGTGTCGCCTGCCAGCTCCATCCCCACCACCCGACCCAGGAAGATCGTGTGGTCCCCCCCCTCGTAGGCGTGCTCGCGCGCGCACTCGAACCGGGCGAGGGCGCCGGAGAGCAGCGGGAGCCCGAGCGTGCCCGGGGTCCACTCCAACCCTTCGAACCGGTCGATGTCCCGGGTGGCGAACCGCTGGGCAAGCTCCTTCGCGTCGGCCCCCAGTACATGGACGACGAAGCCGGGGCCTTCGGCGAACGCCCGATGGGTGCCGGCGGTCTTGGCGACCGACACCAGCACGAGGGGCGGGTCGAGCGACACGGAGGTGAAGGAGTTGGCGGTGAGCCCCACGGGCCCTCGCTCGGGATCGAGGGCGGTGACGACCGTCACACCGGTGGCGAACTGGCCACAGGCCTGCCGGAACTGCATCGGGTCGATCAATTCGGACACCTCGTCTCGGGTGACGGCATCCTACGACGCCGAACCCGCGTCCGGGGTCGAGACGCCGAACAGCGGGGAGGGCGACCCGAGTCTCACAGCCCCTTCGGATGCCAGACCGTCTTGATCTCCACGAAGTCGGCGATCATGTACGGCGACTGGGCGAGGCGCTCGTTCGTCCAGTCCACCGTCCGAGGAGGACGCACCACCCGGGTCACCGAGTCGGCCGCCGCCGCCTCGATCTCGGCGAGGCCCTCCCAGCCGTGACCCCAGGCGTCGATGGCGTTGCAGTCACGATGGGAGGCCAGATACGGGATGAGCCGATCCTTCGGTCCGGTCAGGATGTTCACCACGCCTGCGGGAACGTCGGCGGTCGCCAGTGCCTCGGCGAAGGTGACGGCCGGCAGCGGAAGCCGTTCCGACGCCAGGACGACGGCGGTGTTGCCCGAGATGATGACCGGCGCCACCCGGGAGACCAGCCCCAGCAGCGCCGGCTCCTCGGGCGCGATGATGCCGACGACCCCGGTCGGTTCCGGCGTGGAGATGTTGAAGAAGTCCCCCTGGACCGGATTCATGTTGCCGACGACCTGGACGAACTTGTCTCCCCAGCCGGCGTACCACACCAACCGGTCGACGGACCGTTCGACCTCCCGACGAGCCTGAGCCCGGGTCCGCCCTCCCACCCGGAGTTGGGAGACGAAGGTGTCGGCCCGGTCTTCCACCATCTCGGCGATCCGATACAGGATCTGGCCCCGGTTGTACCCGGTTCGCCCCGCCCATCCCGGCTGCGCCCCCCGAGCCGCGCGCACGGCGTCCCGCAGGTCTTTGCGACTGGCGGCCGCGGCCCGGGCGACGACCTTCCCCGAGGTGTCGGCCACCGGATAGGAGCGGCCCGACTCCGACCGGGGGAACCCGCCGGCGATGAACAGCTTGTAGGTCTTGCGGACGTCCACCCTCACCGAGGCACCCCCTCCAGGTAGGGGAGGAGCCCGTGCCGCCCCCCTTCACGTCCGAACCCCGATTCCTGGTACCCGCCGAAGGGCGAGGCCGGATCGAGCTTGTTGTACGTGTTCGCCCACACCACCCCCGCCCGGAGGCGGTCCGCCATCCACAGGATCCGGGAGCCCTTCGTGGTCCAGACCCCGGCGGAGAGGCCGTACGGGGTGTTGTTCGCCTTCTCCACCGCCTCGTCGGGGGTGCGGAAGGTCATGATCGAGAGCACCGGCCCGAAGATCTCTTCCTGGGCGATGCGGTGACTCTGGGAGACGCCGGTGAAGAGGGTGGGGGCGAAGAAGTAGCCACGCTCGGGGAGGCGGCAGGGGGGCTGGTAGATCTCGGCCCCTTCCTCGACGCCCGAGTCCACGAGTTCGGTGATCTTGTCGAGCTGTTCGGGGCTGTTGATCGCCCCGATGTCGGTGTTCTTGTCCAGAGGGTCACCGACCCGCAGCGTCGAGAGCCTCCGCTTCAGCTTGTCCACGAACCGGTCGGCGATGGACTCCTGCACGAACAGCCTGCTCCCCGCGCAGCACACGTGACCCTGATTGAAGAAGATGCCGTTGATCACCCCCTCGATGGCCTGGTCGACGGGTGCGTCTTCGAAGATCACATGGGGCGCCTTGCCTCCCAGCTCCAGGGTGAGCCGCTTGGGCGTGCCCGCCACCGCCCTCTGGATGAGCTTGCCGACCTCGGTGGAACCGGTGAACGCGACCTTGTCCACCCCCGGATGCCGAACGAGGGCGGCGCCCGTCTCCCCTCCTCCCGTCACGATGTTGACGACGCCCGGCGGCAGTCCCGCCTCGGCGGTGAGCTGGGCGAAGGTGAGGGCGGTGAGGGGGGTCGTCTCCGCCGGTTTCAGGACCACCGTGTTTCCCGCCGCCAGAGCCGGCGCCACCTTCCAGGCCAGCATGAGCATCGGGAAGTTCCAGGGGATGATCTGACCGGCGACCCCGAGGGGCCGCGGCCGGATCCCCGGGAAGGCGTATTCGAGTTTGTCGGCCCATCCGGCGTAGTAGAAGAAGTGGGCGGCGACGAGGGGCAGGTCGACGTCACGGGACTCCTTGATGGGCTTGCCTCCGTCGAGCGTCTCCAGAACGGCGAACTCCCTGGCCCGCTCCTGCAGCATCCGGGCGATCCGGTACAGGTACTTGGCCCGCTCCTTCCCGGGCAGCCGACCCCAGGTCTCGAACGCCCGGCGTGCGGCCCGAACCGCCCGGTCGACGTCCCGCTCCCCGGCCTCCGCCACCTCGGCGAGGGGCTCCTCGGTGGCGGGATTCACCGTGGTGAGATACCGCTTCGACGTCGGTGTTCGGAACGTGCCGTCGATCCACAGACCGTAGCGGTCGTCGAGGGCGACCAGGTCGGTGGCTTCGCGAGAGGAGACGTAGGTGAACTCCGTCGGTTCGGCGGGATGAGCCTCGGACATGGGTCAGTCCTTCGTGAAGTCGTCGGGCCGCTGGTAGACGCCGGTGCGTACCCAGCGGATCTGCATGAGGAGGTCGTTGAGGAGGCTGGACGCTCCGAAGCGGAACCGGTCCGGGGTCATCCAGGCAGACCCCAGGGTCTCGTACAGCAGCACCAGATAGCGGATGGCGTCCTTGGCGGTGCGGATCCCCCCGGCAGGCTTCATGCCGACGCCGATCCCGGTCAGCTCGGCGAAGTCCCGAATCGCCTCCAGCATGACGAGCGTCACCGGGCGGGTGGCGGCAGGGGCCACCTTGCCGGTGGAGGTCTTGATGAAGTCGGCGCCCGCGGCCATCGCCAGCATCGACGCCTTCCGGACGTTGTCGAAGGTCACCAGCTCGCCGGTCTCGAGGATCACCTTCAGATGGGCGGATCCGCACACTTCCCGGACGGCGACGATCTCCTCGTACACCTTCATGTGATCCCCGGCGAGGAAGGCGCCGCGGTCGATGACCATGTCGATCTCGTCGGCTCCCGCCGCCAGGGCCGCCCGGGTGTCGGCGAGCTTCACCTCGAGGGGGGCCTGACCGGAGGGGAAGTAGGTGGCGACGGCGGCGACCTTCACCCCCGAGCCCCGCAGGGCGTCGACGGCGGCGGGGACCATCGCCGGGTAGACACACAGCGCCGCCACCGACGGGATCGACGGATCGGTGGGATCGGGACGACGCGCCTTGGCGGCGAGCTGGCGGACCTTGCCGGGGGTGTCTCGGCCTTCCAGGGTCGTCAGGTCGGTCATCCGGACCGCCAGGTCGAGGGCGTACCGCTTCGTCTCGCGCTTGATCGACCGGGTGGCCAGCGCCGCCACCCGTTCGTGGACGGCGACCTCGTCGACGGGGGGCGTCGCCTCCAGATACGCCCTGAGGGATTGGGGCGTCACATGCGTCCCGAGGACCGGCAGGGTGAGGGGTGCGGGGGTGGTCATCGGCGTCCATGGTATCGGGGTTCACCGGGGGCGCCATCGGACGGGTCTCGACCGGCCGTGTGCACCACAGCGCGGAAACCGCCATCCGCTGCACACGACCACACCGCCACCCGACCGGCCGTGTGCACCACAGCGCGGAAACCGCCACCCGCTGCATACGACCACACCGCCACCCGACCGGCCGTGTGCACCACAGCGCGGCAACCGCCATCCGCTGCACACGACGGGACCGCTACCCTGCCCGCCATGTCCGGGAAACACATCCTCGTCGCCGTGGCCTGGCCCTACGCCAGCGGCTCCCGCCACCTGGGACATCTGGCCGGGGCCTACCTCCCCGCCGACATCTTCGCCCGCTACCACCGCCTCGCCGGCAACCGGGTGCTCATGGTGTCGGGCAGCGACGTGCATGGGACGCCGATCACCGTCCGGGCCGACCAGGAGGGGGTGGAACCCCAGGACATCGTCGACCGGTACCACGCCGAGTTCCTCCGCAACTGGGAGGAGCTGGGCATCTCCTGGGACCTCTACACCTCCACCGGGACCGAGAATCACCGCGAGGTCACCTGGGACGTCTTCCGGACCCTCCACGCCCACGGCTACATCGTCCCCAAGACCACCCAGCAGTTCTTCGACCCCGAAGCCGAGCGGTTCCTGCCGGACCGTTACGTCGAGGGCACCTGCCCCCACTGCGGCTACGACGGTGCCCGCGGCGACCAGTGCGACCAATGCGGCCGCCAGCTCGACCCCGAAGATCTCATCGACCCCAGGAGCCGCCTCACCGGGGCGACGCCCGTCATGAGACCCACCGAGCACTACTTCCTCCGGCTCTCCGCCTTCGAGGACCGTCTCCTCGAATGGCTGGAATCGCGCTCCGGCTGGCGCCGCCACGTGCTCAACATGGCGATCGGGTTCACCCGGGAAGGACTCCAGGATCGCGCCATCACCCGCGACCTCACCTGGGGGATCCCCCTCCCCCCGGAGTTCGCAGAGATCGGAGAGGGCAAGCGGATCTACGTGTGGTTCGAGGCGGTGATCGGCTACCTGTCGGCGTCCAAGGAGTGGGCCCAGCACCGAGGGGACCCGGAGGCGTGGAAGGCCTGGTGGACCGATCCCGAGGCCGAGTCCTACTACTTCATCGGCAAGGACAACATCGTCTTCCACGCGGTGATCTGGCCGTGTCAGCTCATGGGCTACGGCGGGCTCAACCTCCCCACCGACGTCCCCGCCAACCAGTACGTCACCTTCAAGGGCGAGAAGGGGTCGGCGAGCCGCGGCGTGGGGCGGTCGATCTCGTGGTACACCGAACGGCTCCAGCCCGACGCCCTGCGCTACGCCCTGGCGGCCAACCTGCCCGAGCAGAACGACACCGACCTCTCCGACGCCGATCTGGTCCGGCGAGTGAACGAGGAACTGGTCGCGACGTGGGGGAACCTCGTGAATCGGGTCCTGTCGCTGACCGGGAAGAACTTCGACGGTGCCGTCCCCACCCCCGGCGAGCTCGCCGACGCCGACCGAGCCCTGCTCGACGGGGTGGATCGGGGGCTGGTGGACGAAGCCGAGCTGATCGAGCGGGTCGAGCTTCGGGCGGGGCTGCGTGCGGCGATGGAGACCGCCCAGGCGGTGAACGTCTACCTCAACGCCGAAGAGCCCTGGAAGACGGTGAAGACCGACCCGACGCGAGCGGCGACGGTGCTGTGGACCGCCGTCCAGGCCCTCGCCGGGCTGTCGGTGGCCTTCGAGCCGTACCTGCCGTTCTCCTCGAGTCGGCTGCGGCGGATGCTCGACCTCGACCCACCCGCCGGATGGACCCGCCCCGAGGTGGCGGCGGGCACCCGGCTGGGGACGATCGAGCCGCTGTTCACCAAACTCGACGAGGACGTCCTCGCCGAGTGACGACCCCCTTCTCGTAATCCCGGACCTCGCGTAGGGTTCCCGCCATGGAACCGACGAGGTCGATCCTCATCCGGGCGGCGGTGGCGATCTTCGGCAGCGCCCTGCTGCTCCTCGGCCTCATCGGCCTGGCACTCCCCTTCCTTCCCGGCTGGCTGCTCATCTTCGCCGGGCTGGCGGTGCTCGCCGGCGAGTTCGTGTGGGCTCGCCACCTTCTCGACAAGGTTCGTCGCCGTGTCGACGGTCTCCGCCGGATCCGGCCCGAACGCGTCGACGACCCCTCCGACGAGGGGCCGTCGACTCCACGCTCGAAGGCGTCCTGAGGCTCAGGCGGGCGGATACACCCCCATCCCCTTCGCCTTCTCCGTCTGCCAGAAGATGTCGGCGATCTCGTCGATGAGGGCGATCAGCTTCTCGCCCTCCGCCGGGTCCATGCTCTTCTTGGCGACCCCGGCCTGGTGGATCGCCCGCCAGAAGAGGTCGTCGAGATCGGGGAACTGCCGACGGTGCTCCTCGGTGAAGAAGTCCGCCCACAGCACCATGAGGTGGTGCTTCACCTCTTCGGCGCGTTGCTCCTTGATGAAGATGGCCCGATCCCGGAAGACGGGGTCGTCGGACGCCTCGTACTTCTGGGCGATCTTGAGCACCGACATGGCTTCGATCTTCGCCTGGGCCGGGTCGTACACCCCGCAGTACAGGTCGCAGTGGGCATGGGCGATGGTGGGTGCACCGAACAGTCGCATGCGTGAACCTCCCTTTCGTCTCCGTGACACCGACCATACTCGCCCGAGATGCCCAGGATGCTCCGCCGCTTCGAGGTGGCAGAGACCTCGATGACTCCCGCGCTCCGGCCCGGTGACCGTCTCCTCTGCGTGCGACTCCTCGGAACGCCCCGCCGAGCGTCGATCGTCGTGTTCCCCCATCCCCACCGGCCCGACTTCTGGTTGATCAAACGGGTGGTGGCGCTCCCCGGAGAGACCGTGGAGATCGACGGCGTCGTCCGCATCGACGGGATCCTCCTCCCCGAACCCTGGGCGACGGCGGGGACGCCGGGGTCGGGACGGTGGGAGGTGGGTCGAGGCGAGATGTTCGTCCTCTCCGACGCCCGCCTCCGAACCCGAGCCGATTCCCGGACCTTCGGCCCGATCCCGATCGACGGCGCCTACCGGCCGCTGCTGCGATATCGCCGAGGCCGCCAACCGTGAACGAAGCGGGGGGTGGACTTCCGATCCGGGACTCCGCGACCTCCCAGAGGTCGCCGCGACCGGCGACCCGTCAGCCGCCCTCCAACAGCGCCCGCACCTTGGCGCGATCCACCTTGCCCAGCGCCAACCTGGGCAGGTCGCCGAGGTGGAGCCATCGGCGGGGTCGCTCGAAACTGGCCAGCCGTTCCCGGGCGTAACGTTCCACCAACTCCGGCTCCGCGTCGCCCTCGTAGGCCGCGGCCACCGCGGTCCCCCACTCGGGATCGGCGATCCCTACCACCGCCACCTCCGTCACACCGGGACACCGCCGGATGACCTCCTCCACCCGTGCCGGCATGACGTTCTCGCCACCGGTGACGATGACGTCGTCCGCTCTCCCCCACACCGCCAGTCCTGCGTCGTCGTCGAAGCGGCCCAGGTCGCCGGTGTCGAACCACTCCTCCGGTGGCCGGTCCGGTTCGTCCAGGTAGCCCGGGGAGACCATCGGGCCCCGCACCTGGATCCGCCCATCGACGGTCCGCAGCTCGGCTCCCGGGACGGGCAGCACCGGCCCGGTGGGCACACGGGCGGTGGCCACCTGGGAGGCGGTCTCGGTCATCCCGTAGGTGCGCAGGATCGCCAGCCCCACCTTCGACGCCGCCGCCACCAGATCGTCGGGGACCGGACCTCCACCCACGAGCACGGCCCTCGCCCGGGGGAAGGGCCCCCGGTCGAGGATCCGCCGGACCTGGGCGGAGACGAGGGAGCACAACGTCGCCGCGGTCCGCAGCAGCACCGCCGTCCGCTCCGGGCGGAATGCCGGTTCGAGCAGGACGGTGGTCGCCTCCCGGGCCGACCGGACCAGGATCATCAGGCCGGCGACGTGGGCGAGGGGAAGGGTGTGGAGCCAGACGTCGTCCGGCCGGTGCGCCAACACCTCCGACGAAGCCGCCGCCGACGCCTCCAGGTTGCTCCAGGTGAGCCGGACCGCCTTCGGTCGACCCGCCGAGCCCGAGGTGAAGAGCACCCAGTGGAGGTCGTCCGGTCCGGGCGCCCGCCGTAGCGGCTCGCCTCCGCCCGGGGGGAGACGTCGGATCCCCAGGTCGGGTCCGTCACCGATCAGCGCCGACACCCCGGCCTGACGGGCCCGGCGGCGGGCGTCGTCGACCGCCAGCCGCGGGTCGAGCGGGACCACGACGGCACCGGTGCGAGGGACGGCGAAGAGATCCCGCACCGTGGACGGGTTCCGGCGAGCCCACACCCCGATCCGGTCGCCCGGCCCGACCCCGGCGGCGGCGAGGCCACCGGCACGTCGGGCGGCCGCCTCGTCCATCTCGTCGAAGCTGACCGAGGTCCCCGGCGCCACCACGAAGGGGTGTCGGGGTCGTCGACGTGCAGCGGCGGCCAACCAGTCCATCCGCCACCATTGTGCCTCGGCGGTCGAGCCGGCTGCACCCCCGGGGGGCGGGGTCCGGCCGTCACCCTCGTGCTCCCTCGACCACGGGTGCCGACGGGCCGGAGCTCCGGTTCGCCGGTCAGGCCTCCAGGGCGGGAACCCGGCGGATCCTGATCAGCGTCCGGGTGCCGTCGGCGTCCGCGACGAGGAGGTGGCCGGGAAGCACACCCTCCTCCTCGTCGACCCAGAGCCGGACGGGACGGTGGACGAGGTGGCGGAGCACCACCGGATACTCGGGGCTTCTGCCGCCGACGGCGACTTCGAACACGTCGTCCCGAGGGTCGTATGCGAGGAACCGGAACGGCAGCCAGTTCGCCTCGACCTGGTCGCCGATCTCCTCACCGATCACCTCGATGACCACCTCGGAGGTCGGCAGGTTCTTGGTCACATCCTCCAGGTAGGAGGCCCAGGACTCCTTTGGAAGCTCGAACTCGGGATGCACGATCCCACCTCCTCTCGTGCGGAGATCTCTCCTTCTTCAACGCTACGCCTCCCGATCCCTTTCCCGGCAGGGCCGAAGGCCACCGACGTCCGGGTACCCTCGGGGCCCATGATCTCCGAGCATTTCGACCCGTCGGCCTGGGAGCCGGTCCCCGGCTTCGCCTTCACCGACATCACCTATCACCGGGCCCGCGACGTGGGCGCAGTCCGGATCGCCTTCGACCGGCCCGAGGTCCGCAACGCCTTCCGTCCCCACACCGTCGACGAGCTGTTCACCGCCCTCGACCATGCCCGCCAGACCGCCGACGTCGGCTGTGTCCTGCTGACCGGAAACGGCCCCTCCCCGAAGGACGGCGGGTGGGCGTTCTGTTCGGGCGGCGATCAGCGGATCCGGGGGGCGTCCGGGTACCAGTACGCCGACGGCGACACCCCCGAGACGGTGGATCGGGCCCGGCTGGGCCGCCTCCACATCCTGGAGGTGCAGCGCCTCATCCGGTTCATGCCCAAGGTGGTGGTGGCGGTGGTACCGGGCTGGGCAGTGGGAGGAGGACACAGCCTCCACGTCGTCTGCGACCTCACGATCGCCTGTGCCGACCACGGGCTGTTCAAACAGACCGACGCCGACGTCGCCTCCTACGACGCCGGGTACGGCTCCGCGTACCTGGCCCGGATGGTGGGCCAGAAGCGGGCTCGGGAGATCTTCTTCCTCGGCCGCACCTACACCGCCGAAGAGGCGACGGCCATGGGGATGTGCAACGCCGCCGTCCCCCACGACGAGTTGGAGGCCGTCGCGTTGGAGTGGGCTCGGGAGATCACCGCCAAGTCCCCGATGGCTCAGCGCATGCTGAAGTACGCCTTCAACCTGGTGGACGACGGGCTGGTGGGACAGCAGCTCTTCGCGGGCGAGGCCACCCGTCTCGGCTACATGACCGAGGAGGCCAAGGAAGGTCGGGACGCCTTCTTGGAGAAACGCCCCCCCGACTTCTCCCGTTTCCCCTGGTACTACTGAGGCGATGACCCCCTTCTCCCCTGCTCGGGCATGGTGGATCGCCGCCCGGCCCCACACCCTCCCCGCCGCGGTCGCTCCGGTGCTGGTCGGCACCGGCCTGGCCGCCGGGGACGGGGTGTTCCGGCTCGGACCGTTCCTCGCCGCGCTGGTGGGGGCGGTGGCGATCCAGGTGGCGGCGAACTTCGCCAACGACGCCTCCGACGCCGCCCGCGGTGCCGACCCGGCGGAGCGGGTCGGCCCTCCCCGGATGGTCTCCCTGGGGGTGATCTCCGCCCGTCGTATGTGGCTCGGCGTCGCCGCCGCCGTCGGGGTGGCGACCCTCGCCGGGGTCTACCTGATCGCCGCCGCGGGACCGTGGATCCTCGCCATCGGGGTGGCGTCCATCATCGCGATGTTGACCTATGTCGGTGGGCCGGTGCCCTACGGATATCGGGGTTGGGGCGAGGTCTTCGTGTTCGTGTTCTTCGGGCTCGCCGCCACCGTCGGTTCCCGGTTCGTCCACGACCGCACCGCCCCGGCCGACGCCTGGGTGTTGGCCGTCCCCATGGGGATGCTGGCGGCGGCGATCCTCGTCGCCAACAACCTGCGGGATCTCGACACGGACGCCGCCGCCGACAAACGCACCCTGGCGGTGATCCTCGGCCGGTCCCGCACCCGCCGTCTCTACGCCACGCTCCTGTGGGGTGCGTTCGGGGTGATCGGGGTGGCGTCGGTGCTCGGCTGGATCCCCGCCCCCACCGCCTTCGCCGTCCTCCTCATCCCCTGGGCTGCGCCGCTGGTCCGTACGGTGTCACGCACCGACGACCCCCACCGGCTCATCGGGGTGTTGAAGGGGACCGCCCGCCTGCAGCTCCTCGTCGGGCTCGTCCTGGCGGCAGGAGCAGCGATCTGATCCACCCCGAGGGCGACCCCCCACGAACCCAGGGTTGCGAGGGGGAATCCTCACCCCTGGTGACCCTGGGTACCGGGGGATGCCCGACGTTCCCAGGGTTGCGAGGGGGAATCCTCACCCCTGGTGACCCTGGGTACGGTGGTATGCCCGACGTTCGGGGTCGAGGGCCCGCAAACCGACGACGAACCACGGGAAGGGAACCCCGGAGACCGCAACCCCTCCCCCCGCATCCCACCCGATCACCACCGACACCATCCCCACGCCGAGAGCGGCGGCGGCCAGATACCAGACG
>Ga0256841_1002503_pt1 | contig 14556 bp, 9 predicted proteins | sample 356308metaG_FD_185971 | JGI IMG/M metagenome (GOLD analysis project Ga0256841, IMG submission 185971) | Hydrothermal vent microbial communities from Mid Atlantic Ridge, Atlantic Ocean - 356-308 | ecosystem: Environmental > Aquatic > Marine > Hydrothermal vents | place: Atlantic Ocean: Mid...
CTGGATGACGAAACGCTGGCCTGGGCGCAGGCCGGCGCGACGCGCGAGGACATCGTGCACCGCGACGCCAACGGGGCGGTTCTGGCCCGGGGCGATACGGTCACGCTGATCAAGGACCTGCCGGTCAAGGGGGCCGGTTTCACCGCCAAGCGCGGCACGGCGGTTCGCGGCATATCGCTGGTGGCCGACAATGCCGGGCAGATCGAGGGCCGGGTGGAGGGCCAGCGCATCGTCATCCTCACGGAATTCGTGAAAAAGCGCTGAGACCGGGCCGGCGGCGGGTTCGGCGCGGTCGCCTCTGGCGGCCGAATCCCGCGGTTCTTCTGCGCCTTTTTGCGGCCGTGCGGGCCTTTTGGTGGCGCCGCCGGGCGGCGGCGGCATTTCCGGTCGCACCACCGGCAACGTCCCTGTCCGGGGCCGTGCGCCTTCGAAACCTGCCCAAAGCGCCCGTCGCGCCGTGAATGCGGCCGGGGGTGCCGGCGCTTTGCGCCTGGGCCCGCGCGGGGCCGCCGGCAGGTTTCCGGTATGGCCAGAGGCGCCGGCTTCCGGCCGGGGCGCGTTTCGGCATCGGGGTGCGGCTCGGGCTTGCGGCTTGGGCTTGCGGGTTCGGGTCCCCGGCTCGGGCTTTCGGCTTGGGCTTTCGGCGCGGGCTGCGAAATCGACCTCGCGCCTAGCGGCCGAGGCGATTTGCTGCGGGCTGATCCGGGCGGTCCAGAAAGGCGCGCACGGCGGCCTCGAAGTCGCGCGGTTTTTCGGCGTGCAGCCAGTGCCCGGCGCCGGGCAGCCGGGCGAACCGCGCCCGGGGAAAGAGCGCCTTGATCCGGTCGCGGTGCTCCGGTCGCACATAGTCGCTTTTTTCGCCGGTCAGAAACAGCGCATCGCCTTCGAAGCGGCCCGAAACTTCGGGGAACCCGCGGATACGCGCCATCTCGCGTTCCAGCACATCCAGGTTCAGCCGCCATTTCCCCGCCTTCAGATCCAGCGATTGCAGCAGAAAGGGTTTCAGCTCTTCGGGGATGCCCTGCATCTGCCCTGCGGCCTGCGAGCGGCTGGCCACGCGGGCGGGATCGACGGCCCGCATGGCGGCGATCGGGGCCGTGTCGATCCCGTCATAGGCCACCGGCGCGATGTCGGCGACGATCAGCCGGCGCACCAGGTCGGGGTGCATCAGCGCCAGCACCATTGCCGCCTTGCCGCCCATCGAGTGGCCGAGCACGTCCATCGGCGGGTCGTGGGCCTGAACGGTTTGCGCCAGGTCCGCGGCCATGTCCTCGTATCCGTGGCTGGCGGCGTGCGGGCTCAGGCCGTGATTGCGCATGTCCACCGCGATCACCTGACGCTGGTCCGACAGGCGCCTGGCGATGACGCCCCAGTTGCGCGCCGAACCGTAGAGCCCGTGTGCGATCAGCAGCGCGGGCCTTCTTCCGGGCGAACCGTGGATGACGTTGTTCAGCATGGGCCTGCATCCTCATGCGCGCGCGCCGCCCGGAAGGCGGGGCGGATCAGGGCTCCTGATGGGTCGGATAGATCGGGAACCGGGCGCAAAGTTCCAGCACCTTCTCTTTCACCGCCGCTTCGACATCGCCGTTTGCCTCGGCGCCATTGGCGGCCAGCCCGTCCACCACCTCGACGATCCAGTCGCCGATCCGGCGGAACTCGGCCTCGCCGAAGCCACGCGTCGTGCCCGCCGGGGTGCCCAGCCGCACGCCCGAGGTGACCGTCGGCTTTTCCGGGTCGAACGGGATGCCGTTCTTGTTGCAGGTGATGTTGGCACGCCCCAGCGCCTTTTCGGTTTCGTTGCCCTTCACCCCCTTGGGGCGCAGGTCCACCAGCATGACATGCGTGTCGGTGCCGCCGGTGACGATATCCAGCCCGCCCTTCATCAGCTGGTCGGCCAGCGCCCGGGCGTTGGCGACGACCTGTGCCGTGTAGTCCCTGAACTCGGGGCGCAGCGCTTCGCCGAAGGCCACCGCCTTGGCCGCGATCACATGCATCAGCGGGCCGCCCTGGATGCCCGGGAAGATGGCGGAATTCACCTTCTTGGCGATGGTTTCGTCATTGGTCAGGATCATCCCGCCGCGCGGGCCGCGCAAGGTTTTATGGGTGGTGGTGGTGGCCACATGGGCATGCGGGAAGGGCGAGGGGTGCTGGCCGCCGGCCACGAGCCCCGCGAAATGTGCCATGTCCACCAGCAGCCAGGCGCCGACGCTGTCGGCGATCTCGCGCATGCGGGCAAAGTCGATCTGGCGCGGGATGGCCGAGCCGCCGGCGATGAGCAGTTTCGGCCGGTGTTCGCTGGCCAGCGCCTGCACCTGGTCGTAGTCGATCAGGTTGTCCTGCTGGCGCACGCCGTATTGCACCGCGTTGAACCACTTGCCCGACTGGTTGGGCGCGGCCCCGTGGGTCAGGTGGCCGCCCGAGGCCAGGTTCATGCCCAGGATGGTGTCGCCCGGTTGCAGGAGCGCGGTAAACACGCCCTGGTTGGCCTGGCTGCCCGAATGCGGCTGGACATTGGCGAAGTCGCAGCCGAACAGCTGTTTGGCGCGCTCGATCGCCAGGGTCTCGGCGATGTCGACGAATTCGCAGCCCCCATAGTAGCGCCGGCCGGGGTAGCCCTCGGCGTACTTGTTGGTCATGACCGAGCCCTGGGCCTCCATCACCGCCCGGCTGACGATGTTTTCCGAGGCGATCAGTTCGATCTCGGTCTGCTGGCGGTGAAGCTCGTTCTTGATGGCGGATGCAAGTGCGGGGTCGCGGCTTGCAAGAGGTCCGGTGAAAAATCCGTTGTCGGTCATGCGCTGGTCCATGGGCGGTCCTGGTCTGGTGGCGGAACTGCCGGCTACCTATCGGATTTGCGCCGGGCGAGAAACCCATCAAAACGACGCAGCGGGGCCAAAACGCGGCAAACTTTCCGGCCGGCGGGCTTGCCAATGGTGCCTTGTCGGGCGAGTGTCCTTGCAGAGGAGAAAATGGCGATGACGGGCACGATGACAGGCACAAGGAAAATCGCATTTCTTGCAAGCGAAACGGAAATTGCCCGGGAGGCGCTGGCAGACCTGACGCATGAATATGGCAATGTCCCTCTGGGCGAGGCGGATGTTCTGGTGGCGCTTGGCGGAGACGGTTTCATGTTGCAGACGCTGCATGCGACCATGGATCTGGACGTGCCAGTCTATGGCATGAACTGTGGCACCATCGGTTTTCTCATGAACGAGTTCAGCCTGGAAAACCTGCCTGAACGGCTGGCGCTGGCGCAGGAAGAACGGATCAATCCGCTGGCGATGGTGGCCGAATGCGTGGACGGCACACGCCATGTGGCACTGGCGATCAACGAGGTGTCCCTGCTGCGTGCGGGGCCACAGGCGGCGAAGCTGAGGATCAGCGTGAATGACAAGGTGCGACTGGACGAACTGGTGTGCGACGGAGCACTCGTGGCGACGCCGGCGGGTTCGACTGCCTACAACTATTCGGCGCACGGGCCGATTCTGCCGATCGACAGCGAAGTGCTGGCACTGACGGCGATTGCGCCCTTTCGTCCACGGCGCTGGCGCGGCGCACTGCTGCCCAAGAGCGCACAGGTGCGTTTTGAGGTTCTGGAGGCCGGCAAGCGCCCGGTAATGGCCGATGCCGACAGCCGCTCGGTCAGGGATGTGCTATGGGTGGAAGTCTCCAGCAAGAGCGAGATCGAACACCGAATCCTGTTCGATCCCGGGCACGGCCTGGAAGAGCGTTTGACGCGCGAGCAGTTCGTGTAAGGGATTGCGCCCGCTGCGCGCTCGCCGCGGGCGGGGGCGCTGCCCCCGCACCCCCGAGGTATTTCCGCCAAGAAGAAGGAACAGGCATTCTTCTTGGCGGAAATACCTCCCGAGCGGAGCGGAACCGGACCCCGCGCAGCGGGGTCCGTGAAAAGACCGGCGCCCCGTCAGGGGCGCACCGATGGGTCAGCTTGCGGGGTAGCCGAGCGTTTCCAGCGCCGCAGAGATTTCTTCGAGGATGGCCGGGTCGTCGATCGTGGCCGGCATTTTCCAGTCGCGCCCGTCGGCAATCGCCGCCATGGTGCCGCGCAGGATCTTGCCCGAACGGGTTTTCGGCAGCCGCTCGACCACCACCGCCAGCTTGAAGGCCGCCACCGGGCCGATCTGTTCGCGCACCATTGCGACGACTTCGCCGATCACCTCTCCGGTGTCGCGCCCCGCACCCGAATTCAGGCACAGGAATCCCAGCGGCACCTGTCCCTTGAGCGGGTCGGCGACCCCGATCACCGCGCATTCGGCCACGTCCGGGTGGCTGGCGAGCACTTCCTCCATCGCGCCGGTCGAAAGCCGGTGGCCGGCGACGTTGATCACGTCATCGGTGCGCGCCATGATGTAAAGGTAGCCGTCTTCGTCCACATAGCCCGCATCGCCGGTTTCGTAAAAGCCGGGGAAATGTTCGAGGTAGCTCTTGCGGTAGCGCTCTTCGGCGTTCCACAGGTTGGGCAGCGTGCCCGGCGGCAGCGGCAGTCGGATGACGATGGCCCCCAACTCCCCCGGCGCCAGTTCGTGCCCGTCCTCGCCCATCACCCGCACGTCGTAGCCCGGCATCGGCAGGCCCGGAGAGCCGATCCTGACCGGCGGCATCCTGCCCAGACCGGCGGGAATCGCCGTGATCGCCCAGCCGGTTTCGGTCTGCCACCAGTGATCGATCACCGGCACGCCCAGCTGTTCCTGCGCCCATTGGATCGTATCCGGGTCCGAGCGTTCGCCGGCAAGAAACAGCGTGCGCAGGGACGACAGGTCGTATTTCTTCACCAGTTCGCCGGCGGGGTCCTCGCGCTTGATCGCGCGAAAGGCGGTGGGGGCGGTGAACAGCGCCTTGATCCGGTGCTCCTCGATCATCCGCCAGAAGGTGCCGGCGTCGGGTGTGCCCACGGGCTTGCCCTCGAAGACTAGGGTGGTGTTGCCGTGGATCAGCGGGCCGTAGCAGATGTAGCTGTGGCCCACGACCCAGCCCACGTCGGACGCGGCCCAGTAGACATCGCCCGGCTCCATCCCGTAGATCGCCTTCATGCTCCAGTTCAGCGCCACCAGGTGGCCGCCGGTCGCGCGGATCACGCCCTTGGGCTGGCCGGTGGTGCCCGAGGTGTAGAGGATATAGACCGGATGGTTGCCCTCTACGGGGACGCAATCGGCGGGGGCGACACCTTGCTGCATGTCGTGCCAGTCCAGATCGCGCCCCGCCACCAGGTCGGCGGGCTGCTGTTCGCGCTGGAAGATGACGCAGAACTCGGGCTTGTGGCTGGCCAGGTCGATCGCGCCGTCCAGAAGCGGCTTGTAGGGCACGATGCGCCCCGGCTCGATCCCGCAGGAGGCGGCAATCACCGCCCTGGGCGCGGCATCGTCGATGCGCGCCGCCAGTTCGTTGGCGGCGAACCCGCCAAAGACCACCGAGTGGATGGCGCCGATGCGCGCCACCGCCAGCATCGCGACCAGCGCTTCGGGCACCATCGGCATGTAGATCACCACCCGGTCGCCCTTGCGCACCCCTCTGGCCGCAAGCGCCCCGGCCAGGCGCGAAACCCTGTCCAGCAATTCGGCGTAGCTGATGCGCGCCTTGGTGCCGGTCAGCGGGCTGTCGTAGATGATCGCCGTCTGTTCGGCGCGGCCCCCGGCCACGTGCCGGTCGAGCGCATTGTAGCAGGTGTTCACGAGGCCGTCGGAAAACCATTCGTGGATCGGCGCGTTTTCGTCGAACAGCGCACGGGTCGGCTTGCGTTTCCAGTCGATGGCCTCGGCCGCTTTCATCCAGAACCCTTCCGGGTCGGCCTGCCAGGCCGCGTATGTGTCCCTGTATGTCACTGCATCCCTCCAGTTTCCCTGAACGGCATTCGACGCATGATGTCGAGGCCTTTCGGAAAGCTTGCCCGATCCGCGTCAACTGCGCAATGGCGCGCGGCCCGGTCGTGGGTCCCGCCGTCAGGGCCGGGGCGTCAGGGCAGGGCGCGCCCGCCAGGGCCGCGCGCGCCGCACGCACGAGGGCGTCGGGCCGGTGCACTTGCCCCTGTTTCGCAAATCAGCCATATGAGGGCGCACGGTCGGTGCGTTCCGCGGCACAAAGGCTGTCCGGGCCGGTCGCGCATTGCAGGTTGAAAGAGGATTTCCGCATGGCTTCGATCCACCCGGTGATTTTGTGTGGCGGGACGGGGACGCGGCTCTGGCCGATCTCGCGCGAAGCTTTCCCGAAACAGTTTTCGCCGCTGACCGGCGGGGAAAGCCTGTTCCAGGCAACGTTGCGCCGCATGGCTTCGCCGCTGTTCGAACGCCCGCTGATCATGACCCGCGATGCCTTTCGCTTCGTGGCGCGCGAACAGGCGGCTGCGGTCGGTTTCGAGGGGGCCGAGGTGGTGCTGGAGCCGGTCGGGCGCGACACCGCGCCCGCCATCCTGAGCGCGGCGCTGATGCGCGAAGACCGGCCCGACGATCTTCTTCTTGTCGCGCCTTCGGACCATCTGATCAACGATGCCGGCGTGTTTCTGAAGGCCGTGGAAGCGGCTGCGCGCGCGGCCGGCGAGGGCAACATCGTCACCTTCGGGATTCGTCCGACCGGGCCGGAAACCGGCTTCGGTTATCTCGAACTGGCCGGGATGCCCGATGGCGACAGGGCCGTTTCGCTGAAGAGCTTCGTGGAAAAGCCCGACGAAAAACGCGCCGCCGAGATGATCGAAACCGGGCGGTTCCTGTGGAATGCGGGGATATTCCTGTTCAGGGTGCGCGACATTCTGGCCGCCTTCGAGGCCCATGCCCCCGATCTTGTGCCCGGGTGCCGGGCGGCGCTGGAACATGCGGGCAGCGACCTTGGCTTCGTGCGCCTGGCGCATGACGACTATGCCGGTGTGCGTTCGGTTTCGGTCGACTATGCGGTGATGGAAAAGGCGACAGGGGTCTGCGTGGTGCCGCTGGATGCGGGATGGTCCGATCTGGGCAGCTGGGATTCCTACTTCGAGGCCTTCAGCGAAGACCGGGATGCTGTCTGTACCGACGGGCCGGTGATGGCGATGGACTGTCGGCGAACGCTCCTGCGCTCGGAAGACGAAAGCATCCGCCTGGTCGGCCTCGGGCTGGACGGGATCGCCGCGGTGGCGACGCGCGATGCCGTTCTTGTGGCGAACATGGACAATGCCCAGGCGGTCAAGAAGGTGGTCGAGCGCCTGCGCGCCGAAAAGGTCAGCCAGGCGGACGAACACTTCCGCACCCATCGTCCGTGGGGCTGGTATGAATCGCTGGTCGTGGGAAAGGAGTTCCAGGTCAAGCGGATCATGGTCAAGCCGGGCGCGGCACTGAGCCTGCAGTCGCATCGGCACCGCTCCGAGCACTGGGTGGTCGTGGAAGGGGTTGCGCGGGTCACCGTTGGCGACAAGGTGGACGATCTGGCGGCCAACCAGTCCACCTATATCCCGGTGGGCACCGTGCACCGGCTGGAAAACCCCGGTGACGCGCCGATGTATCTGATAGAGGTGCAGACCGGCAGCTATCTGGGCGAAGACGATATCATCCGCTACGAGGACGTTTATGCCCGGGTCTGAGCAGCCCGGGCGACAGCAGCCCGGGCGCGGCGGGCGGCCGGACGCGGCGGGCCGCAAGCCGGCGCGCGACGAAAACCGCCGGGTTCCGAAAGGGGCGGGCCGGACAGGCCCCGGACAAGCCGGAGCCGGATCGCTCCGGCGGGGCAACGCTGCCGGGCACAGCGCGGCCCGCGCCCGAACCGTGCGCCGGGGCTGTGCGGCGGGGCCGTGGCCGTGAGGCGCGGCCGGCAGGCCGGCAGAGGCGGGCGGACCGACACGGCAGGCGGGCCGACGGCGCGCCGGCGGGCGCATTTCGTCCATCGCCCGGCGAAGGTCCGCGGCCGGTTCCGGCTCAGCGTTTGTCGTAGTAGAGCCCGACCACATGCTCGGCCTCGGCAAAGAACAGCCAGCGTTGCGCCAGCAGGCCGAGCAGGTGCACCACCGCAGCCAGGGCCAGAACCACCAGGCTGGTTCTCCATGTGGCGATCAGCAGAGCCGGCACGATGCTGCCGGCAACGATGGCCAGCACGCGCAGGGTTCGGGCGTGTTTGCGCCCCACCACATAGACCATTTCGTGCAGCAGGTAGTTGGTTCCGGTGTGCGGCGGCTCGAACTGGCGCACCTTGCCCATGAAGCCCAGTCCGGTGGCGGTTTCGATGGTGGAACCGCGCGCGGCAAATCGGCCATCGGCCATGCCCCAGGAGAAAAGCTGCACCGCGCCGGTGAGCAGCAGCAGCACCGCAGCCAGCGTGGCATGGCCGGACAGAAGCGCGCCGCCCGACACCGCGTAGAGCAGGAACAGCAGCGTCGTTGTCGGGTGGTTCCAGCGCGGCACGGTTTTCAGTTGCGCATAGATCATCGAGGTGGTGAACACGGTTGTCAGCGACAGCGCCGCGCCCAGGTAACCCAGCAGCACATAGCTGGTATTCAGGAAAATCTCGCCGCTTGCATACAGCCCCATGACGATCAGCGCCAGAACCGAAATCCAGGCTTCGCGGCTCAGCCAGCTTGTCTTCCACTGGCTGAAGGCCTTGATCGCGTTTTTCGCGTTGCCGAGGTGAAAGGTGGAGGCCAGCAGTCCGCCGACGGCCAGCGCATAGGCCAGGAAATAGTAGCCGAACGCGGTCGTGCCGAAAACCGCCGGTTGCGCTATTCCCAGCCATGCAAGCAGGCCGAAGCCCATGCCGGACAGGGTGGAAAACAGGATAACGCTGGGTGCGGGATGCATCAGCTGGCCCCCTTCTTGTCAGTGTTTGCACCGGATACCGCGCCAAGCGCCTTGTCCAGCCAGCCCAGGAACCCGGTGGGTTCTTCGATGACCGGATCGAGAAAAGGTGCAAGGATATCAATGGTGTCCTCGCGGTCCCTGGGCCGGGGCGGCAGATACTTGTTGACCGGCCTGGTGCCCTGTTCGGGCATCAGGTCCATGCCGCCGCGCTCGGCCACCAGTTTCGACACGTCGCTTTCGGGGTCCGAAAGGTCGCCGAAGTGGCGCGCGCCCGCGGGGCAGGTGCGCACGCAGGAGGGGATGCGGTCTTCTTCGGGCAGGTTCTCGTTGTAGATGCGGTCCACGCACAGCGTGCATTTCTTCATCACGCCGGCCAGCTGGTCCAGTTCGCGCGCGCCGTAGGGGCAGGCCCAGGCGCACAGCCCGCAGCCCATGCAGGCGTCCTCGTTCACCAGAACGATCCCGTCCTCGACGCGCTTGTAGCTGGCGCCGGTGGGGCAGACGGTGACGCAGGGCGCGTCTTCGCAGTGCAGGCAGGATTTCGGGAAATGCACGGTCTGGGCCGGGCCGCCGTCGCGCGGCTGCACCTCGTAGGCATGCACCCGGTTCAGAAACGTGCCGTGCGGGTCGCCGCCATAGGCGTCGATGTCGGAAAGCGGCACGCCGTAGTTTTCCGTGTTCCAGCCCTTGCAGGAGATCACGCAGGCATGGCAGCCGACGCAGGTGTCGAGGTCGATCACCAGACCGAGGCTGCGCTCGGTGCTTTGGGGAAGTTCCGTCATTTGCCCACCTTCCATGCCAGGTTCTTCGGCCCGCGACCCACCGGCGAGGCGATCGGCGCAAACTGCGGCTGCGCTTCGTCGGGTGGCGGGTCGGCCTTTTCGATCTTCACCTTGAGGTCGAACCAGGCGGCCTGCCCGGTAACCGGATCGGAGTTTGCCCAGCGCAGCCCGTCGCCTTTGGGCGGCAGCAGTTCGTGGATGATGTGGTTCAGCAAGAACCCCCTGGTCGCCTCGGGCGCGTCATCGGCCAGCGCCCAGGCGCCCTTGCGCTTGCCGATGGCGTTCCAGGTCCACACGGTGCTGTCGTTCAGCCCGCCCTGGTGGGCGACCGGCACGACGATGGAGCCGTGGGGGCTGGTCACGCGGGCGAAATCGCCCTCCTTGAACCCATGCTGTTCCCAGATTTTCGTGGGCAGATACAAGGGATTGCGCCCATGCAGCTGCCGCAGCCATGCGTTCTGCGTGCCCCAGCTGTGATACATCGCCATCGGGCGTTGGGTCAGCGCGTGCACCGGGAATTCTTCGCTCGAAGAGGCGCCGTCGGGGGGCGATGAGAGCCCGCCCGCCGACGGATACCACACCGGCAGCGGGTCCATCACCAGTTGCACCTGCGCGCGCAGATGCTCGGGCGGCTGATGTGCGCCGTGGCCTTCGGCGGCCAGTTGAAACTTGCGCAGCGGTTCGCTGTAGAGCTGGAACAGGTAGGGCGCCGGTTTGTCATAAAGGCCGCTGTCCACCGCCCAGTCCTGATAGGCCGTGTTCCAGGGCTTGTAATAGGCGGCGTGCTCGGGGATATGGTGGATGAAGAAACCACCGTTCTCGATATAGCGTTCCAGTTGCCGGGGGTTCGGTTCGCCCCGGCCCGCGCCCTTGCCATCCTTGCCGCGCCATCCTGCAAGCGGGCCGACGCCGGGGCGGCGCTGGTGGTTCACGATATAGTCGGCATAGTCCTTATAGACCGCCTTGCCATCCTCATCGACAAAGCCCGGCAGGCCCAGCCGCACGCCCAGATCGACCAGAACCGACTGAAAGGCGCGCACGTCGCGGTCCGGCTCGATCACCGGCCAGCGGATGCTGTCGGCCATGGCGTCGGCCTCGCAGATCGGACGATCCAGCAGCGAAATGCAGTCGTGGCGCTCCAGGTAGGTGGTGTCGGGCAGCACCAGGTCGGCGTAGGCCACCATTTCCGAGGCATAGGCGTCGGAGTAGATGATGTTCGGGATCACGTAGTCGCCGTTTTCGTCCTTGTCGGTGAGCATTTCCATCACGCCGGTGACGTTCATCGACGAATTCCACGACATGTTGGCCATGAACATGAACAGCGTGTCGATCTTGTAGGGATCGCCCGCATGGGCGTTCGAGATCACCATGTGCATGAGCCCATGCGCCGACATCGGGTTTTCCCAGGTAAAGGCCTTGTCGATGCGTTTTGCGCTGCCGTCCTCGTTGATCAGCAGGTCGGCCGGCTCAAGCGGATAGCCCAGGTGCGGCCCGTCGAGCGGCTTGCCCGGCGCATGGCCCGCGTGCGGCTTGGGGTGGCCCTCGACCGGCTTGGGGTAGGGCGGCTTGAAGCGGAAACCGCCGGGCACCTCGACCGTGCCCAGCAGGATCTGCAGCACATGCAGCGCGCGCGCGGTCTGGAACCCGTTGGCATGCGCCGAAATCCCGCGCATGGCGTGCATGGCGACGGGCCGGCCCGTCATCGTCTTGTGCTTGTCGCCGCGAAAATCGGTCCATTCGATCGGCAGCTCGAACGCCTCTTCGAAGGCGACATGGGCCAGCTCGGCGGCGATGCGCCTGATCTGGCGCGCCGGGACGCCGCAGCGCTCGGCGACGTTTTCGGGCGCATAGGCGTCCGACAGGTAGCGTTCGGCCAGCATCTGAAACACGGTGCGGTGCGTCTTGCCGCCCTTTTTCAGTTGCCCGGCCAGGTCGGGCTGGATGCCCTTCTTGTCGAACGCCGCCTGCTTGCCGGTCTTGCGGTCGATGACCAGCGGCTTGCCGTTCCTGTCGCGCAGGAACAGCCCGTGCTCGGGGCTGCCGGGATCGTTGTTGACCAGCACCGGGGCGTTGGTGAACCGCGCGAGATAGTCCAGGTCGACCTTGCCCGCTTTCAGCAACTCGTGCGCCAGCGACAGGATGAAGAGCCCGTCGGTGCCCGGGGTGATTCCCACCCATTCATCGGCCACCGCGTTGTAGCCCGAGCGGATCGGGTTCACCCCGATCACCTTGGCGCCGCGCGCCTTGAGCTTGCCCAGCCCCATCTTGATCGGGTTCGAATCGTGGTCCTCGGCAACGCCGAAGATCATGAACAGTTTTGCGCGGTCCCAGTCGGGCTGGCCGAATTCCCAGAAGGCGCCGCCCATGGTGTAGATGCCGCCGGCGGCCATGTTGACCGAACAGAACCCGCCATGCGCCGCGTAGTTCGGCGTGCCATAGGCCTGGGCCCAGAAGCCGGTGAAGCTTTGCGACTGGTCGCGGCCGGTGAAAAATGCCAGCTTTTCAGGGGCTTCGTCGCGCAGGCGCTTGAGGTGGCCGGTGGCGATCTCCAGCGCCTCGTCCCATTCGATTTCCTCGAAGGCGCCCGAGCCGCGCGGGCCGACGCGCTTCAGCGGCTTTTTCAGCCGCGAGGGCGCGTTCACCTGCATGATCCCGGACGAACCCTTGGCACAGAGCACGCCCTTGTTCACCGGGTGGTTCCGGTTGCCCTCGATATAGGCGACCTTGCCGCTTTTCATGTGCACGTTGATGCCGCAGCGGCAGGCGCACATGTAGCAGGTGGTCTGTCGGATTTCGTCAGACACCCTGGGCGAGGTATCCAGCATCGGCTGCACCGGTTTGTTCATTTTGGGGCTTCCTCCCAGAAACTTTGTCGAGTTCTTTTATTCTGGTTTTTGCATATGTTCGAGAAGTTTTTTGCGCGGCGCGGCTTATTTACGCATCAGTTGCAGGGCATCGGCGGCGATTTGGCGTTCTTCGCGGGCCGCGATCACATGGATGTCCGCCTGCGCGACGCCGCTCCAGGCCAGCAGTTCGACGATGCGTTCGCGCACTGGCGCTGCGTTTTCGCCGATGCCGCCGGTAAAGGCGATGGCGTCCACGCCCTGCATGGCGGCGATCATGCTGCCCGCATGGCGCGCCGCCCAGTAGCAGAAATGTTCCACGGCAAAGGCGGCCTCGGGCGCGTCGCTGTCCAGCAGCGCGCGCATGTCGGGGCCGATCCCCGAAAGCGCCAGCAGGCCCGAGCGCCGGTTCAGCACTTCGCGGGTCTCCTCCAGCCCCAGCCGGGCGACAATTTCCAGCACCGCGCCGGCATCCATGCTGCCCGGCCGCGTGCCCATGGTCAGCCCGTCCAGCGGCGAATAGCCCATGGTCGTGGCGACGGAGCGCCCCTTGTGGATGGCGCAGAGGCTGGCGCCGTTTCCAAGGTGAAAGGCCAGCAGCCTTTCCGGCAGGGGGCCGGGAAAACCGTCAACCAGCGCGCGGTAGCTGATGCCGTGGAAACCGAAGCGGCGGATATTCGATTTGTGCAAGTCGTCGGGAATCGCAAACCGTCGGGCGACCTCCGGGTTGGTGGCGTGGAAAGCCGTGTCGAAACTGGCGAATTGCGGCAGGTCCGGGGCAATTTCGGCAAGGGTTTCGATGGCGGCCAGATTGTGCGGATTGTGCAAGGGGGCGAGCGGGATGCAGGCGCGGATCTCGGCGATGATATCGGGGGTGATGCGGCAGGGCGCGGTCAGGCGCGCGCCGCCGTGGACGACGCGATGGGCGGCACCGGCGAGCGCGCCAACCGGGATGCCGGATTGCCCGAGCCGCCCCAGGATGACTTCCAGCGCCTGCCCGTGGTCAGAGGCCCCGTCCGGCGGCACCGCCGGACAGCGCCCGTCCGCCCCGACGGGCGGGCGCTTCGCACCCCCCCGCGACCGGGCGCTGTCCTCTGGGCAGATCTCGACGCTGCCGGCCAGGGTCTCTTCCAGCCCGCCGTCAAATACCGCAAATTTGATCGAGGACGAGCCGGCATTAAGCACCAGCACCGGCCCGGTTTTGCCCATGTTCAGGCGCCCTTTTGCGGGCGCATGTCGGCGGGGTCGATGCCCGCGACCACCACCGGTTTGGTCATCGCGTCGCGCCGGAACGGCTCACCCATTTCCTGGTTCAGGAGCACCTCGATGAAGGTGGTCTCGCCCGCTTCCATTTGCGCTTTCACGGCGCGATCCAGCGCTTCGCTCAACTCGTCCATCGTGCGCACCTGCACGCCGTTCACGCCGCAGGCGCGCGCGATGCCGGCATAGCTGACCTCCGGGTCCAGTTCGGTGCCGACGAAATTGTCGTCATACCAAAGCGTCGTGTTGCGCTTTTCCGCGCCCCACTGGTAGTTGCGGAAAATCACCATGGTGATCGCGGGCCAGCCGTCGCGCCCCACGGCTGTCATCTCGTTCATCGAGATGCCGAAGGCGCCGTCGCCGGCAAAGCCCACCACCGGTGTTTCGGGCTGGCCGATCTTGGCGCCGATGATCGCGGGCAGGGAGTATCCGCAGGGGCCGAACATGCCGGGTGCGAGGTATTTGCGCCCGGACTCGAACGTCGGGTAGGCGTTGCCGATGGCGCAGACATTGCCGATGTCGGAACTGATGATCGCCTCTTTCGGCAGGCTCTTCTGGATCGCGCGCCAGACCTGGCGGGGCGACATGGCCTCGGGCTTGTCGGCGCGCGCGCGCGCGTTCCAGTCGGTGCCCGGGTCGTCCTGTTCGTGGTCCATGCCGGTCAGGGCCTGCGCCCAGGCCGATTTCGTTTTCGCAATGGTATCAAGGCGCTGCTGCCGCCCGGCGTCGCCCGCGTCCTCGGAGAGTTGCGCGAGGATCGCTTCGGCCACCTTGCGCGCATCACCGGCAATGCCCACCGTCACCGGTTTGGTCAGGCCGATCCGGTCGGGGTTCATGTCCACCTGGATGATCTTCGCGTCCCTGGGCCAGTAATCCAGCCCGTAGCCCGGCAGCGTCGAAAAC
>Ga0256841_1002505_pt1 | contig 14547 bp, 14 predicted proteins | sample 356308metaG_FD_185971 | JGI IMG/M metagenome (GOLD analysis project Ga0256841, IMG submission 185971) | Hydrothermal vent microbial communities from Mid Atlantic Ridge, Atlantic Ocean - 356-308 | ecosystem: Environmental > Aquatic > Marine > Hydrothermal vents | place: Atlantic Ocean: Mid...
CAGTACGGTAAAGCAGCTCTCTTTGGAATTCTACCCCAAATGGTACAGTGTCAACGACATTACCTTTCAGGGGAATATCGGTGTCGATAAGATATTCCGGGAGTCCGACTGGATAACCTTCTATATGAAGCCCTCCACGACCTATGCGCTTGGTTACAACTTTGCCCTGCATGGCGGTCTCGGGTTTTACTACACGAACAACAAAACGATAAACAACATCAAAGAGTGGAGACCTTTTATCGGGCTCAGCCATTTTACCAATTTTACCGACAAATGGGCGATCAGCAGCTACTTTAGAGCAGAAGAGCGGTTTCGTACTGCAGTCGGTACCGATAACAGCTCCAAAACAACAAGGATCCGCCTGCGCTTGCGTAACTCCTACAGGCTCAATCCTCTCTCCGTTTCCCATTCCTGGCATAAAATCACCCTGGATCTGGAAGGATTCAAGAGTTTCAACGATGATGCAGCAGTGACACCCACCTATGATTATGATACACAGGTGAAACTGGGTCTGGAACGCAGTTTGGAAGAGAACCGGAAGATCCGCTTCGAGCTGGCATGGAAGTACAAGAGTCAGCCAAGAGAGATATCGAACTCCGATATCAATACGATCTATTTCAAGATACAGTATTTCCCAAGCTGGGGAAGCAGACTGCGAAACAGATTGCGTGACAGAGATATTGATGAGTAAGGATATTACTTATCTGTTATGATATGAAAACTAATTTATAAAGGAAAACTTTTAATGCTACTAAAAACACTTATTGCGGGGACATTGCTTTTAGGCAGTTTGTCACTCTTTGCTGCAGAACAAACGCCACAAAAAACAAGCCCAAAACCAAAACTCATTTTACAGATCACGGTCGATCAGCTACGCGGAGATCTGCCTGACAAGTTCATGAAGAATATGGGAGAGGGCGGTTTCCGCTGGCTCAAGAAGAACGGACTCTGGTATAAAAATGCCCACTATACCTACTCGAACACGGAAACCGTGGTCGGGCATACCACACTGGCTACGGGTACCATTCCGGCCATCCACGGCATGGTTTCCAACGTCTGGTACGACAGGGACAAAAAGAGGTTGGTCTATAACATCGAGGACAAGCGTTATCACATACTCTCCAAAAATGCGGACATCGATGACTCTACGGAAGTTGATGCATCACAGGCTTTGGCCGGGACGGACGGACGTTCTCCTGCGAACATCCTGGTGAGTACTTTTTCTGATGAACTCTCGCTCTTTAACAACGGGAAATCAAAAGTATTTGGCGTCTCAGTCAAAGACAGGGGTGCGGTCACGCTTGCTGGGCACAATGGAAAAGCCTTCTGGTTCTCGAAGACAAGCGGGGAGTTCATCACCTCTTCCTATTATTACGACAAGTACCCTGACTGGGTCAAAAAGTTCAACGACCAAAAGCTGGCAGAACGGTACAGCGGAAAGTCATGGACGCTGATATACGACAAAAGCAAATATATGTTCGGCAACTCAGATGACAACCCCTGGGAAGAGGACTATGCCGGTTTCGGTCGGATCTTTCCGCACAAGTATGGCGACAAATCCAGTAAGTACTTCAACCACCATCTTACCTTCTCTCCCGCCGGTGACGAACTGACACTGGATTTTGCCAAAGCGATCATAGAGAATGAGAAGATGGGACAGCATGATGTCGCGGACTATCTTGCCGTCTCCTTCTCCTCGACGGACTATGTGGGGCATCTCTTCGGCCCTTCGAGTCTGGAGTCCGAAGACAATATGCTGCGTCTGGACAAAACACTGGCCTCTCTCTTCAAGTTCGTCGATGAAAAAGTGGGACTGGAGAATACGCTCATCGTCCTCTCCGCCGACCATGGCGCACCCGAAGCTCCGGCCTACCTGAAAAAACTCGGTATAGAAGCGAAATGGATCGCACCATTAAGTTGGAACAAAAAGCCTTCATTGAAGAGACTGGAAAAGAAATTTGGCGTAGGGCAGGCGCTGATCGAAGCCTTTTTCCCTCCCTATCTCTACCTGAACCATACCGTTATTAAAGAAAAAGGGCTCGACTTGGCAGAAGTACAAAAAGCGGTCGCCAAAGAGATCATGGACATTGACGGTATTGCCCTGACAGTGACGAGCAGCGAGATGCGCAACAATACACTTCCCAATACCTATTTGTACCGTGCAGCCCTGAACAACTTCAATGCCAAACGTTCGGGGGATATTCTCATCCTCTTCGAGCCGCAGTGTTTCGCCAACGATATGGACGGCGGTGCCATCATGGCATCCAACCACGGCGGCCCATGGACGTACGATACGTTTGTACCGATCATATTTGCAGGGGACGGTATCAAAGGGAAACAAATCTATAGAGCCGTAAAGCCCAACGATATTGCCCCGACACTCTCCGCTGTTGTCAATGCAAAATCTCCATCAGGCGCAAATGGGGATATTCTTGAAGAGGTGCTTGAAACTGCCGGACGGTAGAGGCGCCCTTAACATTTATCCTGACAGCGGAAGCAGAGCCTTTCGCTTCCGAACACATTGTCAATAATAGACAGTCCACTTCCCGAGTTTTTTTTCATGCGCATAATGGGACCTGAGCCAATGCAGTGTTTCGGGTATGTGTTTTTTGTAAGTTACAAGCAGTGTGGGTTTGGCCATGAGCAGCTTTTGAAGCCGCTTTTGCTCCTGGGGTTTCGTAAGATTATAGAGATATTTTTTCCACTGCGTATCTGTTTCGAACTGCACTTCCCTGTTGAGCGAACGGTCACCGTTATAGAGCGAAACGATGGATCGGTTCATTTCAAAGGCCAGGGAGGGCAGCCGTTTGTCGTAGGCGAGGATCTCTCTGTTCTCAAGATGCTCGGCTTTGATCCATTGAGCGACGGGCGTTGCGATCTTGAATGACTGGACACTGTAGCTGAAGAGAGCTGTGCCTGCAAGAAGAAAATAGGCTGCGGTCACAAAGGAGATCAGGACACTTTTGTTCTTTATCTGCATGGAGGGAGTGCGCCAGAACCAAACCAGCAGAAGTATGAGCAGTATGGATACGGCGGTGAAAGCAGGGGGAAAATGGATCTTCCCCGGTATCAGGGGTGCAATGCCGAGCGCGAGAAAAATGAACAGTGCATACCCGCCGGTAGTGCGCAGTACGGTCTGGGCATAGGATGTCTTGAGCTTTTCGAGCATCAGTGCAGTGAGTACGGCAAAGAGCGGGTAGAGCGGTAGGATGTAGAGAATGCGCTTGGATGTCGAGATGGAGAAGAAGACCAGAGGTACCAATGTTGTGAAAAGAAGGATCGATTCAATCGTGTCGGGACGCAGTTTCAGAGAAAGCCTTTTGGCGAACCACGGCAGTAGAATCAGCCAGGGCATCCCCAAAAGCGGTGCGAGGACAATGAAGTACCAGAATGGTTCGCTGCGGTTGAAGACATTGTGAGAAAAGCGGTCTACGGTCTGCCGTCCGATGAAGTAGTCCCAGAAGGCAGGATTGTCCACAGCAAGGTAAACGAACCAGGAAGCGGCAACAAGCAGAAAAAGTCCCCAGGCGATGATATGGTGGATGCTCCAGGCTCTTTTGCTTTTTTCATAGCGGTTGTAGAAGAGGGCAAAGATGACCGGTGCAAGGAATACCACCGGCCCTTTGGTCAGGAACCCCAGTCCCAGAGAGAGGGTAAAAAGGTAGAGCCAGTGCACACGGCCGTATTTGCGATAGAGAACCCAGGCATAGATGCCCAACAGCGTAAAGAGGGTCAGAAAGGTATCCGTCGTCAGATTGCGTGATGCGACAAGTACCAGAGGAAAAGAAAAATAGATCGCAGAGGCCCAGAGCGCGGTTTCTCTCTTTGGGGTGAACTGAAGGGTCAAAAGATAGACGAGCAGCATTTGCAGCACAATGGCAACCTGAAGAAAAAAGCGCGCACCAAAAGCATTGATACCGAAAAGTCCGTATCCCAGCGCCGTGATCTGGTAGGTGATCGGCGGTTTGTGGTAGTGATGGATGTCGAGGAGGTTGGGGTGCAGCCAGTCGCCCGAGATGAACATTTCCCTGCCTATCTCCGCATAGCGCGCATCGCTTGTTTCAATCACTCCGTAACTGCCGGCGGTGATGAGCAAAATGATAGAAGCAGCGAGGAGGAGAAAGAATAGATGTCTGTGTCGTGTCATGGTGTGTCCTTGTGCTGTCTGCGCCCCAGCATGATATTTCGGATATAGACGATGAACCCGAACATCTGGCCTATGAAAAGTACGGGGTCGAGCCGGATCACGGCATAGATGAGGATCATCGCGGAACCGATAAGACTGAGAAGCCAGAAACCGAAAGGCAGATGCGAGTCTTTGATCTTCTCCGAGTAGATCCACTGGTAGACAAAGCGGAAGGTGAAGATGATCTGTGCAAGGCTCCCCCACAGCAGCAGCCAGAGCGGTATATCTTTATTGGCAAAAAGCCTGAGCGTGTCTATCTCGCCGTTGTTAAAGCCGTGGTAGATGGCGATGAAAGGGAAGAGGATCAGAAAAATCCTGAATGCCGAGGGCAGTCTCTTCCAGCGGTGCTGAAGCTGAAGATTCCTGATATAGATGAAGTAAGTGATGGTCTGTCCTAGCATAATGGCAAAGTCATCCCTGAGCCATCCGTAGAGGAACATGAGCAGCGATGCCGCAAGGCTCAGTTCCCAGAAAAGCTGGGGTGTCAAAACCCGTTTGACCTTTTCGGATTTGATCCACTGTACAAGCAGGCGGGCGGAAAAAAGTATCTGTGCCGCAAAGCCTACGAGGTAGACCCCTGTACTGTAGTGGTTCATCGGCCCTCTTCAAGGGTATGGTCCGCGATCTCGTAGCGGATATATCTGCTTCTCATCCACCGGTACGCAAACAGGTCCTGAAGCGGCCGTACGGAACGGTTGAAGATGTTAAATTTGGACTGGCCGGCTTCACGCTCGAAGTGTTGTACTTCGATCTGTTTTACCTTCCCTGATTCAAGCAGTATGAGTGCGGGAATGAAGCGGTGCATACCGTCAAAGAAAGGCAGACGCTGTGCCATATCGGTCCTGATCACTTTAAGCGGGCAGCCTGTGTCTATAATGCCGTCATCGATGAGTGAACGACGGATCTTGTTCGCGAAGGTGGACTGTATTTTTTTGCTGAGCGTATCTTTTCGTTTTGCACGGTAGCCGATGACGGCATCGTAATCGCCGATCTCTTCAAGCAGTGTGTCAAAATCGAAAGGGGTGGTCTGCAGGTCCGCGTCGATATAGCCAAGCAGCGGCGTTTTGCAATGGTCGATGCCCGCTTTGATGGCGGTACTGAGCCCGCGGTTTTCTTTGAACCTGATATAGGAAAAGTCCGGGTTGCTGCAGATCGACGCTATCTTTTCCATGCTGCCGTCGCTCGATCCGTCATCTACAAAAAGCACCTGACTCTTGACAGATGCCTGATCAAGATAGTTTTTAAGTACATCAGCCAGCCGGTCCAGGCTTTCCACTTCATTGTAAACAGGGACGATAATGGTCATTTTGTTTTCGTTATTCACAGTAGGGTTCCGCCTTTAGAGGATAAGAGTGTTATTTTATCCTTTTTTTTATTTTGTCTCTATTAGCATGGATTTTCTCTGTTTTTAAGCTGGATTCCATTATGATTAATTATAACTATTTATGGGAGAGAATAATGAAAAGAATTTTGACAGGAATATTATGTACAGGTATGACACTTTATGCTGCCCAGAACAGTGCGACATTCAGCAAACTGTTTGGCGGGGATGAAGATGATGTGGCCAAAGCGGTCGTGAAAACAGAAAATGGTTTTCTTGTTGCAGGGAAAACAAAAAGTTTTACAAAACATCGGGATTTCGATGCCTATCTCATCAAAATAGACAGCAAAGGGAAAAAGATCTGGTCAAAGGTTTACGGGGGAGAGGATGATGAAGAGGCGAATGATGTAGTACGTTTTGAGGACGGCTATGTTTTTGTCGGTTCTACGGAGACATACGGCAATGAACGGATGAGCTTCTATATGGTACGTGTGGATGATGCCGGAAAAATGCTGTGGCAAAGTGCATTTTACCGTGATGAGGATGATGAATATTATGGTACCTCTTTGGCTGCGAGGGGCAAAGAACTTGTCTTTGCCGGCTATGAGCGCCACTTGCAGTTCTTCGGGGAGAAACTCAACCCCTATGTTTTTAAGACCGATGCGAACGGAGACAGACTATGGGGCGGATATTATGGAGGGAAAGAAGAAGACCGTGCACGGGAGATCATCAAGACAGACGGCGGGTATCTGATAGTGGGCGATACGGAAAGTCTGGGTGACAACGACCCGGACATGTATATGGCAAAGATCAGCGAATCGGGAAAGCGTGAATGGTATACCGGTTTTGGAGGCGATGACGATGACATCGCCTATGCCGTAACTAGGACAGATAATGGCTATCTGCTCGTAGGCAGTACGGACAGTTTTGGACGCAACTATAAAAGTGTCTATGCGGTAAGGACCGACAGGAACGGAAAAAAGATCTGGTCCAATATCTACGGGGGTACACGAGAGGATGAAGCCTTCGGTGTGACACGCAGTGCGGATGGCGGTTTTGTGATCGTAGGCCGTTCGGAGAGCTTTTCCCGACGCAAAGGATTCGATCTCTATCTATTGAAGATCGACGGGAAAGGGAAAGTGTTGTGGGAACGTACCTATGGAGGAGAGAGTGACGATGCAGGGTATGATATCATAGCACTCGAAGATGGGTACATGATCGTGGGAGAGCAAAAAACGCCCCGAAGACGCGACAGTGATGTCTGGATACTCAAAGTAGATCTCAACGGCAGGCTCTGATTAAATTTTGATATAATCTGTCAAAAAAAGGATAGGTATGCGCATTGCGATCTTTTTTCTGATGCCTTTGCTGATGTTCGCCAAAATACATTATGCCAAGGTCGAGCCGTATGAAACCGTTGTCCTGAAATCCGCTGTAAGCGGGCTTGTACTGGAAGCGGATCTGGAAGCAGAAGGAACCATGGTGGAGGGTGAACGCATCATCCATATTGATGACCGCCTGGACAAGGTGAATCTTCAGGACAGCCAAAGCAGTCTGCTGCTGCTCGAGCAAATGTTCGATCTCAACAAAGAGATCGTCCAAAGCCTCAAAGAGTCGATGCAGCGGCAGGAGGGTTATTTCAGGCGTATCAGCAAACTGCAGACGGCTTCCAGAACCCAAAAAGACAATGCCTACAGCAGTTTTGTCTCCGTGAAGACCCAGTACCTGACAACAAAAGAGAAAGTCATTTCCCTGCAAAAACAGATCATCGATATGAAATACCGCATTGCACAGCTTCAGGATACGATCCGTAAAAAATCCATTGTGCCCCAAAAGAAATATCTTTACAAACTGATGGTGCGCGAGGGTGACTTCGTCAATCCGGGGACACCCCTGGGGGAGGTACAGGATGTCAGCAGGGCGAAACTGGTCCTTTTCCTGGAGCCGGATGAGTTGAAAGATGTGAAAGACAGAACAGTCTATATCGACGGTAAGAAAACGGAATACAGCGTTGACAAAGTGTGGGATGTGGCAGATGAGAAGTTCATCTCTTCCTATAGAGCCGAGATCTATCTGCCTGCGCCCAAAGAGAGATTTTCAAAACTTTTGAAGGTAGAACTGAAATGAAAGAGACGGCCTGTGCACTGGACTGTTATGATGCCTGCAAGATCCTGGTAGAGGAGGATCGTTTCACACTAAAAGGAGATGCGGAACACCCTGCGGGAAACGGGGCACTCTGCGCATTGCTGAACAAATATATGTTCGAAACTCCCCGCATAGAGAGACCGCGGGTGGACGGCAGAGAGGTGAGCATGGAGGAAGCGATGGCTGCGGTCGCCGAAGCCTTCAAAGAAAAGAACAGCCTGCTCTGGAGGGGTTCGGGCAATATGGGCGTGATGCAGGAAGTGACAGACCTGTTCATGGAGAAGATCGGCGGTACACTGACCGGCGGAAGCCTGTGTGATGCGTCAGGGGATGCAGGGATCATGAATGGAAGAGGGGTCAACAGGAACCTGCCGATCGAGCAGATCGCCAAAGCAGAGACGGTGGTTGTCTGGGGGCGTAATGTGACTGTGACCAATGCGCATATCATGCCCTTTCTCGAAGGAAAAGATATCGTTGTGATCGATCCGGTGAAAACGCAGATAGCCAAAAAAGCGAACCTGCATCTTCAGATCCGTCCAAGGACAGACTATTATATCGCGATTATGCTGGCACGTTTTGTCTTTATGGAAGACAGTGAAGATCTTGAATGGATGGATGAATTCGCGCCGGAATATGAAGATTTCTACGACTATACACGCGAACACCGTATCAAAGCGATCCTGGCCTATATAGGGGTCGATCTCGGAGATATGGGGCGTGTACTGGAATATCTGCGTGACAGAAGAGTGGTCTTTCTCGTCGGGAATGGTGTGCAGAAGTATGCTACAGGTTCCTATACGCTGCATGCCATCGATTCACTGGCGGCGACACTGGGACTTTTTGGAAAAGAAGGGTGCGGGGTCAGCTACCTTTCAAACTCCAAACTCGGTTTTAAAAATCCTTTTGCGGTAAAGTGCAAAAGGGTACCCAAGGCAACAGCGGCTTTCTCCCGATTCGATACCGTTCTGGTGCAGGGCGGCAATCCCGCTGAATCGATGCCCGATACCAACCGGGTCCGAAAAGAGCTTGAAGCGGTCGATAACCTGATCTATTTCGGCCTTTATGAAAATGAAACTTCCAAGCGGGCACGCATCGTCATCCCTGCGAAAAATTTCTTTGAAAAGGACGATGTACGTCTCAGCTACGGGCACCAGTATGTGCAGCCTATGCGTAAAATCAAAGAAGCTGCTTTTGGCATCAGCGAATATGATTTTACGGCATACCTCTTTGAGGCATTCGGATATGTGGGGCTGGACGGGGAAGCTTCCTATATCGCGCATTGGCTGGATCAGTGCCAAAAAGAGGGTGGACAGTATGTTTCTCCTGCCCATCATGAGCGGCCTTATGCAGAGGGATTTGGCGAAGAGGAAGAGGATACGTTTGCATTCATCGAAGAGTATGAAGATGATTTTGTCAATACCAAACGTTTTACCAAAATCCGTACTTCCAAAAAGAATCATGAAGAAGATGAACGGTTCTGGCTACTGACCCCCAAAGCAATGAAATCGCTCAATACACAGTTCCTGCGTGACGAACATGTTAGCCTGCACCCTGAACTGGGCTATGAGGAAGGAGAAAAAGTACGCATTGTCTCCGAACATGGCAGTCATGTATTTACCGTAAAGCACAATGACGATCTGCGTACGGACTGTGTTCTCATCGCCAACAATACGTTCGGTGTGAATTATCTGACCCCTGCTATTTTGAGTGATGAAGGAGAGAATGCCTGTTATCAGGAGGTTAAAGTGACCATTGAAAAGGTTTATTTGCCATTCGTTACTATTTAAGATATAATTATCCTATATTAAAAAAGGATAATAAAATGCTACAAATTGGAATATCTGATATCAGCAAAAATCCTTCGATCATAGACAAATTGGATGATATTACCCAGATACTCAACAAAAAAACGAAAAAAGTGAAGGGTATTTTCATTCCGAGTGCCTATCTTGAGAACTTTGAAGAGATCATAAAGGAAATCGAGTATAAAAAATTCATAGAACGGAACAGGTCATTGGCTCAAACTGATGAAAAAGATGAAACACTGCTGGACGGACTGGATGAATCCTATTAAAAAAGGAGAGATCTATCTGGCGAATCTTGGTGACGTCAAACATACCGACATCGGAAAGATCAGGCCGGTACTTGTATTTCAGAATGATATGCTCAACCGCATGGTCAGCGACGGGCTCTACAACGATGTGATCGTCATCCCTCTCAGCTCGAAGATCAGAGAGAACGACTTTACCTTGTACCTGCCGAAACGTGACAGGCTTGAAAAAAAGAGTGTTATTCTCTGTAATGCTATGAAGATGATCAGTGCAAAACGGCTGATGACAGAAGAAGGGGTTTTGACACAACTGATGCCAAGCGAGATGGAAGAGATTGAGAAGAGGGTGCTTTTGTTATTAGGCATATGAAGTACCGGGTTTAAAATAAACCCAAAATATCTGTATTGGCATTTAAAATTCCTTGTCAAAAAACTCAATAAAATGATTGATACTATTGGCAACCAACCCAATATGCTTCTTATTGTTTCGTATTAAGCCCTGTGTTTGAGGAGCTTACTTGGTGGGTTTGCTGCATAAGACTGTATGTTTTTATATCCTAAACACACTCTGCTATAATATCACCAATAATAATTCACAACGGAAAAAAATATGACTTTAGAACAATTGGATAAAACGTATGTATTGCAGACTTACGCGCGCGACTATACGAACTTCGTAGAGGGCAAAGGCTCTACGCTGTATGATGAGAACGGGAAGGACTACATCGATTTTGCTGCGGGGATCGCTGTGAACTCGGTGGGGCACGGGAATGAGAAACTGGTACATGCCATTTGTGAGCAGGCGAAGAAGATCATCCATATCTCCAATCTTCAGGTGATAGAACCTCAGGCGAAACTGGCACAGAAAATGGTGGAGCTTTCCGGGTACGACATGGGTGTATTCTTTGCGAACTCCGGAGCGGAAGCGAACGAGGGGGCCATCAAGATCGCCCGCAAATACGGTGAAACACGTTTTGAGAACAAACGCTACAAAGTGATCACTCTGGAACACTCCTTTCACGGGCGTACCATCACGACTGTAAAAGCGACAGGACAGGAGAGTTTCCATACGCCGAACTTTTCTCCGTATCCTGCTGGATTCTCCTATGAAAAATCTATTGCAGATGTTTACAAAGCGATCGACGACGAAACCGTTGCCGTGCTGATCGAACTGGTGCAGGGCGAAGGCGGCGTACAGCCTTTTGACAAAGAGGAGATACAGAAACTCGCAGCCCACCTTAAAGAGCGGGATGTGCTGCTCATTGTTGATGAGGTGCAGACAGGCGTCTACAGAACGGGAGAATTCCTGGCTTCCAACCTTTATGAGATAGAACCGGACATTATCACGCTTGCCAAAGGACTGGGCGGCGGTGTGCCCATCGGTGCGGTGATGACAACGCATAAAGATGTCTTGAGTGCAGGGGACCATGGCAGTACCTTTGGAGGGAATTATCTGAGTACGGCAGCGGGGCTTGCCGTGCTGGATATCTTGAAGCCGATGTATGACAGCGGTGCGGTCGATGAGACCATTGTCTATTTCTCGCAAAAACTGAAAGAGATCGCAGACAAGTACGGAAATCTTTTTGAAAAAGAGGTAGGACTGGGCCTTATGCGCGGACTGCGTGCCAAAAGTGCCCAGATACAGACAGATGTACTGAAAAATGCGATGCATGAAGGATTGGTCATTCTCAAAGCAGGGCGCAATACGGTACGTTTTCTGCCGAGTATCACCATCAGCAGGGAAGAGATAGATGAAGGGTTCAAACGTTTTGAAACGGCTATATCTACTCTGTAGTTTCCTGCTCATCTCCCAGCTGGGGGCGGATGAGCTTGGAGGGATCCTTTCCAAGAACAAAGCACTGCTTTTCGAGTATGATTTTCAGGGCAATGAACTGCAGAGCGACATGCTTTCCAAGAGCTGGATCAATCCTGTGACAGTACGCTATGGGAAAGATTATACAACGCGTTTCAAAACAGGGACGATCGATACGGGAAATTTCTCGGTCTATATCGATCAGCCGATCTTCCGTTCCGGCGGGATCTATTATGCCATCAAGTATGCGGGGGCACTCCGCGGTGCCAACCGTCTGGACATTACATTGAAAAGGCGGCAGATGATCGGTGATGCGGTCTCGATCCTTTTTCAGCTCAAACGTATCAAGCTTGAGCGGGAAAAGATGCAGTACCAGATCAAGAATGACCGTATTGATATTCAGCAAAAACGCGACAGTTATGAGGCGGGACTCATAGACAGCAGTTTCCTTGACCAGGCGATACTCAAAAAAAGTCAGGATGAGACGGCACTGCTCGAGATGAAACTCAAGGCGATGGAACTGAGACAGCATTTTTCCCTTCTCAGTGACAAAAAACCGGACAGACTCAGGCTTCCCCGGCTCAAACTGATAGACAAGCAGCGTTATACGCAGGAGAATCTCGAACTCAAGAGAGATTCCATGCGGGCGCTTGAGATGGATTACAAGGAGAAGATCACCTGGGCGAAATATCTTCCTACGGTGTCGCTTCAGGGACAGTACAACAATGGTGACCTGAATCCGCTTTTTCCCAGTCCGAATTTGAATGAGCAGTATTATAACTATGGATTTACTGTCTCTATGCCGCTGGATATCAATGCCTACAGTGATATTGAACTGAGCAAGGTAGAGAAGCTCAAGGCGGCAACCGAAGTCTTGGACCGGAAAGATACGGTCAATGAAGAATATGACTGGATACGGAACAGCCTGAAAATCCTGGACAAGAAGATCATGCTTGCCAGAAAAGATGAAAAGGTCTATGGTAACCTTTACCGGGTCACCAAAAACCTTGCGCAGGCCGGAGAAAAAACGAAATATGATGCAGAAGTGATGAAAAACTCACAGCAGATCAGGAAGATCGATCAGAAGATCTATGCGATAGACAAGCAGATACAGCTGCTTAAACTCTATATACGGGTGGAAAATGTACTTTAGCGACTATATGAACACATGGCTGTACGGTGAGAACGGCTACTATAAAAATTTCAAAGCGATCGGAAAGAGCGGTGATTTCTATACGGCTGTGAGTACAAGCAGTTTTTTTGGTGCGAGTATCGCCAACTTTTTTTACAAACGTATACTCGAAGGCACAGCGGACAGGAACGGCTGGCTGATAGAAGTGGGAGCGCATCAGGGGTATCTTCTCTGTGACATGATACAGTGGCTGTATACCTGTGATCCTACGCTCATAGGTACGCTGAAGTTCGGCATCGTCGAGCGGCAGCCTGAAGTGCGTCAGGCACAGACAGCCTACATCAGGGAACGTTTTGGCACTGATGTACAGGTCGTGCATTTTGAAGACCTCTCTGAAGTCCATGCGGAATATGCCTTTGTGGTCGCCAACGAGATCTTCGATGCTTTCCCCTGTGAACTGCTCAAAGAAGAGAAGATCGCAGTGGTGGAAAAAGACGAGATTGCATGGGAAGCGGCACCTCCGAAGCTGCTGGAGTGGGCGAAACAGCACTCTTTGTCACAGGGAGAAGTTGCTGTAGGCTACGAGGATTTTGCCAAAGGCATGGCAAAAGGCATACAAAGATGTGATTTTGTTACTTTTGATTACGGTGAAAAATATGTGCGTAACGATTTCTCTATCCGTATCTACCGTGCACATGAGACGTTTCCGCTTTTTGACGAGGCCTTGAAGCTTTCAGAATCGTTCCAGAAAGACGATATTACCTATGATGTGAACTTCCGGCATGTGCTCGAAGCGTTCGAGGCGGCAGGCTTCAGAGAGGAGAAGTACGAGACACAGGCGCGCGCGCTGATACGTTTCGGACTGATCGATATTTTGGAGCAGTTCTCAAAACAGACGACACAGGAGATCTATCTGCGGGAAGCGGACAAGATCAAAACACTGATCGGCCCAACGATGATGGGTGATCGTTTCAAAATGATTCATCTGGCAAAAAGTTAAGGCCTTAACCCTTCTGGGTGGACTTCAGCAGGGTACATCTTTTCAGGGAGGCGGCTTCATTGCCGAACATTTTGGTATAGGTATCAAACTTTTCCTGACCGATCATTCCGATGCATTCCTCTTTGCTCATGGCAGGTGTCATCTCCTCAATCGGTGTTTGGGCAGAAGCTTCTCCTTTTTTCCCCGTCAGTGTATCTTTTTTATATTTGTCTTCGGGGTACATATATTCGGGAGAGTAGTTGTTATCCTGCACCTCTTTGAGCTCTATCTTCTTTTTGGGCGGAGGCGGTACAGTTGCATAATGATGTTTGGCAGTGTTGACCTCTTTGGGTTTGACAGGCTTTGGCTGGACTTTGGGTGCCGTATTGGAGCAGGCAGCAAAAAAAAGTGAAGCGACGACCAGCGGGATAAAAACTGTTGATCTCATCATGGTATGACTCCTTTGGGTGATGGGGTACTTGAAGTGTGCATAGTCAAATGACTTTTTTAAAGTCTATGACGGCAATAGCTATTGCAAAACCTCCATCATGACTGATGGAAATGGAAGAACTTTTGATCTTGAAGACCTTTTGTGCCTCTTTGTTCAGCTTGAAGTAGGGAGCACCTTTGTGGTCCTTGGCAATGGATATGTCATGGAAAGAGAGTTGCGCACCGATACCGCATCCCAAAGCTTTGCTGATGGCCTCTTTGGCAGCCCAGAGACCGGCAAGTGTCTCAAGTCTTCTTGCCATGGCGATCTCCTGCTTGGAGAGGTAGCGCTGTTTGAACTTGATGCCATAACGTTTCACAAGTTTCTCTATACGACTGATCTGAATAATATCTGTTCCGACTTTCATAGAAAAGAGTGTACCCGAAAAAAATTAAACGAAAAAGCACTCCTGCCATGGGTGTATAACAGCA
>Ga0256841_1002508_pt1 | contig 14539 bp, 8 predicted proteins | sample 356308metaG_FD_185971 | JGI IMG/M metagenome (GOLD analysis project Ga0256841, IMG submission 185971) | Hydrothermal vent microbial communities from Mid Atlantic Ridge, Atlantic Ocean - 356-308 | ecosystem: Environmental > Aquatic > Marine > Hydrothermal vents | place: Atlantic Ocean: Mid...
AACGTCGAGAACGGCAACCTCGTCTTCCTCTACGGCGTCGCCCCGCCCGCGCTGAAGGCCGAGATCGCCGGGCCGCGAGCCGTCTGGGCCGCCGTCTCCGGCGACGGCGTCGCCCGCCCGCTCGACCCGGAAGCCTACCGCCTCACCAATGCCCGCGGCGACGAAATCCCCCTCGCCCGCGTCCTCCCGAACACCGCCGACCGGACGCTCCTCGTCCCCGCCTTCGAACTCGACTGGCGACGCGTCTATTTCCTCGAAATCCCCGCCCTCGACCTCCGCACACGCGTCCGCCGCGATCCGTATTTCCGCACCCTCTTCTCCGACGAGGAACTCGGCGCGAACATGAATGAAGACGGCAGCGTGACCACGTTCCGGCTCTTCGCCCCCCGCGCCGACCGCGTCGAGCTCTACCTCTACCTTTATCCCGATCAGTCGCCCGAGGAAGCCGACGCCGTCCTCACCATGAGCCGCCGCCCCGACGGCGTGTGGGAGACCACGCAGCCCGGCGACCACCACGGCGTGTACTACGACTTCCGCGTCTACGGCCCGGACGACCCGGGGAACGCCTTCTACGACACCGACCCCGTTCAGATCAGCGACCCCTATGCGCGCGTGAGCGTGGACTCGTTCGGCAAGAGCCGCGTCTGGCATCGGATCGAACCCGCCGAGCCGCTCCCCGGCGGGCGTCCGAAGATGGAGGACGTGGTCGCCTACGAAGTGCACGTTCAGGATTTCACCGACCTGCTTCCGGTCGAAGACGACCTCAAAGGCACGATCCCGGCGATGGTCGTGCCCGGCCTGACGAACAGCCGCGGCGAACCCGTCGGCTTCGACTACCTCGTGGACCTCGGCGTGAACGTCGTTCACCTGATGCCGGTGCAGGAATTCCTTCACTACCCCGACGAGGAGTGGCAGGCCGCTTTCGCCGACGACCCCTTCGCCATCGCGCAGGGCATCGACCGGGAAAACTATCAGTGGGGCTACCGGACCACGCACGCCTTCGCCATCGAGACGCGCTATCGCAAGCGCGGCACGGAGCACGGCGCCCAGCGCGAGCAGTTCCGCAACCTCGTGCAGGCCTTCCACAAGGCCGGCCTCGCCGTCATCATCGACGTCGTCCCCAACCACACGGGCGAGAACATGGACGGGCGCAACTACCTCTTCAACTTCAACGCCATCGACCGACCCTACTATTACCGCACCGATGAGAACCTCGACCCCCTCGGTCCCTTCGGCAACGAGGTCAAGACGGAGGACCGCCCGATGGCGCAACGCTGGCTCCTCGATCAGCTCCGCCACTTCGTCGACGCCTTCGGCGTGGACGGCTTCCGCATCGACCTCGCCGGGCAGATCGACGAGCAGACGCTCCGCTGGGTGAAGGCGCAGCTCCCGGACGACCTCATCCTCTACGGAGAGCCGTGGATCGACGCGAGCGACCCCGAGGTGCGCGCCAACCCGGACTGGGACTGGTACAAGGAGGATGCGCCCATCACGTTCTTTCAGGATGCCGCGCGCGACGCCTTCATCGGCTCGCCCTTCCGGCTCAAAGACCGGACGACCGACCGGGGCTTTGCCGGCGGCAACGGCGCCCTCCGCGAAGCCGCCATGCGGGCGCTCGCCAACAATTACCCCGAAGAGGCCGCCTCCCCGAACCGGGGCATCGCCTACCTCGACATCCACGACAACTGGACCCTGGCCGACCGCTTCGCCACGCACGACTGGAACGGCAACGAAGGCGTGGACGCCGGGCCGTACAAGATCGCCGCCGGACTGCTCTTCACCACCGTCGGCCCCGTCGTGATCCACGGCGGCTCGGAGATGATGCGGAGCAAGGGCATCGCCCCGATCGAGGCCTTCGAGAAGGCGACCGCGAGCGGCCCGATCTATTTCAAGGGCCGGGACGACACGTACAACCTCCGGCGGCCCAACGAATTCGTCTGGGAGAACGTCGGGCGGAGTGACGGGCCGAACGACTATGCGAACATGCGGGCCTACTGGAAAGGGCTGATCGCCTTCCGCATGAGCGACTACGGCAAGGTCTTCCGCACGGCCGATCCCGTCCCGGAGGGCTACTACCGGTGGATCCTCCCGGAGAACGACCGCCTCCTCGGCTACCTCGTCGAGGAACGGGTGCTCGTGCTCGTCAACACCGACGCCGAGACGCAGACCTTCGAGGACGTGGCGCTCCCCGCCGGCGCGTGGCGGCTCATCGCCGACGGCGACCGCGTGGACCACGAAGCCGGCGTCGAAGGGCCGGACGCCATGCTGACCGGAGACGCCGCCGTCACCCTCACCCTCCCGCCGACGAGCCTGAAGATCTGGGTGCGGGAATGAGCCCGGAAGCCCCCTGAGACGCCGACGGCGCAGTCCCTCTTCTCTTTCGTCGAAACGAACGGATGGAACCGACGCCGGCGCCCGGGGCGCCGCCCTGCCCGAGGCATCGCCGAGAAGGTCATGAACGGGTCAGGTCGAAGCGATCCAGGTTCATCACCTTGTTCCACGCGGCCGCGAAGTCATGCACGAACTTCTCCCGGCTGTCGTCCTGGGCGTAGAACTCCGAGATCGCCCGCAGTTCAGCGTTCGAACCGAAGATCAGATCCGCCCGCGTGCCGGTCCACTTGACCTCGCCGGTGGCCCGGTCCCGTCCCTCGAACAGGTTCTCCTCCTCTGAGGCGGGGGTCCACTCCGTGCCCATATCGACCAGGTTGACGAAGAAGTCGTTGGTGAGGGTCTCCGGACGTTCGGTGAAGACGCCGTGCCGGGAGCCGCCGAAGTTGGCATTCAGGGCCCGAAGCCCTCCGACCAGCACCGTCATTTCCGGCGCGGACAGGGTCAGGAGCTGGGCCCGGTCGATGAGCCACTCTTCCGGCCGAAGCGCCTCGCATCCGGGTTTGACGTAGTTGCGGAAGCCATCCATGAACGGCTCCAGGTAGGCGAAGGAGTCCACGTCCGTCTGTTCCGGGGAGGCGTCCATGCGGCCCGGGGTGAAGGGGACGGCAAGGTCATACCCGGCCCGCTTCGCAGCCTCTTCCACGGCCGCACAGCCGCCCAGCACGATCAGGTCGGCCAGAGAGACCTTCTTGCCATCCGTGGCGGAGTCGTTGAATGCGGTCCGGATCTGCTCCAGCGTCGTCAGCACCCGGGCCAGTTGGTCGGGCTGATTCACCTCCCAATCCTTCTGCGGCGCAAGACGAATGCGGGCGCCGTTGGCCCCGCCCCGCTTGTCCGAGTTGCGGAAGGTGGAGGCCGATGCCCACGCGGTGTAGACCAGTTCCGAGATCGAAAGCCCCGACTGGAGGATCTGCTCCTTGAGGCCGGCGACGTCCCCGTCATCGATCAGCGGGTGATCGACGGGCGGGATCGGGTCCTGCCAGATGAGGTCTTCGTCGGGGACTTCGGGGCCGAGATAGCGCGCGCGGGGTCCCATGTCGCGATGGATCAGCTTGAACCAGGCCCGGGCGAAGGCATCGGCGAACGCCTCCGGGTTCTCATGGAACCGTTTGGAGATGGGCCCATAGATGGGGTCCATCCGCAGGGCCAGGTCCGTGGTCAACATGATGGGCTTGTGTCGTTTGACGGGATCGTGGGCATCGGGCACCAGATCCGCCGTATCCGGGTCGGTGGGCGCCCACTGCCAGGCTCCGGCCGGGCTCTTCTCCAGGTTCCAGTCATAGCGAAACAGGAGGTCGAAGAAGCTGTTGTCCCAGCGGGTGGGAGTCGGAGTCCACGCGCCTTCCAGGCCGCTGGTGATGGTGTCCGCCCCCTTGCCGGCGCCGTAGCTGTTCTTCCAGCCCAGGCCCTGCTCCTCGATGGGAGCGGCCTCGGGTTCCGGCCCGACGTACTTGCCGGGATCGGCGGCGCCGTGGCATTTTCCGAAGGTGTGCCCGCCGGCGATGAGCGCCACGGTTTCCTCGTCGTCCATGGCCATGCGTTTAAAACTCTCCCGGATGTCCTTCGCGGCCGCCAGCACATTCGGTTCGCCGTTGGGGCCCTCCGGATTCACGTAGATCAGGCCCATCTGCACGGCAGCCAGGGGATTCTCCAGGTCCCGCTCGCCCCGGTGGCGCTGATCCCCCAGCCACTCGGTCTCGGGGCCCCAGTAGATGTCCTCCTCCGGTTCCCAGATGTCCTCGCGTCCGCCGCCGAAGCCGAAGGTCTTGAACCCCATGGCCTCATAAGCGCAGTTCCCGGCCAGGATGATCAGATCCGCCCAGGAGATCTTGTTTCCGTATTTCTTTTTGATGGGCCAGAGCAGCCGACGCGCCTTGTCCAGGTTCACGTTGTCGGGCCAGCTGTTGACGGGGGCAAAACGCTGATTGCCGGCGCCGCCGCCGCCCCGCCCATCCTGAACGCGATAGGTGCCTGCGCTGTGCCAGGCCATGCGGATGAACAGGGGGCCATAATGTCCATAATCGGCCGGCCACCACTCCTGGGGCTCGGTCATCAGCGCGAAGAGATCTTCCTTGAGGGCGTAATAGTCGAGTTCGTTGAACGCTTCGGCGTAATTGAAGTCGTCGTCCAGGGGTTGGATGACCGGGGTGTTCTGATGGAGGATCTTGAGGTTCAACTTGTTCGGCCACCAGTCCCGAATCAATGTGCCTCCGATAGTGGTGGGCCTGCGGGCTCCACTCGTCACCGGGCATTTGCCGTGTCCACTCACGTTCTTCTCCTTTGAGGTTGGCATTCTTTGACCGCAGCGATCAGCCGCCGGGGGCGGACCGCCGTTGGGCAGAAGCTACAGAAACCCCGACAGGGAGGCAACCCCGGAGCATCGCCCGCCCGGAACGACGAGCGCCCCCACAGAGCCTCCTTCCGGAGCCGGACGCACAGGGCGCGGACCTTCCTCCCGCCGGCCCCCGGCAATCCGCTTAACGCCCTCGGACGGCTTCGGCGCGCATGAGGCGCCGGAAAGTCGAACCGACGATCCCGGGCATGGCCCGCCAGGATCAAAGCCGGCCGTTTCTCAGTCTGGCGTTTTGTTTGCGCCGCGCAAGAACCTCTCGTTCCATCGCGCGTTGAACCCTTTCAAACACATCAAAAAACACCTCGCTGACACCACGTCTTTGCACCCTGTTCCAAACGTGTTACAGGTTGATTCTGATACCGGCGTTCAGTGAAAAACACAACGTACAACACAATGGCACAAGGTAAAGTGAAATGGTTCAACGCCGAAAAAGGATTCGGCTTCATCGAACCGAACGACGGGAGCAAAGATGTTTTCGTGCACCGCAACAACGTTGAAGGCCTCGGCTGGGATGACGGTCTCCGTGATGGAGAAGAAGTGGAATATGAAGTCGAGCGCACTCCCAAGGGATTGAGCGCGGCGAACGTGCAGCGAGTGGACTAAGAAGCCCATTCGGGGTAAAATCCCCTGCAAATATTGTAACAGAAAAGCCCGGCCCCTGCGGTCGGGCTTTTTTGTTTGGGGCCAATCCCGAAGCGGCCCGCGGAATTTATTTTTGCGCAAAAATTCCCCCTCGCATCAGATCTCGAACAAGCGCTCCCGAGTCGTTCCGGGCGTCTCAAGCGTTGCGAAAAAGGCCGGGAGACGGGAACCGGGGATTCGGAAGGCAATGGCCGGATCGGTCTGGGCGCCGTGGTTCTCCCGCGCCTTTTGCCGGGAGTCTGAAGCAAGTTTAAGCTTTTTTTAAGGATCGTTTCAGGTGCGTTCCGGGAAATTGCCTCAGGAAACGGGACGCGGCCCGTGGATCGGGCGGCCGTTCCCTGCTTTCGACACCCGGTATTCCACAGGGAGGTCCCTCATGAACGCCACGTACGACACCCGGCATCCCTCCGGTACGGCAGTCGATCACGAACACCACGTACGATTATGGGCCCCGCCCCCTGGTGACTGGTTCCGCGATGATCGCGCGCCTCTGCGGTCCACCCACCCCGCAACCGGGCAACCGGAGCGGCTCACGCACCTTCGGAGAGCAAGGATGCTTCTGACCCTGCAGACCCGGGAGGTCCGCCGGTGGAGCAGCCGGATGCTGCAAACGAAGAGCGCGCCGCCGGACGCCCAGCGCAACCTGCTCCACCTTCGATCCCGCATGGAAGGGGTTCTGGAGCAACTGAACGACGCGATCCGGGTCGCGGAGCGCCTGATGAGTCGCCCCCTTCACGGTTCTTCTCTGCCGGACGCAGGCGGCGAGCGCCAGGCTAGCGAAACCGACGCCCGAACCTGAGGACCCATGCCATGACCCCCCAGACCTGGATGATTCTTTTGGTAGGCCTGTTCGGCATCGTCGTTCTCGTCCTGCTGTTCTGGCCGTGGAGCGGAGGCCGTATGCGCGCCGTCCCGGGCCGCGACGGCTACCAGGAAGCCGCCGTGCTCGTGGGAGAGACCGCCTTCGTGCCGGGCGTCATCCTCGCCCGGCCCGGGCGCCCGGTCCGCCTGACCTTCCGGCGAGAGGCCCGGGCGCCCCGGTGTACGGGCAAGGTGCACCTGTTGGCTTTCGGCAAAGCGGTTCGCCTCCCCGCCGGCGAAGCGGTATCCGTGGAGGTCATGCCGGAGCGCCCCGGCGTCTACACCTTCGGTTGCCCGCGCCAAAAATTCCGCGGGCGGCTCATCGTCGCCCCGGAGGGACGAAGAGGGGCCCGGCAGCGTTTCCCGTCTTGGATGTCTGATGGAGTGAGACGATGACCCCGCGCGAAGTGCACATCATCGGCGCCGGTCCGTCCGGGCTCACGGCTGCCCTCACGCTGGCCCGGAACGGGGTAAAAACCGTCGTCTTCGAGAAGGCGCACGACGCCGGCGCGCGGTTCATCGGCGACTATCAGGGGCTGGAGAACTGGTCCACCGAGGAGGACGTCCTCGACTTCCTGGCCTCCCTCGGGGTGGCGGTCAACTTCCGCTGCGTTCCGTACACGGCGGGCACGTTTTACGGACCGGCGTCGGATCGCTTCGACGTCCGCGCCGCCCGCCCCTGGTTCTACCTCGTCGAGCGCGGGGTCGGGCCGGAGTCGCTGGACCAGGGGCTCAAACGACAGGCGCTCGAGGCCGGGGCGGAGATCCGATTCGGGCGCAAGGTCACGCATGCGGAGGCCGAGCGCGTGATCGTGGCGACCGGCCCCCGCGCCGCCGACGCCATCGCCCGCGGCGTGGTCTTCGAAACGTCGCACCCCGACGCCTGCTTCGGCTTCCTCGACGACCGCCTCGCCCCGAGGGCCTACGCCTATCTGCTCATCCAGGCGGGCAGGGCCACGCTGGCCACGTGCCTCTACGACGACTTCAGACATGCGCAAACGTACTTCGAGCGCGCCCTGACGACCATCCGGAGCGTGGTCGATTTCGACGTGCGGTCCCCTCAAACCTTCGGAGGCTACATCAACTTTGACGTCAGGCCTTCCTGGACGCGCGGCGACCGCCTGTACTTCGTCGGAGAGCGGGCGGGGTTTCAGGATGCGCTGTGGGGGTTCGGCCTTCGCTACGCCATGCTTTCCGGCTTTCTGGCGGCGCACGCCATCCTCGAGGACGAGGATTACGACGCCCTGTGCCGGCAACGCATCGTGCCCCGGATCGAGACGTCGCTGGCCAACCGCCTGCTCTTCAGCCAACTGGGCAACCACGGCTACCTCTGGGTGCTCCGTCGCCTGGCCGGTCGGGACGTGACGGCCTCGCTCCGCAGGCATTACGAGCCCTCGCGCCCCAAACGTTTGCTGTATGAAATCGCCCGGCGACAGATCCACCCCCACCTCCGAGAGACGGCCTGCCGGCAGGAATCGTGCGCGTGCCTCTGGTGTGAACACGGAAAACGCGTGCACACGGCCGCCATGGACCGGTGCGTGGCCGACGTGACGACGCCGCCTTCCGGGCTGAACGCATGACGGAGCACCGGCGCGGGAGCGCGCTCCTTCCCGCGCAACGCGGCCCGGACATCCTTAATGAAATTTAAGGCCGCTTTAAGGTACGTTTCAGCTTCGAACAGCGAACTTGCCCGCACGACCCGCCCTCTCGGTTGCGTCCCCGATGAGGCCTCTTCTTCCCGACCACATGAAAGCGGGGGCGGCGCCCGTCGTCTTCGCCCTCTGCACGTCCTGCCATCTCCTGGCTTCTCCGCCATGAAGACGCCTTCCGCATCCCCCGCCTATTCGCCCTTTACGCTGGTGCTGGGCGGAGGAGGCGCGCGCGGCTTCGCCCACGTAGGCGTCTTGCGCGGGCTCGAAGCCTATGGGTTCCGCCCCCACGCCATCGTGGGCGTCTCGATGGGCGCCGTCGTCGGGGTGACCTACGGCCTGCGCAGCGACTGGTACTGCGCCCTCCTGGAGATGGACACGAGCGCCTTTCCCGGACCGCTCCACACCCGCGACGCAACCCGCAGGCGGCTGCCGGACAAGGTGCGCGCGTCGCTGACCTACCTGCGCGCCGTCAAGGACCTCTTCTCGGGATGGGGCGTGGGAGAACGCGCCCTCGACGCCGGGCAATCCCTCCTGCAAACGCTCACCGAGGGCCGCAACCTGGAAGATGCGCGCATCCCCCTGGCCGTGTCCACGACCGACCTGCGGAGCGGACACCGGTGCGTGTTCCGCACCGGCAATGCGGCGCAGGCGATCTACGCCAGCTCGGCGCTTGCCGGCATCGTACCGCCCCTGATGCACCAGGGACGCATCCTCGCGGACGGCGCCTACGCCGACATCGCCCCGATCGACGTGGCGCGCGCGTTTGCCTCCCCGATCGTCATCGCGGTCGATCCCGGACAGGAGCTGGAAACGACGGAGATCCGGAACGGCTACCAGGCGCTGATGCGGGCCGTCGAGATCTGTCACCTCCGCCACGCCGACATACGTTTCGCCGAAGCGGACCTGGTGTTGCGGCCCTCGTTTCAGCGCGCCATCGATACGCTGGACTTCAACGCCCGGCACGTGTGCATCACAGCCGGTCTGCGCGCGGTCCGGAAACACCGGGACGAGTTGCTGCGCCTGCTCACCCGGCCCCCCGCTGCCCGAGACTCCGCCCCTCGAAGCGCCTGACGCCGTTTCCTCCGGGGCGCGGCGAAACGCCGACGCCCGCCTCGAAGAAAGCCTCCGGACACCGCGTCTCCTCCAGGCCGAACCTCCCCTTCCGGGAATCCTTTTAAGGTTCATTTAAGGTTTCTTTAAGGTTCGTTTAAGGTTCATTTAAGGTTCGCTGACGGATTCTCGCTATCCAAGGTTGCTTGCGTGCCGACCCCGCTGCGCACATGCAGATGCACCGAGACACCGTGATCCACCGCGCACGCCGGATGTGCAGATAAGCTTCGATCCCGCCACCGGCAAAGGCAGTTCACCACCCATGGTGACAAGTCCCATGAGATAATCTCCGCGCGGGGGTATCTCTGCCCGACGCATCCGTGTGATCTCTCGTTCAGTCCCTCGAACCCGCCATTTTGCAGGAGGCGCCATGAAATACGTCTTATCCAAACTTGCAACCTTCAGGTTGTTAACCACTTTTCTTCTGACGATGGGAATAGCACCATCCATCTTCGCTCAAGAAGGAACCGTTTCCGGACGCGTCACCGACGCCGAAACCGGGGAAGCGCTGCCGGGAGTAAACGTCGTCATCGAAGGCCTCAACCTGGGCGCCTCAAGCGATGTAGACGGGAACTACACGATAGCGCACGTCCCCGTCGGCGCCCACACGATCACGGCGCTCTTCATCGGCTTCAGTCCATCCAGCAAGTCCGTGAACGTCGCCGATGGGGAGACCTCGACAGTGAATTTCAGTCTGGAATCCTCCGTGATGGGTCTGGACGAACTCGTGGTTACCGCCACCGGCGTGCGTCGAAAGGTTGAGATCGGCAATGCCGTAGCCCGGATCGACGCTTCCGACGACGTGAAGGTGCGGCCCATCAACGACATCTCCGACCTGCTTCAGGGCCAGGCAACGGGCGTCCAAATCATGGACAGTGGAGGATCCACGGGCATGGGTTCGCGCATCCGGATCCGTGGATCGAACAGCGCCTCGCTGTCCAACGAACCGGTCATTTACGTAGACGGCGTCCTGATCAACAACCAGCCCAACTCCATCTCTTTCGAGACCGGAGGGCAATCGCCGTCTCGCCTGAACGACATCAATCCGGAAGACATCGAGTCCATCGAAATCATCAAAGGCCCTTCTGCAACGACTCTCTACGGCTCCGTCGCGGCCAACGGTGTGATCCGGATCACCACCAAACGGGGCAGCACGGGCCGCCCGAGGTGGTCGGCATTCATGGAAACCGGGCTGGTCAAGGACATCGGGGACTACCCGGCCAACTTTCAGGCTCTGGACGCTTCCGGGAATCCTTGCTTTACGTTCGAGGCGGCGGAGGGGATCTGCTCGCAGCGCACCATCAACTCTTTCCAGCCGCTCACCGATCCCCGGACCTCACCGTTCCGAACGGGTCAGTCGTACGGCATGGGACTGAGCGTTTCGGGCGGCAGCAAAGCCCTCACCTACTTCCTTTCCGGAAACTATGCCGACAACGAGGGGGTCCTCCCGATCAACAATCTGCGACGGGCCAGCTTCCGTGGGAACTTCGGCTCCGAGGTGTCGGAAGACCTGAAATTGAAGCTCTCGCTCGGCTATACCTCCAGCGACCTCAAGCTGCCCTTGAACGACAACTTTGCGCTGGGGCTCATGGGGCAGGGGCTCAACGGCAGCGCCACGCCCGCCGTCAACGACGGCTGGGGCGAATTCACGCCGGAGGAACTCTTTACCATCGACACGCGCCAGAACATCGATCGCTTCACGACGGGGCTCGAAGCGGACTGGGGGCTCACCGAAAACCTCAACCTCCGTGCTTCCGGCGGGCTGGACTTCACGTCCCGGTGGGATAACCAGTTCTTTCCGACAGGCAAGGCCCCGGCCTTTCTCAACTTCGACCAGGGCGCCCGTTTCTCCAACCGCTTCAACGAGTATGTGTATACGCTCGACCTGATCGGGTCCTACAAGCGAGCGTTGTCCGGGAATTTCACCTCCCGCACGGCCGTCGGCTTTCAGTACCTTCAGAATCTCATCCAGGGCACGCTCTCGACCGGTCTGCAACTGGTGGCCGGCAGCAGTTCCATTGCAGGCGCAGCAACGACGACCAGCGTGGAGCAGACGAGCGAGCAGCGCACGGTCGGCATCTTCGTAGAGGAACAGGTCATCTTCCGAGACCGGCTCTTCATCACCGGCGCGATCCGGTCGGACCGGGGGAGCGCCTTCGGGGCCTCGCTCGATGCGGTCGTTTACCCGAAACTGAGCGTCTCGTGGCTGATCTCGGACGAATCGTTCTTCAACGTGAGCCGCCAATGGATCAGTTCCCTCCGGCTTCGAGGCGCCTGGGGCGAATCGGGCGTCCAGCCGGGCACGAACGATGCCTTGAGGTTCTTCAACCCGATCGCGGCCACCGTCGACGGAGGGCAGAACGTCACCGGCGTCACCTTCGGCGGCGTCGGCAATGCCAACCTCAAGCCGGAACGCTCTCGCGAAATCGAGTTCGGTATGGACGCCACCATCCTCTCGGACCGCGTCGGCGTCGAGGTGACGTACTTCAACAAACAAACCGAAGACGCGCTGATCTTCCGGCAGTTGCCCCTGTCGCTCGGCGTCGGAGCGGGGCGTTTCGAGAACCTGGGCTCCGTAAAGAATACGGGGATCGAACTGGGGCTGAACACCCGGATCTTCGAAAACGAGACGACCTCGTTCCACCTCGACTTCGTGGGAGCTTTCCTCGACAACGAACTGACCACGCTCGGCGAAGGCATCGAGCCGGTCATCTTCGGCGTGCAGCGCCACGTGGAAGGGTACCCGCTCGGAGGCTACTGGGATGAGGAGTTCACTTTCAGCGACGCCAACGGCGACGGGCTGATCGGCCGGGACGAAGTGCAGGTGGGAGAGACCGTTTTCCTCGGCTCCCCCTTCGCCACGACGGACATCTCTCTGACGGGCGCCCTGGGCTTGTTCGGCGACAAGATCGTCGCAAGGGCCCTGCTCAACTACCGGGGCGGCCAGAAACTCTACAACAACACGGGCGCCTGGCGAAACGGGAACAGCAACACGCGGGAACTGAACGATCCCAACGCTTCGCTGGAAGATCAGGCGAGAGCCGTCGCGTCGAAGTTCTTCGGCACGAATGCCGGATACATCGAAGATGCTTCCTTCTGGAGGTTGCGCGAAGTCTCACTCACTTTCAACGCTCCCCGGACCTGGTTGCGCTCCCTGGGCGTTTCGCGCCTGGGCTTCACGATTTCGGGCCAGAATCTGGGCCTCTGGACGGATTACACCGGACTCGATCCCGAAATCAACTCGGTCGGTCAGAGCAATTTCACCACCCAGGAGTTTCTCAGCCAACCGCCGGTTCGTTCGTGGAAAGCCCGTGTGAACTTCACCTTTTAGCTTCTTAACCTGGAGACTCGTCATGAAGAACATAGATCGCCCCGGAAGAGTCCGGCGGTATCTCGTCGCCGGCGCAATGGTCCTTTCGATATTCGGCGCCGCAGCCTGCGATTCCCTGGTTGACGTGACCGATCCGGACATCGTCACGCCCGAGTCGTTGAACAGTGAAGCGGGCATTGAAACGTTGCGGGCCGGTTCGCTCGGCGACCTGGCCGTCGCCATGAGCGGTTCGGCGGCCGGTCACGGCGCCACGGCCGGCCTGATCGTCATGAGCGGCCTCATGTCGGACGAATACGACTATTCGGGCACCTTCCCGACCCGTCGTGAAGGCGATACCCGTCTCGTTCAGAACACGAACGGGACCATGAACACCATCTACGGCAACCTGCACAGAGCCCGCGCCGCCGCGGAGGCCACCCTTGACCTGGCCGCGCAGTTCGGCGGCGTGCCCGACATCGAGAGCGAGATGCAGAGCATTGTGGGCTATTCGTACGTGATGTTTGCGGAAACCTTCTGCTCCGGGGTGCCCTTCAGCAAAGCGCCGGCCGACGGCGGGGAACTCCAGTTTGGAGAACCGCTGACGACCGAAGAGATGTTCAACAAGGCCGTCGAATGGTTCGACCAAGCCATCTCCCGGGCCGGTGGAGACGAGAACCTGACCAACCTCTCGCGCATCGGCAAGGCCCGCGCCCTCCTCGGGTTGGGTCAGATTGAAGCGGCGGCCACGGAGGTAAGCTCGGTGCCGACCGACTACGTCTACAACATCGAACACTCCGACAACAGCCGGCGGCAGGAGAACGGCATTTACATCATGACCACCGTGCGCCGCCAGTATTCCATCGCCGACGGAAAAGGCCAAAACGGCCTGTTGTACCGCTCGGCCATGGACCCGCGCACCCCCTGGGACGGCGGGACGGCTTTTGGCCAGGATGACATCACCCTGTACTATAACCAGCTCAAGTTCACCTCGTCGAGCGCACCCGTTCCGCTGGCCTCCGGCATCGAGGCCCGGCTGATCGAGGCGGAAGCGGCGGTGCGGGCCGGCGATGCGGCTCAGGTGGCCGCCATCCACAACGCCCTGCGCGCGACCGTCGGGCTCGAACCGGTGGATTTGACCGGGATGTCCCCCGATCAACTGCGCAAGTTTCACTTCGACGAGCGCGCCTTCTGGCTCTTCAGCACCGGCCATCGCCAGGGCGACCTCCGCCGCCTGGTGCGGGTCTATGGAGAAGACGTCTCCAGGGTCTTTCCCTGGGGCCCCTATTTCAAGGGCGGGGAATACGGTTCCGACGTAACGTTCCCCGTCCCCATCTCGGAATCGAACAATCCGAACTTCAAGGGTTGCCTGGATCGCAATCCGTAGATGACTGCAGCCATCGAAACGGCAAGGGGGACCTCACAAGTCCCCTTTGCCGTTTTGGTCGCCTCCCCCTTCCGAAAACAAGGCGCTCCAAAGACAGGCCGGTCTGTGGAGGGTTCTTCACACGCCCCCGGATTTCGTATCCCATCCGATATGTCTCTTGAAAAACGCATCGCCGATTCCCCCGGTTCGGCTCGGTTGTTCGTATTGACGGGACTGTTTTTCCTTTCCGGGGCGGTCGGTCTGATCCTACAGGTCGTCTGGATGTATCGGCTCGGACTGGTCTTCGGCAATGCCGCCTATTCAACCGCCGCCACGCTCGCAGCTTTTTTCCTCGGCCTGGCGCTCGGCGGCTGGGTCGGGGGCAATGCCGCCATGCGGTTTCGACGCTCTCTCACCCTATACGGCCTCATGGAACTGGGCATTGCCCTGACGGCCCTCTTCTGGCTTCCGGGGTTGGATTATTACGAAAATCATTACGCCTCCGTCGTGAGCCTGCTGGGCAACCACCGGGGCTTCCTGGGTCTCTGGAAGTTCGGTTTCAGCATCTCCCTTCTACTGTTTCCCACCATTCTCATGGGAGGGACGTTTCCGGTGCTGGCGCAATACGTGGGCGCCAATCGCCGTCAACTGGCACGCCGGGGGACGCTGCTCTATGCCGTGAACACTCTTGGCGCATCGCTCGGAGCCTTTCTTGCGGGCTTTTTTCTCCTGTCAAGATTGGGCGTGCGCTCGACGTACTTCATTGCCGTAGCCCTGGCTGCCGGCATCGGCATCACCGCCCTGCTGCTGGACCGGCTCCCCACACGCGCCGTCTCGGGCAGGGACACCGGGAGAGA
>Ga0256841_1002509_pt1 | contig 14538 bp, 12 predicted proteins | sample 356308metaG_FD_185971 | JGI IMG/M metagenome (GOLD analysis project Ga0256841, IMG submission 185971) | Hydrothermal vent microbial communities from Mid Atlantic Ridge, Atlantic Ocean - 356-308 | ecosystem: Environmental > Aquatic > Marine > Hydrothermal vents | place: Atlantic Ocean: Mid...
CTGTACCAACAGCATGCCTGAAGGGCAGGCTTCTTTCCTTGAGCAGTTACACACTGCTCAAGGAAAAAAGAATATCCCTTTGCGCTCTTAGCGTCTTAGCGGTTCAAACTTGGTTGCGGCTTCGCTGGTTTAGTTTTTGACTAACCAGCATTGCTGGACAGTTAATGTCTTTTCGTCAGGAGACCAAGTATCGTTTTAAATTCCTCCGGCAAAGGCAGCGTGTATGAAACTCGCTCGCCAGTTTCCGGGTGGTTGAAACTCAAGAAATAGGCGTGTAAAAGGTGCCTTTTGAGACCAGAAATTGTCGAGCGAATTTCAGTATTTCGAATCGTATTTATTCTCCTATGTCCCCCATACGTTGAATCACCTACCACCGGATGTCCGAGGTAACTGAAGTGAGCACGGATCTGGTGTGTTCTTCCGGTCTTGATTGATACTTCGAGAAGGCAAAACTGATCGAAGCGACTCTTTACCTTCCAGCGTGTTATAGCTTTCCTCCCTCCTTCCAGGGTAACGGCCATCTTCTTCCTGTCTTTCGGGTGTCTTTGTATACCCGTTTCGAGCATTCCGACATCGTCTTTTACATTACCATAGACAAGGGCATAATACTTTTTTTGAACACTTCCCTCTTTAAACTGCATTACCAGCGACTTGTAAGCAGTAGCAGTTTTGGCAACCACAAGTACCCCCGAGGTTCCCTTGTCCAGCCTGTGGACAATGCCGGGTCTAAGGGGTGCCCCCTGGGGAGCAAGATTACGACAGTGGAAGAGAAGCGCGTGCACAAGAGTACCGGTATAGTTTCCTGCGCCAGGATGGACAACCAAGCCGGCAGGTTTATTAATCACAACAATACTATTGTCCTCGTAAAGAACTTCGAGTGGAATTGGCTCAGGCTTCAAGACCTTAGCAGGGGTGATTCTCGCCGGGATCTTTCCCGTTATCACGTCTCCGCTTCTGACCACGTAACTCGGCTTCGCCACATGTTCATTTACGAAAACCCAGCCTTCTTTAATAGCTTTTTTTGCTTCTTCCCTGGAAACAAATCCGGCCTCCCTGGCCAGGAAAACATCGAGTCTAACATCCGATTCGTTCTCATCAATAACCAGGTTAATTAACGAATCTGCCCCCTTCAAAAACATCCCCTTCTTAGCTGGTAGGCATCTGGGTTAAATATCTCTGCGACATCAAACGGAATTGCGGTTCCTAGTGACTTTTTCTGTGACCTTCCTCTTTCAAGGTGGTAAAAATCATTCGCCCTGCCGTTGTCTGCAAAACGGACGTAACAGAAACATCAACCTCTTTTCCCAGGTACTTCCTTGCATTTTCAACCACAACCATAGTTCCGTCTTCCAGGTAAGCCACTCCTTGTCCCTCTTCCTTACCCTCTTTCATAATCTGCAGATGAAGTACCTCGCCGGGTAAAACTACAGGCTTCAATGCACTCGCCAGCTTGTTTATGTTCAAAACCTGGATACCTTGTACTTCTGCCACTTTTGCTAGATTATAGTCGTTGGTTAAGATCTTTGCTTGCATATCCAGGGCAAGGGCTATCAATTTCGAGTCAACGCCATGAAGATTAGGAAAATCCTGGTCAACAATCTTTATTTCAACGTCTCCACTTCTTTGCATCTTTCGCAGTATCTCGAGTCCGCGTCGCCCTCTTGCCCGCTTCACCGGGTCATTGGAATCCGCTATGAGTTGGAGTTCCTGGAGCACAAACTGAGGAATTATCAATACTCCCTCGATGAATCCTGACTCACAAATATCTAATATTCTGCCGTCAATTATAACGCTGGTATCTACAACCTTAAAAGGCGTACCTCGTTTGGCGCCCCTCGGCAATAAACCAAAGGTTGGCATGTTAAATTCTTCAACTTTAATACTGCCAAGTACCATTCCTATGTAGCCGAACATTACTGACAGAATCACGAAAATGGGAATCCGCACGGCGTTATTTTCCATTCCGCTAAGGGTATAGCCAAGGAGCTTAGCAATAGAAAGACCCAGAAGAAGACCCAGGGTGCCACCGAGGATTACTTTAAGGGGGACTTTCCTTATTATTTTTTCTATTAATAAAGTTAGTATTGCAAATCCTAATCCTACAGCCGCCCCAATCCAGTTACACCACGGGCAATTCTTCCAAATTTCAAGCTGGTTTGCCAAAAAATAACCGCTTACGGAAAACACCAGCAAAATGAGAAAATACAAGACATATCGAATCAATCTCATCTATTCACCCCCTTTCCTACGAAATTCTATACTTCCCTTGGTGATAATTCAATAGATTACAAAAACTCACATCGACGTTCCAGATTTCAACCCTGCATTAAGCGGGAACTCCATGGTCCGTTGTGAAAAGGAATATTCATTACAAGCACTTAGGAAAAGCACATCGAGTACTTATTCCTGGTTCTTCGGAACATTGTGTATGTCGAAACCGAAGGTATTTTTCGGTTGGATACCGTTGGTGGGCACCAGCAAGAATAGTTTTTTGACAATGAGATTTGAACACAAAAACTCAATTGATTGACCCAAAACCCCTGATTTAGTAATAAAACTAAGAAAATACAGAAGTTCTTTTCTCTATCTCCTTAACCCCCTAAGCCTTCTGTACCTTTCAACATTCAAGTTCATCCCAGTGAAAAATACCATTTATATCTTTTTCTATTTTGGATTCGTCCACATTTTGAGCAATCGAAAGTTCCTTTACGAGCAAACTACGAGCGGTGTCCAGCATTTTTCTCTCGCCAAAGGAAAGATCCTTATCTTCACGCAACACCGAAAGATCCCTTAGGACTCTGGCTAGCTCGAAAACGGACCCGGTCTTTATCTTCTCCATGTACTCCCGGTACCTTCTGTTCCATGTTTGGCCATCCACGGATACTTCCCGGGTTTTCAAAATCTTAAATATTTTCGGCACATCCTCAGGTGAGATTAGCTGACGAAGTCCCACCGATTCAGCATTAGACGTCGGAATCATGATAATCATGTCATTTTCGAGTATCCGCATGATATAGAAATCCTGTTGACAACCCCCTATTTCTTTGCTTTCTATTGATTCTATAATACCCACGCCATGTGCGGGGTAAACAGCCAGATCCCCAACTTTAAACATTTTTCCCTCCCATTCGTTTAAATAAGACGCAAAAGTTGGGATTTTTGCGTAATATTTATGATAGCATAAATTTGCCCCAATGAAAAGGGAGTACTACCACGTCGTACTACCTCTAGAAACAGATTGTGTGAATTGTAGTACAAATCTAATGAAGAACTTGTGAGATGTGGCTTCCCTGGGAATCCGTAATTAATTGCCAAGAGGTAAGATTTTACGCTTGACTCACCTTAAATATTCTTCTAAACTTGCTACCGGTGAAATAATCTCTTAGCGGCATTTATCACCCTTAGAAAGATAAAATAGTTACAAAGTCTTTCGTTTTCTACTCATTTATCTTATAGAGCACTACATAAGAAGAGTTTAATTTCTTCACAGGAGAGGGGGTGAGAAGTTAGTCATAGATTAGGTGGGGAGGTACTTTGGTTGAATTGAACAACATATAGTACCCCGTGCTCTCCTTGAAAGGGAGTTTTTTTTACAACTGCTTCGTTAAAAAAAGCACAAAGTCTAGGAGGTGAAGGACAATGATTTCATGGGTTGATTGGGCACCGTATTTTGGTCTAGGAAGTATAATTCTGGCCTTCTTGGTGTATTTGTACGTGAAGGCCCATCCGCGCGGCAATGAATGCATGATGGAACTGGAGGATATGATTCACAGTGGAGCAATGACTTTCCTTAAGAAGGAATACTCAGCATTACTTGTATTCATTGTCATCGTTTTTGCTTTTCTATTTTATATGATCAACCTGCCAACCGCTGTGGCATTCCTTACGGGTGCTCTTTGCTCGATGTTTGCCGGTTTTTTCGGCATGACTGCGGCAACGAGGGGGAACTCACGAACTGCCGAGGCTGCTTGGAAGAAAGGAATGGCAGAAGCACTGGATGTTTCCTATTATTCCGGAGCTGTTATGGGTCTTTCGGTGGCAGGACTCGGAATTTTAGGAATCGGTATCTGGTTTCGGATCTACGGTCATGATGCCAGCACGGCATATATCATTAATGGTTTTGCCATGGGAGCAAGTTCCATTGCTGTTTTTGCTCGTATGGGTGGTGGTGTGTACACGAAAGCTGCCGACGTTGGCGCGGATCTTGTTGGGAAAATGGAAGCTGGAATTCCCGAGGATGATCCGAGAAATCCGGGTGTTATTGCTGACAATGTAGGGGACAACGTTGGGGATATCGCCGGAATGGGTGCTGACATCTTCGAGTCCTATTGCGGCGCTATCATTGCTACGATTGCTATTGGAGCCACCATGCCATTGAGCAAGGAAACGGGGGATATGCGACTTGCCTACATGGCTTTCCCGTTGCTTGTTGCCATGGGAGGATTTCTTGCTGCCCTTCCTGGTGTTGCATCCATTAAAATACTCAAGGGAATGTCTCCTCAAGCCGCTTTACGCTATTCTACCTTCGTGGCGGCAGGTGCTTTGGTAGCCGTTCTTTATTACCTGAACCGCAAGATCGGATTACCCATGGGAGTTTTCTGGGCCGTTGTTTGGGGCCTTCTCTGCGGTATTGTAGTCGGGCTTCTTGCTGAATATTACACCAGTGGACCTCCTATTAGGAGAATCGCCCAGTCTTCTACCGCCGGTCCCGGACCCAATGTCATCACCGGGTTATCTGTAGGTATGGAAAGTGCCGCACTTCCACTTCTCGGCATCTGTGTTGCCACTTACCTGGCTTACAGGGCATCAGGTATTTACGGAATTGGTATTTCGGCAGTCGGAATGCTTTCCACCGTGGGCGCAACCATGACTATTGACTCCTATGGACCTATTGCAGACAATGCTGGTGGAATCACAGAAATGTGTCACCTTGGTGAAGAGGTAAGAAAAATTACTGATACCCTTGATGCTTTAGGTAATACAACCGCAGCGATTGGAAAGGGATTTGCCGTCGGATCGGCCGCTCTCACAGCCCTGGCTCTCTTTGTTGCATACAGCCAGGCGGTGGGTCTCAAGACCGTGAGTCTCACTGATCCCCACGTAGTCATCGGGGTATTCATCGGCGGTATACTTCCATTTATCGTAGCTGCTCTGACCATGCGTGCTGTTGGTAAGGGCGCCTTCGACATGGTGGAAGAAATAAGACGACAGTTCAGGGAAATCGACGGCCTTCTGGAAGGGAAGGCCAAGTGCCATCCTGAAAAATGTGTCGCCATAGCAACAGTATCAGCTATCAAAAGCATGATTTTGCCAGGATGTATCGTTGTTTTAACGCCGGTTGCCGTTGGTTTTATCCTTGGTACAAGTGCCCTTGCAGGCACACTGTGCGGGACCACCACCGTAGGCGTTCTCATGGGACTTTTCATGTCAAACGGTGGAGGAGCATGGGATAACGGGAAGAAATACATCGAGGCCGGTCATTTTGGAGGAAAAGGTTCCGATGCTCATAAGGCTGCTGTGGTTGGAGATACGGTTGGTGACCCGTTTAAAGATACTTCCGGGCCAACGATGAATATCGTTATGAAGCTCGTTTCCGTTGTATCTTTGGTTATTGCTCCCATTCTTGTGAGATTCTTCGGATAATTCTGAGAAGCGTATATGGCTTACCGAGGAGCGGAGTAACTGTAAGCGGTTACTCCGCTCTTTTTTTTTCATCCTCCAACTTAAAGGCATTAACCACATTCATTGCGCGCTCCAAACCTTCTCGAACTACAAGAACTATACCTTCAACAGCAGTATCAAGAACCTTACTCAGGGTTTTTCTTTCATCGGCATAAAAAGGACTTAACACGTAGCCTTCAATGTCCTCGTTGTATCTGGGCCTACCTATCCCAATCTTCATACGATTGAATTCGTTAGTCCCCAAAACTTCCATAATCGATTTTACCCCCCGGTGACCACCGGCGCCACCTCTCCTAACCAGCTTAATCCTGCCTAAAGGAAGATCGAGATCGTCGTGAATAACAAGCATACTGGTAGTTGGAATTTTAAAGTATTTTATAAACCCTCCAACGCTTTGACCACTTCTGTTCATGTAGGTTTGAGGCTTTAAAAGGTATACTCTGTCATCCCCTATGTTCACATCTCCCCACAAGCCGGAAAAGCGAGATCTGGTGATGCCAATTCTGAACCGTTCGGCAAGTTTGTCCACAACCATGAAACCAACGTTGTGACGGGTGTTCGCATACCTTGGTCCGGGGTTTCCTAATCCAACTATAACTTTAATAGACTTCTTCGGTGGCATATAGAATACCTCGAGTGCTTTTACTTAGGGACCCACTTTCTAAATATAGCATCGAACAAAAGCTAGAGCATAGTTATTACCAGCGCAGCGAAATAATAAAAAAGCGGCTTCGTAAAGCCGCTCAAAACTCATAATAAACATTTTGGGATGTGAGGTATCTTTTTACCGTGATCAAATTCCGTAACTTTTATCTACTATCTTTTTACCAGGTTGCGCAACTTCATTATGTCCTCAAGGTCCTTGTCTTCTAGCACAACATCAATCCCTATTCTTTCTCGCTTTCTTCTACCTTTTCGGCCGTCTCCGCAGCAGCTTCTTCTTCCTCCATACCTTCCTCTTCGACTTCAGCCACTTCGACCTCAGCAGCAGGATGCTCGACTGAAACTATAATCTGATTCGGATCTTCCACGAATTCGTACTTTACCTGCGCCTCGAGGTCTTTCACGAATATGGCATCTCCTACATCGAGCTGACTAACATCCACGGTAACCTCTTCGGGGATATCATGGGGCAGGCACTTGATCTCTATTTCATCAATGTGGAGATGTAGTATACCCCCGTTTTTTACACCGATAGATTCTCCAACCAGCGTCACGGGAACTTCAACTCTCATCTTCCTCGTTTCGTCGAGTGCATAAAAGTCCACATGGATTGGAAGATGCCTAATTATATCATTCTGTATTTCTTTTATTATCACCTTTTTGCTAGTGCCGCCGTTATCTTTTATAACAAGTTCAAGCACCATTCTTCGTTTCTTGGGATCGTGCAAAATCTTTATAAGATCACTTTGTTTAACAGCGAGGGAAAGGTTATCTGTTTTATAGCCATACAATACCCCCGGGACATATCCTTCTCTTCGCAAACTTCTCGCTCCACCCTTACCACGTGTTTCTCTGACAATCGCTTCAAGTTTAATCTCACTCATTACACCTTCTCCATTTCTATTTTATACAAAAAGTGAACTCACCGAATCATGATGATATACTCGTTTAATTGTTTCCCCAAGGAGGGGAGCAACCGATAATACTTCAATTTTTGTTGTCCGCTCTTTTTTCTCCCTCAACGGAACACTGTCGGTGATGATCAGGGATTCCAGATACGAGTTTTCTATTTGTTCAACGGAGTTTCCAGATAACACTCCGTGGGTACAACACGCATTGATTCTAGCGGCACCGGCCTCATGGAGAGCGTTAACTGCCCTGAGCAAGGTCTTTCCCGTGTCGACCATGTCATCGAGGATCATGCAACTCATATCTTTTACATGCCCGATAAGTTCCCACGCATTTTTGTCAGAATCTTCAGTACCACGTTTGACGACAATGGCAAGTCCACAGGCTAGCCTCTTGGCAAAAGCTCTTGCCCTTTCAACCCCGCCGGCATCAGGAGAAACAATCACAAACCGCCCTTTATCAAGATCACTTTTAAAGCGATCTTTCATATGTTCCAACATCACGGGTGCTGCAAAGATATTATCAACCGGTATATCAAAAAAACCCTGAATCTGATTGGCATGAAGATCCAAGGAAATTAACCGGTGGGCTCCCGCAACAGATATCAGGTCAGCCACCATTTTCGCACTTATCGGAACCCGGGGTGCTACTTTCCTGTCCTGCCTGGAATAACAGTAATAGGGGAAAACCACGTTTATTCTGGCGGCTGAGGCACGCTTTAAGGCATCGATCATGATGAGTAGTTCCATGAGGTGATCGTTAACGGGGTGACACGCAGATTGAAGTACGTAGATATCTTTGCCCCGGACATTCTCACCTATTTCGACCATTATCTCGCCGTCGCTAAAAGTTTTGACGGTTGCCTTGCCCAAGTGTATGTCAAGATATCGGCAAATAGCCTGCGCGAGTTCAGGATTCGCATTACCGGTAAACAACTTGATCCCGTCTAACACTTAGCACCTCTATCAATCTACTAAACAACTTGGCTGGGGTGGGAGGATTCGAACCTCCGAATGCGGGTTCCAAAGACCCGTGTCTTACCGCTTGACGACACCCCAGCATCATTTTCTCGTCTCATTTTTCCAGGCAAATTATTTTATCATAATTTTATATCAAAGCAAAGAAATATGAAACAACGCTAGTACGCACCCCTGGTGGCAAGAACAAAATAGCTGGGCCACCGCCGGGCAAGCTTTTTACTTACCTCCACAGCCTCAGATTCCTTCGAAAAAACACCAAAAACAGCTGACCCGCTCCCCGTCATTGAAGCAGCTATCGCTCCCTGTTCTCCCAGAACCTTCTTGATGTTACCAACCTCAGGGAAAAGCCCAATCACAACCTCTTCAAGATCATTACGAATTATTTCGTGGAGATTGCTTCGAAAATTACGCAAGCATGTGATATTAATTCTATCCTTCGTTGTTGTCAACCTAATTCTACCATAGGCCTCCCGTGTGGAGACCTCAAAATCTGGCTTAACTATAACAAACCACATTGGTAATATTTCGGCATTTTTTCCTTTCGTTTCAAGGAACTTTAACCTCTCGCCAACACCAGTTGCCAGCGCCGGTCGAGCTTCAATAAAAAAGGGAACGTCAGCACCAAGGGAGAGGGCAAGATCGATAAGCTCAACCGCTTCAAAGGGGCTTCCATACAGCTCGTTTAATCCTTTTAACACGGCTGCCGCATCACTACTTCCCCCACCTAAACCCGCTCCGACAGGGATTCTCTTGATAAGCTTAATCCTGGTTCCCCCAATCGCACCTGAAAAATGCTTATCACCTAAAGCAGCAAAAAATACTTCCGCAGCCCTATAGGCAAGATTCGTTCTCCCCTCCCCTAGTTTTTTATCAGAACATTCTAAATGGATACCCTCTTTTGTTTTTTCTAGAACAAGATCATCACCCCACTCAAGGGGTATCATTAACGTAGAAAGATCATGATATCCATCGGGCCTCTTGCTTAGAACCTCTAACCAGAGATTTATTTTCGCAGGCGCCCTTAACTTTAGAATTTTCCGCATTTTTTTGAAATTACTGCCTGGATTCCGAAGCTTCTTTTTTCTTTACAAATTTAAGCCGCAGATCGTAGAGAACTGACTTCAATAAAGATTCTTCCTCAGAGGTGAGATTGCCCTTGGTTTTTTCTTCCAGCATACCCAAAATGTCTATCGTTTGCCTAGCCAGTGCTAGGTCTACTTTTCTTTGACCGGTCATGGGGTCAGGGATTTCCCCTAAATGGGCAAGCGCCGAGGAACTTAAAGAAAATATAAAAGTGGAAAAGTTAACCTCCGGTAAAGGTATTTGACCTTTTCTGCCAGTTTCTTCACTTTCTTTCTGTTGCTCCTTGTCTACCCTCCTTTTACTCTCCTCCTTTTTTTCAAAATCTACCCTTTTTCCCCCATCCTGGCTGAAAATTCTGCGATCCTTAACTTTAAAACCTTTTTCACTTCTTTCTTCTTCCATAGGCTCTTCCTCCCACTTCTTGTGGTTGCACGGGTACCCTTTCAAAATCTAATCATCAGCCCCAAGAAGTGCAACCCCGAATCACAAAAAACAAAAGCTCATCCTAACCAGAGATGGGTACTAGAGTTCTAGCTTCAGAACCACGTTTACATTTTCCAAAGACAGTAACTCGTCTCTAACTTCATCCGGAACAGGAGTATCAGTGCGCAAGAGTATTATGTTTTGGCCTTTTTCGATGACCTGTCCCACATCCATCATTGATATATTAATTCTGTGTTTACCCAGGCACGTTCCGATACTCCCTATGGTACCCGGTGTATCAATATTGAAAATAAGGAGCAGATGCCCCTCAAGCGCCGCTTCCATTCGGAAATCATTGATCCTGACCAGCCTAGGATCCTTCTTTCCAAAGATCGTTCCCGCTACAAGGTTTTCACTTTCCGATGTCTTCATGTATACACTGATGAGATTGGTAAAATCTTCTGCCTCCATCCGCTTGGATTCAGTGATCTTGATTTGCCTCTCCTTTGCTAAAATAGGTGCATTCACAAAGTTAACTTGATGTCCCATAAAAGGAGTCAGTACCCCCTTGATTAACGATACGGTAATTGGGTCGGTATCGTATGTTGCAGTTTCCCCGATGTATTCTACCGATATCTCCTTTACCGCCCCGCGAGTAATCTGGGTAAGAAGAGATCCGAGCTTTTCAGCAAGTATAAGATTAGGCTTTAGTGTAGCAAGGGTTTCTGCATCAACTGCAGGAACATTTACAGCGTTTCTGATGGTACCCTTGACAAGGTAATCAACTATCTGTTCTGCAACAGCCACGGCTACATTTTCCTGGGCCTCCTCCGTGGATGCACCAAGATGGGGCGTTGCAATCACTTCTTCTAGTTCCAGGAGAGGATTATCCTTTGGTGGTTCGACAACGAATACATCCAGGGCAGCCCGCGCAACAATACCTTCCTTTATTGCATTGTAGAGATCCTCCTCGTTAATGATCCCTCCGCGGGCACAATTTAGAACCATGACCCCCCTTTTCATTTTCTTGAAAGCTTCGGCGTTGATAAGGTCTCTTGTTTCGTTGGTAAGAGGGGTATGCACGCTGATGTAATCAGATTTTTCCAGCAACTCATCAAACGTTACTGGCTCTACCCCGAGTTTTTCGATAAGGTCTGCAGAAATATACGGGTCATACGCAATCACCTGCATCTTCAGGCCCTTTGCACGCTCGGCTACTATTCTCCCTATCCGTCCGATCCCGATTATTCCTAGAGTTTTGTTAAAGACTTCCTTGCCCCGAAATTTCTTTTTCTCCCATTTTCCTGCCTTCATGGAAGCAACAGCCTGAGGTATGTTTCGGCTCATGGCCATTAGGAGCGCTATCGTATGTTCCGCCGTGGTAATTACGTTACCTTCCGGTGTATTCATAACAACAATTCCACGTTTACTGGCGGCCACGATATCCACGTTGTCAAGGCCAATTCCTGCCCTACCTATAACCTTTAATCTGTCCGCAGCTTCTATTATCTCCCTGGTAACTTTTGTTGCACTCCTGATCACCAGGGCATCGTAGTCTTTAATAACGTGACGCAATTCCTCAGGAGTCAGGGATGTTTCGATATCCACTTCGAAGCCAGGGGTATTTTTGAGAATATCAATACCTTTTTCTGATAAATGATCGCTGATTAAAATCTTCATTACCTACTCCTTCCTCAAGTTTGGAAAATATATTGTCCCCCCGTTCGACAAATGAAAGAGGAGCTTATCCTTTTAGCCACCCGTGTTAAGCAGGTTAATTTGTTATTGAAAGAACTATCACCATTAGTCTTTTTTGTCAATTTCTAACCCAAAATGCATGAAATGCATAAATTGATGAACCATAAACAAAAATCTACGCACATAGGAAGAAAGCGAAACGTTTTTAGTGGGAACGATTAAAGTTGACAAATCTACTGAGTCATTTAGAATTGGAATAAAGTACCTTGTGCAAAAAAGAGGTTATGGTGTTTGCTACACCCCTAGCGTTGACCCATGAAGCCAGATTGCACAGGGTACAATTTTTCACTGTTTTATCAAAAGGAGGTAAAATATGAGGAAATTGATTGTGTTTCTCGCTATTGTTGCACTGCTTGCCGTGGGATGTGCTGGTCCTCAGACGAAGACTCAGAAAGGTGCCCTAATAGGTACAGGTGTTGGTGCAGCAGTTGGTGCTGGACTTGGACAGGCAATCGGAGGAAACACTGAGTCTACATTAATTGGCATGGCCGCAGGTGCCTTGGCAGGAGGACTGGCAGGAAGTGCCATCGGGAACTACATGGACCGCCAGGAACAGGCCATGAGAAATGCACTGGCGGACATGGACAACGTGATGGTCCAGCGAGACCAAAATGTGCTTGCCGTTACGTTCCGATCTGACGTTCTTTTTGATGTTAATTCCGCAACCCTGAAACCCGGTGCTTATGATGAAATACAGCGAGTGGCAAATGTTTTGAGACAATACCCGCAAACAATGATAAGGGTCGAAGGACATACAGATAGCACCGGTTCCGAAGAGTATAACCAGAGACTCTCGGAAAGAAGAGCCGAAGCGGTTAAGAATGCCCTGGTAAAATACGGTGTAAATCCAAACAGAATTACAACCATAGGTTTCGGCGAGACCAAACCCATCGCCACAAATAGCACTCAAGCCGGAAGACAGCTTAACAGGCGGGTCCAGATAGTTATTGTCCCGATGCAGCAAAGAGGTTAATATCAAGAGGTAAAAAAAGGCTGGTTCGTTTATTTAGAACTTTACGGAACCAGCCTTTCTACTGTTTTCAAATCATTCCGCTTCTACGCGCCAGCGGGTTCCGGAAGGTGTGTCTTCAAGTATAACATGTAGCACTCTTAAGCGGTCCCGGATTCCATCTGCCCTGGCGAAGTCCCTCTCTTTTCTAGCCTTGTCCCTTTCTTTGATAAGCTTTTCAACCAATGCCACATCAATCCCAAGCGAACTCGCCTTTTTATCCCTTAGATTATCCAGAAACTCCCTGGGATTTTCACCAAAAAGGCCAAGAACGCTGCCGTTATCAAGAAAGACCTTTTCAGTCAATTTTAGAAGCTCCCTTTTTGGCCCCTTCGCCTTTTTTCCGCCGAGTTTTTCTAAGTACCTGTTGCTAATCCTTGTTAATTCAAAAAAAGATCCTATTACAGCCGCAGTGTTGAAGTCATTATCCATGTCTTCTTTCAACTTCTGTGGAAATTCCTTGGCTTTATCGTAGAGCTCCGGGTACTCGTCCCTGACCTGGGATTCACTACTATTTGTCTCCTTTGTATTCCTGGTTTTTTCACTTATCGAGTCAAGCAAACTGTAAATCCTTTCCAGACCTTTTTCAGCTTCGAGCATAGTGGCATCGGAAAAATCCACCGGGGATTTGTAGTGCTTCGATAGAAGGAAAAGTCGTAACACTTCCGGATGATACCTTTCCAGCACTTCACGTATCGTAAAAAAGTTTCCTAGGGACTTCGACATTTTTTCCCTGTTAACTTTCACAAAACCATGATGAATCCAGTATCTGACAAACGGAACGCCGTACGCGGCTTCAGACTGAGCTATTTCGTTTTCGTGGTGTGGGAAGATCAGGTCTTCGCCTCCCCCGTGGATATCAAAAGTTTCTCCCAGGTAATGGCGGCTCATAACTGAACATTCAAGGTGCCAGCCGGGCCTTCCTGGTCCCCAGGGACTCTCCCAGGCTGGTTCCCCTGGCTTGCTCGCCTTCCACAGGGCAAAATCGTAGGGGTTTTTCTTCTTGCTGTCCACTTCCACGCGCGCACCTGCCAGCATGTCTTCAAGTTTCCTCCCGGAAAGCTTTCCATAGCCGGGAAATTTTTCAACGGAGAAATAAACGTCGCCATCTACCTTGTATGCAAAACCCTTCCGTTCCAGGAGTTTAACCATCTCTACCATCTCATCAATAAATTCAGTTGCCCTAGGCTCGAACGTTGGTTTTTCTATGTTGAGCCGCTCCATGTCTTCGTAGTAGGCATCAATAAATCTCTCCGCCACTTCGTTCCAGGGAATTCCTTCCTGATTTGCCTTTTGAATTATCTTGTCATCTATGTCAGTGAAATTCCTTATAAAGGTAACATCGTAACCAGACGCTTTCAGGTACCTGTAAATAACATCAAAAACCACCACTGACCTTGCATGCCCTATGTGACAGTAGTCATAGACCGTGACTCCACAAGCGTACATCCCGATTTTTCCGGGAACCATAGGTTCAAAGAGTTCTTTCTTTCTGCTCAAAGTATTGTAAAAACGCAACGCCATGTGCCTCACTCCTTTTGTCCATTATCAGTTAAAAGTACAGCGGCGTAGGCCGCGATACCTTCTTTTCTCCCCTCAAAACCAAGAAATTCAGTTGTCGTCGCCTTAACGTTAACACACCTATCCGAAACACCTAATATTTCCGAGATATTTCGTACCATGCTATCAATAAAAGGGGCAAGTTTAGGTTCCTGAGCAATAACTATACAGTCTAGATTCATAACCGAATAACCTTCCTGCCCCATTAAGCTCACCACCTCTGACAATAGTTTAGTACTTGAGATTCCCTTATATTTTGCATCATTATTAGGAAAATGCTTACCAATATCACCTTGAGCCAAAGCTCCAAGTATTGCATCACAGATTGCATGCAGTAAAACGTCGGCATCAGAATGTCCTGATAGCCCCATTCGATATGGTATCTTAACACCCCCCAGGACTAATTCTCTCCGCTCAGCAAAAGCATGTACATCGTATCCAATACCGATTCGCATAATTGTTTCCTTCATT
>Ga0256841_1002510_pt1 | contig 14537 bp, 13 predicted proteins | sample 356308metaG_FD_185971 | JGI IMG/M metagenome (GOLD analysis project Ga0256841, IMG submission 185971) | Hydrothermal vent microbial communities from Mid Atlantic Ridge, Atlantic Ocean - 356-308 | ecosystem: Environmental > Aquatic > Marine > Hydrothermal vents | place: Atlantic Ocean: Mid...
GAGAGCATCCTTGCCAGCCATAAGATTCGAAAAGCACTGGGCTTTGAGCATACAGTTCGTCTTGAGCACCACATCACTGAGACGTGGAAATCAATCGTTATTCAACCTTATAACAGAAGGCAAGAGCTGGTTGAGATAGCAAAGGTGGTTCCGAATATATCAGCAAAACACGAAGGTGGAGACGAAGATGTTGAGAAGATGCGGGAGCACCCTTCTGACATATTGGATTATTTCAGGCCAAAAGCGGAGATATTAGAGCAAGGTCTTATGGAGGCTATGGAGCAAAACTACCTTGACAAACACGAGGCCGTGAACAGGACGGCGCGGGCGCTAATAGCAGAGGGGATAGATGTGGTATGTGCCCGCCATCTGCATTAGAAGCTAATCTATGAAGCACGGATAACTTTACCAGATGACAGGGTTTACTATGCTAGGGCCGCAAAGGGGGAAGGGTCGCTTACCCAAGTAAATTAATTAAAGGAGAAGCCAAGCACATGATGGCAAGTACAATACAGAACCTCTATTCTCGGTCGGCCGCAGCAATGAAACACTCCTTTATCCGGCAAATCTTGGGCCTGACAAAAGGTGTGCCGGGGATGATCTCGTTTGCTGGAGGGCTGCCCAGCCCTGAATCATTTCCAAAGACACTCCTTTCAGAGTTATTCTTCGACGTAATCCGTGAAGAAGGCGACGAGGTGCTTCAGTATGGAGGTAGTGATGGGGACAAGGTATTCAAAGAAGTAATCAAAGACTTTGAAGAAGTGCCATACATCTCTGATGATGAGATCATGATTACGGTTGGCTCAACCAATGCGATCTACTACTTTACTCGCACACTGGTAGATCCTGGAGATGTGGTTATTTGCGAGGCTCCTGGTTTCCCAGGCTCCATTGCGGCTATGGAGGCCTGTGGGGCCACGATGGTGGGCGTGGAAATGGATGAGTTGGGGATGATACCCCGGCTATTGAGGAAAATCATTCTGGAACAGTTGAACAAGGGACGACGGATAAAGTTCATATATGTCATTCCAGAGTTTCAAAACCCTACCGGAAGAACGATGGATCTAGAGCGGAGGAAGGAGATTGTGGAGATCGCGAAAGAATTTGACCTACCAATCCTTGAGGACCAACCATATCGTGAACTGCGCTTTAGCGGGGAAAGGATAATTACCCTGTGGGAGCTTGCCAGGACACAATATGATGATCCCAAACTCGTGACAATAGCCAAGTCATTTTCAAAAATCCTTGGTCCCGGTTTGAGGTTGGGTTTCGCAGCAGGCCCACCTGAGATCATTGGCCCTATGGTCAAATGGGCCCAAAAGGTCACGGTGAGTCCTGATTGTGCTACACAGAGGGTGACTGCGAGGTTTATTCAAAGGGGACTGATGAGGAGACATATTAAGGATATTATAGAGTTATATAAGCCCAGGCGGGATGCCATGCTTGAGGCACTGGAGACTTACATGCCCGAAGCCGCCTCGTGGACCAGACCTGAAGGTGGAATGTTTATTTGGGTTAGTTTCAATAATGGTATAAACACAGATAAGCTTTTTCACCGGGCATTGGAAAAAAACGTGGCATTTATCCCAGGAAGTAATTTTTACCCGCAGGGTGCAGAAAAAAAGAACGAGCTCAGATTAAACTTCTCATATTGCAGCACTGAGATGATAAAGGAGGGTGTAAAGCGCTTGGCAAACTTGATCCAGTGAAAAAAACTTTTAACACCACGATCGCGATGTGTTAGGAGGTACGATTTAAAACGCATAAGTGATCCCCACCAAAAGTCCAATTCCATTTACCCCCACATTTCTGCCTCGTTTTAGCCCAGCGTTTGATACATGATGGAAAATGGCCTCAGTGTCCAAGAAGATATGGCTAGAGATCCGGTGACTTATTCCAATACTCAACTGGGGATTGAACTCTATATTATTTCCGATCAGGTCTTGTGAGCGGTCCTTGTAGATGTCATTGTATAGAAGTCCTGCACCAAACTGCAAATATGGGTTAAGGCTTGTAGAGTGATTAAAATTATATCTCACCAGAAATGTGAAGCCTGCCATATATCCACGGGCTCCTTTTGTGGTCTTGGAGTAAGTTAGTTCCATGTATGAGCTGAAATTCCTGTTCAGCCGAAGCCATTCAATTCTAGCATCCAGCATCATGTAATTGAGGTCAGGCCTACGTCGCGGCTTGATAACTGGCGAGACAACATAGCCACTCATCACCTGAGCAGAAAATAGTCCGGTTTTGGCTGCGTGACAGAGACAGGGTAGGAGAAGGAGCAATAAAGTACACAAGCCAATTCGCTTCATGGCAAAAGCCAGTGCTAAAAAATTTCTTTACTAAATTATATCCATAATCGGCCTCACAAACAAGGCAGGACAAACCTTATTATCAAAAATTGATTCCCTGCTAGCAGTGCTGGAGCAAGGATGGGGCCGCAAGTAGGAGCGTCATATAAGGGGGAGGGTGGAGAGTTTAGATCATGGCCATACTATGATGCTGCCACACTATGAGGGGAGAGTCGAGCAGCCCTCGGCTAGAACTAAGCAATACAGAGTTTTCAAGATAGCAAAGGAAATGGGAGGAACACAATACCTGTAAGCTCACTATAGTGGGTGTAATTCTTTGCGATCCCTGGAAGATAGTGAAGGGACTATATTTTGGCGACAAAGGGCCTACATAAGAAGTACCTCCTTTTGGCTGAAAATTTAGGAATCAAGATTCATGCAGAATCAGACGCTCAGGCTGACCACATCGGGCACCGAAGCGGGAATCCAGTGATTGCTGTGCTTGGAATTCATGGATGCCGGATCGGAGCCTGCCCCTGACGTGATCAGGGGTCCGGCATGACGACCAGAGCAATGCGGCCCCAAGAGAGGATTGAAGGATTCTTTGATGAAATAATTGGTGGTCCCAACGGGACTCGAACCCGTGTCTTCGGCGTGAGAGGCCGATATCCTAGACCGCTAGACGATGGGACCACTCATAAAAGAAAAATGGCTGGGGGACTAGGATTCGAACCTAGGTTAACGGGGCCAGAACCCGTCGTCCTGCCGCTGGACGATCCCCCAGCAGGTACGCTATTAATATTTTGGGAAATTTATGCAAAATGTCAAGAGAAAACGAGGATCCTCGAGCTCCTTTCAGCATGTTATGGCTGTTTTGGACAACCTATTGAAGGTGCCTGGCTAGACGAGGATGCAGCGGACATAGTGTGCAGGAGAAATCTCATGAAGTTCAATCTCACTTTCCAGGCATCGCCGCTCCGCAAGTGGGCATCTGCCCTGGAAGCGGCAGCCTGGAGGGGGATCTATTGGGCTGGGCACATCACCTGCCAGGGGTTTTAACTTTTGCCTTTCGCCGGGTCGTGGCGCGGCCTCGAACAGTGCATTTGTGTATGGATGGAGGGGGTGATCAAACAGAGAATCTGCAGGAGCGTATTCCATGATCTTGCCCAGATACATCACTGCGATCCAATCACTCATATATCCTACCACATTGAGATCATGTGAAATGAACAGGTAGCTCAGTCCCAGGTTGTCCTGCAACGTCTTGAGCAGGTTCAATATTTGAGCTTGAATGGATACATCAAGGGCTGAGACGGGCTCGTCACAAACGATGAGAGATGGCTCCACGCTAAGTGCCCGAGCTATGCCTACCCTCTGGCGTTGTCCCCCGCTGAATTCATGGGGATAGCGGTCTGCCACTTCAGGGCTCAGGCCTGCCATCTGCAGAAGCAGGCCTGCTCTTTGCTTCCTCTCGCGTCTATCCCGGACGCCCCTAACTCTGAGGCCCTCTTCTACTGTTTGCCCGATAGTCATTCTGGGGTTCAAGGATCCAAAAGGGTCCTGGAATATGATTTGAATCTGTGTTCGAAGGGGCTTAAGGTCTTTTTCGGTGAGGGGTGCTATATCTACGCCGTCATAAAAGATGCTGCCTTCGTCCGGACAAAGAAGCCTGAGTATGAGTCTAGCCACCGTGGACTTTCCGCATCCACTTTCACCCACAAGCCCCAAGGTTTGGCCTCTAGGAAGTGTGAAGTCAACGCCGTCTACCGCCTTGACCCATGCCTTTGTGCTCTGCAAGAACCCCCGTTTGACAGGGAAATACTTTCTAAGGGCCTGAACTTCGAGTAAAGGCCGTGTGTTTTTTATAGCGTTGTTATTAGGTTTGGTAGGCATAGCAGTATCTCAAATCAGAGTCCTCGGCCCGGTGTAGCTTCACAGTGCTCCTAGATTCTCAGTATCCGATCCCATCACCCTCTGGTCTTATACAACACGGGACAGCGGCTCATATGGCCATTGCCGAAATCATAAAGTTTGGGGAACTCCTTTTTACAGGAATCTTTGGCCAAAAAGCACCTAGGATGAAAGGGACAGCCCGGTGGCTTAAAAGCTGGATTAGGAACCGTGCCTGGGATGCTGTGCAGAGGCTTACCTCTCTTGTTTCTATCGGGCAGAGAGGCCATCAGGCCTCGTGTATAAGGGTGGCACGGATCGTTCAGTACTGCGACCGCATTGCCATACTCCACTACACCACCTGCATACATTACAAAAACGCGCTCAGCTATGGAGGTCACTACATTCAGATCGTGAGTGATGTAAAGGACAGACATTTTTCTGGCTTTCCTAAGTGTGTCGAGAAGGTTGAGGATCTGGGCCTGGATTGTGACATCAAGGGCCGTAGTGGGTTCATCAGCTATCAACAGATCAGGGTTGCATGCCAAGGCCATGGCAATCATAACCCGCTGGCGTTGCCCTCCACTCAACTGGTGCGGGTAGTCATTTAATCTGTGCTCTGGTGATGCTATACCCACGTCATCTAGTAGTTTGATGCAGCGTGACCGAATTGTCTCTTTATCGAGATCCTCGTGGGTTTCGATGACTTCGGCAATTTGATCACCTATGGTAAATACAGGATTGAGGGAAGTCAGGGGCTCCTGAAACACCATACCTATCCTTCGTCCACGAATGTGCCGAAGCTCTTCTTCCTCGAGGTGGAGCAGATCCTTACCGTCAAAAATAATTCTTCCACTGCGGATTTCACCAGGAGGCACAGGCACAAGGCCCAATACAGACAAAGCGGACACTGTCTTGCCACACCCCGACTCCCCCACAATACATACACATTCGCCCTTTTTGACATCATATGATACGCCATCAACGGCCTTTGCCATACCCTCGGCGCCTTTAAAGTATACCCTTAGGTCTTGGACTGAGAGTAACAACTGATCTAGGCTCATAAAGACCTTTCTCGCAGCTTAGGATTAAGGATGTCCCTGAGGCCTTCCCCGAAAAGGTTAAATGCCAGCACCACAATCAAGATAGCGATGCCGGGAATGAAGGTCAGCCACGGAGCGTCAAAAATAAAGCCCTTCCCATCAGATAGTATGTTTCCCCATGTAGCATGGGGAGGCGGCACCCCAAATCCCAGGAAGCTGAGCCCTGCCTCAGTCAGGATTGCAGATGCTATCCCGATTGTGGCCGAAACAAGGACCGGACCGAGGGCGTTAGGCACCATGTGGCGAAAGATGATTCTGAGGTCCTTGAGACCAAGAGCCCGTGCGGCCATTACAAAGTCCTGTTCTCTGAGGGAAAGGAACTCCGCGCGGACAAAGCGTGCCGCACCCATCCAGCTTGTGAGCCCAATTACTATCATAATGTTGTACATACTGGCAGGCAGCAGTGCTACCACTGTTAGGATCAGGAAAAAGCTCGGGAAGCAGAGCATGATATCGACGATTCGCATAATAAGAGTGTCAATCGACATTATGGGAAGTGCAAGTGCTGGCTTGTTCTTGAAAGAAAGGTAGCCTGTTGCCAATCCAGCTAATAGGCAAAGCACCGCGGTAAAGGACTGATTTAGGAATACGAGGGCTGTGGAAGAGAAGAGGAAAGAAACAGAGATTACATGGCCCACTCGTATAAAGGCGTTTCCGTAATATCCGGCGAGACCGCCCATAACCACTCCAACGATCACTGAGATTCCTACTGCTACAAATCCCACTGTGAGCGAAACCCACGCGCCCTGTAGCATTCGGGAGAACACGTCGCGCCCTAAGTCATCCGTACCGAAGAGATATATGCCAAGTCTGGGTATCTGTTCTGGCGTGAGTATGTCAACCCGGGGCCGGGAAAGGGGAGGCCGAAGTTTTTCCTGGAGCCTTACTGTTGATGGATCAAATATCGGATGTGTGCCTGAGGTGAGGAACAAACCGAGCACAGCGACGACGAAAAAAACCAAGAAAATGAGAAGGCCCGCGAAGGCGAGCTTATTCGCCCGCAGCATAGCCCAGAATTGCTGGGCCCTCGTCCTTTTCGGCGCTAGCGAGCTCTGAAGAGTATCATCAGTTGAGACGAATGCAGTCATAGCTTAATTCTTGGGTCTACAACCATATAAAGAATGTCCGAGAGAAAAGTTCCGGCCAACACCAACACAGCGGAGACAAAGTTCACAGTTAGTATTACGGGATAATCCCGTGCCAGGATCGCTTCATAGGCCATGCGACCCATCCCCGGCCAGGAAAAGATGGACTCTATTATAACGGATCCTCCTATGAGGCCGGGTAAAATCAATCCAAACATGGTGACAAAGGGAAGCAGGGCATTGCGCAGCGCATGCTTGTAATGGACCTGATCAGGGTGCAGTCCTTTTGCAAGCGCGGTCCGGATAAAATCCTGTCCCTCCACCTCCAGCATCTCGCTCCTCACGTAACGGGATAGGACAGCGATACCACCTGTAGCACCCAGTACCGACGGAAGTAAAAGGTGCCAGACCCTGTCCATGCTCATATGAAGCCATGAACTTGCGTTTAGACCAAAAGTCTCCATGCCTATGACGGGGACATGGAATCGTGTCACCACGAAAATAATAAGTACATAGGCAAAAAAGAATCCCGGTATGGAGATAAGGAGGTATGCGAAAAAAGTAACACTGCGGTCATATATTCCCCCCCGGTGTATTGCGGAGCGTATCCCGAGAGGGAAAGACAGGGTCCAGGTGAGTAACGTGCCCACTATAAAGAGGGGAAGGCTATTAAGAAATCTGTCCCAGATTTTCTTGAGTACCGGTCTTCCATCTTTCCATGAAACTGTTTTGCCTGTAAAGAGATCTCGGTAAAAATATATGTATTGAACATAAAGCGGTTTGTCCAGATGAAACGCCTTTCGAAACCGCTCTACCAATTCAGGGGTAAACTTGGGATTCAGTGGGTTGACCTGGCTTGGTCTTCCGGGTGCCAGGTGTATAATCAAGAAAGAAACTATAGAAACAAAGAAGAGGGTCACAGTTTTTTGAATGACGCTTCTACCGATAAAAGAGAGCATGATAAAACCCCATATGTGCTTAGATAATTACCATTTCAAGTTTCTTGGGTTTGTCTTTTTATCCGCCCGGGCTAAAGCTTGGCGCCTGTGGTAGCTTGATCCATTTGTTAAAATAGAATGTATAATCGCCTGTCTTGGTGGGAGTGATCTTGCGATAAACCACATTCCCATTCTTGTCCACATCCTTTATTACAATGCGTTTATCCAGGACAGCGGTCCACTTTCTCACAAACAAAAACGTATAAGGCTGTTCACGGGCGATAATTGCATGAAGTTTGTGGCAGTACTGAACCTGTTTATCGTGATCGTATTCCTGCCTTATTTTTATTATCAGATCGTCGGCCTCCTTGTTCTTGAACCCTACGAAATTGAGCTGATAGGGGTGAGTTTGGCTTGAGTGCCAGATCTGATAAAGATCAGGTTCAATGCCCATCTGCCAGCCCAGAACAACTGCATCAAAATCAAGTTTGTCAATGCGCTCCTGAATGAAAACTGACCACTCGATCACATCGGTGCGAACATCTATTCCTATGCGCTTCCAGGCATCCTGGGCAATAGCGAGTATTGCCTTCCGTATGTCATTGCCACTGTTGGTTATCAAGGTGAACTGGAGCCTTTTACCGTTTTTCTCCAGCCATCCCTGCTTATCGCGTCTCCAGCCTGCTTCCTCCAGTAGCTTCAATGCTCCCTGGGGATCATAAGGGACAGGCCTAATTTTATGATTGTAATAGTCTGTCTGCTTAACAAAAGGGCCTGTTATTTTTTCTCCCTGGCCATACAGGACATATTTTATTATCTCATCCACGTTGATGGCCATGCTAAGGGCAAGGCGGACTCGTCGGTCTCTGAATGGTTCTCTTCTCATATTATAGCCAATATAGGTATAACCAAAAGAGGTGCCTGAGAAGCACTGGAATCGGGGGTCATTCCTGAGCCTTGCGACCTGGTGAGGTTGCACATTGTAACTATCCACGGTGCCTGCGTAAAACTCCATCTCCTGGGTCAGCAGATCAGGGATTATTCTGAATACGTATTCTTTATAGTTGGGTGGCCCTTCCCAGTACTTTTCATTGCGATCCAGAATGATATATCTGTCAGCTTTCCAGTCCCTGAAAACGAAGGGGCCACAACCGATTGGGTGGCGGTTAAAGCGGCTCTGACGAATGGAAAAATTTTTCGGGTCCATCCCTCGCTCGACCGCTTCGTTTCGAAGTGCTTCATTGTTCAAGAGATGCTCGGGGAGGATGCCAATGGCCCACGTGCTAAGCGCCGGAGAATAAAGGCGTTTATATATGACCTTAACGGTGAGAGAATCAATAATTTCCACATCCTTGACCGGTTCATAATCAGAGATCCGTGGCGAGAGGTTCCTGGGATCCATAATTGCCTGATAGGTAAATTTGACGTCCTTAGCAGTAAAGGAATAGCCATCGTGAAACTGCACACCCGGGCGGAGATGGAAAAGGATTACGGGGTTATGCTCATAGGCTGGGATTAATTTTTTGGCTATAGCCAGGATAGCCTCTTTGGTAGTACCTGGAGGGGGCTTGATGTAACGCCATGCCGGAAACGAGGAGAAGTAGGTGCTACCCAGGATTTCGCAAAGATTATGGAAAAGCGCCTGGTCGACCTTCTTCAGAACAAGCTTTATCCGAGCTGGGGCATTAATCTCTACCACTATCTTTTTTTTCCCGATCCTTGCACCAGATTTGAAACTGCGGGGAGGGAGCACCTTTATTTGCTTGATCAATGCTAACGAAGAGTTGAGAGCAGGGGAGCAGTCCCTTTTTTGCATGTGTTCTCTAAGGATGGAGACTATCTTCTCAGCGCTGACGTCTTTATTGCCCTGTATCCGGGCAAGGCGATTTACATAAAAATATGCCTCTTCGTATATCTCCCAGGACTTGGCCAATCTCCCGCGAAAATGCAGGTTCTGGTCTCTGTCAATAAGCCCTTCAAATACCAAGGACTCGATTTGGCTGCTGGCAGAGTCAGCAGACAGGATGGGATTGAGGAGGCTGGCATCCCCTATGGAAGCCGTTACATACTGTACTAGGCGCTCAGGATTACCTTTTGTCTGCTGCTCATATGTCGGCACCCAAAAATAGGACTGAAGCAAAAAAAGAATGATTACCGAAGGGACGACAACCAGAAGGCGCTTGATAGTCATTTTGCGACAATGCTCTTGTATCGTTTGGCCACTGAAACCTAAGGCATAAGATACGAACGAATAAGATGATGTGGAGATTAATGGTTGGGAAAAGATGAGTCAAGGGAAAATGGAATACCTGCCTGGCCCGGGCCTTGCATCAGGCTTGTGAAAGGCAGTATCATAGGTGGCCAGGATGTCTTGAGCCTCAAGGACGTTCTCCTGACTGTTTGCGCCTTGCTGCTAGATTGAGCGAGCAGGAAAGGGGCTATTTGCTCTTTTTCAGTGCCTTGAGAAAGGGTGTGGAGGTGGTATATGAATAAATTGGTACGAACTGTGAGCATGGTCTTCGCCGCTGGCGTATTGGGAGGTCTGGCCAACAGTCTCGTGGTATGGTTTTTCGGTGCCCGTGGTGTAACTGCGGCATTGGGGGTCAGAATTGCCCCACATTTAAGTGCGGCTTGGCTATACCCAAGACTGGTCTGGGGAGGCATATGGGGCGGTCTCTTCCTCATTCCCCTTTTGCGCAATTCCATATTCTGGCGAGGATTTCTCTGGAGCCTTTGTCCAAGTGTTGTTCAACTCCTGGTAGTTTTTCCGTCCAAGGCAGCTAACGGAATGCTGGGATTTCATTTGGGCACCCTAACACCTGCCTTTGTAGTGTTTTTCAACCTTGTTTGGGGAATTGTTGCCGCAGCCTGGTTGAAAATGGGAAGAGGGTAATAATCGCACTTTACATAAGGTTATGTTACGTCCCCATATGCCACGAGGCCAGGTATTTGCTTTGCTCTTCAGTGAGGGTGTCAATATGCACTCCAAGGGTATCGAGCTTTAGCCGTGCTATCTCTTTATCTATCTGTTCGGGCACTGCGTATACTTTTTTGTCCATCTCAAGATGATTCTTTGCCATAAATTCGGCAGAAAGAGCCTGGTTGGCAAAGCTCATGTCCATTACGCTGGATGGGTGGCCCTCGGCAGCGGCAAGATTTATCAGCCTTCCCTCGCCAAGCAAATAGATTCTCTTGCCCCCCTCAAGGGTATACTCATCGACGTAGTCCCGGACACGTCGCGTGGAGACCGAATGTTCTTTGAGACCTGGGACATCCAGTTCTACATCAAAGTGCCCCGAGTTGCATATAATGGCACCGTCCTTCATTTGTAAGAAATGCTCCAGCCTGATAACGTTTATATCCCCAGTTAGGGTGCAGAAAAAGTCTCCCATAGGAGCGGCCTCAGCAATAGGCATGACACGGTACCCGTCCATAACTGCTTCCAAGGCCCTAAGTGGGTCCACTTCACAAACTATCACGTGGGCACCGTGACCTTTAGCCCGGGCCGCCACGCCTCGGCCGCACCAGCCGTAACCACTTACCACGAAAGTGCTGCCTGCCAATAAACGATTTGTGGCCCTTATTATCCCGTCGATGGTGCTTTGGCCTGTGCCATAGCGGTTGTCAAATAAATGCTTGGTGTTTGCGTCGTTGACAGAAATGACCGGAAATTGAAGCACCCCATCCTTCTCCATACTTCTCAGACGAATTACACCTGTAGTAGTCTCTTCTGTCCCTCCTTTCACATCGGCCAGAAATGCTTTCCTGTCGTCTGGCTCCAGTTGCTTTCCCCAACTAGACACGGCTGGCTCCAGATCGTCCCAGCGCTCTAAGGCGATGAAATGAATGGAACTGACGAGATCCGCCCCATCATCCATTGTCAAGTGAGGGCGGTGCTTGAGGGCAGATAGTATGTGACTGTAATAGGTCTTATGGTCTTCTCCCTTAATGGCATATACCGGTATCTCATGGTCAGCAACGAGGGCTGCGGCGACATCGTCTTGCGTAGATAAGGGGTTCGACGCGCACAGCACAATATTGGCGCCACCTGCCTTTAAGGTGGTGACCAATGCGGCTGTCTCGGTGGTGACATGGAGACATGCAGAGATCCGCAGGCCCTTTAATGGTTTTTCCTCTGAAAACCGGTCTCTAATCTTACGAAGAACAGGCATGCTAAGCTCTGCCCATTCGATCCTCAGTCTGCCCTTGGCAGCCAGAGTGATGTCCCTGATATCATAATCCATTGTCTCGCTCCTTTTCAGTTTCAGTCCTGGTTATTTTACAGCCCTTTTAAGGTCTTCTACGAGGTCCGTCTTTTCCCACGTGAATTCAGGCAATTCCCTGCCAAAGTGGCCATAGTTAGCTGTTTTTCTGTAAATGGGGCGCAGGAGATCCAATCTTTCTATTATGGCGGCGGGACGGAGGTCGAAATTCTCCAGCACTATTCTGGTCAACTCTTGGCTGGAGACTACCCCTGTACTGTAAGCGCCTACCATAACAGATACGGGTTGGGCTCTACCTATGGTATAGGCAACCTGGATTTCGCATTTTTGAGCGAGCCCTGCTGCCACTATGTTCTTGGCTATGTACCGGCACATATACGAAGCGCTTCTGTCTACTTTCGTAGGGTCCTTGCCCGAAAAAGCGCCGCCACCGTGGTATCCAAATCCGCCATATGTGTCCATAATGATCTTTCTCCCCGTAAGCCCACAGTCACCCAAAGGGCCACCTACTACGAATCTGCCTGTGGTATTTATAAAGTACTGGGTGTCATCGTCGAGCATATCAGCAGGGATAACTTCCTGTACGACTTCTTCGATGATGGCCTCGCGAATCGTATCATAGCTCACATCAGGCTCGTGCTGCGCGGCGATGACTACCGTATGGACCCTGAGAGGTTTCCCATCGACATACTCGACAGTTACCTGGCTTTTCCCATCAGGCCTTAGCCACGGAAGCTTCTCGGATTTTCTCACATGGGCCAATCTCCGAGTAAGGCCATGGGCAAGATAAATAGGCATGGGCATAAGCGTGGGAGTGTCAGTGCAGGCATAGCCAAACATGAGGCCCTGGTCACCGGCGCCCTGTTCGTGGAAAAGGCCTCTGCCATTAACACCGATGGCAATGTCGGGGGATTGCTTGTCAATGGAGGTGAGCACGGCACAGGTCTGCCAGTCGAATCCCATGGAAGAATTGTTGTATCCGATGTCCCGGATGGTTTCCCTGACTACGTCTGGCATGTCCACATAAGCGTCGGTTGTGATTTCCCCAGCGATTATCGCCATACCTGTAGTTACCAACGTCTCACAAGCGACTCTGGCATGCTTGTCCTGTTCAAGGATTCTGTCTAGGATGTGATCCGAAATCTGATCGGCAACCTTGTCTGGATGGCCTTCCGTCACTGACTCGGATGTAAAAAGAAAATTGGCCGATTTCATAGTACTGCTCCTTTCAATTCAGTATTATTTTCTTGCTAAAATGCAATTATCAATAAGCCTTGTGTTGCCCACTTTTACCGCCAAAGCAAGAAGGGCTTCATCCTTGATTTCCTTTATATCATCAAGCGTAACAGGATTGCAGATATTAACATAATCAATTTCGGTAAAAGGATGCTCGCGGATAAGATTTTCTATCGCAGTGATGATTTTCCCCACGTCTTTTTCGCCACCTTCTACCATTTTTTTTGCCAGATCCAGAGACTTCTTAAGGCATAGGGCTGAAGGCCTCTGATCCCGCGTCAGGTATGCATTGCGTGAGCTCATGGCAAGGCCATCAGGCTCTCTCACCGTGGGTACGCCTATTATTCTGATGTCCATGTTCAGATCCATTACCATTCTGCTGATAATGGTCAGTTGTTGATAGTCTTTCTGCCCGAATATAGCGATATGGGGTTTTGTTATATTAAATAGCTTACATACCACAGTAGCCACTCCGTCAAAGTGACCCGGTCTGGACAGGCCACACAGGTGCTTGGGCAATCGATCCAACGTAACCGTGGTCTGAAATCCTTCCGGATACATGTCCTGCGCGGATGGCATAAACACAATATCCACACCAACACTGCGGGCCTTTTCGAGATCACCTTCACGGTCCCTGGGGTATTGTTCAAAGTCCTCTGAGGGTCCGAATTGCGTCGGGTTTACGAATATACTTATTATCAATTTGTCAGCGTGGCTCTTTCCCACCCTCATAAGCTCCAGATGGGCCTCGTGAAGATAACCCATGGTGGGAACAAGGGCAATAGTATGGCCCGCCTGGCGGAGAGCCTCGGAAGTTATCTGCATTTCCGATACGGTTTCTATTACCTCCACGGTACCGCCTCCCTTATTTTTCCCTGGACCTCAGAGGTACGTAATATTGTACTGAGGTCCCCATGGTATTAATCTCCCTGATAAGGTCATCCAGGTCCTCAGGTATGTGGACAAAGTCAATGTTCGATGCATCCACCACAAGAAGCGGAGAATCCGAATAATGGAAGAAAAATTCATTAAAGGCCTGATTAATGGTGTCAAGGTACTCCCAACTGAGTCCTTTTTCGTACTTTCGGCCCCTTTTCCTTATGCGGTCCATCAGCACTTCGGTTCGGGCCTGGAGAAAGATCACGAGATCTGGGGTTGCTACCCTTTGCTCAAGCATGCGGAAGATCTGGTCGTAAAGCCAGAACTCATTTTCTTCCAAGTTTACGCTGGCAAACAGTCGGTCCTTCTGGAATAGGTAGTCGGAGATGACTGTTTCCCTGAACAGATTCATCTGAACGATTTCGCCACAGTGCTGGAACCTCCTCAAGAGGAAAAACAATTGCGTCTGGAATCGAAATTTCTGCGGATCCTTATAGAAGTCAGGTAGGAAAGGGTTATCCTCAGCCTTTTCCAATACTGCTACTGCATCCAGCCTTTCAGCCAGCAATCCAGCGAGGCTGGTTTTGCCCACTCCAAGGGGTCCTTCAACAACAATGTATGAATAATTGCGGTTTATTTTCATGCCTCCCGTGGTCCCAAGAATGTATAAGTGATAACCTCCTGTTAACTCCCCATTGATCGCCATCGCCCATCATTGCAATTTCCGACCTCTGGCTAATATGTAATACGAGTTAATCAAAGCTTCTAAATCTATCAGTATCGGCTTATTGTGTCAACGCAAGCCTTTGGGCAAGGCATATGAATTCGTCAATTGTGAGGGTTTCAGCCCTCCTGGAAGGTTCAATACCGCAGGCATCCAAGGCCTCTAAGA
>Ga0256841_1002511_pt1 | contig 14519 bp, 15 predicted proteins | sample 356308metaG_FD_185971 | JGI IMG/M metagenome (GOLD analysis project Ga0256841, IMG submission 185971) | Hydrothermal vent microbial communities from Mid Atlantic Ridge, Atlantic Ocean - 356-308 | ecosystem: Environmental > Aquatic > Marine > Hydrothermal vents | place: Atlantic Ocean: Mid...
AATATAGAAATTTAAAACAACCTATTTATACACAAGGATTTACCTATGGAAAAATCAATATAGGTAATAATTGCTGGATTGGTAGTAATGTTGTCATATTAAAAAACGTCCACATAGGTGATAATGTCATTATTGGTGCAGGATGTATCATACACAAAGATATACCCTCTAATACAATTATATATAATAAACAAAATTTAATAACTCAGGAAATACAAAATGAAAATTGTTCATGTGGCTGAATCATTTGCAGGCGGAGTTCTTGATTTTTTAGTTGACTTAATCAACAGTATGTCAAGCGATGAACATATCATTATTTATGCCCAAAGAGAACATACACCTAAAAAATTTAAACATTTGTTCCCTCCTGAAACACAATTTATATTATGGGAAGATGCTACAAGAGAGATTAATCCACAAAAAGATTTTTTAGCACTAAAAAAATTAATAAAATATCTTAAAAGAAATTCTGATGCAGACGCTATACATTTACATTCTTCTAAAGCAGGATTTTTAGGAAGAATAGCATCAAGGTTTTTGGGCTTACAAAACAGAGTCATTTATACCCCGCATGGTGTCTCTTTTTTACGAAAAGATGTCTCATCTATAAAACATAAACTCTTTGTTACCCTTGAAAAAATAGGTTTTTGGTATGGAGGGAAAATAGTCGCTTGTTCCCATTCAGAAGCATCTGCCTTTAAATCATTCGGTATGGATGCACATTATATTAATAATGGAGTACAATGTACTGTTGGGCATAACACAAATCAAAAATCTGATAACCAAACAATAAAAATTGCCACCATTGGACGTATCACTTACCAAAAAAACCCAAAATTATTTAATGAGATAGCACAATATTTTGAAAAGGATACAAATATAAAGTTTATTTGGATTGGTGGACAAGGAGAACTAGAAGACGAACTAAGCTCTCCCAACATCATAAAAACAGGTTGGATATGTAGAGAAAAAGTCAACGAAATGTTATCAGAAACAGACATTTATTTATCTACTTCCTTGTGGGAAGGTTTACCACTATCTGTTCTTCAAGCTATGTGTCATGCAAAACCCCTGATTTTAAGTGACTGCGTTGGCAATAATGATCTTGTGAAAGATAGTGAGAATGGTTATAGATTTTTCAAAAAAGAAGATGCATTAAAAATGCTTAATAAACTCATAAAAAATCAAAATAAAAGAATACAAATGGGAGAAAATTCTTTAAAAATAGTGCAGCAAGAATTTTCAATTGAACAAATGGTTAATGAGTACAGATTATTATATAAGCAAGAGTAATTGACAAAAACTCAAATTTATGAATACATAGGGGAAAAGACGACATCCTCCGACTCGAAGATGATTTTAAACGAAGCTAATTTTGATATAATACTATAAAAAAAGAGTTTAAGTGAAAGAAATTTATGCAAAATCTATATTGTTAATTGCTGATATACTTGCAATAATTTCATCTATCTTATTAGGATATCAACTAAGAATTCTATTTGATGATTCTTTTATAACCACCTTTGGACATAGCCTTTTTATTTATCTCAATTTTCCTTTTATTTATATAGCTACGCTCTCTACACTTGCATATGAAGGTATATACACGAAAAGATATGATTTTTGGCATGAAACAAAATATATTGTTAAATCATTAATGTTTTCTTTTATTTTAATTCTTGCATTTCTAGCTATCAATAAGTCTATAGATCAATATTCACGTGCAACAATCATATTTATTTTTATAAATATGATTATTTTTATCCCTCTATTCAAACTCTTGACTAAAAAAATACTTTATAAGATTGGATTTTGGCAAAGGGAAGCATCAGTATATAGTAACGATAACTTTGTTACCCAAGAAATCTTTAATAATCATTATTTAGGTTATGTAAAATCCGATACACCAAAAACCATTTTTGTAAACTCTATAGATAAAGATACGGATGCACTACATGCAATTATTCAAAAAGAGATTCAAACAACACATGAAGTTATTTCTATTCCTCTTATCAATGAATATGATCTAACACAATCTACTATTTATCAACTTTCTAATACTAGAACCAATCTCATTGTCTATAAAAATAGGCTTAAAAGTAAATATCGAGAAATTATTCATATTGTATTTAATTATTTACTTGCCATACTACTTTTACCTCTACTGCTTCCCCTAATAATTATTATTGCAATACTTATAAAAAAAGAGTCCTCAGGACCAGTTTTTTTTGCGCATATACGTGTGGGTAAGCATGGTATCCCTATATCTGCATTAAAATTTAGAAGTATGTATCAAGATGCTCAAGAACGTTTAGAAACTATGCTCGAAAATGATATTTCTATCCGTGAAGAATGGGAGAAAAATTTTAAACTTAAAAATGATCCTCGTATCACAAAAATAGGAAATTTTCTTAGAAAAACATCTTTAGATGAACTACCACAAATTTTCAATGTTCTCAAGGGAGAAATGAATTTTGTAGGACCTCGACCTGTCATACAGCAAGAAATAGACCAATATTATAAAGAAGAAGCAGACTACTACTATATGGTAAAACCGGGAATTACTGGTTTGTGGCAAGTCAGTGGAAGAAGTGACACAGATTATGAGTTTAGAGTGGCTACCGACAAATGGTATGTTTCAAACTGGTCTTTGTGGCTTGACATTGTAATACTCTTAAAAACTGTAAAAACAGTACTAAAAAGAGAGGGCGCTTATTAAACAAGTAGTAAAATACTATAATTTACATTATCAGAACACATAGCAAAGGATAATCATTGCACAAAAATAAACCATTTGCAGATGAAAATACAATAGACATAAGAGAACTCTTCTCTATACTCAAAAGAAGAAAAAAACTCATTTGGTCAATCACAGGACTTATCACGCTTCTAGCACTCATTTATGTACTGGTAGCGACACCTTGGTGGGAAGCAAATGCTACACTTGAAATAGGAAAATATACAGACAAAAAAACAGGAAAAGTAGTCTATCTTGAAAAAGGACAAGGTGTCTCTGAACGACTAAAAATTAAATATATCGATATCTATAAACATGTAAAAAATCGTGATAGTAAAATAAAATCTATAAAATCTTCCAAGAAAAATCCACAGTTTATCTCTGTAAGTGCCTTAGGGAAAAGTAATACGCTAGCACTCACAGAAATAAATAAAGTCATAAATGACCTACAAGATACACATCAAAAAATCATAGATGAAATCATTGCAAAGAAAAAATCAGAACTTGATGCTATAGAGAGATCTATTATACAAATAGAAAAATATAAGCTTACAGATATCACAGAAGAAATAAATTATATTAAAAAAGTAAATCTACCAACTATCAATAAAAAAATCGTTTCAATAAAAGCAGAGATGGATATTGCTTTAAAACAAAAGCAAGAGGCCACCAAAAATCTTTCTTCTCTTTCAGGAAATAATGCTTCATTAGCAGCACTAAGATTAGCACAAATTCAAGGGCTAGAAGATAAAATATCATCCAACAAAATAAAGCTTATCAGCATGAACAGTAACAAAGAAAAAATACTTACTTCGACCTTGCCTTCCTTGCATAGAAAACTAGAGGAATTAAAACAAATAAGCCTTGTATCACTTGAAGAAAAACGTAAACTCATCGAACTTTCTATGCAGCCACACAATTACCATAACACCGCTATCATAGCAAAGTTAGTTACACAAGACAAGCCTGTCAAACCCAAAAAAGTACTGATACTTATCGTTACGTTCATTACAGGATTGATGCTTTCTATTTTTCTTGCATTCTTTTTAGAATTTATCAATGATCTAAACTCTGAAGAAATTTAAAGACAATGACATTTTATTAATAAAATGTCATTATAATATTGTCTATACATTTCAAAGGAAACACTATCAAAACTATTTCACAAATACAACTCATACTCTACAGTAGTGTATTTTTAGTGTTATTCGACAACTACTCTTTTTTTAACAACCTTATCTCTGTATATTCACTTGACAATAATTTAGGTTTTGTGCTTTCTGTAGCTATTATCTTACTCTGTGTAACTATACTTTTTTTCACACTTTTAAGCTCAAAATGGACAACTAAACCCGTACTCATTCTGGTTATACTTATCTCATCAATGACAAACTATTTTATGAATACGTATCATGTTGTCATAGATGAAACAATGCTGCGTAATGCCTTGCAGACAGATTTGCATGAGTCTATGGATCTATTTTCTATGCAACAAGTACTCTATTTTATTTTTCTAGGTTTACTTCCTGCATATGTCATTTACAAGGTACCTGTAAAATACCGTACATTCAAAACAGAACTATGGAGTAAAATAAAAACAATACTTATTCTACTGGCAATCATAGCTACACTGCTCTATATCTTCAGTAAGTACTATACCTCTTTTTTTAGGGAACATAAACCACTTAGGTTTACTGCCAATCCACTTTACTGGATATACGCCACTGGCAAATATATCAATCTAACTTATAACAATGGACCCATCATCGTAAAACCAGTAGGTGAAGATGCGATTATAGAAGACACTAATAAAAGCAAAAAACTAGTTATTATGGTGGTAGGTGAAGCAGCAAGGGCTGACCATTTCTCTCTCAATGGCTACAAAAGAGAAACAAATCCTATGTTGCAACAAGAAGATATTATTAATTTCCCACATGTATATTCTTGTGGTACTTCAACAGCAGTCTCTGTGCCTTGTATGTTTTCTCTTTTGGACAGAACAGATTATAGCTATAAAAAAGGACGTCTGCAGGAAAATGTAATTGATGTACTCAAGCATACAAAAAAAATAGCATTACTATGGCGGGATAACAACTCAGATTCTAAAGGTGTGGCACTTCGTATCAAACATGAAAATTATAGAATTCCCAAAAATAACACTATCTGTACGGAAGGAGAATGTAGAGATATCGGTATGCTTCAAGGCTTAGATAACTTTATATCGAAGCAACAAGGCAAAGATATATTTATTGTCCTGCATCAAATGGGGAACCATGGACCAGCATACTATAAACGCTATACAAAAGCCTTTGAGAAATTCATACCTATATGTCGTACCAACCAGCTTGAAGAGTGTACGAAAGAAGAGATAGCAAATGCCTATGACAATGCCTTACTCTATACTGATAACTTTCTTTATCAAGTAATCCAATTTTTAAAAAAGTATGATAATAAATATCAAACAGTCATGCTATATATGTCAGATCATGGGGAAAGCTTAGGAGAAAAAGGACTTTACTTACATGGGCTTCCTTACTTCATGGCACCTGATGCACAAAAACATATCGGTGCATTTATCTGGTTGGGTAAACAAAGCAAAAACAATTTGAACGAAACACATCTCAAACATATTTCAAATCAAACTTTTTCTCAAGACTATCTTTCCGATTCTCTCTTGGGGCTCTTTAATGTACAAACAAATGTGTATGATTCCAATATGGACATTTTTCATGAAAATTAAACAGCAAATCATTTTTACTTCTATATTGCTTTTGGCTTCTATACTCTTTTTTGGGATAAGTTCAATTGATATTACTATACAAGACCATTTTTTTTACCCAAATACGCATACATGGTATCTAGATAAAAATATGGAACCTTATCATTTTTTATTTTACACAGGTATAAAAAAACTTCTTATTTTTATTGCCATTTGTTTTCTTTTAACCTTTATATTTTTGCGCAAACATCCTCTTATACAATCTTACAAGCAAGGTATACTTATTGTTATTCTCTCTGCTATTTTTGTCCCTGTCATTGTAGGGGCACTTAAAAAAACTACCAACATGCCCTGCCCTAAAGATGAAATACACTATGGTGGAGACTACCCTCGGACTGCTGTTTGGGAATCTTATGATGAACCTTATACCTCAAAAAAGCACATAGCCTGTTGGCCAGCAGGACATGCCAGTGGTGGCTTTGCTCTAATGAGCCTTTTCTTTCTTTTTAAAAGAAAAAGAAACAGATACTTAGCTCTTATCTTTGCACTTGTAATTGGATGGTCTATGGGAAACTATAAAATGATGATAGGCGATCACTTTTTTAGCCATACCTGGATTACAATGCTATTAGCTTGGCTAATCATTTTGCTCCTGCAATTTAATATCACGTACTTCTATGAAAATAAAGATGAAAAAGAATGAAAAAAGCACTTTTTTTAGACCGTGATGGTATTATCAATATTGATCATGGGTATGTCGCACAAATAGAAAATTTTGCATTTACAGAAGGTATTTTTAAGTTACTCCATCTTTTTATCCACAAAGGCTATCTTCTTTTTATCATTACAAATCAATCAGGTATAGGTCGTGGATATTACACAATTGAGGATTTTAACACACTTACTTCATGGATGCTAAATATATTAAATACCCATAACATTACTATCGAAAAGGTCGCCTACTGTCCTCATGCTCCTGAAGCGAACTGTCATTGCCGTAAGCCCCAAACTGGCATGATAGAAGAGATTCTCAAACACTACCCTATTGACCTCTCAAACTCTTGGCTCATCGGAGACAAACAGAGCGATATTGACTTAGCACACAATGCACAGATAGGACATAGTATTGCCATAGGTAGTAGAACATTTGAGAATTATGATTATCTTTTTCCCTCCATCTTAAAATGTGCAGAATTTTTAGAAGAAAATCACGATATAATAACGTCATGAAATACAACGATATAAACTTTAATAACACAACCATACTTATTACAGGTGGTGCAGGATTTATTGGTTCAAATTTGGCCTTTTATTTTCAAGAGCATTTTCCCAAAGCTCAAATTGTCATTTTTGACTGTTTTCGAAGCGAAGAGGTCTTCTCTAATGGTAATCTCAAAAGTTTTGGACACTACAAAAATCTCATAGGTTTTCATGGTGACATCATCTGTGGAAATTTAAACAGTATTACAGACATGGAAAGACTACAAAAATATAATTTTGACTATATCTTCCATGAAGCTGCTATTTCCGACACACGTGTATATGACCAAGAGATTATTATGCAAACCAATGTCAATAGTTTTTATACCTTACTTGACATGGCAAAGACAATGCAAGCAACACTTGTTTATGCTTCTTCTGCCGCAACCTATGGTTCACAGCCTTCACCACAAACCGTAGGCAAAGAAAACCCCGAGAACCCATATGGTTTTTCCAAGTATGCCATGGATCAAATTGCCTATCGATATATAGACGAAAACCCAGAAATGACCATCGTAGGACTAAAATATTTTAATGTATATGGTGCAAGAGAATTTTTTAAAGATAAAACCGCTTCTACTATTATTCAGTTTGGACATCAAATCTTAAGAGGTAAAGCACCTAGACTTTTTGAAGGCAGTGATACTATTGTAAGGGATTTTGTTTACATCAAAGATGTCATACAGGCCAATATAAAAGCTTGCAATGCAAAAAAATCAGGTGTCTACAATGTAGGTACATCTAAACCAAGAAGTTTTCAAGACATTGCAGATATTTTACAAAAAGAGTTGGGTACTGACTATGGTACTGACTATTTCCCAAATCCTTTTACAGGCTATCAAATGCATACGCAAGCAGATATTTCAAGCACTAAAAAATTTTTAGGCTATACTCCAGAATGGGAACTTGAAGAGGGTATTAAAGATTATCTTCCTGAGATAAAACGTTTGTATGATGAAGAGGTCAATATATAAGGAAATACTATTGATAAATCTAAAAGATAAACAACCACATATTCTTGTCATTGGCGATTTAATGATAGACCACTATCTTTGGGGTTCTTGTGAACGCATTTCGCCTGAAGCACCTGTGCAAGTAGTAACTATAGAAAAAGAAACATCTATACTGGGTGGGGCAGGTAATGTAGTACATAATCTTTCGGCTTTGGGGGCAAATATTGATGTGATGTCTGTTGTGGGTGATGACAAAAATGCACAAGAGCTACGTACTTTACTTCAAGCGCTTAGCTTAAAAAATACATATCTATATACACAAACAGGTCGCCATACTTCCAAAAAAAGTCGCATTATCGCTTCACAACAACAAGTTGTTCGATACGACAAAGAAAGTACTGAAGATATTCCTCCTGACATTCAAAAGAAGATGCTCGATACCCTTGCCCATACTATCAACACTTACGATAGCATACTACTTTCCGATTATGGGAAAGGTGTCCTAACTACTACATTTACTGAAAATATCATAGCTCTTGCAAACAAAGCTGATGTTAAAGTACTTGTAGATCCCAAGGGAACAGACTATAGTAAATACAGGGGTGCTTACTTACTCACACCCAATAAAAAAGAAGCGATGGTTGCCTCAGGCATTTCTATCAACGATACAAAAAGTTTACAACAAGCTATTAGTATGCTACACAAGACCTGTCAACTTTGCGTGTCTCTTATCACTTTGAGTGAAGATGGTATTGCTATTTACGATGACACACTTAGAGTGTTTCCTACAGTTGCTCGAGAGGTGTATGATGTGACTGGAGCAGGTGACACAGTACTTGCATCTTTAGGCTTTTCACTCTCTGTTGGTTATGATATTGACAATGCTGTCAAATTTGCCAACCTTGCTGCAGGTGTTGTTGTGGGTAAAATAGGTTCTGCCACTGCCACACTTAACGAGATTATAGAATACGAGTCAATCCTCAATAAATCAACCAGTGATTCACATATCAAAACACTGGATGAAGTGACTTTACTGAGTAAAGAATTGAAAAAAAGAGGCAAAAGAATTGTCTTTACCAATGGATGTTTTGATATTTTGCATATAGGGCATGTTAAGTACCTAGAAGAAGCCAAAAGCTATGGAGATGTTCTTATAGTAGGACTCAATTCCGATGAAAGTGTACGTCGTCTTAAAGGAGATAGTCGTCCTGTCAATACAGAAGATGATAGAGCCTATATTTTGGCATCACTCGAAGCAGTAGACTACGTTGTAAAGTTTAATGACGATACTCCTTATACACTTATCAAAGCAGTACAACCTCATATATTAGTTAAAGGTGGAGACTATGAAGGTAAAGAAGTTATAGGACAAGACATTGCAGATGAGCTACGTCTCGTACAATTTATTGATGGTAAAAGTACTACAAAAACCATAGAAAAAATAAAAAAAGGGCAATAATATGAGCCATACTAAACAAACAATAAAAGATGAATTTATTTCACATTTGCAAACAGTTAACGATGTCATTGGAAATATGGAAGATCCATTAAAAGAAGCTTCTTTATTAACCATAGAGGTCTTAAAACGAGGAAATAAAATACTTCTTTGTGGTAATGGAGGCTCAGCCGCGGATGCACAGCATATTGCAGCTGAGCTTACTGGACGCTACAAAACAGAGCGTCGTGGGCTCCCAGCTATTGCACTCACAACAGATACATCTGCACTGACAGCCATAAGTAATGATTATGGATACACAAGAGTATTCGATCGACAGCTTGAAGCTTTAGCAAATAAAGGTGATTTACTCATAGGTATTTCTACCTCTGGAAATTCAGAAAATATTATTTCAGCATTAAAACTTGCAAAAAAATTAGGTTGCAAAACACTAGGCTTTTCGGGACATGATGGAGGAAAAATGAATGATATGTGTGATGTCAATCTAGTGGTCCCCTCTAACGACACACCACGTATACAAGAGATGCATATACTTTTTGGACATACCCTTTGTCAAATTATAGATAATCAACTAAGTTAACGTTTGAATAGCTTGCAAAACATCTATGCTCTCTATATGTTTCATACATTCATGGTGTCCTAATGGACAAGTACGCTTCATACACGGTGCACATGCCATCTTCTTTTTAATGATAACACTTTTAACATTCTGCCATTGAGAAGTCTCTTTCTCTTTGGTTGGACCAAAAAGTGCTACTGTTGGTATCTGATAAGCAGCCGCAATATGCATAGGACCGCTATCACCTGTAATAAATAGTGATAATCCACCTATCATTTGACACAACTCGACAATCGTTGTCTTTCCACATGTATTCTGATAGTTTTGTATTTTATGTTTCTGGAGTATAGCTTCAATATCGTTAGCTATATCTATTTCGGATGGACCCCCAAATATAACGATATCATAATGCTTATGCAACGCCACTGCGACTTCTGCAAACTTTTCAGGATACCAACGCTTTGCTGAACCATAAGAAGCTCCAGGATTAAGTCCCAATGTTGGTTTCATGTATGAGACCGCAGGTAAATAAATGTTTAATGCCTTGGGGGTGCCTCTTAAGCTGAAAATATGATTGAGAAAATCACTATAACGTAAAACCTGATGACGCTCTACTCCTCTTTGTTTATGGTAAATACTTTTCTGTTTTGCATCAATAAACCACAATAACACTTTAGTACTCCATGCACTTCTAAAGGAGAAAGCATAATCAAAAGTACCTAATTTCTTTGCCGCTTGAAACAGCCAAAACCATCTAAATTTTACATGCCTACTTTCATCTATAACAATTTTTTCCACAGAAGGATGTTTTTGAAAAATAGCAGTAGAAATTGCTGTACCAAATAAGGTTATTTTAGCATGGGGATAGACTTCAAGTAACATCTCTAATGCCGGTGTAATCATCACACTATCCCCTAACCATGTAGGTACTTCGATACATATTTTCACGATTTTCAACATACCAAGGTATAATGTTTTTTACTCAATTCAAGTTTAAAAATCTTTTCAAGTTTCAACATCCACATATGTTTTTTTTCTTTTTTACTTAATTTATATTTTTTATCTGCTATATATATACCTTCAGCAGGTTCTAGCCAATCTTTCACCCATTTTGGATGTGTACCACTAAACTCTCGAATAATCTTTTGATTAATCTGAGAATAATCAATATCATCATGCGATTTATTCCAGTACTTTTGCACCTGTTTGCTTTTTAGATTCATCTGTTTTTCACTTCTTATCCAACCATAATGATATATTGTAGCACCTACTAATGCAGCCTTTGGATAACGTCCTATCTTATTTTTATCTAACACAAGCCAAAACAATCCATCAGGTGCATAAGAACGTATAGAATTTTTCAATATCCTAGGAGCTCTTCTGTACCATCCAGGGCTCCACACATAACTATTTTGATTACCATAAAAATGAAGATAATCGAATACTAAAGCTTCGACATCTTCATCATCTACATACTTTTGCATGCTGTGATATATGGTAGCAATATCATCTTCATGAATCACTTCATCTGCCTCTACATAAAATACCCAATCTCCTGTACAATTAAACTGTGCTATCATTTTTTGTTGCCCATACACGTAACCTCTGTCTTGCATTGTATCATTCCAATGCGTATGTATAATCTTTATTTTTGATTCATGCAGAGCTTCTAACATACTTTGGGTATTGTCATCACATGGTCCTAAAGCAATAATAAATTCATCTACAATCGGTAAAACCGACCGTATAGACTCTATAAAAGGATACCCTAACATCTGTCCATTTTTTAGAAATGAAAATCCACTTACTTTCATTGTAGCCCTTCTGTGCACCATACCATTTTTTTATCTATTGCACTTTGTAATTTTTCGTCATTTTGAGGTAAAGATTTTCTTGTATTTTCAGGATGATACAGATGGTATGCAATAGCATGAAACTTTAGATCTCTACGTTTAATACCTGCATTCATTAAACGCACTGCAAATTCACTATCTTCTCTTCCCCATCCAACAAATGCTTCATTAAATCCATTCACTTTATACGCATCTGTACGATGCAGTGAAAAATTACAACTCTTAATACCTTGAATCGTACTACGATATCCGGAGCATAAAGATGCTAAACACTTCATATGTATCGCATTTTTACGATTAGATAAACCTTTTTGATAAAATGAAAAGGTAATCTTTTTCGAATATATTATCTCTAATGTTTTTTCTTTATCTATCAACACTCTTGAACCTTGTAAAAATGCACCCTCTTTCGCAAAGGAGAGATGATCCTCCACAAATAAAGGATGCAGTACCATATCCCCATCAATCAAAATAAGATAACTACCTTGTGACATCCTAATCGCACCATTACGAGCACTTGCTGCCCTAAATCCATCATCTTCCTGCCAAAAATGATGCAATTCAATAGGGAAAAAATCTTGATATTTTTCAATTAATTTTTTCGTCTTTATACTACTACCATCATCTGCTACAATCACCTCATCAGGCAAAATACTTTGCTGTAAAATACTTAGAAAGACCAATTCCAACGCTTCTACCCAATTATAGGTTGTAATAATCAATGAAGTAGTCATTTTTGATTTGCTTCCATCAATTTAATATATTTATAAAATACACCATTTGCATTAGATAAAGCAATTAAAAAACCTTCATATCCATACATAAACCCTTTTTGAAAAAAATAATTTTTTATAAACAAAAAACATGAATGAACTATTGCTTTAAAAAGAGAAGATTGTTTCTTAGCCTTATTCTCTTGTGCATACAAGGAAGAATAATGATTCATTTTTGATAATAGTTCGCCTGCATTATCAAAAGTATAATGCTTAAAAGAATATATTAACTTTTCTTTCCTTGTACCCTTATCATACATCAAACTTTCATGCACCTGATTATTATTAAATTGAACATTTGTTTTATTAAAGAGTCTATCTACATAATCATTTTCCCAACCACAGCAATTTAATAATTTATGCCTGTAATAATTATGTCTATGTATGGCATAAACCATCATTTTATTTAAAGATAAATTTAATATTTCATTGACTAACATTTCATTAAAAATTTCATCACTGTCAACTGAAAGTATCCAATCATTCGAAGCCTTAGAAATGGCTAAATTTTTCAAAGGTCCAAAACCAATAAAAGGTGAAGTATAGATTTTAACATTTGCATACTGCTTTACAATTTCCAAGGTATTATCCTGTGAGCCATTGTCTAGTACAATAATCTCATTAAATCGCTGCAGAGCATTTAAACATTCACCAATATATTTGGATGAATCTTTTGTTAAAATGATAACACTTATTTTGTTAGCCAAACTTTTACCTCGTTACATACTATTTGTGGTGCAATTTGATACAAGCAGTCACTTTTACCATGTGCATCATCACATCCTGCTTTTCCACATGCTACACAGGACATTTGTGCTTGAAATAATGTTATATTACCATAAGTTTGCATAGGCATATTTGTATTTGTATTTTTTTGCAATAGATTAGACCAAGGAGACCAAATAGAAAGCAGAGTAGGACCAAAAATAGCAAAAATGCGTTTGTCTTGTGCTGCAGCAATGTGCATATTAAGTGTATCCATACCAATATACGCCATACATCCTTCACTCAACGCTACATATTCATCCAGTGTCGTCTTACCAATAAAATCATAAAGATTCTCTAAAGAGGGTAACTGTGCTTTAATTTCCATATCTATAGGTGTTTTGGCTCCAGTTATAATAATGGGGATATTTAATGTATTCAAACATTCCAATAAAGTATGTCGTAACTGTGTAGGATAAATTTTATATCTATACTGCGCTGAAGGATGAAAAATAAGATACTGCTTTATATTATATATTTTTAACTTTTCAGTAATACTCTTTTTAGCTTTTTCTGTACAAGAGATATGCACATCCACTCGGGAGCATTCGATACCTAACAATGCTAAACTTTTTATATTATTACGTACAATGGAATCTTGACTGTCAAAACGATAAGAGTGTTTTAAAAAAAGTCTTTTCCACCATGATTTCTTTTCTTCTGGTTCAACAGCACTTATTGCATATTTAGATGCTAAAAGAGCATAGATGACACTTCTATCACTTGCTGTAAGATTGATACTCATATCATATTTTTTATAAATGGCTTTGATGATATCTTGTTCTTGTACAAAACCCTGTTCTTTTTTTCGTTTATAAGAAAAAGTATGGATAGTCTGAACATGGTCTAACATTTTTGCAATACCTAATGTATCTTCATTGACAAGCATATCTATCTGTACATTTTTATACTTGTTTTTTAATGCATTTATAAGAGGTGAAGAGAGGAAAACATCACCATTGGAACGTTGAATAATAATAAGTATTTTATGCATTTATTTCATCTACTGGTTTATATACTAATGCGCTAAAAAGAACAAAAAGCATCGTTGTAAAATGTCCCAAAAGATAGGAATCACTAAACATAATAATCATAAAAACAATAGGTAGCATGACACCTATTCCTTTTTCAATACCTTTTTCTTTTTGCATTGCACAACGTATTTGCTCATAAAATATGTAAAAAAAATTAACAATCCCACAAGACCAAATTGCGCTAAAACCAACAAATACATATTGTGTGGTTGACAAGTAGATATTGCATGTGGTGTATTTATACGGTTTATGCGTTCATATTCGTCTTTAAAATCACCCGTACCCACACCAAAAAAAGGATATTTTTGAATCATTTTCCATGTATTTTGTGCAATGTTTATTCGTAAACCTACACTTGTATTGGTCTGAGTTTGATATTGTTTTGTTTCTTCAAACGCCAGGTTTACTCT
>Ga0256841_1002512_pt1 | contig 14519 bp, 10 predicted proteins | sample 356308metaG_FD_185971 | JGI IMG/M metagenome (GOLD analysis project Ga0256841, IMG submission 185971) | Hydrothermal vent microbial communities from Mid Atlantic Ridge, Atlantic Ocean - 356-308 | ecosystem: Environmental > Aquatic > Marine > Hydrothermal vents | place: Atlantic Ocean: Mid...
GGATGCAGTCAGCGAGCGCCAGGATACGCACCTCGGTAACATGATCATCAGTGCGGTGTTCCGCGCGGGTGGTCCGGTGGGATACGAACCGAGTATCCTCGGTACCGTGCCCTCCACAGGTACGCCCATCCATATCGTCACCGACGAAGTGCTGGACGAGGTCCTGCGCCCCTACCGCGACCAGATCTTCTACCTCGGCCACGTGTACGGCTCGAAACCACGGCTGCCGCTCTGGTTCAAGCACTTCGATACTGGGCCGGACGGCGCGGGCGAGGCCTACCACCTGGGAATTTTCGGCAAGACCGGCTCCGGCAAGTCGGTGCTGGCGAAGATGATCCTACTCGCCTATGCGCGCTACCCGAAGATGGCATTGCTGGTGATCGACCCGCAGGGGGAGTTTGCGCAGGACATGCGTACGGCACAAGGTGCGCGCAGTGAGTTTGCATTGCCGGTAGGTGACATTGCCCGAAATTTAGGTAAACAGTCAATAGTGTTGACTGTACGCAATCTCGTCCTTGACCGCTGGGAACTGTTCGAACAGATCCTTTTCGAGTCTCCCTTCTTTGAACAGCTTACGATACCCAGGGGCGAAAACCGGGAGTTGGCCTGTGGAAGATTGGCCGACCAACTCAAGAAGGCGCATGTAAAGCTGAAAGACCTTCACAAGCGTGAATCATTTGATAAGGCCTGGGAGATACTCGCCGACGAGCATAACCAAAAAATCTTCTACCGAACACAGAGTTCGCGCGAGCGTTTCAATGCGACACTGGAAGAATCCGCCCCGGGTGATTTTTACTCCGACTACTGGGAACCTGTGGCGACATTGTTCCGAGAAGATCGGGAAGGCGCCAAGAGCATCAACAGTGCATTGAGCGACCTGCTGCGCACCAACGTCGATAACAGGCCCATCCTGGTTGTGGATCTGTCCCGGGAACAGGCCCACGGGCTGTTCTGGAACGACAAGATCCAGTCGCTGGTCATCAAGCGGTTGCTCGACGGTTTGAGCCAGAGCGCCGAGCACTTCTACAAGGAGGGCGAGAGTCTGAACACGCTGGTGGTGATTGACGAGGCACACCGGCTAGCGCCGCGCGAACTGCCGCGGGAAGACGATGCCGCGCGTGGTGTTCGCAGTGTGCTAATAGACGCCGCACGCACAACCCGAAAATACGGCCTTGGGTGGTTGTTTATCAGCCAAACGCTGTCGAGCCTCCACTCGGAAATCCTCCAGCAGCTCCGTATCTTCTTCTTCGGCTTCGGGCTGGGACTGGGTCAGGAGTTCCAGTCGCTGCGGCAACTGGTTGGTTCGTCCGGTACCGCGCTGGATCTCTACCAGTTGTTCCGCGACCCCCATTCCGCCTTCGACATTGCCAGCCGCCAGTATTCATTCATGACTATCGGCCCGGTGAGCCCACTGTCGTTCTCCGGCAGTCCGCTCTTCCTGAATGCGTACAACACCGTCGAGACTTTTCTCGAGGCAAACGGTCTGAGTAGGGGTGATACGGATAACGATGGTGGTGGAGGGGCTTCCCCCACCCCAGTGGCCAACGATCCGGAACCGGCGAGCGGTAGTGAGTCAGAGCCCGGTACCGGGATGGATCCGGAGGACGAGGCGCAGGGGCTGATTGACAAGATACTCAAGTGGGCCGAGTCACATGACAATTTCGACCGGTCCTTTGTCGAGACCATGCAGGAGCGGCAACAGGAGAGGGGCTCCCTCACTGACGGGCAGCTAAAAGCCCTGCGCAACATCATTACAAAGTGGCACATCGGTTAGACGAGACGCGCAGTACAGGGATTAGACAATACCATGCCAGCAAGGAAAAAAATCACGAAATATACCGCCAGGAAAAGGTGGGGTTGTCAGCAGAGCTACAATAAAAAAGAAGCAGGTAAAAAGGCTTCCGTGTTACCGAATTTAGTGGCGTCTTACGAGAGTGATTTACATCCATGAGTAGAATCCTGGCAATCGATTTCGAGACGGCAAATTATTATCGTGACAGTGCATGCGCAATCGGGCTGTCAGTTATTGATAAAGGGCGGATTACAGATTCAGACAGTTTTCTGATCAGGCCGCCCATTAACCAGTTTACATTTACACACATACATGGTTTGACATGGGAGGACGTAAAAGGCGAGCCCAGCTTCGAAGAGTTGTGGCCGACACTCAACGACTATCTGGAATCTGCAGATTTTCTTGCTGCGCATAATGCACCCTTTGACAGAAGTGTGTTAAGGGCTTGCTGCGAATCCAGCGGACTGGCTATTCCCCGGCAACCGTTTGTGTGCACAGTCGAGCTCGCACGTTCGAGATGGGGAATCTACCCGACCAAACTGCCCAATGTCTGCTCAGAGCTGGGTATCAGACTGTCCCACCACGACGCAGCCTCGGATGCAAACGCATGCGCGGAGATCGTAGTCGCTGCCCAGCGCGAAGGCTGGCGGCCATGAACAGTTATGGTCCACGCGGTCAGTCCCGCTCTGAATCTGCTGGCTGAATCAGGGGGGATAAGTGCTTCTAAGTATAAGGGAGTTCAAGGACCGTGTATCAGATGATATGCAGGGCCTGGTCACTGAACTTCAGGAAGTAACGGGCAGGTTCGGTAACGAAGAAGCCCGCGCCTGGGCAACTTCATTGCCAAAGGTTGCGACGATTTTTTCGAGTCCTGGGTTTGATCCGCTGCACTTGTATTTCGGCAGTCGAGGGAGTGTTTCTCTGGAGTATCAGTTGCCCGCCTCTTCATCGTGGTGCGATATCGTATTGCTGGGCCAACATCAGGGCCGACCAGCAGCCGCCATTCTTGAGTTGAAGGAATGGGTCACTCGTGGCGACCAACCGGGTGGCGTAGAAGGGCTGGTGCTACATCAGGGGAAGCGTATGTTACACCCGTCCGAGCAGGTGCGAGGATACACAAACTACTGTAAGCTATTTCATTCCGCCGTGCTTGATGCCGGTGCGGTCGTCCACGGGTGTGTCATATTTACCGGCGATTATTTCGTTGACGCGTATTTGCAGCCACCGAATGATGACCTAGTGCGAGACTTTCCATGCTTCTCAACGGCGCCTGACATGCTCGAGCATTCATTACCAGACTACTTCTCGACACATCTGACCGAGCCAGCCCCGGACTTCGCGCAAACTTTCGAGAAAGGTGTCTACAAGCAGGATCGCGGCTTTGTGCGCCAGATCGGTGAGCAGATACTCAATGCAGAGGAAACAACTTTTGAGTTACTGGATAATCAACGGTTTGCTTTTGCCTTTTCCCGGGAGTGTGTAAATGAAGCATTATTTGCGCATGGGGGAGCTGGCACACGCAAGACCGTAATTCTGATTGAAGGGCCGCCAGGCTCGGGGAAATCAGTGGTCGCTGCCCGCTTGTGGGCCAGTCTGGTTACAGATCGTCGCCTGCCGGATGGTTCGGTTGTTGTGACAACAACATCGATGAGCCAGAACCGAAACTGGAGTTATTTGTTTCGGCAGGCGGCAGATGATTATGCTAAAGGAGTCGTCAAGAAGGCGACCAAATATGCGCCGATCACGACACATAAGCTCGGGCAGTTACGCCATGAGTATGGTCGGGACTTCCTGGCTGATGCAGAGAGTTGGGCTGACAATGTAATGCTGCTGCGCTCTCTGGGAATCGAGTTCCAGGATGGAGCTCTCGACAACCAATACCTGGTCTCTGTGGTGGATGAGGCGCATGCGCTGATCAACCCGGAGCATCCGGAAGGCAGAGGGCAGTTTGGCTTTCCGCCGACACTTGGGCCGCAGGCTTTCCACATCATTCGCTCGTCCGTGGTCAGTATCTTTCTGATGGATTCGGAGCAGGGTTATCGTGACCGTGAAAATACCACACGCGAGGAGATTCGAGCATGGGCGAATATGCTCGGGGCAGAAATAATCGAAGAAGTCAGCCTGGCGGGTGCTCAGTTCCGCTGTGCGGGTTCAAAGGAGTATGTCGATTGGGTGGAGCAGGTACTTTCCGGCTATCCGGTAGGACAAAACTGCGGATTATCAATAGCGTGGCGGAATTTCGAACCGCAAGCCGACAGGGTCCGGGACGGCGCCGTGCCAGTGTATGGAGGGCTTGGACAGAACCCGAATAGACTGCAGAGAATGCGCTTCAAGATTTGTGACTCGCCTGCTGATATGGAAACCGAGCTGCGCTCGAGGCTGGAAGACGGCGCCAGCGCTCGGTTACTGAGTAGCTACTCGCGTGAATGGAAAACCCGCGATGCCGCATCACCACATGCTCTGTCACCGGAAATGATGGACTTCCATGTGCCCTATGAAGATGGCGGTGTTCAGCGGTACTGGAGCAAGGTCTGGAATTACGTGCCCAACGGCGACTATACGCTGTTTGTGCAGAGTCGCGCCGGTTCGCCAATGCACGAAGATCCGCTATGCGAGATCGGGTGCCCCTATGCTGTAAGGGGATTTGATTTCGACTACGTTGGGATTCTCTGGATGGGGGATCTGGTCTGGCGTGGCGACAGGTGGATCGCTGATCCGCTTTCAAACTTCGAGACCGGGATTATGGGAGCCATAAATAAAACCAGGAAGGAAAATGACGTAACTGGTCCGATGCATGCGCGGTTGTTGAAGGCGGTTACACAAAGTTATCGGATTTTGTTAACGCGAGCGATGAAAGGTGTCTATCTATGGGTAGAGGATGAAGAGACGCGAGAGTATTTATTGAATTCCTTATGTCAGTAAATATACGTAACATTCTTTATGATTATGACTTACCCTGCCATTGAGCTCGCGGATTATGTGCCTGCTCAGTTTGAATAGCCCGGTGCAAAGACCAAGTTCCACCTACAAGTACAATATCCTGGAAACGTGTGTCGCACACAGTCACTCCGTGCCCGGGATCATTTGCCAATTCAACCGTATGCCGCTGCGTGCAATCCAGGAAGTGTTCCCGATCAAGGCATTGAAGGCGGTGTATTAAACTGCAGAAATGTAAACCGTGGGTTTACATATACGCAATCTCATAAACCGTTCGTATCATAAGTTTTCGGTATACTACTGGGACCGCGTTCCGACAGGTTGCAGGCTGTTGATTATTACATCAGGGCGCTACAACACTTTTACCAACGCAAGGAAGAATGTTTTCTGGATATGATCTGGCCGCAGGTTGGTGAGGTGCGAGAACAGGATCTCGTAGAAGACGGGCGGCGGGGTCTTTTCTACATAAAACAACAACCGCTCAATCTGGTGACTTTTGAGAGGAAATAAGGGAGCCGGGGATATAGGGTTTACCAGTCGAGACTCGTAAACCACACGGCATGGAGCCGAATTTTGTCCCTGGCCTTAAAGCAAGGTTAGGCAAATTTACCGATTTAATCAATTAGACGGCCTGCCGGCATCTGGACTTTAATCGGGTAATGCGCTGTTTTTCAGACTAAATCTGCGGTATTTCGTTCCATTGCTGGTTGGGATTGGGCTAATCAACGGCGTGCAGAGGGTTGGTTTGATCCCTTCATTCAGGCGGGCCAAAACCTTTCAAACAGCCGAATAAAACCTTACATTTGGCCGAACCCGGAGTTACACTTGGCCAGTATGACCGAGCCTGTTTTACATCCACGATTTCTGCTGCCGCGGGTCAACGAGGCGCTGACCGATACACCGGTGGTTTTGATCCACGGGCCGCGGCAGTGCGGCAAGACCACGTTGGCTCGGCAGGTGGGGGACGCGGCGGGCTTTACCTATCTGAGTTTTGATGACGACGTGCAGCGGGCTTCGGCGCAGGCGGATCCGGTGGGCTATGTGGCGGACCTGCCGGAGAAGGTGGTGCTGGACGAAGTGCAGCGGGTACCGGAGTTGTTTACATCGCTGAAGGCCAGTGTCGATGCCCGGCGGCAACCGGGCCGGTTTATCCTGACGGGTTCGGCCAATGTGCTGCTGGTGCCCAAACTGGGCGATTCGCTGGCGGGGCGCATGGAGATATTACGGCTGCATCCGCTGTCCCAGGCCGAATTGGCGGGTGCCGAACCCCGGTTTCTGGCAAGCCTGTTCGGCAAGGGTTTCAAGGCGGGCAAATCGGGCCGCCGTTTGGCGCGAAAGCTGGCCGGGCTTGTGGTTGCTGGCGGTTATCCGGCGGCATTGGCGCGCGCCACCGAAGGCCGCCGCGCGGCCTGGTATCGTGATTATGTCGATACCCTGGTGCAGCGCGATGTGCGCGACCTGGCGCGTATCAGCGCGCTGGATGCCTTGCCGCGGCTGCTGACATTGGCGGCGGGTCAAACGGCCAGGCTGCTGAATGTCGCTGATCTGGCCGCACCCTTTCAGTTGAGTCGCCCCACCATCCGTGACTACATGACCCTGCTGGCGAGAATCTTTCTGCTCGATGAACTGCCGCCGTGGCACAGCAATCGTCTGCGCCGCCTCATCAAGAAACCCAAGTTGCATCTTGGCGATACCGGTCTGGCCTGTGCCTTGCTCGGGGTCAATGCAAAGACCTTGTGGGACGATCGCGCCCTGTACGGTCAGTTGCTGGAAACCTTTATCTATCAGGAATTGCGGCGGCAGGCGAGCTGGCAGGAAGAATCCGTAGGCTTTTACCACTTCCGTGACAAGGACGGCGATGAAGTGGATGTGGTGATGGAGTCCGAGGGCAAGCTCTCCGGTATCGAGGTCAAGGCTGCCTCTACGGTGGTAGCGGGTGATTTCAGAGGCTTGCGCAAACTGAAAAATGCGGCGGGCCGGCGTTTTGCGGTGGGTGTGCTGCTCTACGACGGGGATGCGATTACCCCCTTTGGCGAGAACCTGTACGCCGTACCTATCTCCTGCTTGTGGGAGGCCAGTTGATGCCCTGTACAGAAGATACCCTGGTTCAGCAAACCACGGCCGAGTACCTGGAAAAGCAAGTCGGTTGGGAGTCGGTATTCCGGCATGTCTACCGGGCCTACCCGGAATTGCCATCCCCGTTCTATTCGTCTACGGTAACCTGACAGGCTGAGCCAGCATCATGGATGCAATGACTGGCAAGCACAGATGACTTGGTGTTCATGAGGCTTACAGGGAGATATTTCCCTCACAACCGCAAAAAACGACAAGTTAACCTTGCGGAACTTCTGCGGGATCCAGCTATGAATCATCCCGCATTGTCAGGCAAAATGGGCAACGGACGTTCCAGTATTTACTATTAAATACAAATAGTTAGTGTCTATAACACTAACTACGAACCAGGCGGTCGGAGGTTCGAATCCTTCCGGGCGCGCCATTTACATTAAAATCAATAAGATAGAAGCAATTTCAGGCATTTTTCTACTCGCTGTTGTCCAGTGACGTATAACCAGCATTCGTCATAAATCAATAAGTTATCTTAAAGTTAGAGTATCTGGTTAGAAGCCAGGTGGTCTACCATAGAAAAGAATCACTCACAGGTTTGATTCAATTTCAGCGGCGCTGTAACCAATAGCACGGTATCCGCGTAGACGTCGTTCAAACATCCTTGCCAGCATAGGTATATCGCGATCGACGTAGTCGTAGATGCGAACTTCAGTCTTGTCTGGATACAGGCGATGAAGCCTGCCGGCATACTGAACCAGTGTGCCTCTCCAGGAGACTGGCAGAGCCAGAAACAAAGTGTCCAGTCGCGCATCGTCAAACCCTTCTCCAATGTAACGCCCGGTTGCGAGAACCAACCGTTCTTCATTTTTTGGGATGGCGGTCAGCCGGTCCAGATCCTCACGGCGTCGTTTCGTGCTTTTACCTCCTTGCAGGACGATCAGGTTACGCGTGAAATTACGCAATCGATTGGCAAAACACTCCAGGTGTTCCTTGCGTTCCGTGAGCAGGATCGGCGACCGGCCCTCTTCAAGAGCCTGCAGAACGTCATTAAATATCATGTTATTGCGCCGCTCATCTGTGGCGAGTCGCCGGTAAATCTCCTGAATACGCAGATCATTATTATCATCGAAGGTTGTTCCGGTTTCACGGATGATCAGGTTGTGACTGAAAGGGCGGTGTGATGCCTGGTTTCGGGCATCCACAGTAAAGCGCACCGGACCCAATTGCATTTCGATAATTGGATGATGGCCGTCACGGCGTTGCGGTGTGGCGGTCAACCCGGTAATGAAACGTGCTCTGACCTCGGCCAGAACGCGTTCGAAAGATACTGCGGGCAGGTGGTGACATTCATCCACGATTACGTGGCCATAGTTAGCCAGCAGATCATCCACTTTATCCTTGCGCACCAGACTCTGGATCATGGCGACATCGAGCAGGCCATTGGGTTTGTGTTTGCCGCCACCGATTCGACCAATTTCCCTGGCATCCAGCCCGAGGAACAGCGCGAGTTGGGCAATCCACTGATCGAGCAACGGCTGACGATGCACCAGGACCAGGGTATTACATTGTCGTTCGGCAATCAGCCGGGTTCCGACGACGGTCTTGCCAATGCCAGGCGGTGCGACGAAGACGCCGATTTCATGTTGACGCAGGGTATCGACAGCCTGTTGCTGGATGGCCGTGAGTTTTCCGTCGAATTTGACATCGAGCGGCTCACCAGGCTGGCGCTGGTCGTCAATGGTCAGTGTGCTGCCATATTGTTTGAGCAAAGCCGAGAGGTCGTCCCGACATCCACGGGGCAAAGCGATGTGTTTGGAGAATTCCTCGGCGCAGCTGATCACCCGTGGCGTCAACGCGGTGGACAACCGCATACTCTGCTTTTTATAAAACTCCGGATTCTGAAAGGCCGCCAATCGCTTGATCTGGTTCAGCAGAGGTGGTGGCAGCGCTATTTTGTCCACAAACAGGCGTTGTGCAAGCACTGCATGAATTTCCGTCGGTATGGGTTCGGTGATAGGTACAGCCTCGGGACGTTCAAAGGGTGGACGCTCCCACGGCGCATCGTCCTTTCCTTCTTCGTTCACAGCGCTACACCGAACGCCAACGATTTTTCCCTGCCGCGCGGCATCACGGGCGATGGATTCCACCGTGGACGGCGCTATCCGTGTGAGTGACGCCAGACAGGCCCATTGATCCGGGTATGGCAGGAAGGACTCGTCCAGGAAAATCGAATTGCCCGCTTGTCGAGGTTCGTATTGCAGCGGCAGGGCGATCAGGTTACCGAAGCCGCCTCGCGGCAGGGTATCCTGATTGGGGAACAGGCGATCATAGGAACTCATGGCTAGCTGATGACGTCGTGACATGGTCTCGGTGATGAGATAGCAACCCATGCGGCGGGCGCTGACCGCGGGGATCGGTGAACTGAAGAAGAACCAGACATGGGCGCCGTTGCCCGATCGTGAGCGTTCCACCGCGGCCGGGATACCGAGATCCTGGCATGTATCGATGAAGGCCGCCACGTCATCCAGCCAGGATTCCTTGTCAAAGTCGGCGGCGAGGAACCAACAGGTTTCATCCTTGAGCAGGGGATAGACACCGATGGTGTGTCGCCCCTGGAGATGGTCCAGGAAGACCTGGTCGTTGAACGGCAGAAATGCCTGGTTCGGACAGTCACTACATTTCACACGGGGTTTTTCGCAGACGCCGCGCACCCATTCGTTTCCGCAGGCTGGCGAATAGCCTTTCCGGCCGGTCTTTGTACTTATCCAGAGCTTCGGGAAGACATCATCCCGGCCCCGGAATAGTTGACGAAACAGCGAGATCTTTCCTTCAGCGGTGGTGGGTATATCAATATCGGGTGGTATTGCCGAGCCGCCGGGAATGACGTGGTTTGATTCCATGGCGGTGAGCGCTGTTTTGAGCGCAGCCAATCGTTTCTGGCTCTCATTCCGTTTGTGTGAGAGCTCAGCGAGCTGCGCTTTCTCGCGGGCAATCGCCTCGCGCAGCGATTGCGCATTCGTCAATGCCACGGTCCGCCCGGTTCCCACTTCGCCCCAAATTCCATGCCCTGGACCAGTGCTTGCGTTGGAGGAAGAAGGAATGTCTCCAGAAAAAGGCAGACCTCCATTAGCGACGGTGGGGAGGTGACGGACATCCCCTTGCGTATAAAGGCGTTCCACTGATTGTTCTTATGCGCATCTTCATAGAATTCAGGGCTGAGTCCGGATGGTGTGTGTTCTGGTAAAGATGTACGACGGCGCGAGAATGTATTGCGGATCGCTTCTGACAATATCAGGCCATTGAAATCGAACTCGCTGGCAATAATCCAAAGATCGTAGAAGTCCTTCATCCGGCTGTTCGCCAACCCTAAGTGGACCAATGCCTGGTACTTCTCCGCTATAACGGTTTCGCGGGGGTATGCCTTCAAGTGTGGGGCAGGGTTGCCCAACAGCGTGGGATATTCGATTTCTTCCGCCTCGGGTGTCACTGCGTCCCCGAAACCAATGTCGGCTTGAATCGGCACTCGGGCACCGGCCAGGTCTCCGAACAGCCGTACGCGTAATCCGCCGTATTCTGTTTGATCGCGGATTACTTCAACCTGGACGCTGTCCGCCATCAGTGTCAGGCCATCATCCTCAACGGGAATGTCGCAGAGTTCGCGAAAGGTTGTCCGCAGATCTGCTTCACCGCTGTCGCCGAAGCCGAGAAAATCAACGTCGCGTGTCGGGCGGTGCGGCTGGTCGCTCCATAACAGGAACAGCATTGCACCCTTCAGGACAAAGCGATTCTGATAACTTGATTGGCTGAGGCGGTACAAGAGCCTTTCCAGTCCGTATTGGGTCAGGAGCAACTGGAAATCCTCGCTCCGTTCACGGGACAGCGACAGCAGGCGGTCACGCACAGAAGCCGCTGTATTTTTGCCCTGTTTATTATTCATGCCGCGATTGATTCCAGGTAGGGTCGCATGACATTTCGTACGCGGCAGATATCGGCATTGTGCCAGAGGTCATCCATGGTACAGCGTCGTGATTGCCAGCATTCCCTGAGTGCTTCGATGGCAACGTCCAGGCCGATTTTGTTCCGGTATTTGAAACAATCGGCGACGGTCTTGGCAGGGGAATACACGTGCACCGTCACGCCTTCGATTCGGTGTTCCTCGATGCCGGCACGGAGTGCGATCCCGGAGAAGCGCACAATACGCAGGGGTGGGTACTCCATGCGCGGTCGCCAGGCTTTTTCACCAATGGCGAGCCAGACTTCAAACGGCGCCTGGGTCGTGAGTTCGTGAAAGCGCAGGGCGGACAGCAGGCAGACGACGCCGTTGGGCACTCGCTTGCAGACTTCTGCCAGCGAGTGGTGTTCGGTGGCACCGCTTCCCGGCAGAACATAGAGTCCTCGGCCGATCCGCTGCAGCTTGCCGGCTGTGCACAGGCGGCTGAGATAAATCCGTGGGATGCGATAGGGATCCAGATCGCGCGGACGCAGCACGCCCGCCTTCCTGACCAGCTCCAGGATTTTGTCCGTTCGTACGGTTTGGGTAGCCATGATATTGAGATGTTACATTACATCGGGAGATATATACAATTCCTGATGTAATGTAACAATCCTGAAGAGCTGGCTTTGGGAGTTTTGCCATCATCACAGGTATCCGGAATACTGATTCCGCTGTTTTTTTGAAAGAAATAGATAGGCGAATTCCTTTCAAAACCTATGGGTTGCTACAGGGACGATCCCCAGACAACAAGATCCTCCAGGCGACCATTCTCGCATAGATAGCGGGCTGGCCTTTTTGTCCCTGGGTTGCGCAGATGCATGCGCTTCAGGCGGGTAATTCGACTGTGCTGGATTTGTGCTAACTTGAAAGCACAGTGAACCGTAAGTGATTGATAACTCAACTACGGTATGGGCTGGGCAAGAACCGCAAGTAACTGATTAGTAAACAATTATAGTCCGAGTAAACGGGCTACGAACCAGGCGGTCGGGAGTTCGAATCTCTCCGGGCGCGCCATTTTACTATTTAAATCAATCGATTATAGCATTCCGCTTGGCCGACTTTTTCGTGCCTGTCCAATAGGGATAAAAACATCCATTCTATTGGACACGCGCCATCTTTGCGCACTTCTTCCGCGCATATGGAAACCGTTTCAACTTACTGATGGAGTTATCAAAAGTCGGTTTTAGTGAGGGTTGTACGCAGGCTCGCCGGATTTTGCACGTCTGGGTACTTCCTGCCTGTGTGGTTTACAAGGTATTCAGTATCTCAATCAGTCGCCGCTTGGCCTTGTGGTGTTGCTTTAAGCTCAAAAGATAGGCGTTCCATTCAGCAGTGCGCTTTTCTTTTCGGAAAAGCACGCGCACTTTTTTCAGGTAAGTGGCAGCCACCTTGTACGCGGCCGGTTTGACTCGGGCGATCTCTCGTTCGGCCAGCTGTTTCCAGATAGCCACTGCTTCATCGGGATATGTGGACTTCACGGTTTCAGCCACTGAGTCGTCCTGGCTGTCGTGGGAGCGCTTGTTTTTGCCCAGGTGGTACCATTTCAACACATCGTCTGGCTGTTTTTCGTAAATGGCGATACGTATGAGTACCGGAGTATTGGGAAAAAGATTGGCGACTCTTTTGAAGTTGGGCAGTACCAGCTCACTCTTTGGAAGTGGCCAGTTGGCGGATGATGCGCTGGCCTTTTGCTTTTTTGCTGCTTGAAGATCAGGGCGTAGCCCGGTTTCCAGGTAGGCCAGAAGCAACTCTCGTACGGCCGGCCAGCATCGGATGCGTTTGCTAACCTTTTCCAGTTGGCCGTATAGCGTCGTGTCGGGATGGTAAAAGAATTCCAGCGCCAGCAAGGATGCAACGTTGGCATACTGTTTTTCCCGCGTGGCCAGGTCTCTCAGTTGTTCTGCCAGTCGCCAGGCGATTCCGGGTAACTTGTCGATGGTGCTTGCAAACCCTTTAACGATCCAGTCGCGCGCCTCCTGTTCACGACCGGCGCTGAGGAGAGCAGCCACCAGTTTGTCGTAGCCGTAGGTGATGGGGGCTTCCTGTTGCAACAGATCAATGACATCGGTTTGGCGACCACCTTTCTCCAGCGCGGTTTGCAGCCATTGTGACAGCTCCTTGCGTTGATAACGACCTGGGTATGTGTCGTTATCTATCGGCACTGGCTGCGCCATGAGTCGCTTTTCCAGCTCACCAGCAACGACCTGCCAATCCGCCTTTTTATAGCATCGCTTATTGATGAAACTTCCGGTGTTGTCGAAGATTGCGTACTCATCTTTCTGTACGGCATTGATATACCAAAGAAGTTGCTCTGCGGGCGGGCGTGATGAGCGAGACAGCGCCTCCAATATGACATCCAGGCATTCCGATATCCCGGATGCGATTTCCCAGTCATCATAGTGGCTGTATTCATACCGTCTGGGCGCCAGTCGCAGAAAGGTTTCGCCCAGTTCGACGACGTCTTCCGCATAACCCGCATCGAGCAGCGCGGCCAGTTGCTCGGCAATATGGGGAAAGTCGTTGTCTACATCAAATGCATCATGGTCTTGCCAGTCCGGTTCCAGCGCTTCGATATCCCGGCGGATAGCCTCCTTGACCGGACTAATCTTGCCTTGTTTCAGATTGGCGCGGTTGGTCAGGCGTTCATTTACCCGTGGATACTCCTGTGCGAGTTCCAGGATGAAATCGACGAGTGCTTTTTTGGACTGTTTTTCGAGCCAGCCGCGTGCTGATGTCCGCTGCGTGTGTCGTTGTTTGGGGACGCGTTTTGAAAGCGGTTTTTTTCGTGGCATGCCAGTTCAGTCCGGATCTACAGGAGGTCGATCATTTCTTCGAGTTGTGCAACCGTGCCCGCCAACCCTTGTCGCAACAATGTGTCGAGAAACTCTTCGGTGGATTTTGTCGGGTTCCGCAGTGCCTGGCGTTGTTGTCTGGCCGCATTGCAGACGGCACCGGGGTCGAGATCCAGCAGGTGACTGATGAATTCATCCGGGTGTTGTGCCTCAATGCCATATTGTCCCAGGATGTCGCTGGGGAAGTCATTAAGGTTGAAGGTGACAATGACACCGGCGTGACATCGTATTGCCGCCGCCAACACATGCCGATCGTCAGGATCAGGAAGTGCCAGACGATCAATGAGGTCTTCGTAGTCGGTGACCCGGCATTCGGGTACTGCGCGATCCATGAGTTGTCGAGTCCGTTCGAGCTGTTTGGTGGTGAGGTCTTTCCGGTTAGCCAGGACATTTCGTATCCACTCTTCATGGATGCGATCAGTCCAGCGAGCCCGGAAAAGTTCCGTCATCGCAAGGCGCAGCAAAAAGTCTCGCAGCGGCGCCGGATACAATACACAGGCGTCGTAAATCGCCGTGAAGTTTGCCATGCACTCAATAACCCATATTGAGTTTCTGCGCCTGTTCGGTCAATTCATCTAATGCAGCGGTGCGCTGTTGCTTGGATTGCTGGATGTATGCCATTAAATCCTGGAAGAGCACTCGTCGCCGGGTGCCCACCTTACGATAGGGAATGTCACCCTGCTCCAGGAGTTTGACCAGATAGGGCCGGGAGACGTTGAGGAAGTCTGCGGCCTGTTGGGTGGTGAGCTCGGCATGGTGAGGTACGAGGGTGATTGCGTCGCCCTTGGCCATATGGGCAAGAATATCGATGAGCAGGCGCATGGCTGAAACGGGTACGGTAATATCCTGTTCCCCATCGATCAGACGGATACGCGCG
>Ga0256841_1002513_pt1 | contig 14517 bp, 16 predicted proteins | sample 356308metaG_FD_185971 | JGI IMG/M metagenome (GOLD analysis project Ga0256841, IMG submission 185971) | Hydrothermal vent microbial communities from Mid Atlantic Ridge, Atlantic Ocean - 356-308 | ecosystem: Environmental > Aquatic > Marine > Hydrothermal vents | place: Atlantic Ocean: Mid...
TTGATTCAAGGCGGTATTTGATTTTTTATAAAGCTCCGCTTTGTTTTAAAAGCTCGTGTATTTTCTTTGCTAAAAAACTATATCCTTCGGCATTTGGATGGATTAAATCAGATTTCAGACTTGGTGTACTTAATATTTCTGGCAAGGTGTCAAGATCGGCTGGAATTTGAAATTGCGCAGCTAGATTTTGATAAATGTCAGAGCTGGATGAAATCAGTAATTTGGGTTCAGGGACGCCAATTAAAATGGCGGAAATATCACGCTGTTTGGCTTCGGTGATCATTTTTGCTAAGTTTGCGCTGATTTCCTGTTTAGGTATTTTCTTGATCATGTCGTTACCGCCATGAATCAGGATTAATAATTCAGGGTGGATTTTGTTGAGCAGTTCAGGTAGTCTTTTTGTGCCATCACGAGTAATTTCACCTGGAATACCTTCATTGACAACTTCACGAGAAGTTAATTTTTCCAGAATAGATGGATATGCCTGTCCATCAGTTGCGCCAGTGCCATAAGTCAAACTATCGCCGAATGCCAAAATAACAGCATCATTTGACAGCTTTTCTAGGTTGACGCTGGGGTTGTTACAGCTAGAAATTAATAGAGCTAATAAAAAAGTAATTACTTTTTTCATGGTATGAGATAAAAAACATTAGCAGTGATTGTGGGTGAAAGTATAGTGCAAAAAAATGTTTTGATTACCGGGGCAGGCAGGCGAGTAGGGGCGGCTTGTGCTCGTTTGTTACATGACGAAGGTTACAACATCCTTGTTCATTACAGAAATTCAAAAGATGATGCGTATTCTTTAACGGAGAAGTTGAATAAAAAACGATCAGGTTCGGCAAAAATAATACAAGCTGATTTGTTGGATATTCAAGCTTTACAAAAAGTCGCAGATGCGGCGATTGCTGCGTGGGGTGGTGTTGATGTGTTGCTGAATAATGCCTCAAGTTTTTATCCTACGCCAATGAATAAGGTTACGGAGCAGCAATGGGATGAGTTACTGGGAAGTAACCTGAAAGCACCTTTTTTTCTAGCCAAATTTTTGATGCCAACTTTAAAACAAAGAAACGGCTGCATCATCAATATCACTGATATTCATGCAGAAAGAGGTTTGGAGTCTTTTCCAGTATATAGTATTGCAAAAGCTGGACTTTCAGCAATGACCAAAATACTGGCCAAAGAATTAGCACCACAGATACGAGTAAATGCTGTGGCGCCGGGGGCTATTTTATGGCCGGAAGATGATTTTCCTGAGGCTGAAAAAGCAATAATTCTTGAGCGAATTGCACTCCAACGTAAAGGTGAAATCCATGATATTGCCAAAACAGTACGTTTTTTGGTTCAAGATGCCGATTATATAACCGGTCAAATTATCAGTGTTGATGGAGGGCGAACATTATTTTGTTAACGCTGTCGGTGTTTTAACCTGATGTTGAGTGAGATTTGATTTATCAAAATTTTTCCATAATTCCGCGTAAGTTATATGGCTGACAGGGTGTTTTAGGGCTGGAGCAATTTCAGCTAAAGGCTCAAGGACAAAAGCATAGCGTTCAATTTCATCACGAGGAATTTGCAGCCGGCCATCGGAGATAATCAAATCACCATAAAGAATCAAATCAAGATCGAGTGTCCGCGCAGAAAACTTTTTGCAATTGCGAGTACGGCCATGTTGCTTCTCTATTTGTCGAAGTATTTTGGCGACGCTTTTGACATCAAGTTCGGAGTCAAAGCCTATCATCAAATTATAGAAAGGCTCACCAGTAAAACCAACGGCTTCACTTTCATAGGTGCTGGAAACAATCAGTTGACCGAATTGTTTTTCTAGGGCTTGTAAGGCAGAAACAACATTTTTTTCTTTGTCAATATTACTGCCAAGACTGATATAACCACGAGGCATGGTTTACTTTACTCCTCTTTCAATGATAATTCCAACATCGCTGGCGCCGCGAATAGCGCCTTTTTTGTTGAGTGTCAATTTGACCCATGGAACATTAAAGTCGTTCAAAATAAGTTGAGTAATTTCTTCGGCCAATTTTTCTACTAAAAAGAAGCTGCTGTTTTCTACAAAGGCAATGACACTTTTTGAGACGGCTTTGTAGTCAAGGGTGTCCTCAATATCATCACTTTGAGCTGCTTTTTTGATGTCGAAAGCCATTTCGATATCCAGTATAATCATCTGTTTTGTTTCTCTTTCCCAATCATATATGCCGATTATGGTTTCTATTTTGAGACCGCCTAAAAATATAATATCCATCTTGAATTCCAGTTATTATGTCAAATCGGCAAATATTATCGCATAAGTCACCATAATATAATTAAAGGTAAAATATGTTTCAGTGGTTGTTAATTCCAATTGCCTATTTGATGGGTTCAGTATCCAGTGCCATTATTGTTTGTAAGGCAATGAATCTGCCAGACCCCCGGGAACAGGGTTCGAAAAATCCCGGTGCGACTAATGTGATGCGTATTGGAGGAAAAAAAGCCGCTGCGATCACTCTGGTTGGTGATATGTTAAAAGGATTGATACCGGTTTTATTGGCCAAGTTGCTCGGAGTCGATTATTTACTCTTGGCGCTCGTAGGAATGGCAGCCTTTTTAGGCCACTTGTTCCCGGTTTTTTTTGGTTTTAAAGGTGGCAAGGGGGTGGCAACTGCATTTGGTGTCTTGTCTGGATTTTCCTGGATGATTGGTGGACTGGTTTGCGGAACCTGGATACTTGTTTATAAGCTTTTTAAAATTTCTTCGCTTTCTGCTTTGGTTGCAGCTGCATTAACGCCAGTATACGTTTGGTTTATATCGGAGAGTATGGAGCTGGTTGCAGTGGCAATTTTGATTTCGGGTATTTTGTTCTGGCGACATAAGGAAAATATTAAAAGATTGCTTCAGGGGATTGAAGATTAACTTCTGTTTTACGAAAGTTTGTTGATGGGCCAGCGAGCATTTACTTGAATTTCCAGGTTTTCCCGTTGTCCTGCTTGATATCGTTGACAACCGGCAAAGGCAATCATTGCTCCATTATCGGTGCAGAATTCCAACCTGGGGAAGTAAATTCGTGCATTTTCACATTTAGTCATTGCAGTCAGAGTTTGACGAATTTGATTATTGGCGCTGACTCCTCCAGATACCACTAATCTTTTTAATCCGCTTTGCTGTAAAGCTCTTCGACACTTTATGGTTAGTGTGTCTGCGACTGCCTCCTGAAATGCATAAGCAATATCGGCTTTATCCTGAAGGTTTTGCTGGGTTTTGTGGAGGGTATTCATGGTAAAGGTTTTTAAACCGCTAAAGCTGAAATCAAGTCCTGGGCGATCAGTCATTGGTCTTGGAAATTTGAATCGGTTTGGTGCGCCTTGGGTCGCTAGTTTTGATAATAATGGCCCGCCAGGGTAACCGAGTCCTAGCATTTTGGCTGTTTTATCAAAAGCTTCACCGGCGGCATCATCAAGGGATTCACCCAGCAATTGATATTGACCAATGCCGTTAACTTCAACCAGAAGTGTATGACCCCCAGAAACTAATAAAGCGATAAAAGGAAATTTTGGGGGGTCAGGTTCTAGCATTGGGGCTAGTAAATGTCCTTCCATATGGTGAATTGCTATCGCTGGAATGTCCCAGGCCCAGGCAAGACTCTTGGCTGTAGCAGCACCTACCAGCAATGCGCCTGCCAGGCCAGGCCCAGCAGTATAGGCAATAGCATCCAGGTTGGCAGGTGTTATTTGGCAATTGCTCAGAAGTTGTCTGATTAGCGGGATGAGTTTCCGGATATGATCTCTCGATGCCAGCTCAGGAACTACGCCTCCGTATTCACTATGCAGGTCGATCTGGCTATGCAGTAAATGGCCAATTAATCCTTGCTTTGGGTGATAAACTGCGACAGCGGTTTCATCACAGGATGTTTCAATGCCTAAAATATTCATAGTCTGTAATTTTGCTATATTGTGAATTGGAAGTTATAATTAAGGGTTTATCGGGCATTATGATTATGCTTGATTTTAATATTTGATTTTAACAAACAGAGTAATTTAATGCCGGCTATTAAAGTAAAAGAAAACGAACCATTTGAAATTGCAATCAGACGCTTCAAAAGAGCTTGTGAGAGGGCGGGAGTATTGTCCGAAGTCCGCAGACGTGAATTTTATGAAAAACCAACTGCTGAACGCAAGCGTAAAGCAGCGGCCGCTGTTAAGCGCCATCTTAAAAAATTATCCCGTGAAAGGTACGCATTAAAGAATTTGCGTCGCGGTCGGCCGCAGGCTTGAGGCTGGTTGTGCCTAAGATAACGGAAACCATTAAAAGCGAGATGAAATCTGCCATGAAGGCGGGCGACAAAAAGCGGTTGGGCGTGATTCGACTAATTCTGGCCGCTATCAAGCAAAGGGAAGTGGATGAGCGGATTGAATTAGATGATGAGCAAGTTATTGTTGTTCTGGATAAAATGCTCAAACAACGTCGAGAATCGATCAGGCAATATCGAGATGCTGAGCGTGATGATCTTGCTGAAGTTGAAGAGGCAGAGATTATTGTAATTAAAGAGTTTTTACCCGAATCATTAACTGATGAGGAGATTAATTCGATAATTGAGGCCGCAGTTTCTGATACTGGCGCCTCTTCTATTAGGGATATGGGTAAAGTCATGGCGGTTTTGAAGCCAAAAATGCAAGGACGTGCAGATATGTCCCTGGTAAGTGCTAAAATCAAGCAAAAATTGGTAGGTTAGTTTGATATGTCGCCTTTTCGGGGCGGCTTGATGAATAGCGGGGTTGCTTATGTCGGGTGGTAGCATTCCTCGAGAGTTTATTGATGATCTATTAACGCGGGTTGATATTGTCGATTTGATTGATTCGCGTGTTCCTCTGAAAAAATCGGGCAGTAACTTTGTAGCGCGCTGTCCATTTCACACTGAAAAAACCCCAAGCTTTTCTGTCAATCGGAGCAAGCAGTTCTACCACTGCTTTGGTTGCGGAGCGAGTGGTGATGCGATCAGTTTCTTGATGGATTTTAATCATTTGGATTTTGTCGAAGCTGTTGAAGATTTGGCTGCATTTTTGGGTCTTGAAGTCCCCAAAGAGCAACAAAATCATATTGTCGATAAATCAAGTAACAAAATAAATGCAGAACAAAGTTATGAGTTACTGAAGCAAGTTGCATTGTTTTATCACAAGCAGTTTCGCGATACCCCTGACGCGCAAAAAGCAATTGAATACTTAAAGTCCAGAGGTGTTGGTGGTGATTTAGCAAAGCAGTTTTTGTTGGGTTATGCGCCAAATCAATGGAAAACTCTGGAGGCAAAATTTGGACGAAAATCATTGCTTGAGGTTGGGTTGTTAAAGGCTGGTGAAAGTGGTGACTTGTATGATCGGTTTCGAGGTCGTGTCATGTTCCCCATTCGTGACCGAAGAGGGCGGGTTATCGGTTTTGGCGGTCGTGTGCTGGATGATTCCCAGCCAAAGTATCTGAATTCGCCTGAAACGCCATATTTTCAGAAAGGCAAGGAAATTTACGGTCTGTATGAGGTGCTGAAAAAAAAGGCTAAACCCATGCGTTTTATTATCGTAGAGGGATATATGGATGTAATTGCACTGCATCAGTATGGTTTTGACAATACGGTCGCGGTGCTTGGTACAGCCGTTTCCGAAATGCATTTTAATTTATTGTTTCGATTTGCTTCCGAACTAGTGTTTTGCTTTGACGGAGATGCTGCCGGAAGTCAGGCGGCGTGGAGAGCGGTTGAGACGGTGCTACCCGTTATGCGGGATGGCAGGCAGGTTAAAATCATGGTTTTGCCTCGGGGTGAGGATCCAGATTCAATGATTAGAAGCAAAGGGGTTGATGTTTTTTCTCTGATGCTAGATCAAGCCCAACCGCTGTCCGATTATTTTTTTTCGTATTTAACCGAATCGCATGATGTTAACAGTCTTGAAGGTAGGGCTGGCTTGGTTGGGAAGGCAAAGAGCTATTTGGAAAAATTGCCTAATGGTGTGTATCAGGAATTGATGTTGAACCAGTTAAAAAAGATTGCTAATGTTGAAAATCTGGATCTTTTTGAGGGTACTTCTGTCAAAAAAACGAGCCAACCAACTTCTTTAATCGCTAGCCAGAAAAAAAATTCACCAGCCCGGGCTGTTATTACTTTGTTGTTGCAAAACCCGAATCTGATAAAATTCATTGATGAGCAGCAACTAGATTACAAAGGTTTGGAGTCTCCGGCAATTAATTTGTTTAAAAAAATTGTCGAAAGAGTTTCAACAGCAGAGTCTCCGTGTTTAGTTAGTCTGGTCGAAAGTTTTCGGGGAGAGATGGAGGAAAAGTATGTCAAACAGTTGGGTTTTCAAGAGTTGCGGCTTCCTGAGGATGTTGTAGAGAAAGAATTTAGTGAAGCGCTGTACAGGATGATTAAACAAGAGCGGGAGAAAATGTTAGAAAAATTAATTGTTAAAGAAGAATCTCATGGTCTTGATGAGTCTGAGCGCCGTTTATTTTTGGAGCTACTTGAAAAGAAATAATGAAACTCATATATATTATATCTGATATAATGACCGGTTCAGCGTACATATGGCTTGTAAGAAAGGGTAAGAAATGAATCAAGAACAGCAGCAATCTCAACTTAAGCAATTAATTGCCAAAGGTAAGGCCCAAGGTTATTTAACATATGCCGAAGTAAATGACCATTTGCCAAGTGATATTGTTGATCCTGAGCAAATTGAAGATATCATTGCCATGATCAATGATATGGGAATTCAGGTGCATGAAGAAGCGCCTGACGATGATGAGACGCTGATTACGGGTACAGCCATTGAGGTTGATGACGATGATGCGGCTGAAGTTGCCGCGTTGGCATCGGTTGACAGTGAATTCGGTCGCACCACTGATCCGGTAAGAATGTATATGCGGGAAATGGGGTCGGTTGAATTATTGTCCAGAAAAGAAGAATTGAAAATTGCAAAACGGATTGAAGAGGGGTTAAGGCAAGTAGTCCGTGGTATGGCAAGGTCAACTAATGTTGTCGATAGGTTTATCAGTGATTTTGAACGCATTGGTGAAGAGGAGGGTAGTTTACGTATATCAGATTTAATCACCGATTTTATTGATCTGAATCAGCCTGAATACGAAATTGGCCAAGTAGAAGAAACAAAGGAAGAAGGAGAGGATGAAGATACAGGAATAAAGTATGAAGAATTTAAGGAAAAAATCGATGAGCTGAAAAAGTTAAGTTCAGCTGCTAAAAGGGCAGTGAAGAAGCATGGTTATGGACATGAAAAAACCGAACATGCATTTGAGCAGATAGCTGACAAGTTTTTGGAATTTAAATGGGCGCCAAAATATTTTAAAGAGCTAACTTCGATAGTCACATCAACAACTGATCAAATCAGAAAACAAGAAAGAGCTATTTTGCAGGTTTGCGTAAAAAATTCGAAGATGCCAAGAAAAAAGGTTATTGAGGCTTTTACTGGCAATGAAACTAATTTAGACTGGCTAGATCCTTTTTTGGCAAAAAAACATGCTTTTACAGAGGCACTGCGGGAAAATCTTGAGGAAATAAAAAAAATTCAAAATCATTTGGTAGCTCTGGAGAAGGAGAGCGGCTTGTCCATTGCTATCAATAAAGATATAAGTCGCCGAATTTCTATTGGCGAAGCAAAAGCCAGACGTGCAAAAAAAGAAATGATTGAGGCGAATTTACGTTTGGTCATTTCGATCGCAAAAAAATATACCAATCGAGGTCTGCAATTTCTAGATCTGATTCAAGAAGGCAATATTGGCCTGATGAAAGCGGTTGACAAGTTTGAATATCGCCGAGGTTATAAATTTTCAACCTATGCAACCTGGTGGATCAGGCAAGCAATAACTCGGTCTATTGCTGATCAGGCCCGAACTATTCGGATACCAGTGCATATGATTGAAACGATAAATAAATTGAATCGGGTTTCAAGACAAATTTTGCAGGAAAAAGGTCGGGAAGCAACTCCGGAAGAGCTTTCTGAGTACATGGATCTACCTGAAGATAAGGTAAGAAAAGTATTGAAGATAGCAAAAGAGCCAATTTCCATGGAAACGCCGATTGGCGATGACGAGGATTCGCATTTGGGTGATTTTATTGAGGATGCTAAAATATTGTCGCCTGTTGAGTCTGCAACGTTTGCCGGTTTGAGGGAGTCTACTCAGCAAGTGCTGGCCGGATTAACTGCAAGAGAGGCGAAAGTTCTGCGCATGCGTTTTGGTATTAATATGAATACCGATCATACCTTGGAAGAAGTAGGAAAGCAGTTTGATGTTACCCGTGAAAGAATTCGTCAAATTGAAGCAAAAGCATTGCGTAAATTACGGCATCCATCACGGTCAGAACAATTAAGATGCTTCCTAGAATCTGATTAGTTATAGTTTATCTATTCAAATCATTGTTATTTAACTATAATAACTGATTGTTCACTAGTAGTATCCAAAATTAAGGGCCCTTAGCTCAGTTGGTTAGAGCATCCGACTCATAATCGGCAGGTCGAAGGTTCGAGTCCTTCAGGGCCCACCATTCATAACAAAAAAGCTGCTTTCGCAGCTTTTTTTAAAGTAACAACAAAACAGAAGGTGCAATGTGAGTAGCGATTTTATTTTTACATCAGAATCAGTTTCCGAAGGACATCCAGATAAGGTTTCAGATCAGGTTTCTGATGCAGTTCTCGACTCATTGTTGGAGAAAGATCCACGTTCAAGAGTTGCTTGTGAAACGATGGTAAAGACTGGCATGGTTATTATTGCCGGTGAAATTACCACTGATGCCTGGGTTGATACTGAAGCTGTAGTTAGAAAAGTAGTCAAGGATATTGGTTATAACAGTTCAGAAATTGGTTTTGACTGGGAAAGCTGTGCTGTAATCAATGCCATTGGTAAACAGTCACCTGATATTGCCATGGGTGTTGATGAAGGTGAAGATCATGAACAGGGAGCAGGCGACCAAGGCTTGATGTTTGGTTATGCCAGCAATGAAACAGATGTGCTGATGCCAGCACCCATTACTTATTCTCATTTATTGGTTAAGCGTCAGGCAGAGGTAAGAAAAAACAAAACGCTTCCTTGGTTGCGTCCCGATGCAAAAAGTCAGGTTACATTCCGCTATGAAAACAACAAGCCAGTTGCTATTGATGCTGTCGTTTTGTCGACGCAACATTCTCCTGAGATTGGTGCAAAACAGATCCATGAAGCGGTAATGGATGAAATTGTTTTACCAATATTACCAAGCGAGTGGTTACACAAAGATACTAAGTATTTTATTAACCCAACTGGACAATTTATCATTGGTGGCCCCGTTGGTGATTGTGGTCTCACCGGTCGCAAAATTATCGTTGATACTTATGGTGGCATGGCGCGTCATGGTGGCGGGGCTTTTTCCGGGAAAGATCCATCGAAAGTGGACCGCTCTGCAGCCTATATGTGCCGATATGTTGCCAAAAACATTGTCGCAGCGGGTTTGGCTGAACGTTGTGAAATCCAGGTTTCCTATGCTATCGGAGTAGCCGAGCCGACTTCGATCAGTATTGATACTTTTGGAACCGGAAAATTGGATGAACAGCGTTTAGTAGAAATTGTTAGAGAGCATTTTGATCTCAGGCCAAAAGGTTTAATTGCCATGCTGGATTTACTGAAACCGATATATACGCAGACAGCAGCTTACGGACACTTTGGCCGAACTGAAGATTCTTTTAGCTGGGAAAAAACCGATAAGGTTGAACTATTAAAAGATGCTGCTAATGTTTAGATTACATCAATAATGGAGTCAATAATGAGTTTTCAAGATTACAAAATAGCAGATATTTCCTTGGCTGAATGGGGTCGTAAAGAAATTAATATTGCTGAAACTGAAATGCCGGGATTAATGGCATTGCGAAAAGAATATGGCGAGCAACAACCGCTAAAAGGTGCCAGGATAGCTGGTTGTTTACACATGACTATCCAAACAGCAGTTTTGATTGAAACCTTAACGGCTTTAGGTGCTGAGGTACGGTGGTCGTCATGTAATATTTTTTCGACTCAGGATCATGCAGCCGCTGCCATGGCAGCGGCTGGAATTCCAGTTTTTGCCTGGAAAGGTGAAACTGAAGAAGAAGCTGTATGGTGTATTGATCAAACCATCGATGGTCCCAACGGTTGGCGTCCGAATATGATCCTGGACGATGGTGGTGATTTGACATTGATGATGCATGAGAAATATTCTGACTGGATGGATGATGTCAAAGGTCTTTCAGAAGAAACTACCACCGGCGTAATGCGTTTGTATGAGATGATGAAGGACGGATTATTACGTGTTCCTGCCTTCAACGTTAATGATTCAGTGACCAAATCTAAGTTTGATAATCTTTATGGTTGCCGAGAGTCGTTACTAGATGGTATCAAAAGAGCAACAGATGTGATGATTGCCGGAAAAATTGCAGTTGTTTGCGGCTATGGTGATGTTGGCAAGGGTTGTGCCCAGTCATTACGAGGGCAGGGAGCAACAGTATGGGTGACAGAAATTGATCCTATTTGTGCTTTGCAAGCGTCAATGGAAGGATATCGAGTAGTCACTATGGAAGAAGCAGCGTCAGTAGCCAATATTTTTGTTACTGCAACGGGTAATTTCAACGTTATTGGTCATGACCATATGGCAGCAATGAGAGATCAGGCTATTGTGTGTAATATTGGTCATTTCGATTCTGAAATTGATATTGCTTCATTACGGAAATATGACTGGGAGAACATCAAACCACAGGTAGATCATGTGATTTTTCCGGATGGCAAAAGAATTATTGTGTTAGCTGAAGGAAGGTTAGTTAATTTAGGCTGTGCAACTGGTCACCCTAGTTTTGTTATGTCGAATTCATTCTGTAATCAGGTTTTGGCCCAGATTGAATTATGGAATCACGCCGATCAATACAGTAATAAAGTGTACGTTCTACCTAAAAAGCTAGACGAAAAAGTGGCTGCCCTACATTTAGGACAGTTAGGTGTACAATTAACTAAATTGACAGAAAAGCAGGCCCAATATTTGGGGATATCTGTCGAAGGCCCTTACAAACCCGATCATTATCGTTATTAATGATCTACCCGGATTAAAACGAAAGGCCGGTTTTGTTCGGCCTTTTTTTCGTTTTACCAGTTTCATTTCTCTTTGTACTCATGCAAATGCAATCACAAAAACAACACCCGCAATTATTTAGTTTTGAGTTTTACCCACCAAAAACAGAGGAAGGGGAAAAAAAATTGGAGATTGTGCATCAGCAATTAGCCGAATTAAATCCTGATTTTTATTCTGTTACTTTTGGTGCGGGTGGCTCAACTCGTGATAAAACCTTTGATACTGTTGTAAAAATACAAAATAAAGGTATTTCGGCAGCGCCGCATTTATCTTGCGTTGCTTCAACCAAAGAAAATATTCGAGAGATTCTACAAGCTTATAAAGACAATGGGATTTCAAAAATTGTTGCATTGCGTGGCGATTTGCCCTCGGGAATGATTTCTGCTGGTGAATTCAGATACGCTAACGAACTGGTTGAATTTATCAGAGAAGAAACAGGAGATTATTTTCAGATTCATGTTGCTGGATACCCTGAAGTTCATCCACAGGCAAAAAATGCCACTGAAGATTTGCAAAACTTCAAGAGGAAAATTGATGCGGGTGCTAATGCTGTTATTACCCAATATTTTTATAATGTAGATGCCTATTTTTATTTTGTTGATGCGTGTGAGAGCATGGGTATCGACATTCCTATTGTCCCTGGCATTATGCCGATTACCAATTATTCACAATTATTCCGGTTTTCTGACATGTGTGGTGCTGATATTCCTCGTTGGATGAGGAAACGACTGGAATGTTTTGGTGATGATCGGGAATCTATCATCGATTTTGGTGTCGATGTTGTAAGCCAGATTTGTCAAAGGTTATTGGATAATGCTGCTCCTGGTCTACATTTCTACACAATGAATCAGTCTGCTCCTACCTTGGCGATTTGGAATAATCTGTCTTTTAAAAGTAATTTAAAAAAAGCGCAAAAGGAGTGAAGCTTTCTTTGAATTTTTTTGGCTTTGTTGTTTTTAAGATCCTTTTAAAAGATATAATCTTTATATGAGGGTATCACGTATTTTTCAAGATATGCCATTACTATGTGGCAATCAAATTGAATTAGATGAGGATGGCAGCCACTATGTCAGAACTGTCTTAAGACTTAAAAAGGGATCAAATGTTGTTGTTTTTAATGGCCAGGGAGGAGAGTTTCAAGGCAACATTTTAGAGGCGAGCCGTCAACGAGTGGCAATCAGTATTCTCGACCGGATTGATAAGGATGTCGAATCAAATTTGAAAGTAAACCTTGGTTTGTCTATTTCTAAAGGTTCCCGAATGGATTATGCGATACAAAAGGCCGTTGAGTTGGGTGCGCATGCTATTACGCCGCTGATTTCAGAGCGTACAGTTGTTAAATTGACAAAAGAAAAAAAAACACAAAAAATTAAACATTGGCAGAAAATAGTCAATCATGCTGCTGAGCAATGTGGAAGGACTATGGTGCCAGCGGTTCAGAATGTACAATTATTATTCGAATGGACTAGTCAGCAAACAGGAACCAGGGTTTTCCTGGATCCAAATTCAACAGCTAATTTTTCTTCATTGGAGTTAAAGCGCCCCATGATCACCTTGCTTGCAGGGCCAGAGGGCGGGTTTTCTCAGCAGGAAAAGCAGAGGGTGAAAGATTCTGGTTTTATTTCTGTCCAGTTAGGCAAACGTATTTTACGCTCAGAAACAGCAGCGTTAGCTGCTTTGGCTGCAGTGCAGACTATATGGGGTGATTATGGATAAAGTCAAAGCTCTGATAGCTCCCATTGGAATTTTTTTAATATGTACACTATTGGGTTATGTGATCAGTTATCTGATTTTTATCGCAATTGATGGCGAATTAAAACTCAACAAGATTGTTAGCAAAGCAGTATTAATTTTATTAATAATCAGCATTTACCCAACCATGCGTTGGTTGAAATTCAGTAAAGAAGATATTGGGTTTAACGAAAAACCAATTTTTTTTAAACAATTCAAGCAAGGATTTGTTGTTGGAATGTTGACCTTATTGCCAGTATTGATAACCCTATACTTGCTGGATATCAATATCTTGAAAGAGTCTACGGACTGGTCTTTATTCACCATTTTCAAAAGATTAATTGTTGCTATTTTTCTGGCTAGCTTGATTTCATTTGCCGAAGAACCACTGTTTCGGGGGGTATTGTTGACCAGTATGGTAAGAAGAATCGGTTTATGGGCAGGTGTTGGAATTAGTTCAATATGTTATGCAGCATTACATTTCATCAAGCCAAAAATGGTTATTCCTTATCAACAAGTTGATTTTTTCGACAGTTTCAAACAACTAGGCATGGATGCTTTACAACATCTATTTAGTCCAGAGAATTTACCTGCTTTCGCAGCATTATTTATGGTTGGTAGTTTTTTGGCGATTGCCCGGCAAAAAATTGGTCTAGGGCTGGGCTTTTGCGTAGGTTGCCATGCTGCCTGGGTTACCCAAATTAAAATGAGCAAACGTTATTTTCAAGCTAACCCTGATTCTGATTGGGTTTGGTTAACCAGTCCTTATGATGGCATTATTGGACCTTTAGTTGCTTTTTGGATGTTTTTGTTGATTGTGATTTATCTTGTTTATTCAAATCAAAACAAGACAACTATTTAAGCTTTTTAATCTCTAAAATTATTAAACTGAAGCGGCATACCCAGGTTTAGTTCTTTAAGCATTTGAATAACCTGTTGCAGATCATCCCTTTTTTTACCTGTAACGCGGACTTTTTCGCCTTGAATAGCTGCTTGAACTTTCAGTTTTTTTTCCTTAATTAATTTAACAATTTTTCTTGCTAAATCAGTTTCCAGTCCCTGCTTTAAGGTGATTGTTTGTTGTGCGGTTTTGCCCGAGACGTGAGGATCTGCAATATCCATGCAGGTGATATCAACACCTCTTTTAGTTAGTTTTCCCTGTAGAATATCCAGCATTTGCTGTAATTGAAATTCAACCTCAGCAAACATTGTAATGATACCGTCTTTAAATTCATAATGAGCACCTGATCCTTTGAAATCAAAGCGGGTTGTGACTTCTCTGTTGGCTTGATCAATGGCATTATTTGCTTCATGCATATCATATTCGGAAACAATATCGAAGGAAGGCATAGAAATTCTCTTGATAAAATGATCTATTCTAGAGGCTTTGAAGTAGTAAAAAAAGCATTATAAAATCAAAATGCGGTGATTTGTATCAGATACATAATGGAATTTATCTTAAAAAATAATTTTTTATTATTTTATGTGAACTGAGTCACCTTTTCTAAAAATATAAAGTTAATAAGATTTGATAGAATTTGGATATTTAAACTTTGATCTGTATTGAAATTACGGATTCAGGTTAAAGATAAAAAACCAAGAAGTTCCTGAAGTGAACAAGATATAGAATTAAACAATGAACAATTTACAGATTAATATCAAAAAAGGCAGTAATCCAGTTT
>Ga0256841_1002514_pt1 | contig 14517 bp, 13 predicted proteins | sample 356308metaG_FD_185971 | JGI IMG/M metagenome (GOLD analysis project Ga0256841, IMG submission 185971) | Hydrothermal vent microbial communities from Mid Atlantic Ridge, Atlantic Ocean - 356-308 | ecosystem: Environmental > Aquatic > Marine > Hydrothermal vents | place: Atlantic Ocean: Mid...
ATTATTGCTACGTCTCGAAAATTATTGGACATTATATATATGACCTTAAAAGAGAATTTAATTTTTGAAGATTTCCCTAATTTTGTATTGAAATCTTCATAACACTAAAGATTTTATCATAGGAGAAGAAAATGAGTTATTATTATTCAAAAACCGTCAACGGGGACTTTGATACCGTTACCGAAAAAGTTAACACCGAATTACAAAAAGAGGGCTTCGGCGTGCTGGCCAACATCGATATTCAGGATGCACTTAAAAAAAAGCTGGGCGTGGACTTCCGTAAATACCGGATTCTCGGCGCCTGCAATCCACCCTACGCTTTAAAGGCTCTGGAAGCCGAAAATAAAATCGGCACTATGCTGCCCTGCAACGTAGTGGTCCAGGAAATCAATGAAAGTAACATTGAAGTAACCGCGGTTAATCCGGTCCAATCTATGAAGGCTGTGGAAAACGATAAATTAATCGAAATCGCACGACAAATCGGAGAAAAACTACAGAAGGTAATTCAGGCATTGTAGAAATGTCCACGAATTGACACGAATTGACACGAATAAATATTTAAAATCCTTTATCGTTTGCTCGCACATACTCCGCGAAAATATTATAAAAAAGAGCAAGAGTACGAGAAGGAACAAACGTAAGAGGAAAGGAGTGGATCATGATGGGAGATTTTGGATTTGGCCATATGGGCTATAGCTGGATATTCTGGTTGGTACTCGTCTTCGGCGGATTCTTTTTATTCCGCTGGGGGATAAGCAATAACCGTCGTAATCCGAACGGCATACAGGAATCACCAATAGAAATTTTAAAGCAACGCTATGCAAGAGGTGAAATCAGCAAAAATGAATTTGAACGGATGAAAAAGGATTTGATTGGATAATAACCGGGAAACGGTGTACTGGGATTTGAAAATATTGAAATACTGTCTGTAGACCGCTTCCAATTTCCTTTCATCAAGAAAGGATCGACATGAGTCATGATTTCGGGGCAATTATCTTCAGCTGGATTTTTTTGATTTTATTGGTCATTTTAGCCATTGTTATGATCAGATATATGCGGGTCAAAGGTAAAAAGAAACGAAAAACTTTTGATGATCCCTTTTAATCTGTTAAAAAATATTTTACCGGATGCTATTCGAAAGAATACAAGGATCCTTTCGGTTTACAATTTAAATTGTTTTATTTCACAACCCCATAAACTTCTTACCTTCCAATCCTCAAATTAGGCCCGCCCCCAAGACGAACGGGAAGAATGTATCCCGTTCCGTCTTTTTTCCGTCTCGAAAGATAGATTTTTGCAAAACAAAATCATCATCTAAAATTGAATAATATTGTACAGTTGCTGAAGAATAATCTACAAAAAGAGCGGAGGATCATAAAAATATATCTTGCCGATGCAGTTATAGCAACAAATCCCGCTGAACTCAGACTTTGGCATTATATTTGATCTTACAGTTGTATAATTAACTATATGAAAATGTTCGCGTAGGGAAAAATAACCATGTTAAACATTAAAATCGTTACTCTGTCACTGGGAATATTTATAGCCATTAGTTTTATCTTGTGCGTGGTTTACGGATTAATTGTTCCCGAAACTCTACATATGCATCAGTTCCTGCAAAATGTGCTGCCCGGCTTTCAATGGTTCAGTCCGGGTGCTTTTTTTCTGGGGCTGATTGAAAGTTTTTTATGGGGAATATATGCGGGTATAGTTTACGTGCCGCTTTATAATTTTATTTACAAAAGGCTTAATACAGGAAAAACAACTTAAAACGATGCTTAATGTACGAATTTTTTATTAAAAAAATTGTTTTTACCTCTTTTGATTAAATATATTCAAAAGTCATTTTAGCAATTCCATTATTGGGACATAAAAAAAAGGAGCCCTTATGAAACGAAGAGATTTTATGCAAACATCCACCGTGCTGACGGCCACCGCTGCCTTTTTACCGGCCAGCCTGCTAAGCACAAAGGTCATGGCCGCCAACGTGCAAAAATTCCCGGCGCCGCTCAAACCGACCCTGGACGGCGATGTGAAAGTTTTCCACCTGTTTATCGACATCCACATTCAGGAAATCGTGCCCGGTTTTAAAATCCACACCCTGGCCTTTAACAATCAGGTGCCGGGTCCGGAAATCCGCGTCAAGCGCGGCGACAAGGTGCGCGTCATCTTTAAAAACAAAACCGAGCTGAATCACACCATTCACTGGCACGGCATGCACGTACCCTGGCGCATGGACGGCGTACCGTACGTAACGCAAATGCCGGTCATGCCCGGACAGGAATTTGTCTACGAGTTTACGGCCGAACCGCAAGGTACTCATTTTTACCATTGCCATTGGGGAACGCTTTTGCATATGCAGGCCGGTATGTACGGCAGTTTAATCGTGGAAGAAGACGACGATCCCATCCGTAAACAATTCCCGTATGAGCGCGAATATACCCTGCTCTATTCGGCGCACGACGTCAATTTTTTACGCGAAGAGATGAACAGCATGCTGGAACGCATGAAAGAGCGCATGTACCTGATGAAAACCGGACGCTTTAACAAAGAGCGCTTTGCCGTGTTCGATACCAAGGAAGAGTTTGTGCAAGCAGTAAAAAACGGTTACCAGCCGCCTTATGTGGTCAACCGCCGGGCACCGGCCGGCCTACCCGTAGCCAATTGGTTTACAGTCAACGGAAAATCGTATCCCATGACGCCCAATTTGTACATTAAAAGCGGAGAAAATATTCGCGTCCGATTAATTAACGCCGGCATGGAAGAACACTACCTACATTTGCACGGACACGATTTCTGGCAGGTGGCCGACGACGGTTTACCCGTCCCTCAGCCCTGGCAGCGCAATACCCTACGTTTAAGTCCTGGAAAAACCACGGACATTATAATCGAAGGTAAAAATCGCGGTATCTGGACCTTCCACGATCACGATACGCGGCGCGTAACCAACAACGGCCTGTATCCGGGCGGCAATTTACTGGCCCTGGTGTACGAAGACCTGCCGGCTAAAGAGACCGAACTAAACATGATGGCCAAAAAGATGGGCTTAAAAAATCTACCCATCGTGGCCCTGGATGAATAGCCGAACATTTGAACGTTGATTAAAATATCAGGAGATGAACATGTATTTCATAAAAAAAGTATTTCTATTTGTATTGCTAAGCGGCCTTTTGTACGGCGCCTTTGCTCAGGTCAGTCCGGAAATTCAGTTGGGCGCCCGCGGAGTGATTTCCTTTAATACCGATATCAGCGGCAGCCAAAAGGCCACCAGCGTCAACGATTTTTCCGACACCGGCCTGTTGCTGGGCTTTCGGCAAAAGCTGTACAACCGTTTTCGCGGCCAACTGGTCATCGGTCTGCAATTTCCGGATGCCGATTCCGACTTGGGACAAGTTTTTTTTCATCAAACCTTTTTGAGAATCGAAGATCAAAAAAATATTCTTAAAATGGGACGGTCACGCGTGCAAAGCGCTTTGATCGAATTTCCCACCCTGCGCGATGACGACGCTCTGTTCCTTACCGACGTACTCAATCCCTTTTCGTCCGGAGAGAACACCGAAGACAACCAGTACGGCAACGTCATCGAAGCGGCGCACGTGTTTGCTCAGCGTTACTGGCTGCGCCTGCACGGCGAACATTTTACCAAAACGCCGCAGCAGCCGGCCACGGCCGAAACCGATTTTAGCCTGAACGCGGTGGGCGCTTCGTTTGTCTATCGCGTACCGGAAACGCAGATTTGGAACCGACCCTTTATTCAGCAAATCGGTCTGGGTTTTAACAATTTTTTGACCGACCGTCGGGGCTATTCCAGCCATTTCGATAAGACCTTGAAAAACATTCTGGTATCGGGCATTTTTAATATCAAACCCGACCCGATTTACTTTGTGGACGCCCGTTTTCAGGTCGTGTACAATCTGGGATTCAAAGAGGTAAAAACCGTTGGTTCGTTTTATGATTTAACGCGCGCAGCGGCCGCGGCTCATTTCTTTTCCCTGCGTTTTTTGTACCGCAAACTGGAACGGCCCACCTTGCAATTAGCGCTATCGGGCGGATTTAAAGTATTCCCCAATTTGACCAATAAAACGCGTCAGTGGCAGGTTATCGCCAATGCTTTTTATCGGCTGGGAGAAAATTTCGATACGGTGCTGCAAATCCAGCAAACGCGCTTCACGGGCGATTTGCAGGCGTTGTACGGTAAAACGGAAACCCGTTTTCAAATCGGATTGGTCTATTCCATTGATCAACGCTGGAACAAACAGTTTGAGGACCGTAATTCGCTGCTAAACCTGGAACACGGATATATCCCATAAATTAGGGATAAGTATTTGAATCAAACAACAATGAAGCAAGTTTGAAAATAGAAGTAAGGGAAAAAAATCATGGATCGCAGAAAATTTTTAGGCTACACCGCCATCGGCCTGGGTGCCGCTTTAGGTGGATTCACTTTGTGGAATCCCGCAAAGGGAGGACGTTCGGTTGCGGCAAAGGCTGTGGCCGACCCCAATTTTGTTCCCGATGTGGAAATCGCTTTAACCGCCCAGCCGGGGAAGGTGCAAATCTTCAGCGGACAGGCCACGCGCATTCAGCATTACACGGCCAAAGTACTCAAAGGACCGGCCGAAACGGTGCAGACTATCGAAAATTCATATTTAGGCCCGATTTTTCGTTTGAAGACCGGACAGAAAGTACGCGTACACTTCACCAATCAAATCGATCAGGAAACTATTGTGCACTGGCACGGTCTGCATGTACCGGAGGTAGCCGACGGGCATCCGCGCTATGTGATTGACAAGGGTGAAACCTACGTCTATGAGTTTACGGTAGCCAACCGCGCCGGGACTTACTGGTTCCATCCTCATCCCCATGGAAAAACCGGACCGCAGGTCTATTCCGGTTTGGCCGGATTGTTCCTTGTCAGTGATGATGAAGAGCAAGCACTTAATCTACCCTCCGGGGCTTACGACCTGCCGCTGGTCATTCAGGATCGCACGTTTGATGCGCACAATCAACTGATGTATCTGACCGGCGGCATGATGCAACGCATGAGCGGCTTTCTGGGCGACCGAATTTTAATTAACGGTCGGCCCGATGCTTCCTTCGACGTTGCAACAAATGTGTATCGTTTGCGTTTGCTCAACGGTTCTAATTCGCGTATTTACAAGGTGGCCTGGAGCGACGGCACCCCGCTGATGGTAATCGGGACGGATGGCGGTTTACTGGAACAACCGCTAAGCAAACCGTACGTTATGTTGGGCCCGGCCGAGCGCATCGAGCTGTGGGCCGACTTCAGCAAATATGCTGTGGGAGACGCCCCTAAATTAATAAGTGTACCCTTTGACGGGGCCGGCGGTATGGGCATGATGGGTGGCGGAATGATGGGCGGAGGCAGGCGCGGCAGCGCTCCGGCCAACGGTAGCGGTTTTGATTTGGCTTCGTTTAAAATCGTTAAAAAGGAGAGTTCAAACAGGTCCTTGCCGACTGTTCTTTCGCGCATCCCGCTCGCGGATAGCGCGCAGGCGGTTAATGCAAACAAACCGCGCCGTTTTGTGTTTGCCATGAGCATGGGCAGCGCCACCATTAACGGTCGCACTTTCGAAATGACGCGTGTGGCCGACGATGAAATCGTTAAACTGAACACCACGGAAGTGTGGGAACTGATCAACGGCGGAGGTCGCGGTATGGGCATGATGGGCGGCGGCATGATGCAGATGCCCCATCCGGTACATGTACACGGTTTACAGTTTCGCATTATCGAGCGCACGACCGGATCCGGTTGGAATTCCATGAAAGACGGCTTTGTGGACGAAGGCTGGAAGGACACGGTCCTACTGATGCCTGGCATGCGTGCTAAAATTTTACTGCGTTTCGAAGATTTTACGGGACTCTTTTTGTATCATTGCCACAATCTGGAACACGAAGATATGGGTATGATGCGCAACTATCTGGTGGAAGCCTGAAAAAATAGAGTACCGACTAAGGGCTTACGGAACGGTCTTTAAGCGTTTGTATTTTTCCCCGCAGAAAGCGAAATCCGTTTTCAACATGGTAGGCACGTATATTATGTTCAATAATGGAACCCAGAGTTATCTTAAAATCGCGCGTCGTGAAACCCTGCAATTTAGTTAAAATCAGATTTATTTGTTGAGCGGAAAGTGGGGGCAAAGAAATGCCCCGACGCAGTCCTGGGCAACATACCGGAATTCGGAAGTGGAAAACGGGCACACGGATTTTATGCAATTGGTTACCATGGTAGCAAGCGGATTTTTCGCTGACATCAATGCCAAACCCGTAGTACTCAAAGATAGTCTGTTGAATGCGTTCCCATAGACGTCCCCTGTTTTTAAAATTTTCGAATAACCGATTCACTGCTTAGATATAATATCGGTTTATTTAAGCTTACCCTACGCTCCTACATGGCAGGCACTCGTATGTATTGTCCCACGGTTTCTTGCTATCCTTCCGTCAGTTGAAATGTTTGTAACCGGTATTAAGTTGGCATAGTCATAAACCTTACGTTAATCGGCATTCACACCGTTTTTTGACACAAGCCCATTAGCTATGTTTCCCGCTAAGGTCGACTTTGTAGCGATATCGCCCTTTCCTCCCGATGCCGGGGGATAAAAAATTTCTTATGCTCATTTTCGGCTAACGATTAAATAATTTTTTCTCTATTTTATTCATGTAGGTTATATAGTCATCATATTTTTCTTTCCTTCTGCTTCGCCGGTAGGGGTCTTTTTTCGCATCAAGCGTATTGTAATCGTCAAAGAGCACTGCTTTTTGTTTTTGCATTCTCTTTAAAATCTTCTCCCGCTCTTTCATGGAAAACTCGGGTACTATTTGTTCAAAAATTGCCTGCCGCATTTTGTCATTTCCTTCTTTCATAACGATATAACCGCTATATGTCTCTTTCGTTTGCGGATAAAGTTCTTTCAGACTGATGCCCCAATCGGAATATTTTAAACCCGATAAATATGTTTTGGCCGTAGCAAGTCGTAATTTTCCCTGGTTACCATCAAATAGGTGTTGATATACCGTGGTATCAACAATCGATTTTTGATGTGTAAATAGGTTTATCGAATAGGTTCTGGAAATATCCTTCATAAAATCAGGATGCTTTTTTTCGTCGATTTTAAGGTACGGTTTTTTCAGTTTATAAAACAACAGGGAATCGTGCAGATTTAGCTTTACCTGGCTGAGACTTAACCATCTGTAGGAAGAAACCGAATAAAACTCGTTTAAACGGACAAGACGAGTTAATTTTTTGTGTTTGATATCAAAGTGGTATAGAGAAAAATCCAGATATTCCTTTTTTATTTTCCCCCCATCCGGGAACCTGGCAATACCGGTGGGCATTCTGAATAAATTTATTTTTGCAATAAATGCAAATGCAGAGCTGTCTTTATTCCAGGCAACAGACCCATCGGTTTTAATTTCAATATTCAGGTATTCGGAATGACAGGAACTTATTAAAAAGACTAAAATTATTCCGATTATCACTTTAATAAATCGGTTTTTTTCTAATGCTTTCATCACTTCTTCTCACCATTTTTATATTTCTGCTAACGGTTCTAATCAGGCTGCCCGCTCGCGGCCTTAGCTGACACGTACTAAAATTTTATTCGGTTTAAAAAACTTTCAAAAAAACGTACTATATTAGACTCCAAAAACTTGACCAGCCCAAGGTGGATTATTAAACCATAAAATTCCGTTACAAGAGATAATCAGGTAGAGTCTCCAAACTTTCAAATTTTCCCCATGTTCTATTTATTGCTATCATCTTCATTCTTAGCACTATATGCCAAATACCTATATTTTTTGATGAAATACTTTTTTAGTATTTCATCAATATTTTCTACTACTTTTTCCGCATTCTCTTTGGTGAAAATAAGTGCAGGTTTTGTTTTTAGTACACTATCAAATGGCCCGTCGGTGCTAATAAGTATATTTCTATTTCTAAGTTCATTTTTGATATGCTGGGCTAATTCTACATCAGGATTTATACTGTTTTCTTTAATTATCTCTATTCCTAAAAACAAACCTGAACCTCTTACATCTCCAATGCAGTTGTGCTTTTGTTGCAGTTCTAAAAGAAGTGACTTATAGTAGTCGCCCACAACTTTTGCATTTTCTTGTAATTTTTCTTCTTCAATCGCCTCTAACACAGAAGTGGCAATTGCACACGATACGGGGTTTCCGCCAAATGAGCTGAAAAATTCTACTCCTTTAGCGAATGATTCCGCTATTTCATCCGTGCAAATTACAGCACCCATCGGATGTCCGTTTGCCATTGGTTTGCCAACAATTACCAAATCAGGAACAACACCGTGAGCCTCAAATCCCCAAAAGTAATCTCCCAAACGACCAAAACCTGTTTGGACTTCATCGCTTATGCAAATCCCGCCTTGCTTTCTTATGGCTGGATATATTTTTTTTAAATAGCCATCAGCCAAAGGAACTTGTCCCGCACAGCCTACAATGGGTTCACTTATAAAAGCTGCAATGGGCGAATCGGAACGTTTTATTTGTTCAATAGCTTCTTGGGCATACATTTTTCCTGCACTTCCGTCGTTATTGGTATATTTACCTCTGTATGTATCGGGAATTTTTGTTTTTATAATGTAATCTTTTTGTCCTTGCCCTTTGGGATTATTAAATTTATAATCGCTAATATCCGTTGCTGTTTGGGTATGCCCGTGATAGCCGTGTTCCATCACCATTATCTTCTCAAAACCCGTATGAATCTTGGCGATTCGTATAGCCAGGTCGCTTGCTGCACTTCCCGAATTTACAAAATAGACTTTGTTTAGAGAGGCTGGGAATTTCGACAGGAGTTTTTCGGCATATTCAAATAGTTGGTCGTAAAGATACCTTGTGTTGGTATTTAATTTTGCCATTTGCCGCTGGCCCGCTGCAACAACTTTTGGGTGTGAATGTCCAACATGCGGAATATTATTATAAGCATCTAAGAAAGTATTACCATAAGCATCATACATATATTGAAATGCCGAACGTACCATATAAATTGGTCTGTCATACGTTAAAGATAATATTGGGCTGATATGCCGATGTCTCTTCTGAATAACTTCTTCAATTGATGGCGGCTTTTTAATTGCCAAGCCTATGGATATCCTAAATTGGTTCTCGGCATTTATTGGGCTAATGCTTAACCAACGATAAAGCATTTGCCAGGCCGCTTTTTCACTTACCAAAGCGTATCTGTTTTCAGGATTTGTTTTTCTTGAATGAGCCGAATTGCACACACTTATCACCAATCTCGCTGCTATCAGATAATACAAAACCTTTATTTCGTTTTCTTGAATTGGTAGTTTGCTATGATATGCCTTTAGAATAACCGTAGCCCATTCTAATGGGTTTTCTTTATCATAGCACGCATAAGTTATGGCGACAGCCAACTCATTAATAAGGGGCGAATGAGCCAAATCACCGAAATCAATTATTCCGGAAACCTGTCCGTTACTGACCAATACATTCCATTCGTTAGCATCGTTATGTATGATTTGTTTTCTTAAATAAGGTAAAAGCGGCCTTACATTTTCTTCAAATTGCTGGAAAAAGTAGTGTACCGTATTTCTATCTTTGGCATCAGGAATGTCATTGATGTATTTTTTATTCCAATCTAAATATTGAATATCCCACTCCCATTGTCTTGCCATAATGGTGTAATTGGTATACTTTTGAAGTTCCAAATCCAATTCTGCAAGAAAAATTCCGAATGATTGAAATAACTCTTTTGTAGGTTTTACATCTCCTAAAAACGTTCCACCAAGGTAAGAGAGCATTCTGCAAATTCGCTTTTCCCCATCTATGTTAAGGAGTTTTATATAGGAGCCATCAGTAAATTGTATTGGTTTTGGGTATTTATTTTTGTCTGATTTTTGTAGAAAAAGAAGCGTTTCATTTTCAGATTTAAGTAAATCATTTAACGCTTCATTATTTTCATATGTTTTAAATATATATTTATCACTATTGGTTTTAACAAGATAATTTGCATTATCGTAACCATTTAATTTTTTAATATCAAATTGTTGAAATCCAAATTCTGTTTGTAGAATTTTATTCATTTTAAACCCTTAAATGATGTGTACTGTTAATTATTTATCGAATTTAGAAATGCCCATAATTTCTGATTGCCCGACCAGAGTAAAAAGCCCCTTGTATTGTTTGGAAAATTGTCCCCATTAATCATTGCAGTAACCGGTTCCCCTGCTGGTAATTGTTGCAGAGCGACATCTTTCATAAACGGCCCGTCAATAGAGTAACTATTGTCAAAAGCTGCCAGAACAATAACTCTTAGGTTCTCCTGGTAAATCTATAGGTAAAAAATTTATAAGATGAGCTTTCATCTCCGAAATTTTGATTATCCTAATCAAAATATTTGCAGAGAAAGATGCTCATCAAAACAATATTAATCAAGATAGAAAAGTTTTCTTCATTTGTCTATAGTAAAATATATTTGGGTATACGGGATTTCAAAGAATGTATTATCGTTGAAGTCCATCATCGCAAAAATGCACCGAGCTGTTCAAGACACTATTCCACTTATGATACGAATAGAAAAGCGCGTTTGTTTATAGTTGGGCAGAAGTGGCCGAGGTGCTCAGGACGAGTTGGGATACCGTGAAATGGGTAGTAGAATAGGGTCTGGAGCATCGTATGTTGGATAAAATTATTCTATCGGTATAGATGAGATTCAGGCCTGTCCGGCATCTGACGGATATTTAAGGGGCATCATTATATGTCGTTGGTGTATAAATAGAACCTCTGTAGAAAAAAAATTTTGACGGAAACCAAGAGGCACACGAAGCACGCAAAGTACACAGAGAATAAAAAAGTTAGAAAAAAACCTTTGTGTTCTCTGTGCCCTTTGTGGTATTAAATAGAACCTCTGTAAAGAAAAGATTTGACGGAAACCAAGAGGCACACGAAGCACGCAAAGTACACAAAGTATAAAAAAGTCAGTTAAAAACCTTTGTGCTCTTAGTGCACTTTGTGATATTCAATAGAACCTCTGTAGAAAAAAGATTTTGACGGGAAACAAGAGGCACACGAAGCACGCAAAGTACACAAAGTATAAAAAAGTTAGAAAAAAACCTTTGTGTTCTCTGTGCCCTTTGTGGTATTCAATAGAACCTCTGTAGAGAAAAGATTTTGACGGGAAATAAGATGCACACGAAGCACGCAAAGTACACAAAGTATAAAAAAGTTTGATTAAAGCCTTTGTGCTCTCTGTGCCCTTTGGGGTATTCAATAGAACCTCTGTGGAGAAAAGATTTTGACGGGAAATAAGAGGCACACGAAGCACGCAAAGTACACAGAGAATAAAAAAGTTAGAAAAAAACCTTTGTGCTCTCTGTGTCCTTTGTGGTATTAAATAGAACCTCTGTAAAGAAAAGATTTTGACGGGAAACAAGAGGCACAAGAAGCACGCAAAGTACACAAAGTATAAAAAAGTTTGATTAAAGCCTTTGTGCTCTCTGTGTCCTTTGTGGTATTACAAGATAGAAAAGTTTTCTTCATTTGCCTATAGAATAATATATTGCTGCAAAATTTTCGGAAAAATGGTGTACGCGAACCAACCGTACCAGGCCTGGTCCCATGAAAAAAGTTTCTAAGATGCTAAGCGAAAAACAAGAGCTGAGAATAAATCGGTTTGACACAAATCCGGGACTTTCTTCGGGTATAATAGAGGGGTTTAATAACAAAGCCAAACCGACTATCGAAAAGGCATGCGGTTTTAAGGACGAAAAATATCTGCAATACGCCTTGTATCTTACTCTCGGGAAATTACCTGTGCCTGAAGTTACCCATAGATTTAACTGTTGAACCATTTCCTTTTTGTAAACAGTAATTTGCAAGGATCTATACGATTCTATGATAAGAAAAAATGATATTTGGAATCCTCGCAATATCATTTCAGTAATAACATTTTCTTTCGAATTAATTTTCTATTTGTCTTTATTTCGTATACATACAGCCCGCTGGAAACTGACTCAGCATGGTCATTCAAACCAAACCATCGAACCGTATGAAAACCGGAATTGAAATCAGAATTAACAAGTGTCTTAATCCTTTTACCCGAACAATCAAAGATACTTATCACAACCCTACTTCTTTGACTTAAAGAAAATTTTATGCTTGTTGTAGAGTTAAATGGATTTGGATAATTCTGACTAACGGATAGTTCTGAAGGCAGATCCTTGTTCTTGCCTACATCAATACCCGTCAAGATTTTTTCCATTTTATTGATTTTCTTTGAATCAACATCCAGTATCCAAAGGTGATCGCCATCAAAACAGATACCGAGAGCACAGAAATTCAGGTAACATCTCTTATCCCAGAGGGTAATAGAGCTTAATGTTGAATCCTGTCCTAATGAAATTATAAGAGGGGTCACACTATTTCCTCGTCCATCCATACTATCTTGTCTAACTGACCACAATGTGTCATTCATAATGGTCATTCCACAGGGATGGGCACAGCATATATCCAAACGAGTCCCGTCATATGGATCTATTTCGAACATTGCCGGTCCCCAACCGCCGTTAAAGGATAGATAGAATTTTGAATGGAAATATTGTAATCCAAAGAAATCAACATGGCGACTATATTCACCCATAAATAGAATGGAGTCTGATTTTTCACCGGTATCTTTATCAAGCGCATACATAGAATATAAGGGCATTCTAATAGAATCCGCTTCCCGATAGAGAACGGTATCACCAATAGATTTGTTATTAATTACCCAAAGGGCATCATTTTTAAAGGTTAAGCCTCGTAAACTACAATTTTCTATTTGAATAGAATCCAGTACCGTTCCTTCTTCAGAGATTTTATAAATCCTATTCAGGCTATCATCGCTGACCCAAATATTACCATCATGATAAGTTAAATTCCAGGGATGAATACCCGGCGCATCTATCTGTGCAATAACTTGAAGCGTGTCCTGCTGAGCATAACTGCTTCGGGAGGAGATAAAAACAATTGCTAAAATGAATACCAGGGATTGAATTCTCATAGCAATCACTTCAAATTGATTTTGGCACTTAAGGGTTTGGTCATGCGTAGTTTGGGATTTCGAAGCCCCACCCTTTCTGTTTACCACTAGTTTTATTTATTGCTACAATGTGCATACCTGCCGGCAGCAGATTTCGCACTTTACCCGTATTACGTATATCCTCGATTTATTCTGCAAACACCTCATAATGGGTTACTTTTTCTTCAAATTCCAATAAAAAGTTTTCATCTTCGGAATAGTATTTTGCTTTTTCAAAATCTTCTCCCGCAAAGTTTTTGATTACTTCAAGATTTTCCCAAAATGTGATTAATGTGAAATGTCCTATATTTCCATCTATTCTTCTTAAAAATGTTAATTTCACAAAACCATCTGTTTTCTGATAATCGGGAATTGCTCTGGATTTCATAAATTCCGTGTATTCTTCAAAATCCTCAATTTTTGTTCTTCCGTGCCAAATTCTTGCAATCATTTTTAACCTTTTAATGTTCGTTTCCTTCATGAATCCACATAGATTGTGTATGACCGGCTTTCTCAAAACCTACTTTTCTGTAAAAATCAATTGACTTTTCATCGGCAGTCAACATCTGCATGTGAAAGTTCTTATATTTTTCTTGCATCTTATCCATTATCATTTTTCCTATTCCCTTTCCCTGATAGTTTGGATGAATAAGTAAGTGCGGATAATACACAACCAAATAGCCGTCAGAAATAGCATTTCCAAGTCCGATTAATTCTTTATCATTCCACGCTGTGATTAGCGCGTGTGAGTTTATTAATGCCTTATATAATTCATTCGGTTTTTCCGCTGAACTCCAATTATTTGCTTTATATAATCGGATAATTTCTTCCTTTTTTATATCTCTTGCTTCCGATATTCTAATCTTCATTCTATTCTTTCTTTGGCTGAAGCACAAGGGCTTGCATAGGGTGAAGGCCGGATTCCTGCCTGTCCGGCAGACACTCTATTTTTGTTGTGCTTAGTGTTTTAAGATTTCAATCATTTCTTTGTTTAAATATAAGTTATTTCACCTGTTTTGTCATTCCTTTAAACAGTTCCGGGCAATGCTTTTATACCTGCACTATTTTCTATAATTAATGACTTCTTTTACTTGTGTAGGTTGTTTCCCTGTTGTAGCAAGAGCTTTGTATAACTCATCTTGACTAGTAATAATATTTTCAATTTCTGAGCTGTCTTTTGCTTCTTCCAATACCTTTGCATTAATTAACATTGCTTGATTTGCAATGGTTTTAGCCACTCCCTTTAATACTCCAAGTGCTTGAGACGTTTTACTCAACTGTCTCAAAATTTTTACGGTTTCAACTTTTTCTCTTTCAGGTGGTAATTTTTTAGTGGCTCTATGTCGAATAGTGTGGGTAATCAAATTCTAATTTTCCAGCTATAAAATAAATCATATGGATGAAATTTTGAGAATTTCTATACCCTCTGGCTCTTCTTTTAGCTAACTGTATCTTTGAAT
>Ga0256841_1002516_pt1 | contig 14515 bp, 12 predicted proteins | sample 356308metaG_FD_185971 | JGI IMG/M metagenome (GOLD analysis project Ga0256841, IMG submission 185971) | Hydrothermal vent microbial communities from Mid Atlantic Ridge, Atlantic Ocean - 356-308 | ecosystem: Environmental > Aquatic > Marine > Hydrothermal vents | place: Atlantic Ocean: Mid...
CCGTAGATGCCGCCCCCGTCACCGAGACCCCACTCCCCCGCGAAGAACGCCCCGAGGATCCCGAAGGCGACGACGACGACGCTGAAGGCGGCGGACCGCATCCCTTCGGCGATCCCGGAGATGATCACCGTCGCCGGGCCGGTCTGGGCCTGACGGGCGATCTCCTTCACCGTCCTGAAATGGTCGGAGGTGAACCATTCGGAGATCCGACCGACGAACAGGCCGACCACCAGACCGACGGCGACCGCCAGGAACACCCCGAGGGGATTGTCGGCGGTGTCGCCGAAGATCCAGTAGGAGAGCCCCAGCACCCCGGCGGCGGTGAGGATGGCCGACGAGTAGGTGCCCCGGTTGAGGGCGGCGGCCAGATTGTCCCCGGCCGGGCGGACGAGGAACGACCCGATGATCGACGCCAGCATCCCCAGGGCGCCGACGGCGAGGGGGAAGATGATGGCCTCCGCCTGGAAGTCCTTCCCGGCGAAGGCGATCGCCGCGAAGGCGATCGGGGCGACCAGAGCGCCGACGTACGACTCGAACAGGTCGGCCCCCATGCCGGCGACGTCGCCGACGTTGTCGCCGACGTTGTCGGCGATCACCGCCGGGTTGCGGGGATCGTCTTCGGGGATCCCCGCCTCCACCTTGCCGACCAGGTCGGCACCGACGTCGGCGGCCTTGGTGTAGATGCCGCCGCCGACCCGGGCGAAGAGGGCGATCGACGAGCCTCCGAGGCCGATGGCGGTGATGATGTCCGCCCAGTCCTCCAGGCCGAGGGCCTCCTTGAAGAGGAGGAACCCCAGCGCCACACCGGCCAGGCCGAACCCGGCGACCGTGAAGCCCATCACGCCTCCGCCCCGGAACGCGAGGGGGAGCGCCTTGGCGACCCCGCCGATGCGGGCGGCTTCGGTGGTGCGGGCGTTGGCGGCGGTGGCGATCCGCATCCCGACGAACCCGGCACCTCCGGAGAGGAGCGCCCCGAAGACGTAGGCGACCGCTCCCCACGGACGCCCCCAGTCCAGCAGGGCGGCGATGAGGACGGCCATCACCACCACGAAGACCGCCACCCACGAGTATTCACGGCGGAGGAAGGCCATGGCCCCTTCTCGGATGGCGCCTGAGATCTCGACCATCCGTTCGTTGCCCTGGGACATGGCCAACACGGACCGTGCGAAGTAGATCGCCAGGACCAGGGCGGCCAGTCCGGCTCCGAGCGCGGCGTACAAGAACAGGTCGTTCATCGCGGATTCTCTCCCGGGACGCGGAAAACCGCGCCGGAGTATAGGAACCGGTCGTCGGCCCTCGGTCGCAGCTTGGCGGAAGGTCGGGGATCGCCGTAGCGTGGCGCGCCTGATGCGGTTCCGCCGAGTCGTCGCGTTCGCCCTCGTCCTCGCCGCCTGCTCGAACCCGGGAGGGGAGACGACGTCCACGACGGCGACCACCGCCACCACCACGGCCCCCTCGTCGACCACGTCGACGGCTCCCACCACGACCGCCCCCACCGTCACCCTCGAGCTCTCCGGCACCCCCGACGGCCTCGCCGACGCCGTGGCGGCCCCCTACGAATACGCCTTCGGGGTCACCACGGTCATCCCCGACGTCCCTCCGGCGCTCGTCCCCGAGACGGTCGAGCCCCGATCGGTCGCCCTCGACGGGGATGTAGCGGTGGCCACCTTCGACGGCTTCCAGGTCGCGGTCGTCGAGATCGGCGACGACGTCTGGGCAGCGGTGGACGACGGGGACGGCTGGCGGATCGTCGGCGGTTCCGCGCCCTCGCTGGGGATCGACCCCTGGTGGGGCGACGGGCCCCGGATCGTGGCGGTCGTCGGCTCCGACGCCCGTCCCGGCGAGAACCGCGACCGGGCTCGGGCCGACAGCCTCCACCTGGTGGGACTCGACGGCACGGGCGGAGGCGCGGTGGTGGGGATCCCGAGGGACGCCTACACCGACATCCCGGGGCGCTCCCGCAATCGGGTGAACGCGTCGCTCGCCCTCGGCGGTCCCGACCTGCTGGCGGCCACCCTCGAGGAGCTCTCCGGGCTCCACCTCGACGGATACGTGCTCACCGGGTTCGAAGGGTTCACCGAGCTGATCGGGATCCTCGGCGGGGTGGAGGTCGAGATCCCCTTCGACATCGCCGACCGGGCGGCCCAGGCCTACCTGAAGGCCGGACGGCAGGTCCTCGACGGCGCCCAGGCCCTCGCCTTCGCCCGGGTCCGCAAGACGATCCCCGGCGGCGACTTCACCCGCCAAGCCCACGGCGGGCTGATCATCAAAGGTGCGGTGGGGATGTTGAAGCTCCGAGGGCCCCTTGCCCTCCCGGCGATCATGGAGCGGTCGGAGCCGTGGATCACCACGAACCTCTCCGCCGAAGAACTGCTCACCTTCGCCCTCGGAGCCATGGATCTCGATCTGGGATCGGTCCCCAACGTGGTGGTTCCCGGCCGCGCCGCCCGCATCGACGACCGCGCCGTGGTTCGTCTCACCGACGGCGCCGCCGTCATCTTCGCCGACCTCGCCGACGGCACGTTGGACGCTTCGAAGGGTTGACATCCCCCCCCTTCAGATACATTGCCAGGGCGTGGCGGGTCTGGGGTGCCGAGAACGGGCAGACATCATGCGGAGACGAACCATCGTCCTGTTGGTGGCAGCGACCTTGTTGGGGTTCCCACAGCCCGCCCGGGCCACACACTGTTCGGGGGACACGTGGGCAGACGGTAACTCTTGGAGCGACAACTACTGGGTGGGATACGGATGCGATCGGAACGGTGAATACACCGTCGGTATCCAGCGGATCAACTGGGGACTGGGCTTCCGCCAAAGCGGCATCGACGGTCTGTTCGGACCGAACACGAAGAACGATGTGATCGCATACCAGGCGTTGAGGGGACTCGCACGGGACGGACTGGTCGGGTCCGCGACCTGGGCGGCATACCGGAACGAACTCATCGTCGACCTCATCGACCCCGCAGGAAACGGTATCTTCTACCGCACCGCCGGGTACAGCCGCTCCTGGTACCGTGACAACACACCCGCCCAGCGCTGGTATGGACGACAGCTCTGCGGATCCGCATACTTCGCCTTCGGAACGAGTGGTCCGACCCAACCTCGCTGCTGAGAGGAGAGACCATGCGACTCATGCCACCCACCTCCCGTTTCCGGATACTCGGGATCGGCACGACCCTGATCCTGGTCGCGGGGCTCGCCACCGCCGCCATCGGCGGAACGGCGGACACCATCGACCGCTCGAACATCGCCCCGGGGGATGGCGAGGCGAGCGAGCACCCCGTCACAAAGCTCGCCGTTCCGAATGCCACTGCAGAGGCGATCGACGAAGCCGAGATGACCATCACCGCGCGAGTGGAACGGTCGGACGGCCTCGACCGAACCCTTCTCCCACCGACGGTCACCGCGGTGCTCGATGTCATGCCGGATGGGCTCGAACCCGTAGATCATCGATCGGAGCCCGGGCGAGAAGAGCTCCTCTTCGCCGCCGCCGACGGCAGCGTCGTAACCGTGTGGTGGCAGGCGGTCACCGCGGACGTCACGAACCTCGTCGCCGGGGAAGGAACCACCGCAGCCTCCCTCTCCGACGGCGGCTCATACACCGTACGGGACACCTCACCCGCCTTCATCCAGATCCTCGTCACCCGTCCCGGACTCGTGCTGAGCGTCGTCGCCGAGAAGAACCCCGCCGTCCCCTCGTCCGTCGTCACCATCGACCGAGAGGAGGCCGTCTCCATCGCCGATGCGGCCTTGACCGCACTCGGGAACTGATCTGAAGAGCGGATCAACCGGGACGCGGGACGATCGAAGCGGACACCCGTCGTCCCAATCGAAGAAGTGGGCGCGCCAAGTGGGATCCGCGGACCCGAACAGGGTGGAGCGGTCCCGGTGACGACACGGGTCTCACCTCCGGCGGCGCCGAAGCCAGGCGAGGAACGAGCGGGTCGGTTTGGTGTTCAACACGTCGGCCCTGGCGGCCCAGCCCCGCTGGGCGTTGCGTACCCCGTACTCCATCCGCACCAGCTCGGACGGATGGTGGGCGTCGGTGGAGATCACCAGCGTCACCCCCTTGGCGACGGCCTTCCGGATCACGTCGGGAGCTGCATCGAGCCGCTGGAGCGCCCCGTTCACCTCCAAGGCCACCCGGTGCTCGACCATGGCATCCAGGACCGCGTCGACGTCGATCTCGATTCCCGGGCGACGCCCGATGGAGCGGCCGGTGAGATGCCCGACGGCGTCCACCGTCGGATCGGCGATCGCCCGGAGCAGCCGTTCGGTCTGCTCGGCCTGGGCCAGGTCGAAGTGGGAGTGGACCGAGGCGACGTTCCATTCCAGCTCCCGACGGAAATCCTCGTCGTAGTCGAGGCTCCCATCCGGCCCGACATTCAGCTCACATCCCCACAGCACCGTCAGGTTCGGATGGGCGGCGGCAGCCTCCCGTAGCCGGTCTCGGTGGGCGAGCATCTCCTCCCTGCTCGACCCGTTCACCGCCAGGTTCTCCCCATGCTCGGTCACCGCCACATACCGGTAGCCCGCCCGCGCCGCCGCCGCCAGCATCTCCTCCGGACTCGCCCGGCCGTCCCCGGAACGGTCGGTGTGGAAATGGAGGTCGCCTCTGATGTGGCGACGTTCCACCAGGTCGGGCAGGGTGTGGGCGGCGGCGGCCTCCACCTCCCCGGTGTCCTCCCGCAGGCTGGGGGCGACGAAGTCGAGTCCGAGGGCGGCGTAGATCTCCTCCTCGGTCGCCGACGCCACCACGTCACCTCCGTCGGCGGTGAACAGTCCGTACTCGTTGAGGAGTCGGCCCTGGTCGATGGCGAGCTGGCGAAGGGCGATGTTGTGGGCCTTCGAGCCCGTGAAATACAGCAGCGCCGCACCGTACTGGTCGGCCTCGACCACCCGGACGTCCACCTGCATCCCCTCGCGGGTGACGATCGACGTCTTCGTCTCCCCGGTCCCGATCACCTCGGTGACGCCGGGGAGGGCCACCACCGCCTCCATCACCGGCTCGGGATCCGACGAGGCGACGACGATGTCGATGTCGCCGATCGTCTCCCGGAACCGTCGGAGGCTCCCGCAGTACTGGACCCGCTCCACCCCCTCCACCGTCCCCAGATGCCCGACGAGACGTTCCGCCAGTGGAAGGGCCTCGGCGATGGGGGTACGCCGGTCCTTTCCGACCAGCCCGAGACGCTCGATCGCCCGTGCCAACTTCTCCTCGCTGGTCGCCCCGAACCCCGGCAGTTCCCGGACGGCGTGGGCGTCGATGGCGGCCTTCAGATCCTCGAGGTTCTCGACGCCGAGTGCCGCACGAAGCTTCACCGCCGTCTTCGGTCCCAACCCGGGGATGCGGGTGAGCTCGACGAAGGCAGGCGGGTATTTGGCCCGCAGCTCCTCCAGCTTGGCGACCGTGCCCGTCTCCACGTACTCGCGGATCTTCTTGGCGATGCTCGGTCCGACCCCCTTGATCCGGGTCAGCTCCTCCTCCGACATCGTCGTCACGTCGACGCCGGCCGCCTCGATCCCGTTGATGGCGTTCTGATAGGCCCGCACGCGGAAGGCGTTCGGCGACCCCTCCTCCAGGACCTCCAGCTCGGCCATCTCGGCCAACATGGCCACCACATCTCCGGTCGTGACGCCCATGCCGCTACGGTACAGGCCGATCCCTGCTTGCACGTCGCCACGTCATGCGCATCGCCATCTTCACGAACAACCACTTTCCCCGCGTCTCCGGCGTGGCCGTCGCCGTGGACTTCCTGGAGTCCGCTCTGGTCCGCCTCGGCCACGAGATCCTCACGTTCTGTCCGAACTACGGGAAGAAGGCCGAGAAGATGCGGGACGACGTGCGGGTGTACCAGGTCTCCTCGCTGCGGCTCCCCGACGTCCGGGCGGCGATCCCCCTCCCCGTCCTGGAACGGAGCCTCATCTTCGACGAGGTGGAGGCGTTCGCCCCCGACGTGATCCACAGTCACCACCCCTTCCTCCTCGGAGAAGCCGCCGCCGACGCCGCCGACCGCTTCCAGATTCCCCTCGTCTACACCTTCCACACCCTGTACGAGTTCTGGACCCACTACGTCGGTCTCGACGTGGAGCCCGCGAAGAAGCTGGTACGGGACTACCTGGCCGCGTACACGAACCGCTGCGACGCCGTCGTCTCCCCCACCGAGCCGATCCGCGCGTACATCTCCGAGATCGGATGCGAACGGCCGATCACCGTCATCCCCACCGGCATCGATCTCTCCCGCTTCGAGGACGTCTCCGACGAGCAGATCGCCGCCCTCCGCCGACGGTACGGGCTCGAACGCTTCGAAAAGGTGATCCTGTGGGTTGGCCGGATCACCGAGGAGAAGAACAACCGCCTGACGCTGGAGGCCACCGCCGAGCTGGTCCGGCGGGGCCACGACGTCGCCCTCCTCATCTTCGGCAAGGGACCCGACCGGCTCGAGCTGGAACTGGCCGCGGTGCGGCTGGGGATCCGAGACCGCGTGATCTTCGGGGGGTTCCTCGACCAGCGCGAGGTCGCCGCCGCCTACCACCTCGGCGACGTCTTCGCCTTCCCCTCACCCTCCGACACCCAGGGCATCGTCCTCTACGAGGCGCAGGCGGCTGGACTTCCCATCGTCGCCACCCCCTCCATGGCCAGTCGGGCGGCCGTGACCGACGGAGAGAACGGGCTGTTCGCCGACGACGACCCGATCGCCTTCGCCGACGCCCTCGAACGGGTCCTGGCGAACCCGGACGGCTACATCCGTCCCTTCGACGGCTCGGCGTACGGATACGACGCGATCGGGAAGCGGTACGACGAGCTCTACCGGGACCTCACCGCCCGGGGACGACAGGTGGAGGAGATCAGCCCCCTGACCAGGCTCGTGGAGCGAATCCGCCAGACCCTCCCGGCGGCCCCCGGCCGCTGATCGTCTCGGTCGCTACCGGCGCCCCGTCGGTAGCATCGGGTGGGCAGACGCGCGTCTCCTCGACCATGACCGCCCGCCCCACCCCCGACTCCGATCCCTCCCGTCGCCCACCCGGGTGGCGGGTGGAGGGGATGCCGGACGGCGACCGGACGGAGCGGTCCGGGGGATCGAACCTCCCCGGCGGACGTTGGTCGTGGCTCCTGCTGCTCGCCGCCCTCTTCGTGTTCAACCTGCTCATCTTCAACGCCCTCACCCGCCCCGAGCCCCGGATCCCCGTCCCCTACACCACCTTCATCGCCCAGGTCAGAGCGGGCAACGTCGCCTCGGTGACGGCGACCGGCGACACCATCCAAGGGGAGTTCAAGACACCGGTCCCCTCCCCCGACGACCCGACGGTGACGGCGACGAGTTTCCGAACCGAGCGGCCCACCTTCGCCACCGACGACCTCCTCACGCTCCTCCAGAGCCAGGGGGTCGTCGTGAACGCCGAACCCGCCGACCAGCCGCCCCCGCTGTGGCAGCAGATCGTCTTCGGTCTCGGACCTTCGATCCTCCTCATCTGGCTGCTGTTCGTCATGTTCCGGCGGATGGGCAACGCCGTCGGCGGCCTCACCGGACTGGGGCGGTCCCGCGCCAAGCGGTATGAGCCCGAAGGCGGGAGACGCACCACCTTCGAGGACGTCGCCGGGATCGAAGACGCCAAACAGGAGTTGGAGGAGGTCGTGGACTTCCTCCAACATCCCACGAAATACACCCGCCTCGGGGGCACGATCCCCCGGGGCGTGCTCCTGGCGGGGCCTCCCGGCACCGGCAAGACCCTCCTCGCCCGAGCCGTCGCCGGGGAAGCCAACGTCCCCTTCTTCTCCATGTCGGCGTCCGAGTTCGTCGAGATGGTCGTGGGTGTCGGCGCGGCTCGTGTCCGGGACCTGTTCGACGAAGCGAAGAAGGTGGCGCCCTCCATCGTCTTCATCGACGAGATCGACGCCATCGGCCGCGCCCGGGGCGGCCCGATGTCCTTCGGCGGCCACGACGAACGGGAGCAGACCCTCAACCAGATCCTCACCGAGATGGACGGCTTCACCGGCTCCGAAGGGGTGATCGTGATCGCCGCCACGAATCGCCCCGACGTCCTCGACCCGGCGCTGCTCCGACCGGGGCGCTTCGACCGCCAGGTGTTCGTCAGTCCCCCCGACCGCGTCGGCCGCCGGAAGATCCTCGAGGTCCACACCCGTGACATGCCCCTCGCTGCCGACGTCGACCTCGACACCATCGCCGCCTCCACGCCCGGCATGGTCGGCGCCGACCTGCGAAACCTGGTGAACGAGGCGGCCCTGACCGCAGCCCGACGGGACCACGACAAGGTGCACCAGACCGACTTCCTCGACGCCCTGGAGAAGATCGTCCTCGGGACGGAACGCCAGATCATGATGTCCCGTGAGGAACGGGAACGTACCGCGTACCACGAATCGGGCCACGCCCTGTTGGGGATGCTGCAACCCGGGGCCGACCCGGTGCGCAAGATCTCGATCATCCCCCGCGGCCGGGCGCTCGGGGTGACCCTGCAGTCCCCCGAAGCAGACCGGTACGCCTACGACGTCGAGTATCTGCGGGGCCGTATCATCGGCGCCCTCGGAGGCCGCGCGGCCGAGGAGATCGTGTACGGCACCGTCACCACCGGCGCCGAGAACGACCTGGTTCAGGTCACCAACATCGCCCGACAGATGGTGGGCCGCTGGGGGATGTCCGAGGAGATCGGACCGGTGAGCGTCCTCTCCGACGAGGACCGAGATCCCTTCCCCTGGTCCAACCAGGTCTCCCCACGGACCCAGGAGCTGATCGACGCCGAGGTCCGGCGGATCGTCGACGAGTGCTACGCGTCGGCGGTCGCCACCCTGAAGGAACACCGACATCGCCTCGACGCCCTCGCCGAGGCCCTTCTCGAACACGAGACCCTCGAAGAGGAAGAGGCCTACCGGATCGCCGGTATCCCCCGTCACCCCGAGGACGAGGGGTGACGGCGCCGTCGGACCTGCCGGGCGCTCGCCTGGCCGACATCCCCCCGAGCTGGGTCGAAGACCCCGATCTCGGCGGGGAGCTGGCGGATCTCCGGCGGATCCCCGGACGAGGAGCCATCACCGCCGATCTGGAACCTCCCCTCCCCTCGTCCCTCCAGACCCGCCTGGAGGCCCGGAACATCGGGCGGCTGTACCGGCATCAGGTCCAGGCGATCTCCCGACTCCGAGCGGGAAGGGACACGGTGATCACCGCCGGGACGGCGTCGGGCAAGACCCTCGCCTACCAGCTCCCGGTGATCGAAGCCCTCATCTCCGACCCCGACGCCACCGCCCTCCTGCTCTACCCCACCAAGGCGCTCGCCCACGACCAGCTCCGCAGTTTCCAGGCGTTCGAGCTCCCCGAGATCAGGGCGGCGACCTACGACGGCGACACCCCTTCCGACGAACGGGCGAGGATCCGACGGCGGTCCAACGTGGTGCTCACCAACCCGGACATGCTCCATGTCGGCATCCTCCCCCACCACGCCGGCTGGGCGGACTTCCTCCACCGGCTCCGCTACGTCGTCGTCGACGAGATGCACACCCTCCGCGGCATCTTCGGAACCCACGTCGCGTTCGTGCTCCGGCGCCTCCGGCGCCTCTGCGCCCACTACGGATCCGACCCCACCTTCGCCTTCACGTCGGCGACGATCGGCAACCCGGGACCCCTCGCCACCGCCCTGGTCGGTCGACCCGTGGAAGTGGTCGAATCGGACGGCTCACCCCGAGGCGAACAGTGGGTGGCGTCGTGGAACCCGCCGATCACCGACCCCGACTCGGGCCGCCGCCGGTCGGCCACCGCGGTGGCGACCGACCTCTGGGTGGATCTGATCCGACGTGGCATCCCCACGATCGTCTTCGCCCGGAGCCGGAAGGCGACGGAGCTGATCTACCGCTGGGCGGCGGACCGCCTCGGCGACGACCGGAAGGACCTCATCGCCCCCTATCGGGCCGGCTACCTGCCGGCCCAGCGGCGGGCGGTGGAACGCCGACTCTTCGGCGGAGAGTTGCTCGGAGTGGTCGCGACCACCGCGCTGGAGCTCGGGATCGACGTCGGTGGACTGGACGCTGCCGTGCTCGCCGGTTTCGCGGGCACCATCTCGGCGTTTCGCCAGCAGGCGGGTCGGGCGGGACGTCGGCGTTCCGACTCCCTGGTCGTCCTCGTCGCCGGTGAAGACGCCCTCGACCAGTACTTCATGGCCCACCCCGACGAGCTGTTCACCCGGTCGCCGGAGGCGGTGGTGGTCAACCCCCTCAACCCCTTCGTGTTGGACGCCCATGTGGGCTGCGCCGCCTACGAACTCGCCCTCACCCTCGACGACCGCGCCTTCTTCGGGCCCGAGTTGGAAGAGGCGGTGGCACGGCTCGTCACGTCCGGCGACCTCCGACTTCGCGGCGAGCGCGTGCACTGGGCGAGACGACGGCGTCCGGCCCGGACCGTGAGCATCCGGACCGCCGGCGGCCGCCGCTACCAGATCGTCGCCGACGGCAGACACCTGGGGGACCTCGACGAGTCCCGGGTGTTTCGTGACGCCCATCCTGGCGCCGTCTACCTCCACCAGGGCGACACCTACCTGGTCGAGGAGCTCGACATCGGCCGAGGCGAAGTGCGGGTGCGGGCCCACGACGTCGACTTCTACACCCAGCCGAGACAGGACCAGGACCTCCAGATCCTGGACGTGGAGGCAGCCCACGGGATCGGCGTCGCCCCCTGGATCCTCGGGAGGGTGCGGGTCGAGACCCAGGTCGTGGCCTACCAGCGGCGGCGACTGGGCTCGGGGGAGGTGCTGGACACCATCCCCCTCGACCTGCCCCCCACCTCCTTCGAGACCCAGGGCTTCTGGCTGGTCTTCACCCCGGCGACGCTCCGGGCGGCCCGCCTCGACGAGGCCGTGGTCCCCGGGGCGCTCCACGCGGCCGAACACGCCATGATCGCCATGCTGCCCCTCACCGCGGTCTGCGACCGCTGGGACGTCGGGGGGCTCTCTACCCCGTGGCACCCCGACACCGGGGAGGCGACCATCTTCGTGTACGAGGCGTATCCGGGCGGAGCCGGGATCTCCCCGGTGGCGTTCACGGCCGGCCGGGATCTCCTCGCCGCCACCGTGGAGGCGATCCGACGGTGTCCCTGCCGAGCCGGATGCCCCTCCTGCGTCCAATCTCCGAAATGCGGGAACTTCAATGAGCCCCTGTCCAAGAAGGGAGCGATCGCCCTCCTCGACACGGTGCTCGCCGGAGCCTGACCCCTCGGCGAAGACGGCCGCTCACGCCGCCAGATCGGCCAGGACGGCCTCGGTGACCCGCACCAGATCGTCGGGCGAGACCTCGAGTTGGATCCCGCGCCGCCCGCCGCTCACGAAGACGGTGTCGAACCCCACGACCGACCGGTCGCAGAAGACCCGGAGGCGGCGCCTCCGCCCGAAGGGGCTGATCCCACCCACGACGTAGCCGGTGAGACGCTCGGCGTCCCGGGTCGCTGCCATCGCCGCCCGCTTCCCCCCGGCCGCCTTCGCCAGGCGCTTCAAGGACATGACCGACACCACCGGCACGATCGCCACCACCGGCTCCCCGTCGACCAGCGCCACGAGGGTCTTGAACACCCGCGGCGGATCCACCCCCAGCGCGGCGGCCACCGCCTCGCCGTAGGACACGTCGCGGCGCTCGTCCACCCGGTAGTGGTGGACCCGAAAGGCGACGCCGAGCCTGGACAGTGCCCGGGTCGCGGGGGTGGCCTCCGACATGAGGGACATGGTGCCAGAACGGCGTCCGAGAACGACCCTGCGCCCGCGGGCCGGGGCATCTCGAAACACGATGTTCACAATCGCGCAACCGGAGAGAAAAGGGAGGGTGTCACGGTGACGGCGGATCATGACGCCCTGCGACGGGCGGTGGTGAACGTCGAGAGGAGAACACTCGTGCCCTACCGAGCCGAATACATCTGGATCGACGGGTCGGAGCCGACCCAGAAGCTGCGGTCGAAGACCAAGATCGTCCCCGACGGCCAGGAGCCGCCCATCTGGGGCTTCGACGGGTCGTCGACCAACCAGGCGCCCGGCAACGAGTCCGACTGCGTCCTGCGCCCCGTGAAGATCATCCCCGATCCGATCCGCGGTGGCGACGACGTGCTCGTCCTCGCCGAGGTCCTCACCGTCGACCTGGAGCCCCATCCGACGAACACCCGGGCGGCGTGCGTGGAGGTCGCCGAGAAGTACGCGTCCCACGACCCGTGGTTCGGCATCGAGCAGGAGTACACGTTCTTCAAGGACGGCCGACCCTACGGGTTCCCGGCGACGGGTTTCCCCGCCCCCCAGGGCGGCTATTACTGCGGCGTCGGAGCCGACGAGATCTTCGGTCGCCACATCGTCGAAGACCACACCAAGTACTGCATGGACGCCGGGCTGGCGATCTCGGGGACGAACGCCGAGGTGATGATCGGTCAGTGGGAGTTCCAGATCGGACCCCTCGGCCCGGTGGAGGTCGCCGACCAGGTGTGGCTGGCCCGCTGGCTGCTGTACCGGACCGCCGAGGACTACGACATCTCCGCCCACCTCGACCCCCAGCCCGTCAAGGGCGACTGGAACGGGGCGGGGGCCCACACCAACTTCTCCACCAAGGAGATGCGTGAGAGCTACGACGCGATCATCGCCGCGTGCGAGGCCCTCGGGAAGCGCCACGACCTCCACATCAAGAACTACGGGGCCGAGATCGAGCACCGACTCACCGGGCTGCACGAGACCGCACCGTGGACCCACTTCAACTACGGGGTGTCTGACCGGGGCGCCTCCGTACGGATCCCCTGGCAGGTGGCGAAGGAGGGCAAGGGGTACATCGAGGACCGACGCCCCAACGCCAACATGGACCCCTACGTCGTCACCCGCCTCATCACCGAGACGGTGTGCGGCGCCTTCGAAGGCGAGATCTGACCGAGCCCTCTCGACACACCGAAGGGGCCCCGCTCGGGGCCCCTTCGGCATCTCCTCACCTTCGGAGACGCCGAGCAGACCGCCCGGCACCCAACCAGGAGACCGGATCGAACTCGGCGCGGGCACGCCCCGGGACCTCGACGGGCCCGAAGAACGGAGAGGTCACGGTCACCACGACCGTGACCTCGACCGTCCGGGGCCTCCAGCCTGCCGTCACGGGACAGTCACAGCCCACCAGACGGGCACCGTTGGACGCAGCCATCCGTCGGGCTTCGGCGGCCGGCGCCGGGCGGCCGAGGGGTGGGAAGGTCGCCGGTGCCGCCGCCAGCGCGGCGGCGTCGGCGGCGGTGTCGGCCCGGGCGGAGGCGGCCAGCAGCCGTCCGGCATCGGCGGTCGCCAGCGCCAGCAGCGCCAGCAGCGCCGCCACGGCCGCGCCCAACACCGAGATCGAGCCCCTCACCGCTCCACCCGCATCACCGCCCGTGACCTGAGCTCCACCGCCAGGCTCCGGAGGAGCGGGGTGACCAGGCGATGACGGAGACGCACCGTCACCGTCGCCGAGGTCCCGCGACCGCCCCGAGTGACGGTCACCCCCACCCGTGAGCCCTCCTCGGGCCCGAGCGCAGCCCGCACCGCCGCCACCGCCCGGGCCGGGTCGGCGACGGTGGCGGCCACCCGGGCACCCTCCCGGGCGGCCGCCACCAGGTGGAGCTGGGTTCGGGCCACGGCCACCACCTCGAGTCCCGCCAGCAGTACGACGAGGACGACGGGCAGGACCAGGGCGCTCTCGACCACGGCGGAGCCCCGCTCCCGGATCATCTCAGAACCGGGCCCGGCCGGTGACGAACCCGATGATCTTCCCGAACAGGTTCCCCAACAGGCCCCCGCCCGAGCCCCTGATCCAGCCGATCAGGGTGAGGGCGACGGCGGTCACCGCCAGGATCACCAGCACGTACTCGACCGTTCCCTGGCCCCGCTCCACCCTGTGGACCCGGGCCAGCAGCCACGTCCAGACTCCGAGCATTCCTTCTCCTTTCGGTCATCCGGCAGCCGGCCGGCACGGGGGGAAGCACGGGAACTCATCCACCCACCAGGGGGCCCACCAGACCGCCCAGGCGGTTCACGAACACGGGACCGAGCATCAGCAGCACGAGACCGGGCAGCACCAGGAGGGCCACGGGAACGATGAGCCGCGTCGGGAGGGTCCGGACCCGCGTGAGGATGCGGGCCCGCTCGTCGATGCGCCGCCGCTCCAGATACGCCTCCACCCCCTGCACCATCGGCGCGCCCGACGCCTGGGCGGCGGCGAGCCGGACGAAGAGCTCGGCGGTGAGCGGGCCGACACCCGACGCCAACACCGGACCGAGCCCGGAGCGCCGCGCGGCGCGCATCGCCGCGGTGACCTCGGCCCCGACCTGGGACCCGAGGAGTGGACGAGCCTCCTCCAAGGCGGCGGGGAGCGAGAGCCCCCCGGCGAAGGCGACGACGAGCGTCCGAGCCAGGACCTCCAGGTCGAGTCGGACCCGACGGGCCGCCGCCCGACGGCGGCGAAGGCGTCCGAGGAGCATGCCGACGGCGACCAGTCCGAGCAGGGGACCCCACCACGAGGCAGGCGCCAACAGCA
>Ga0256841_1002517_pt1 | contig 14512 bp, 9 predicted proteins | sample 356308metaG_FD_185971 | JGI IMG/M metagenome (GOLD analysis project Ga0256841, IMG submission 185971) | Hydrothermal vent microbial communities from Mid Atlantic Ridge, Atlantic Ocean - 356-308 | ecosystem: Environmental > Aquatic > Marine > Hydrothermal vents | place: Atlantic Ocean: Mid...
CCGGCGCGGGCGGTCCGGCGTAGATCAAGTTGCGCTCAAACGAGATCGCGCGCCCCGCGTAGTGCCAATTTTTGCGCGGCTCGCCCGGCTCTGGCGGGCGGTCGGGCGGCCAAAAAGCGTCTTCCAACGTGCCCAGGAAGTCATAGCCCACGCGCTGCAACACGCGCGCGCGCATCGCCTCGAACGAGTCGTTGACGCGGTCGGAAAGGTACGGTTGCGGCGCGTTGACGTTGTTAAGCAGCGCCATCCCGTAAAGCCCGTCGGCTTTCTGCGTGACCTGCTCCTCGTAAAGCGGCGCGCTGATCTCCGGGCTGGGCGGCACGCCCCCGCTCGCCACGAAGGGCGCGGGCAACGGCGTGGGTGTCCAATCCGGATCGACGGCGGGGTAATTGAGTGAAACCGCGTCGGTCGCTGCGCCGAAAGCGCCCCATGTGCCGGTAAGGATTTGCGAGCGGCGCGGCACGCGCCCGATATCCAACATATAGGCGATGCTGCCGTCATTGGGCGCCCAGGTGGGCATCTTGCCGCGCCCGACCAAAATAGGCTCGGCTTGTGGCTGTTCCACCGCCTTTACATAGACGCCTTCTACCCCTTCCACCGCGCCGCTGTAAGCAACAAGCGCTCCGTCGTTGCTCCAAGCGGGGTAATCTTCGTTAACCAGCGGCGTGTTGGTCAAGTTGACCGCTACCGCGTCGCCGCCGCCCGCGTCCAAACTCAAGATGAAAATGTCCTGGTTGCCCGTGCGCCAGCTTGTGAAGGCAATATGCCGTCCGTCCGGCGACCAGGCCGGTTCGATATCCGGCCCTGCGGTAAAGGTGGCGCGATATGCGCCTTCTTGGGCGGCGCGGGCCGGGTCGCTGCTGATGATGTAAATGTCCAAGTCCTGTGTGTCATTGTTATAGCCCTCGTAGGCGATGTACGCCCCGTCCGGTGACCAGGTGGGCGCGCCCTCAAAGCCGGGCGTGTAGGTCAAGCGCACGATAGCGCCCGTATCCATCTCCAAAATGTACAGCTCCCAATTGCCCTCGCGGTTGCTGGCGAAGGCGATGCGCTGCCCGTCCGGTGACCAGGCCGGATCGCGTTCGTCGGCAGGGGAGTTGGTCAGCCGCAGCGGGGCGCTTTGCCCCACGCTCAGCGCCCAGAGATCGTCTTGGCCGTTTTCGCGCAGCGTAAAAACCAAGCTGCCGCCCACGCGCAACGGGTCGGGGATGGGGGTGGGCGTGGGAACGGCGGTGGGAAAAAGCGCGGTTGGGGCGGCGGTTTCTTGCGCTAAGGGCCACACCCCGCCGGTGGGCAGCGTGGGGGCGTTTTGCTGCGTGGTTTGCAACACCACCACCGCCAGCAACACCAACAGCAACAGCACCGCAAAAGCGCTCAGCGCGCGGTTTTGCGCCAAAAGCGGGTCGCGCACCACAGGCGGCTCCATCTCGATCTCCAGCGCGCGTTGGGCCATGCGCGCCTGCCGCTTTGCGGACGTGCCCTCGACCACGTCTTGGGTGATTTCGTAAGCGTGTTGAGCGGTGCGCGCCGTGCCGGTCAGCGCCGCGATCGTGATCTGCACAAAGCCGACTGCGCTCATCACAACGCCGGTAATCAGCGCAAAGAGTCCCGTTTTCAGGTGGGTGGCCTGTTGAACGGTGATCATGGCGGCCCAGGCACTCAGGCGCAAAAAGGCATTGCCCAGGCGGTCGGTCAGGCGAAAGGCACGCACAAGCATAAGACGCCCCGCTCTCTGATAATTTGCGGCGTGGGATGGCGCGTCCCATCCCTCTACACCGCGCACATTCTACAGAAAAAGGAAATGGGGAGCAACTTCCAAAAGATAAGCGAACGCGCCTGTGCTTCGCCTTTACGCGCTCGTGAAGTTGTGTGTAGGCGGTTGGAAAACCACTCAGCGACGCGCCGCGCGCGCCGCTGAGTAATGCGGAGTTTTTTGCCGCGCCTTTTACCGAAAAAGGCGCGCGGTGGGGGAAAAGTGCGCCCCACAAAAATCAGTGCATCACTTGCCCCAACGTGGAACAGGCCGGGCACGACCCACCCGGACGCACAATCGCATACCCTGCCATCGGGTCGGCCCCGTAGGCGGTGAAGTCCACGTTCCAAACGATCATCAAGCGGATTTTGCCGCTGTTCTTAGAAAGTTGCGCCGCGCGCGCCAGCCATTGCGCTTGTTGGGCCACCGTCACGTTTTGCGCCCAAGCAAAGCCCGCCGGCAACGGCCCCAACCCTTCGGGCGAAAGATAGCCCAGCTCCGTAAAGCAAAGCGGCTTGGCCCCGCCAAAGGCGTTCCAATATGTGTTGACCATGCCCCAGTAGTAGCGCGTATAGTAGTTGTCGCCACGCGGATCGCCGCTGGTTTGGTCCGGCCCGACGATGCCCTCGTTGTAATGCAGCCCGATACAGTCCGCATAGCTGGCCGCGCCCGCCGCCGCCATGCCGCGTATGTAGCGGTCGTCGTTCCAGACGCGGTCTGTGCCGAACGCGCCTTCCGCGCCGGTGGGCGCAGGCGCGCCGCTGATCACCATCACGCTTGCGTTGGCGCCCTTGATCGCGTTGTACGCCTTGATCAGCATCTGCGTATAGCTGGCCGGGTTGATCTGCCCCGTCGGCCATTCGCGGTCAATGTTCTGCTCGTTCCAGACCTCGATCGCGTCCGGCCCCAGCGCGGCCACCCCGCCCAGGAAGCCCGCGAACTGATCCATATAGCCTGTGCCGCCCGCGCCCAATTGCACCGGGTCGCCCACGATGCCCAACAGGATGCGGAAGCCCTGGCTATGCGCTTCGTTGATCGCGCCTGCTGCGATCTGCGGCGAGTCACCCAGGTTGTAGCGAATTTGCCGCTTGACCCAGGTCATGCCCGCCTGACGCATCAGGTCCGCATGGGTGAAGCTATCCACATGGCCGCCCAGCTCAAACGCGCCGCCGCCCGGCGCGGGGGGCGAGGTGGGCTGTGGGGCGGGAGTGGGTTGGCCGCCGCCCCCGGGTTGGGGTTGGGGCGCGCCACCGCTGGGAATGATCAACACCTGGCCGACGTAGATCAGGTTCGGGTTGGTGATGTAGTTATCCCGCACCAGCGCATCAACCGTCGTGCCGAAGCGTGTTGCAATCCGGTAGAGTGTGTCTCCGGGCTGCACGGTGTAAGTCACGCCGCCCGCCTCCGGCCCAGGGACAGGCGTGGGCAGCGGGGTAGGTTGAGCGGGCGCGCTGGTCGGTTGCGCGGGTGGGGCGCTTTGCCCGGGGGCCGGAATCTTGAGCACCTGCCCGACGTAGATCAGGTTCGGGTTGCTGATGCCGTTGTATTGGGCCAACACCGGCCAAGTGGTGTTATATTGCAACGCGATGCGGTAGAGATTTTCCCCAGGTTGCACCACATGGGTTTGTGTGCCGTCCTGGGCGTGTGCGGGCTGTGGATGCGCGGCTGTTGGAGCCAGCAGCAACGCGAACACCAGAACAAAGGGTAGCCATTTCAAACGCATTATGTACGCTCCTGGTCAATTTTTGTGCCAAATGCTGACTTCATCATACTGAAAAATAATATCTGCACAACTGACCCCTGCTCGCCGCCTACACTTCGTCAAACCGACGGAAGGAAACGAGCGTCGGTGTACAATAGGAGCGGTGATGAAAATTGTTTAGGGGGTGTTTATGACGCAAGAAACCATTGCCCTCGATGTGCCGACGGAGCAAATCGCTGCCTTTTGCCGACGCTGGCACATCGTCGAGATGGCGCTTTTCGGCTCCGCCTTACGAGGGGAGCTGCGCCCCGACAGCGACATCGACATACTTGTGACGTATGCGCCTGGCGCGCGGCGCACATTGGCCGGACAAATGCAGATGCAAGACGAGATCGAAGCTATTTTCGGGCGCAAAGTGGACCTGGTCAATCGGCGTGCCTTAGAGCGCAGCCGCAACTATATTCGCCGTAACGCTATCTTAAACTCTGCGAGAATCATCTGCCGCAGGGGAAAATAAACACCAGGGACAGACCTTTGCCACTGTCCCTGGTGAATTGAGCCGAATGGACCCGCCACGCACTCAGCCTTCGATCACGAATTGGCCGTTTTCGTAAAAAAGCGTCCCGTCAATCGTGATGCTGCCGCCCTGCTTCATGTCGTGCACCATGTCCCAGTGCACCTGGCTTTTGTTCGTGCCGCCCGCCTCTTCAAACGATTGCCCCAACGCCATATGGATCGTGCCGCCGATCTTCTCGTCGAAGAGCGTTTCGCCGGTGAAGCGCTGGATGCCGTAGTTCGTGCCGATGGCAAATTCGCCCAAAAAACGCGCGCCCTCGTCCATATCCAATTGGCTGAGCAAGTACGCTTCGTTTTTCTCCGCGCTGGCCTCAACCACTTTGCCGTCCTTGAAGGTCAGCTTGACCCCGCGCACCTCGCGCCCGCCGTAAACGGTCGGGAAGCTGAACTCCACATGCCCGTTGACGCTGGTTTTGATCGGGCTGGTGAAAATCTCGCCGTCCGGGAAGTTGTTGTCGCCCCAGGCGCTGATCCAAGCGCGCCCCTCGAAGTCGAAGGAAAGCTCGATGCCCGGGCCGCGCACTTCGGCGTGCTTTTTACCTTTCAGCCAGGCCACCATGCGCGCCTGCTTTTCCTTGACGGCCCGCCAATGCGCCACCGGGTCGTCTTTGTCGAGCGCGCAAGCCTTATAGACAAACTCGGTATAGGCCAACAAGCCCATTTCCGCTTGTTGCGCGGCGGCCTGAGTGGGCCAGCCGCAAATGTTCCAGCGCAACGAGCCATCCCCGATGCGCTCAAAGTAGCGCTTGATCATGGCTTGCTGGGCCTTCTGACGCTTGGCGATGCGTTCGGGGGGGACGTCGGAAAGCGCCTTGGTGTTGTAGGGGGCCAAGATGTTGAAAAGCACGTCGGCGCGCTCGATGGCCTCCATCGCCAACGGGTCGCTGAACTCCAGTTGTTTGTCGTTGCCCAGCTCGTAGAGCAGCTCTTGCAGCCCGGGCAAACGCACGCGCGCCACCGGATGCCCACCCCGCCGCAAGACCGCTTCGTAGAGCGCGCGGACGATCGGCTCGGCTTCGAGCGTGCTGGAGATCAGCACATAGTCGCCCTCTTGGATCGGCACGGAGAATTCGGTCAGGATTTGCGCCAGGCGTGGCGCAAAGTTGTCAAACATTATTTGCTCCCTTCAAAATGCAGTTTTCCCTCGTGCGGGCAGACTATACCACAATGCGCTCGGGGCGGCGAAGGATCGGATAATCGGGGTAAGGGGGAAGGCAAGGGGCATTTGCTCCCTGCCGGAAAGCGAACGCTCACCACTCCAAATCGTCGGCGGAAAGCGCCTCGTCCCCGAACTCGTCGGAGGGAGGCTCTGCGGCGGTTTCTTCTTCCGACGGCGCTTCGGCTGCTTCTTCCCACTGTTCTTCGGGCGCGTCGGGTATCACGCTTTGCAAAATGGATTGCCCGCGTTGCCGAGGGGAGAAGTGGAGCGGTTCTTCGGCCCAGTCCCCTATTGGCACGCTGCGCAAGTCGGTTTCGTCGGGTTCTTCTTGGGCTTCGCGCTCTTCGCGCCGCCCGGGAAACCATAAATCTTCCAACCAATCCAACAGCTCGGTGATCATCTGGGGCGTCATGCGTGCGGCGGCTTCGTAACCGGCAGGGGAAAAGGCATACACGCGCCCGAAATGCTCGCGCACCACAAAGATCAAATGCGGTTGTTCCCAGCGTTCGCGCGTCCAAAGAAAGGTGATGCCGTTGGCACGCCGCATCAAGTCCAACCAGCGGCTACGATCGCCTTCTACCAGCGGGCTGAGCCGAAAACGCAACGCGATCACGCTAAAGAGCGTGAACGTAAAATCCAGCGTGGCGGCTTCGTCGGTGTGTGCGTCTACGCTGAGCATCAGGGCGTCGTCGTTGCTGGCAAAGATCGCGGTCGCCCGTCGCCCCAAGGGCCGATCCGGTGGGGGGAAGAACTTAACGCGAGAAAGCAGCGGCGTATTGCTGAAGCGCCGCGCCAGGTCGGTATCCAGATCGATCTCGCCGGAGAAAAATTGCTGCAACGTGATCGGCGCGCTGGTTTGGATGCTCCGCTGATGGCCGGACTCGCGCAGCTCCAAGCCCAGGCGCTGGCGGTCTTGGTTGGTGATGCGGCGCGTAAATTCGCGCGTTAGGCGGATCAGTTCCTCGACCGGAATTTCGTCCAGATCGTTGGGGAGGCTGGCGGGTCGGTTGTGTGGTTCGGACATGGTACGTTCCGCTCACTTTTGGGCTGTCGGTTGCCGCACATTATACGGCACGCGCTCCAAATTGGCTATCGGCGCCCGAGCGCGAAACGCCTTTGGTTGGCGGGGGACTGAGGGATGAGGCGCTGCCCGATCGTGGGCCTGCTTAGAAGAAGGCAGCGCCTCGCGTTTTAGTTTTCCGCGTCGTCCGGCACAGGGCGATCCCTGACTGCCGCAGAGGGCGGCTCTTCGGGCGGCAATTCTTCGCTCGCGGCCACCGACGGCGGCTCGGCGTGTTGCGCGTGCTCCAAAAAGACGGTGCGCGTCGGGAAGGCCATGCCGACCCCGTGCTCTGCCAAAATGCGCATAATGCGCAAGTTGATATCTTGCTTGGCCGCTTGGAAGTCGGCCCAAGCCGTTACCTTCATATAGCACACGATCAGCACATCCAACGAGCTTTCGTTGAACTCCACGAACTGCACGATCACCGAGTCCGCTTGCACCTGCTCGTGGGCGCGCAACATCTCACGGATGGTTTGCACCACCGCCAAAATCTGCTGGGGCGAGCTGGTATATTCCAACCCCAGCGTCATTTTAAGACGGCGCTTGGTCAGCCGCGACCAGTTGATGATGGTGGCGTTCATCAGCGTGCTGTTGGGCACGGCGATCAACGATTGATCCACCGCGCGCAGCCGCGTACTGCGGAAGCCGATATGCTCCACCGTGCCGCTTACGTCGCCGAAGACGATATATTCACCGACACGGAAAGGCTCGTCGGCCAAGATCACGAAATAGCCGAAAAGGTTGGCAAGCGTATCTTGCGCGGCCAAAGCCACCGCCAACCCGCCGATGCCCAGCCCCGTGACCAGCCCCGCCACGTCATAGCCCCAAGATTCCAGCACAACGGCGAAGCCCAGCACGATGATCAGCGCGCGCACGATCTGCACCAACACGCGCGAGAGCTTTTCTTCCAGCGCTTGGCTGAGCGCAACGTCGCTCACGGTGCGGCGGCTCAGCGCCCAAGCGATGGCGATCACCGGCTCGGTCAGCCGATAGAGCGCCCAGAAGATGCTATAGGCCACCAGCGTATTGAGCACGGTGCGCAACCAATACGCGAAGGGGTTGGGTAAATTGAGCGCCAGCGCCGCGATTTCCACGCCGACGACCAAGATCAAGAGACGGATGGGAGGGACTAGGGCTTCGGCGATCCGGTCGTCCCAGTCGGATTGGGTCCAGCGGGTCAGGCGGTGCGTGCCGTAGCGCGCCAACACGCCGACCAGACGGCGCACCAACGCCGTGAGGATCAAGATCAGCACGGCAACTAACACGCGCGCCAAGATGTCCGCGCCATCCTCGCCGAGCAAGTTAATCAGGGCATCGTATAGCATCGGGTGGCGCTCCTTGTTGGGGTGGGGGTGAGCACGAAACAGGCCAAAGAGTTACTTTTCTGCGCCCAGAAAATGCCGCACTTTGCTGGTCAGTTCGCGCAAGTCTACCGGTTTGGAGATGTAATCGTCGCAACCGGCCTCCAACGCTTTTTCACGGTCGCCGAACATGGCGTGCGCGGTCAAAGCGATGACGGGGATTTCGTGCAGTTGCGGATTGCATTTGATGCGGCGGGTGGTCTCCCAGCCGTCCAGCTTGGGCAGCGCCAGGTCCATCAAGATCAAGTCCGGGCGCTCGTTTTGTAACAGCCGTAAACACTCCGCTCCGTTGGGGGCCACAAGCACTTGATACCCTTGCGAGAGCAAAATATCCACGATCAACGTGCGATTGTCGGGGTTGTCTTCGACCACGAGAACTCGTTTAGCCATGAGCGCGTGCATCTCCTTTCTGCAAAAAGCGCGTTGACCGCGCACGGACGCGGGTTGGGTCAGGATTGTGAGGCGGCGGGTTGCGCGGTTTGAGTCGTTGCTGGGGCGGGCGAAATGTCGGCAGGCGGTGGCACGGCGGGGATGGTGATGTAAAACGTCGAGCCTTGCCCTTCCGCGCTTTTGACCCAAATATGGCCGCCGTGCATATTCACCAAGCGGCGCGCGATCGCCAACCCCAACCCCGCCCCCTGATAACGATAAACCGAGCTGCCGTCCACTTGCTGGAATTCCTCGAAAATACGTTCTTGGGCTTCTTGGGGGATGCCTATGCCGGTATCTTTGACCTCAAAGCGCACAAAACCGTCCTCCGTGTGGGCGCGCACAGTCACCGAGCCGCTTTCGGTGAACTTGACGGCGTTGGCAAGGATGTTGGTGAGCACTTGGCGCAGGCGTAACGGGTCGGCGTAGACGGGGGGAAGGGTGGCGTCGTATTCGCGTTTGAGCGCCAAATCTTTGTCTTGGGCCAATGGCTCGATCATCCCCAGCACCTCATCGAGCATCTCCCGCACATCGACAGGGCGACGGTCTAGCGCGACCTGGTTACGCTCCAGTTGGTTAAAGACCAGGGCGTCGTCAATCATCTGGCGCAGATGACGCGCATTTTGTGCCACCCGTTGCAAGCGGTCGCGCTGGCGTTCGTTGAGCGGGCCGGCTTGGTCTTCCAGCAGATATTGCGTATCTTCTGCCAGCGTGCCCAGCGGCATATAAAGCGTTTGGCTGATGCCCGCCAAGAACTTGCTCCGTGCCTCATAGAGGCGCTGTTGCTCGGCGTGGTTGCGGCGTAGCTCTATGTTGAGCCGTGCCAGTGGGTTGAGCAGCTCGTGCCGCAAAACCGGCAACCCCGCCGCCAAAGCCGCCAGAGCCAAGAAGATCGATTGGGTGGGCAGATGAAAGCGCGGCCAGATGATCATGTGGGAGACAATCGCGGCCAAAACCAGCACCGGCGAGAGCCAAAGTAAACGCGCGCTCTCGTCCTCGGTACGATAGAGCACCACCGCCGCCACCGTCGTATACGCAAAAAGCACCGCGACGGAAAGTTGTCCGTAAAGCGTCCAGTCGGCAACATAGCTCCCATCCCCAAGCGGCGCAGGGCGAATGTTGACCACCAGCAAATCGTTCCACAGCGCCACAATATGGACAACACCGGTGATCATGCCCACGTTGCGCACCCAGCGGATCACGCGCGAAGTTTTGACAAACTCCGCTGCAAAGACAAACAGCATCGCTACAAAAACAACGTATAGCGAAGCGGCGATCAGGGTGGCTTGGCGCGGGTCCAGCCCCAACGTATCTATGAAGCGCCCCAAGCCGTTCGCCACGCCATACGCGCTTAGGGCCAGCATGGAGAGCGCAAAATATTGGTTCATCCGCCGACGGGGGGCTTGCCACCCCACCAGCATCAGCAGCGCGGCGGTCACCACCGCCATCACCCCGTTGGCAACCAGCACAACGATTGTGATGTAGGAGAAGGTCATGGCGCAACCTCCATCGGCTCTAGTTGGCTCAGCAGCGTTTGCGCTTTTTGAGACACCGCCTCGGGCGAAGCGTCGTGCGGCAGCCAAGCCTGCACATTCGGCAGGGTGGGGAAGAGGGGCTGCTGCTCTTGCGTCAGGAGCAACACCGGCGTTTGCACGGTGGCCGGATCGTGTTTCAGCGCCAGAAGAATTCGCCCCAGCGGTGCGCAGCTCAACGTTTCTGCCAGCACTATCAGCGACGGACGCATCTCATGGGCCAATTGCAAGCCCGTGTGTGCGCAGGCTATGCCGTAAGCGTGCAAATGGGCGGCTTCAAAGGCCCGTTGCAGCCGTTCGGCTTCTTCTGCTTGGGGCATGATGATCAAGCTCAGCGGCCCGTCACGACGGCGTTGGGGGGCGATCATGATTTCTCTGTGGGATGGGATTTCGTGCGCGGGCAGGGCCACATAAAACGTGCTCCCCTCCCCGACCGTGCTTTCGTACCAGATGCGCCCGCCGTGCATCTCCACCAGTTTTTTGGTGATGAAAAGCCCCAGCCCGATCCCTTCGGAGCGCTCTATCGGTTGAGCCAGAATCGGCACAAGCGGCTCGAAGAGCCGTTTTTGGGTTTCGGCGGAAATGCCCTGGCCCGTGTCGGTCACGCTCAGCACGACGCGCTCTTGGAGCATGTCGTAGTGCCCTCGGATAATCATCGCGCCGCTGGTGGTGTGGCGCAGCGCGTTAGAAAGCAAGTTGCGCAACACTTGGTGCACCCGATCCTCGTCGGCGTAGATCGCGGGGAGCGCTCCGTAGCCGCGCACCAGCGCGATCCCTTTTGCGCGGGCCTGCGGTTCGAACTCATCGGCCAGTGCGTCCAACAGCGCGGCGGTCTCAACGCGCCTGCGGTAAAGTTCCAATTGCTGGGCGTCAATGCGGCTGAAGTCCAGCACATCGTTGATCATCTCCAGCAGATGTTGCCCGTTGCGCAAAATGCGCTGCAAACGCTCGGCTTGCTCCTCGGTGGGTTCGCCGTAAGCGCCAGCCAGGAAGACGCGCGTATAGCCCAAGATCGAGTTAAGCGGCGTGCGCAAGTCGTGGCTCATGTTCGCCAGGAACTGCGCTTTGGCGCGGGCTGCTTCGGACAACTCGGCGTTTTTGTGTTGCAGCTCCGCGTTGAGCTGTTCCAGAGGCCGGAAAACTTGATATTTGGTCACGACATGCCCCAGCATGATCACGGCAACGGTCAGCGCCAAGACATTGGGGGAATAGCGGTGCAGGTTCAGACGTGCGGCCACCGTCAGCGAGGCGAGGCCCAACAACATCACGAAGACGGGCAAAACGCTTTCCCGTGCGCGGGGGATGGGTGTGCGGCGCAAGACCACCGCCACGCTCGCCAGGTAAAGCACGCCGAGCGCCATGGCCACCACCCCGATCGGCGAGATCGTGTAGTAATAGTCTCCGTTTTCCAATGGGGTGATCTTGAGGAAAACAGCATCGCGCAGGACTAAGAACACGAACCAAGCCGCGAACACTACGCCGAACAGCCGCACCCCCCACCAGTGCATATAGGGCGCGCCCGCAAAGCTGAGCAAAAAATTGGCGGTGGCGATCAGCGCAAGTGAGTACACAACCGCGCTGGCGGCAAAAAAAGCGCGGTAGTTCAGCATCAACGGCTCGGCCAGATGCAACGGGACGTTGAGCAAACCGTACAGCCCCCACAAGGCCATGCTCAGCGCAAAAAACTGACTGCTGCGGCGGCGCACATTGCGCCATAATGCTAAAAAAATCAACGCTGCTGCGAAGATCGCCAGCGTCACGTCCGCGCAGAGACTGAAGATGGTCGCAGGGGAAGCAGTGATCATGCCACGCTCTCACAAAAAACCGACGTTCGGGATTTTGTGTATTGTAACACACCCTCTCGCTGCTACAAGAAACGTGTGCGGCGCGCCCAGCGCGCACACGTTCATCGAGCGGGGCGCGCACGTGGTATAATGGCGGTGTTGGGGGGATGTTCCCAACGCGAGCGTAAACGAAAGGGGGGCCGGTTGCCGTAACGGGGCGACCGGCCTTTGTGACGTGAGGAGTGGAGCGTATGGGCAAAAGTCGGCTTCTAGACGCGCTCTGGTGGGCGGCTCTGGCCGTCTACATTCTCGCAGGCGTGCCGAGCGTGCCTTTTCACGGCGACGAGTCCGTGCATATCGCGCTCAGCCGTGACTATGCTTATGTCTTCCAACAGCACGACTTGCACGCGGTTCGATACTCCCCTACGCCCACCGACCCGGCTATGCAAGAGTTGCGCTTGCTCAACGGCTCGCTTTCCCGCTGGCTCTTCGGCCTCGCTTGGCATATCGCTGGGCTTTCGCCGGACGCGCTCAACACGCCCTGGGACTGGGGCGTCGGTTGGGACTGGAACGTGACCATCGGCCATTTGCCCTCGGAACGTTTGCTCCACGCGGCCCGTTATGCCTCCGCGCTGCTGACTGTGCTCAGCGCTTGGGGCGTGTTCCTGATCGCGTTACAGATCGGGCGAGGACGTGCGGCGGCCTACCTGGCAAGCGCGCTTTACGTCGCCACGCCCTCGGTGCTGCTCAACGGGCGGCGCGCCATGTTGGAAGGCGCGTTGCTGGCCTGCTCCGTCCTGACCGTGCTGGTTGCGTTGTGGCTTTTGCGCGCACGGACGCAGGGACGTCCGCGCTGGTGGCATTGGGCGCTGTTGGGCGTGGCAAGCGGGCTGGCGGTGGCGGCTAAGCACAGCGGCGCGTTGGCGGTGGCTTTGGTCTTCGGCGCGCTGGCGTTGATCGCGCGGCGGCGGGCGCTCGGCGGTTTGCTGGCGGCGGGCGTGCTGGCGGTGGCGGTCTTTTTGCTGCTGAACCCCACTTGGTGGTCGGATGTGCTCGGAACGCCGCAGCGGGTGGTGCAATTGCGCCGCGATCTGCTGAAGCTCCAGGTGGACGCTTACGGTTCGTATGCGGATTGGGGCGCACGGGCGGCGGGTTTGCTCCGCTGCACAGTTTACGCCGAGCCGCAATACTTCGAGGCCGCGCCCTGGCACAACTATCCGGCGATCACGGACGCCATCGCCGCCTACGAGCGCTCGCCCTGGCGCGGCGTGAACGCGGGCGCGTTCGGCGCGTGGATGTGGCTGGTCGGCGCGGCGCTGGGCACGGCGACGCTCTGGTCGCGGCGGGACGCTGAGGCCGTCTTGCTCCTGATATGGGCTTGGGGCACGGCAGTTGTTTTGCTTTTGAGCACGCCTTTTGATTGGCAACGCTACTATCTGTTGCTGATGCCGCCGCTGGCGGTGTTGGCGGGCGTGGGATGGGTGCGCATAGCGCGCGCATTACGTGAGGAGCTGGGCCGATGATCCCCGACTGGTTGCAGCCGACCCTGGCGCTTTTTCCGCTGGCCGCGTGGATGTTTTTGGGCGTGGGCGTGCCCTGGGCGCTGGCGCTTTTGCCGCGCCGTCTGTGGCGCGAGCGCGTGACCGTGCTCGCCGTCGGCATGGCGCTGGGGCCGCTGGCGGTGACGGCGTGGCAATTTGTGCTCGGCACGTGGGGGCGGCTGAGCTGGCAAGGGACGCTCGTCGGAAGCGTGGCGCTGGCCGCGCTGGGCGCAGCGCTGGCTATGCTCTCGGCGCGGCAAGGCGTGGGGACGCTGCCCCCATACCCCCGCCAGGGGGCACAGCCCCCTGGACCCCACCGCGACGACGCGCCGCGTCGTCGCGGCAAGGAAGCGGGAAGGGGGCGCTCGCCGTCCTCTGGCCGCAAGGCGCGCGCAGCGCGGCTTGCGGGGGGTGCAGGGGCGGGGCCGTCCCTGCTGGGGGCGCGGGGGCAAAGCCCCCGCTCGCTCGGCGAACGCGCCCTGATCGCAAGCGTCGCGCTGCTGGTGGCGCTCAACGTGGTGGTGAGCGCCTATTGGCCCTTCATCGCCTATGACGCGCAGTGGGTGTATGGCTACAACGCGCGTATTTTCGCGCTCCAAGCGCGCATTCCGGAGACCATCGGCTACTACCCGCCGCTTGTGCCGCTCAGCTATACGCTGATGCAACAGGCTTGGGCGGCTTTGGGCGGCGCTCTACTCAACGACCACGCCGCCCGCGTGGTGATCCCCTGGTTTAACCTCGCCGCGATCCTGATGGCGTGGGAGCTGGGCTGGCGCGCTTGGCGCTCACGCCGCGCGGCGCTGCTGACCGCCGCGATCTGGGCGCTGTATCCGCACGTGGCGGCTTGGGCGGGCGCGGGCGATCTGGAGATCGTGCTGACGCTCTACATGAGCGGCGCGGCGGCCTTTTTCATCGAGGCCTGGCGCAACGAGGACGCCCGCAGCGCCACGTTGAGCGGCGTTCTGCTCGGCGGCGCGCTTTGGACCAAACCGACGGGCGGCGCGCTGGCGCTCGGCGTGATGCTGGCGGTGGCGTTGGCGCTGCTGCGGGCGCGCGATCTGCGCGCGTGGTGGCCGCGTTTGCGCGTGGCGCTGATCGCGGGCGCGGCGAGCGCCCCCCTAGGCGCGTTGTGGTATGTGCGCAACCTGGCTTTGGGGCACGCGCCGATTGTTTTCCCGGCCAGCTATTGGCATAGCTTGGCGCAGCGTTCCGGCCAGGAGCTGGGCTGGCCGTTGCTGATCGCGGCGCTGATCGTCGGCGCGCTGCTTGTGCGGGGCGAACAACGACGCGGGCCGACGCTCGCGCTGGCGCTGATGTTGGCGGGCGCGTTGCCCAGCGCGCTGGGGCGGGTGAACTCGGCGGACGCGCTTTGGCGGTGGGTGCGCGGCGACGTGGGGGCCAGCGGGCGCATGGGGCCGCTGGAATGGGCGTTGGTGTTGGCGGGCGCGGCATTGCTGGCGTGGCACGCTCGGCCCGCTTGGCGGCGGCTTTCCCCCGAGCGACGGCAGACCGTCGCGTTGCTGCTGACGTTGGCTTTGCCCTATAGCCTGGTTTGGTTTTGGGACTTTTCCTACCACTATCGCCTCAGCTTTGCGGTCGTGCCGATCTTTGC
>Ga0256841_1002518_pt1 | contig 14507 bp, 10 predicted proteins | sample 356308metaG_FD_185971 | JGI IMG/M metagenome (GOLD analysis project Ga0256841, IMG submission 185971) | Hydrothermal vent microbial communities from Mid Atlantic Ridge, Atlantic Ocean - 356-308 | ecosystem: Environmental > Aquatic > Marine > Hydrothermal vents | place: Atlantic Ocean: Mid...
AAGGATCAAAATCCAATCCCCGCTTGCGGCCTCCAGGGCGAGGTTACGGGGAGTTGCAAAGTCATCGTTCCATTGCGTATGAAGCACCTTGGCACCAAATGATTTTGCAATCTCAATGGTTTGATCCGTCGAACCTGTATCCACCAAAACAATCTCATCCACCGCACTGTGGACCCTTGCAAGACAGGCCTCCAAGAAACGCTCTTCATTGCGGGCAATCATGCAAAGAGAGATGCGCGGCTGCCGGTTTTCCTCTTCCCAGGGAGGAGTCGGAACCAAGGCAGCAATGTTTTGTCCCGGAAGCTGAAGGGTTTCTATCCCCTCCCAGCGTTTCAAAAAGGCCTGCGCCTCTTCCTTGATTTCAGCCTGCCCCGTGTTGGGGATCCCCGGCCCTTTCCAAAACCTTTTAGAGGGAATCTGGTCGATTTCACGACCGGCGGCTGAGGACCGAAGGAACCATTCTTCGCCCGCAATCTGATCTGACTTCAACTCCTCGGGTAAGGGGCCCACGGTAAAAAACGTTTCCCGTGAGAGCATCAATCCAGCAAGTCCATGATGCAGGGAACCATCCGGATCTTGCAAAATCACGGGTCTCGAACCAAGGCTTGCTCTCAGGATGTCAAAGGATGCTTCCTCAGGGAGATCCCCACCACGAAGCAGCCAGAGGTTTTCTCCGCGCGCTTGGGTCAGGGCCCGGTTCCAGGATTCAGCTTCCAGCTCAGCTTCGGGACCCACCAAAATTTCCCACGAATGGGGCAAATAGCTGCGCAGAAGGTTGATCGTGTTCTCTACCGCAGTGGATTCCTTTCCATGAGCAATCAAGACAGATCCCACGAGGGGGCCCCCCCGCTCACAGCGCAGCCAAAGCCGTTCTGCCGGGATGGAATAGAAGGAACGCGTCGCCGAAAAGCCGCATTCCAAAAGCGCTTGGATGGATTGAATCGGGTGCTTATGCCCAAAGAAAGGCACCTGAATACAATCACGAGGTATAAAACCGGCTCTCTGGAGGGAACCGATGATCCGAGCACAATCAAAGGCAATCTCCAGATCCGCCAAGCCTGGAACAGGATCGAAGGAGGAATGCCGGCCCTCGAAAACCCGGCGCTGCATCGATGGTGCTTGGAGATTCAAGAGGTCAAGAACGAGTTCACCCCCTTCGGGAATCTTGGCCGCAAGAGACTCCAACCCTCCCTCCAGGGCACCAAAGCGCTCCGGCCATCCGTCCACGAAGACAGAAACTGCCTCGGCATCCAATTCATCCCCGGGAGCCCTAGGTCCTTTGTACGCATGAGCTTGAGTCACGCCCCCCTTTCCCAAGCCCATGGGCAAAACAATGGGTGTCCCCTTTTGAATCCAATCTCGGGCTTGAGAAACAGGCTCACCGAAGCCCTGGAGGCTGGGAAGGTTCGCCCGCAGGCCGGACTCCCGAGGGACTCGGGGGAGGGTGATGGATTCTTCAGCTTTTTTTGAGGGATTTTTCACGTTGTTTTTGAGGGATGAGGAAAAGCCCTTTCCTATCGAGGCTCTCCGGAAACTTATCGACGGCTCAGCTTTGACACTGGAGGAGAAATCGACGAAAAACCCGACAGTTTGGGAGATTTGCTCAAGAATGCTCTCCAAGCCATGCTGGGGAGATGACTTCCTTTTCGAAAATGACCCCGGAATGCCTTGTCCAAATCAAAGGCGCGCTGAGACCGTTTCCCGGTTGGCGGCATTGGCATCTTGACCGGGTGGTTTCCACCCAGGACAGCCTTCGAGAAGCCCTGAGGCAGGGCGAGCGGGAGCATCTAGCATTGAGCGCTGGGGTTCAGACCCATGGGCGTGGCCGACATGGACGCACATGGGACCAGGAACCCGAAAAGGATCTCGCCCTGAGCATTCTGCTCAAACCCAAGGGGCGTTACCCCCCGCTCCTCCTTCCTTTCCTGCTTCCAACAGCCCTTTTCACTGCCTTGAGAACCCTGGGTGTCCCCCAGGGCCTATTGCGGATCAAATGGCCCAACGACCTCTTCCTCAGGGAGAAAAAAATCGCAGGAGTGTTGATCGAAGGTGAGGGTTCGGGCGCTTTTCTCTGTGGGGTAGGCTGCAATGTGGAACGGACAAAGTTCCCCACGGAGTTAGAAGGGATTGCCAGCAGCTTAAGGCTCGAAGGTATTGACAGGATTCAATACCCCGAGTTGTTGCTGGTTTTCCTGATGAAAATCGCAGGGATGGTCCAGGAAGCGGAGAAGGGGCAATGGACCAAAATCCTGAGGACTTACCAGGAGGGTTTCGCTTGGATCGGGGAGGAAGTCGTTCTTGCCACAAAGGGTGGAGGAATCCAAGGGAGATTAATCAGGCTCGGACCGAAAGGATTGCAACTTAGCAATGGGCTCCGACTTGATGTGGGAGAAGTCTTTGGGATTCGAAAAGTAAAGGGCTCTTAGGGGAGCAACGGCTACCCCCCTTCCCTGGACAATAACGACCCCAAAGATGGAAAGAGAGCTGGAGAATTCCAACTTAGTTCTGCCAAGGAACACGCAAAGTAGAGAGATTCGGAGGCGAATTTTCCCGCACCTGAACAGGGATATTCAGATACCACTCCTGGCGGTCCCCGAGCTTCCCATTCTTATCCCGATCGACCCCTGCCTCCAGGCGAAAGGTCCCCAACGGCAAGCCTTTGATCTCAAAGCTTCCGTCCTTCGCCGCCCTCGTTTCCCCCAAGGTCTTGGAGCCATCTTTGACACGAATCAACAGTGGCCCGTCCGGTGCTGGGATGGCTTTGGCATAAGAGATGTCGATCGCGACGGTCCCCCCATTGGTATCCAACTCAAAACGTTCGCTATATGCCCCGGGCTTTACCTTGCTCCGGTCCACAAGAACCGAGATCGTTGCAGGAGCCACAATGCAGAGAGGAAGCAAACGAACTCCCCCACTGTGTTGCCCAATAGGCCGGATCCCATCCAACTGTAGAACTCCACCGCCCCGGTTTTCGAGAATCATGTTGGTTGTCCCCACCTGAGTACCCAGGTCGATACGGGAGAGGTTCAAACCCGCCTGGGGAGGACTCCACTTGGATTTCGCAAGGGCCACGGCCTTGCCTACATCAATGAGGCCAAAGCCATATTCAATATCCTTACCTTTTGCCCCCTTATCCACCGCTGTTTGGGCCAAGAAGCCCAAGGCTTTCTCTTTGGTAATTGCAGGGTATACGCTACGCAACAATGCCAAAGCAGCCGATACATGGGGAGTCGCCACCGAAGTTCCCAGAAAAGAGTTGTAGCCGAATTGAAACTTCCCATTCCTCGTAGCTGCCCAAGTGGAGACAACTCCTTTTGGTCCCGAGATCTCAAGCCCCCCGGGAGCTGCCAAATCGGCGAAGTTCGCCATATTGGAATAAGGTGCCCGTTTCCCATCAGGCCCCACGGCAACAACCCCGATGACCTCAGGCCATGAGGCGGGATAGTGGGGCTGCGTCAACTTCTGTCCTTCATTTCCAAGAGCAGCTGCCATCAAGATATTTCGACAGGCCATCTCTTTGATCAGATTGGTCTCAATCTGGGTGGGGAAGAGATCGATATAGCTCATATTCACGACTTGAGGTCGATCGGGCTTAGGAAGGATCTTTCCGGAGGTATTCGATTTTCCAAGGATGTAGCGAAGGGCTTGGATGCGATCGAAACTATTGTTCCCCTTTTTTCCAAAAATGCGAAGACCAAGGAGTTTCCCCGTCCAGGTCCCTCCGGCAACCCCGACCTTATTGTCTGTCTGAGCGGCGGCGACCCCCGAAACATAGGTCCCATGAAACAGGCTCAAGGTCTCGAAGCTGGGAGGTTCCGAAGGATCCGCATCCACTCCGTCCCCATCTCCCGCTGAGACCGGATCTGAAACAAAATCGAAACTCCATTTGGAGACCCGAGGTGAGAGATCAGGATGCCTGATCAATACCCCTGTATCCAACACAGCAATGTTGACGTTGGGATTTCCGTGGGTGAGCCTCCAGGCTGCGGGAAAACCGGCTAAGCGCATATTCCATTGGGAGGAAGAATAAAAGGGATCATTCGGGCCGTTTCCCTGCAAACGGGGTCCAGATTCTTCTCCAATGTTCTCCAAAGAAGACTCAATGAAAGAAGACCCCATTAAAGAAGACTCAGAGGCGACACTGGAAAGAGGGATCTGAAGATTGGGGCTCACTCTGACTTCGGGACCTAAGACACGACGAGCCTTCCGACAGAGATCTGCAACGGAAAGAGAGGTGACAAGACCCGGTTGCGCCCCCGATTGCCTTGCTTGGAGCCGCACATCCCGCCACAGCTCCACAGTCCCACCCACGGAAATCAGGGACAAGCCCATTCCTTGCAAAGCATGCCGCTGCTCCGCTCTCTTTGAAGGTTGCTCAGAGAGTTCCACGACCAGTTCTGGGAGAAAACGTTCCGGTTTTTTCTGATCAAGCGCTTCTCGGTAGAAACGCATCGCCGGTAAAGGGGGAAGCGAGGAGAGCCCCATCACAACCTTGGAGTTCGTCAAGGGATCAAAGTCCTCCTCCTTCCTAAGACTCAAGGAGTATTCCCCTGTTTGGGCCGCGTCCCGGCGATTGAACTCGATCAAAAACTCATCACCAACCTTGAAGGATAGGGTCAAGGTTCCATTCCCATCCTTGGCAAAAGCCTCGGTTTTGATCGGCGACCCGCTTTCCCAGCGAAAGATTCGAAGAGAAACCCCCGTGCCCAGGAAGGTCGCCCGCAAACGCCCATTTTCGGTTAAGGGTCCAAGGCGATAGAGATCCCTCGCATCCGCGCCACCCTTGACTCGGCCATCAAGAACCTGGGGTGATTCTAAGACCCCCAAATCCTGTGCGGAGAAAAGATGGTCGTTCGGCTCTCTTTCCTTCAGGATCTTAGCTTCCTTTCTGGATAAAGAAGGCGGCTGAAGAGACGAAGGGCTGGGTCTTCCAGGAACCCCGGATTGCAATACCAACTTTCCTCGAACAAGGCCTCGAGCTGTGGAGGCAGCACCTCCCCCCCCTCCGCATGATAAAAGGGAAAAGGGTAAAACCACAAAAAGGAAAGTTATAGGTGTGAGTCGCACTTTCATTTGGACGCTCTGAAAAAGCAATACGGTGTGTACTCGCATTCACGATTCCGCACCGTCCTTAACATTTGGGCCATGAGATGGAACAACCCCATTGATTCACTTGAAGCCATCTCATGAATAAACGGGACAAAGAGAATAAGGGAATGATGAGACCTGGGATTCTCTCTTATAGTGTGACTCGAAAACAGGGGAGAGACCGAAGTTTCAGGAGATTTTAACCCAAAACTGCCAGAACTTCGGACCAGCTTGAGCCCCTTCTCCGTTTTTTTCCCTCCCATCCCAAGGGAAAGTTCTGTCCAAAAACTCAACACGAGACCCCTCCCAGCGAAGACATGGTCGAAGGAGTTTCTGTGGCGAGACCACTTGGCAGAAAAGGACGATCGAAACGGAGGCAGTAACTTTGACCCAGTATTCAAGATTTTCGAGGAGGAGGAGGGGTTCGCAAACCCCTAGGGCGGTTCTGCGGATCGAACATGGTTCGCAAGTGGAGCGTCCACCTCCCAAGCGAGCTTGAACCTCCCTGGAGAGGGAAAATTGAGTGACAATCTACGGGGGAAGGATTAAAGCCTTCCCCCGTTTTTTTTGATAAATCTCTCTTAAAAGCGGGTGGGCGGACGGGAGAAGGTCTTCACTCGGGAATCTTCAAGATCTATCAAAACGAACAACACAGAGGAGAATGTTCTTTCCGGGATTCCCTCGAACCAGGATTGACACATAGGAAGGTAAGAAGGAAGATCGCGGAATGCTCGCCATTTTCAACATGATCGGAGGTCCTGAATTAGTGGTCCTCCTCATCGTCGGACTGATTCTTTTTGGGGGTCGGCTCCCTGACGTAGGCAAATCGGTTGGAAAAACTTTGATCGAATTCCGCAAGGGCTTACGGGATCTCAAAAAAGATATTGGCCTTGATGAGGTAAGCGACCTCCGCCGAGATCTCGGGCAACTCACCCAAGCACATTACAACCTTCTGGATGTCAATGATGATGAGCTGGATGATCGGAAGGAAAGCCTGAATCCCTTAGAAGAAAAGTGGGAGGAAGGGTCTAAAGACGAAGAAAGCCAGGAAACAAAAGAACTGGAGAACAAACTCTCTGAGTCCTCCCCCGAAACAAGTTCTTCGGGCAGCTCGGACGAAGATCAAAGCTCCCCCCAAGAGGAAGGCCCCTTTGCCCGAGAAGATATGAATCCAGATGGCGAATCCTTGGACGAACTGGGCATTCCGCTTCCAAGGTCCGATGAGCCCAATTCTGACCAGCAGGATACAGAGAAAAAAGAAGCCCCAGAGGACCCGGTGGATCCTCCAAAATTTGGTTATCGGTCATGACACAACTTGAAAAGATCTATCTCGGGGCAGGCTGCTTTTGGTGTTCGGAGGCCATCCTTGAGCGCGTCGATGGAATCCATGATGTAGTTTCAGGTTACATGGGGGGTTCCGTTGAGGACCCAAGCTATAAAGATGTCTGCACAGGGACGACGGGGCACGCGGAAGTTGTAGAAGTCCACTTCGACCCTTCCACGATTCCTCTTGAAGAACTGCTCGAATGGTTTTGGGAGATGCACGATCCTACGACTCTCAATCGTCAGGGGGCCGACACTGGAACTCAGTATCGTTCCGTCATTTTTTACGAGAACGAAAGACAGAGAGAGATTGCCGAGACCTCGAGGGCAAACGCGGCTCCAAGGTTCAAAGACCCCATCGTTACCGAGATCGCCCCGGCTGGCCCCTTCTACCGAGCTGAGGGCTACCATCAGGATTATTACAGGCTGAACAGTGGGCAGCCTTATTGCCGGGCCGTCATCGCTCCAAAGCTGGAAAAGCTCCATAAGAAAAAGGGGGGCTGACCCGGAAAGGGGAGGAGGAAGCTTCGGCTTTGTTCCTGGGTCAGGGAAGCTCAGTCAGGGAGGAGGGGTCCGCAGCAATCGGATAGCGCCTTCCTATGCCAAAAGCCTTGGAGGTAATGCGCAGACCGGGAGCGGCCTGCCGGCGCTTGTATTCGGCCCTGGTCACCATCTTGATGATCCGCTCCACGAGGGGAGCTTCGAAACCCCGATCGACAATCTCCCCCTTGCTGCAACCTTCCTCAATAAAGGCTTCAAGAATGGGATCTAAAACCTCATAGGGAGGAAGGCTGTCCTGATCCCTTTGGTCAGGGCGAAGCTCTGCACTGGGAGGCTTGAGAAGGGTCGACTCGGGGATGGTAGGCTTTTCCAGGTTCAACCAGCGGGAGCAGTCATAGACCAAAGTTTTGGGGACATCCGAAATGACCGCAAGGCCGCCGTTCATATCTCCATAGAGAGTGCAATAACCTACAGAGGTCTCACTCTTGTTTCCCGTGGTGAGCAGGAGATGCCCAAACTTATTGGAAAGGGCCATGAGGAGGACGCCCCGAATGCGGGCTTGGAGGTTCTCCTCGGTCACATCTTCGGGCAGATTGGCAAAGAGAGGAGAAAGGGTCCGGCGAAAAGCCTTGAAGGGTTCTTCGATGGGGAGGATCTCCAAGGCAATGCCTAAGTTTTCGGCGAGGGCCTTGGCATCGGTGAGGCTTCCCTCTGAGGAATAGGGGCCGGGCATGGAGATGCCGAGGACCTTTTCTTTCGAAAGGGCGCGGACCGCGATGGCGGCGGTGAGCGCAGAGTCAATCCCTCCACTGAGGCCGAGGAGGACCTTGTCGAAGCCGCACTTGGCCACATAGTCCCTGAGACCTAAGGTGAGGGCATGAACCGCTTCGGAGGGAGGATCCTCGAACAGGGCTTCCATCCTCTGGGTTTTTCCACAAGCCCCCTTCTCGGGCAGATCCACGACCAAGAAATCCTCCTCAAAAGAATGCGCCCTTGAGAGGACCTCTCCATCGGCCCCCAGCACTAGAGAGCAACCATCGAAAATCAATTCGTCATTGCCTCCCACCTGGTTGGCATAAACCAGGGGCAGGCCATATTTCACCGCTTTGGTCTTCAAAAGGGTTTGCCGCTCGGCCCGCTTCCCGAGGTGGAAGGGACTGGCGGAGAGGTTGATCAAGAGATCAGCCCCCTTGGCGACAAGGGTTTCCACGGGGTCCCGCTCATAGCCCCCTTGGGGCACAAAACCGGGCTCGTTCCAGATGTCTTCGCAAATCGTCACCCCCAGCTTTCGTCCAAAGAGCTCCATTGGCTCAGGCTCGCATCCGGGAGCAAAGTAGCGGGTTTCATCGAAGACGTCATAGGTGGGGAGAAGGGATTTGCGAGTGTTTTGGATGGCCTTCCCCCCGAGGCAGAGGGCGGCTGCGTTGAAAAGATCCTTGCCGGGGCCTGGTTTGCGTGGTTCGGCATATCCAAGAAGAATGGCAAAATCATCCCAGCTCATCGCCGCCACGCGCTCAAGGAGTTCCAGGTTGGCCCGCACAAAGTCGCCCCTGAGCAAGAGGTCTCTTGGAGGATAACCGCAAGTGACCAGCTCGGTCAGGCAAAGGAGGGATACGGAGGAATCGCGGGCTTTCTCCACGGCCTCCTCGATCTTATGGAAGATGGCCTCAAAGGCGCCTATGGTCACGTTCAGTTGGGCGATGGCAATTCGCATGAGGGTATTGAAGCCGGGAGCTTTGTTTTGTGGAAGCCTCAACCGAAACCTGAACGATGAAAAGCACGGCAAAGATCTGCGCAAGGCTCCTTGCAGACTGGTTTGAGAGACGGCAAAGGGATCTCCCCTGGCGGGGGACCCTTGATCCTTACAGAATCTGGATCAGCGAGGTCATGCTCCAGCAGACCAGGGTCCAGGTGGTGCGGGAGCGCTGGGGGGCCTTCCTCTCGCGTTTTCCCAGCCCCAAGGCCCTTGCCGCCGCAGATGATGACAGCCTCCTGAGCGCCTGGGAAGGACTGGGTTACTACCGCAGGGTCCGCCAGCTTCGGGAGGCGGCGCAAAGGCTGGTCCGCGAGCATCGAGGGCAGATCCCAAAGGATCCCAAGGACTTCGCCTCCCTCCCCGGAGTTGGTCCCTATACCAAGGGCGCGGTCTACTCCCTTGCCTTTGACTGCCCCCTTCCGGCCATCGACGGCAATGCGGAACGTGTCATCTCCCGGCTCCTGGCTCTCAAGGAACCCGCCCGCAAAAAAACCGGCCGCGTCCAAATCGAGGCCTTCGTTCAGTCCATGCTCCGAGAACAATCCCCCCGGATCATCAACCAGGCCCTCATGGACCTCGGCGCCGGCCCCTGCGCCCCCGCCACCCCCGAATGCCCCCTCTGCCCCCTCCACTCCCAATGCAAGGCCCGCCAAGAGGGGACACCCACCCTTTACCCCAAGCTCCCGCCGCGTCCCAGGCCACAGGCTGTAGAAACTCATCTCCTCCTCGCCACAAAAGAGGGCCTCTTCCTGGGCCGGCGCATCCCCCAGGGCGAAATCAACCAGGGCCAAATCGGCCTTCCGGGTCTTGGTCTTCCCGTCCCAAGTGAACAAAGCTTGGAAGATTACCTTCAGGGAACCTTCGGCCCGAAGGCTGAGATCGGTCCCAGCCTCGGCAGCTTCGGGCATTCCATCACCCGCTACAAAATCACAGTTTACGTCCATCCCTTAAACATCAACGCCCCCCCTCCAGCTCCTTTTTCTTGGTTTTCAAGAACCGCCAAACTCCCCCTCAGCACCGTGACCCGCAAGGCCCTTCGCCTCGGCACGCCCCTCAGCCAAGCAAAAGAATCGGGCGATTAGCCCGACCCTCCACCTTTGCGCTCTCCAATCTGTCGGGTAAAAAAAGAGAATGGGAAAGGGAGTGGAATCCGGATCCGTAGAGATCCTCGTCCTGGGAGACCTTCACGGACATTTTGATCAAGTCGACCTCAGGTTTCTCGAAGCCCGCCACCCCCTCCTTTGCCTCTTCGTTGGAGATCTGGGGGACGAGGACCCCGGCATGGTACGCAAGGTTCTCGAAGCCAGGATCCCCACCTTCGGCCTCCTCGGCAACCATGACGCATGGAGAAGTTTTCGGGAGGACCAAGTCACAGAAGAACTGGAGACTTGCCTTAGCCTGCTTGGCAACCGCCACCTGGCCTATCGGCGCATCGACCTCCCCTCTCTCGATCTTTCGATCATCGGAGCGAGGCCCTTCTCCTGGGGAGGCCCCAAACTTCGGAGCAAAGCCGTCTACAAGGCTCTCTACGGGATCGACAGCATGCAAGAATCCGCCGAAAAGATCGTCGAAGCAGCCCGAGGCGCACCGAGTAAGCGCATTTGGATTCTCGCCCACAACGGCCCCCAGGGCCTCTCAAAAAGATCCACAGATATTTTTGGAAAGGACTTCGGGAACCCCGGCGGAGACTGGGGAGACCCCGACCTCCGTCTCGCCATGGATCTCCTCGAAGAAGAAGGCTTCGAGATCCCCCTCCTCATCGCAGGGCACATGCACCACCGCTGCCAAAAACCCCGAGGTGCCCGCCGCCAAAAAACCGCTCAAATGTTCGATACCCTGGTCCTGAACACCGCCCGCGTCCCCCGCATTTTCCAAGAGCCAGGCCGAAAACAAAAGGCCCATCACTGCTTTTCCATCCGGGTCAACAGGGAGGGCATCGAGGGCATAAGCGAACTCTTTTATGATGCTGCCTCCGTCTTCCGCGAAGAAAAAAAACCCATCCAAAACTCCCAAAAAAGCATGTTTTAAGAACCCCACAAAAGCTCAAGAGAAGAGCTCAAGGGTAAAACTCCAAAGATGTGAAGGCCTTCAGCTCTTGGAGTCAGAGCAGGGCAAGCAAAGTTTCTACCTGTCCCTTGGATCACAATCTGGGATGAAGAGAAAAACGATTTCAGCGACTTCTTTACGAATCAGCTGACTTGGAGCCCCATAACGATGGCGGGCATCTACAAGGAGCCTTGGCAGATCGAGTCGTTTTTTCGTGCTTTGAAGCAAAACCTCAAGATCAAGACCTTCGTGGGCACTTCGGAGAACGCCATCGGAACCCAGATTGGGACAGCACTCATAGCAATGTGATCTTAAAGTATCTGAGCTTTCGATCTCAAATCGGGCTCTCCCTATCCAACTTGATGGTGATCTTTCGCATCCATATCTTTACTTAAAGGGATTTACTGCAGGGCCTGGATCATCAGATTGCGATCCCGGGAAAAAGGGAGGAAGCACCAACTGTTTTTCAAAGGCAGTTTGCCATCATAGATCTTGGACAGCAGACGAGGGGGAGCTGATTTGAAAACTCGGAATCTAAAGGCGTTTTTGGGATCTAGAGGGCTCTTAGAGGGCTTGGCGGAGAGGGGGGTGGATTATCTTGGACAGCACTGATCTTGGACAGCATTGCAGTGGGAACGCCTTTTTTTCTCATGCATGCGTGAATAGGAAGATACAAGTAACACCCAAGATCAAGAAAAGGGCGAACACCAAATTTGAAATGATTCCAAACACTATGTTCAGGACTGACCAAGTCCAAGGTTCAACTTGAAAGAACCTGATCGTTTCATTTCCCTGCTACAAAACAGCACTGGACGATAGATGCTCCTGGGGACCATTGATTTTGAATATTTGGCAAAAGAGTGCCTAGATAAACCAGTTGTGGACTACGAACCCAAAAGAAAGAAAGAAATAAACAATTGAAACCAAAACCCTAAAGATTGTTTTCCTCAGAACCTTTGAGGAATCTCTAAAAAAAAGAAATGAAAAGAAGAAGCATGCCCAGAAGAAACCTACGAAAAATGAAAATTCAAGATCCCCTTTAAAGTAAGAAAAAAGGAAGAGATAGAATTCTCTTAATATAAAAAAAATAACTCCAGGGAGAAGACCAAAAAGAATCCAGATTCTGGCAACAGGTTTTCTAGGAAAAACAGTTCCCGTATTCCTTAAAAAATAACCAATAGAAAAGAATCCAACAATAAAAGCAATATCCCTGATTAAAAATTTCGCCAAACGCAGATACTCATTTCCAAATCGATAGCCGACTAGCAATAGATATGAAAGAGCAAGAGCCAAAAGGGCAAGCTTCCATCTTATTGAAAACCTTCTAAGAGAAAAATCTCTGGTTTTTTTCACCAAAATATCCAACTTAACCTCTCAATAACCTTTTTACCCAAAGTGAAAATTTTAAAACCTTCAAAACTCCACTGTAGGGCACTTCCATTTCAACGACACCTGCCATCCCATAAGAAGAGTCATAAGTTTTATCATCGGCCCTTCCAAACTTATTTTTTTCAACAAAAACTTCACATTTTTTCCAAATAACTTTTGCAAGAGTCTCCTCAACAGGTAATCCTGAGGTTCCACTAGGGATACCAAATAGCCTCATACAATAATGGACTGCATTGAACCGAATAGGATTCGATCTCCATGAAAAATAATCCGTAAACAAATGTTTTATGCTTAAAAACAAGCCCCCATCCATAGTGGTCCAATCTAGAGTTCCGGCACCCTCCCACTCGATCAAGTTACCCAATTTATCGTAACAACATTGCTGTGCCATTTTAGTCAAATTAGGAAGGGATCTATAGCATGTTCCCTTATGATCGGCTGAAGTAATGCTTGGGACCCACCCCTTACGATTCTTCACAGCTTTTTCTTTCAAAGGGCATCCAGGAATAAGACCGCGTTTCCATGGAAGGTCTTCGCCACCACAATACAGGCCAAAAGGATCTGTATCTGAAATTGAGCTAGAACCTGCAAACCCTTTAGGATTCCCTACCGCTTTCCCATCCCCCCACCGCCCAACCGGATCCATCGTCAAAAACCGCCCCAGCCCCACGTTCAGATAGCGGTTCCTGAAGTAATAAAAGCCCGTCTCCGCGTCCAAACGCCTTCCTTGGTACCCATAGACCCCCGCCCCATCGATGGCGCTCATCGCAATCGATGCGCCGCTTCCGTCATAGGCATACCTGGCACCATAGGCGTCATACTCAAAGGCCTGCAACATCGTGCCGGCACTGTCCAGGAGTCTCATCGTGGTCCCCTGGTGATTCTGGAGGTAGCTCCTCCCGGTCCATCCGCTTCCTGCTTCCCAACTGGCAAGATGCTCATCGATGCCGATGCCGTCTGCATGGACTCTCTTTGCGGGGAAGCCTGCGCTTCCGTCCATCTCTTCTGCGACCCGCCAGCCGTCATAGGACCACCAGGTGGTGGTCCCGTAGAGGAGCCGATAGGCCCTTCGGTTGTTGGGATCGTAGCCGTAGTAGGCAATCAGGATCATCTCGCCCGTGCTGCTTGTGCTGTTCGTAGAGCTGGTTCCCGAGAGGGAGAGGGGAGCACCCTTGGATAGATTGGCTTTGGCTTTAAAGCTCGCGTAGCGATCCTTGGCCTTCTTGTAGAGGGCCTGAAGTTCTTTGAGGCTACGCCTTACAGGTTTTCTCTTCATGCAACGGGCGCACTGCTTTTGGGCGAAGCTTGTCCCCCCACTGCTGCTTGCGGCGAGGGTCTGGCCGCCGGGGACGATTTCATAGACTTCCGAGAGTCGGTCCAGGTAGTCATAGACGTAGAAAAATCTTCCATCGCTCACCAGATTGCCGTTGCCTTCATAGCTGAGACTGTCTTGGACTCCGTTTTCGGTGACGCTGGAATAATTCCAGACATACACAAAGGGTTTGACTCACCGTGCGGTTTTTTCGCGCATTGACACAAAAACTCAAGGAAAAGATCCTCCCGGCTACCTCGAGCAATGCCATTGGAACCCAAAGGTGTAAGCACAGAGATCAGAGGTAATTGTATTGATAGAAACGGATCTCCTTTACTTTTACATTCGCTCCAAATTGGACGGATAAGGTAACAAACTTTTCATTCAATGGAAGTTTAGGCTTAAACCGAAAATCAAGATAGGACCCACTGTCTCCCATAGATTCCCCAATAATATCTTGACAGATTTTCACACCTCTCTCTGTCATTAAACAAACCTTTGCCTGCACCGGTCCATGGTATTTTAAAAGGACATCTTTCCATGGAGGTCGCACTTCAAAAGGTTCTTCTATCGCAATTTCAATGCTAGCATCCTTTCTGACTTTCACCAAAGGGGGATCAAAGTTGATTCGCACCTCCTTGTCTTTTTTCAAAAAAATAGGTCCCGATAGGACACGAACAATCGGCTTAGATCTGAATATCCTTGTTTTGGACATTGCCCAAAGAGAAATCCGATTCACAATCCTTTGAATAAATTGAAGTTTTCGGGATTGGCCTGCAATTTTCTCCACTTTTTTTCCATGGAGATTGTCACCCAATCCTTTCCCATCATTCTTTTTATTATCCTCAATAGAATGAACAAGGACCTCATCTTTTTTGAGAGATTTTTTCTCACCAAAAAACAGATTAAATGCAGCAATAAAAACAAGGCCTGCAAAAAAAACTACCAGAAAAAAGAAACTTATCCCCCTCTTCATTTGCACTTCCTCCTTGGACCATACCAATAGAAAGGGATATTGCCTTCAAGGCAGCATCTTTCCAAGTGATTAAATACCCAATCTCCACAACTATAACGAATCCAGTCGTACTTTGT
>Ga0256841_1002519_pt1 | contig 14506 bp, 4 predicted proteins | sample 356308metaG_FD_185971 | JGI IMG/M metagenome (GOLD analysis project Ga0256841, IMG submission 185971) | Hydrothermal vent microbial communities from Mid Atlantic Ridge, Atlantic Ocean - 356-308 | ecosystem: Environmental > Aquatic > Marine > Hydrothermal vents | place: Atlantic Ocean: Mid...
CTCCCCTTCTTTTGTCCCTTGCGGGTTTTTTCGCAATGCGAGGTCCCGTTTCGCAGGGCAGCTCGGATTGCGCTTGCAAGGCCTATGTGGACGTGCAGAAAACACCTGGAGTCCAGAAGAAATGCGGCAAGACGGCTTCTTTATGCGTTGATGTCAATGTCATTACGGAACCTTCTTCTATGGATGGGACTTGCCAAGAGATTGATGTGAACGGAAATGTGCTTTGTCATCAGAAGCCCTGTTCCTTTTCCGTGTTATCTTTCAGTGTCAAGGTCAACCAATGCAATAAAAGTGGGTCCTGTTGCCCCGGTGCATACGAGGTTTATGTGGGAAACAGTCCCCGAGGCACTCAAGCTGTGGGTACTAATGTGACTTATGAGGCTCCGATTTCGAATATGAGTTGTGGACAAGACTGGGTGGACCACAGTATCCGTGTCAAATGTGTTCCCAGTGGAGGCAGTACCCTGATGTATGAAAAATTGATTTCTACGATTTGCAATGCTTGCCCAAGTCAAGTGAATTAGCTCTTTTGAATATGTGTAGAGTCACGGGTTCTTTCCTTGATGATCCGACCTCAATTTTTCCCGGCCTTTTTCCTTCAATGAAATGAGATCTTAAAAGGATTATGGTCCTTGGAAAAAGCTCGCAGTCTGGCGTTTTAACTAAATAACCTTTTGGGTTTTGATGAAAGATTCTGTCCCTCTTTTGATTGAGGTTTGACAATGACGAAAATTCGAATTAGTTCCTACTGGTTGGTTTTCAGTTTTTTTGTTTTCCTTTTTGGGGCCTATGGGATGATTCATGCCTGGATAACGGAGGGGAAAAACCGAGAGTTGGAAACAAAAGTAAAAGAGCTACAAAGAGGAAAAAATCGAGCAGGGCATTCAGTAAAAAAATCTACCGAAGTGCAAAGAATTGTCTCGAAAAAACCTCATATGAACCCACTGCTAGACCTTGCAATAAAAGTGGATCATCAATTGAATGAAAAAAAATTTGTCTTGGGAAAAGATCTTCCCAAGGCTCTTTGGGATGCCATTAATAAAGAATCTGTGTTAGATGTGAAGGATAAAGAAGAAGCTGTCCACCGTGCGAGGAAAGAATATGAGAAAAACCCTAGCTTGGTCAATTTTCGGACTCTACGGGTGCAAGAAAAGGCCTTGGAAGTGGCAAAGGGGCAGGAGGACAAATGCAAGCAGGGCGATTTTGTCCTTATCCAAACCTATAAGGATGGTAGGGAATGGCAGAAAACGCATAATTGGGATCCAAAGAAGGGGGCTAGGTTTCTAGGTGAGTACGTGCGCGTTGGTTCGAAAAGGAATTACTACCTATTGTTTCAGTTTTTTCTTCCTTTTAAAGATTATCCGAATCTTGTAAAAGCAATAAGGAATACCCAAGAAGCCCAAAAGCTGGTGGATCTAGGTGTCGTTCCTTGGTTCAACAAGAAGCCATTACCCAAGCGGCGTGAATTGGCAATGCTTTATCTAAAGGAGGGCTGGATCAAGGGGGACGATGGAATGGCGTACCCTCTTTCCGTCGCGCTCGATTTTGATCGGGAAACCTGGAAGGCGAGGGTGAAAAAGTGAGGGGAAACTTGGGGTTAGGAAACCCCTCCGGAGGTAGAAAACCCGTCCGGAGGTGGAAAACCCGTCCGCGGGTTTTACGTTGCGAAGCCCTCCGGGCTTTGCCAGAACCCCCTCGGAGGAGAGGGTTGTTCTCGTTGGGTTGGGCTTGGAGAGGGGGTGAAACCATGAGGGTAAAGGATGCTTCGGAGCACAAGGGTACCTTCCTCGGGATGGCGCTTGGTCTTCTGCTCTGTTTTCTGACCACCTGTGGGAAGGGTTCCCCAGGGCGGGGGGGAGAGGGGGTTGAACAAGGTTTGGGAAAGGGAGATGAGGAGGTTCAAGCGGCTTCCGCGGATCTCCAATGGCTTGAGGGAGGGGAGGAGTCGAGCCTTCTTAAAAAAAGGGTTGAGGGGATGGCGGGGAAAATCTGTCGTCTGAACCTGCCTTTCATCAATACGGGGTCTGCTCCCCTTCGGATCCGGCGTCTTAGCTTCAGCTGCGGTTGTCTGCATCCGAGGGTTTTGTTTCGAGGGGAGCGTTATGAGCAGGCGGAGATTTCGGCCAAGCCTCTGGTTCTGAAGCCGGGGGAAAAAGGCTTTCTTTTGCTCCGGTTTCAGTATCCCGTTCGGCAACGAAAGGACAGTTTCGCTCTCGTTTCTGATCGGAATCAGATCAAGGGCGAAGTCGAGCAGTTTGGGAAGATGCGTTACAGGATCCGCTTGGAGGGGAAGGATCTGCGCTCTTGGGAAACCTTTCGTTTTTCGCCCAAGGATGCAAGGCACTCTGTGATTCAAGTGGAGATCCAGAAAAAGCAGGGCGGCGGAAAGTTTAGGATCCCCAAGATCCGAATCCAGCCGGAAGCCTATGGGATCAAGCCTAGTTTCGCGTGGAAGGAGGATGATTCTCTTGTTTTGACTCTTCGCTTTGAAAATCCCTTTCTTCCTCCGGAGGATCATGGTGTCTTCCAATTTACGATGGATTTGCAATTTCCCGAGGGGGAAAGCTGGAAGCTTTTTGGGAGAGGAAAGGTCCCGGATTTTGGGATCTACGCCAAGCCCCATGATTTGTTTTTCGGAGCCTTTTCTCGGAAGAAAACCCAAGAGCGCGTTTTAGATCTCGTGTTCTCCAAGAAAAGGATCGAATGGCAGAGTGCGAGGGTCCTGACGACGGATTCTCTCCTCCGTTCCTATCTCCGGGTCGTCAAGGTTCGGTTCCTGCCCAAGGAGAAGGCGCTTCGCTTCAAGGTGTCGCTACTTTCGGGGATTCCGCGCGGGACGGTTCAGACTTCCCTCGCGTTTCGCTTTCGGGGGATTCCCAATCCACTTTTGGTGCCGCTCGTGGGCATCGCGAAGGAGTAGGGAGAAACCCTCTTTCTTTGCCGGGGCTGCAAAGGCTCCCGGGGCATGCGCGAGTTGTGAAAAACGAGGCCTACAATCCTGGGTCGCGCGCAAGTGATCCTGGCTAAAAATGGTCAGGGCTGGCGTAGGCCCAAAGGGAGGCGAAGATTTCGGGGGCACTCCCTTCGATGAGGTCGTTTTTTCGGAGTTGGGGAAAGATCCGGGCATAGCTTTTGACTTGGACCGGCGTTGTGCGTTTGTAAATATGCCAGGGACGGAGTTGGTCCGGGCTTTCGAGGCCTGCGGCGCCGAGGAGTTCGACGAGGTTGTGGACGGTGGCTTTGTGGAAGTTGGCAACGCGCTGGGTCTTGTCAGTGACGACGAGGCCCTTGACGAGATAGGGATTTTGGGTGGCGACTCCAACAGGGCAATGGTTGGTATTGCAGCGGAGGGCTTGGATGCACCCCAGGGAAAAGAGAAAGCCGCGGGCGGAATAGCAGAGGTCCGCTCCCAGAGCCAGTTTGGCGGCCATCTGAAAACCCGTGATGATGCGGCCTCCGGCAAAGATCTTGATGTCTTCGCGAAGGCCACAGCCGACGAGGGAGTTGTGGACAAAGTTGAGGGCTTCATTGAGAGGGGTGCCGACGGAATTGGAAAATTCGAGAGGGGCTGCTCCGGTACCGCCCTCTCCTCCATCAACGGCGATGTAGTCGGGGCGAAGGCCGGTTCCGATCATGGCCTTGCAGATGCCGAGGAATTGGGTGGGATCTCCGAGGCAGAGCTTAAAACCCACAGGTTTTCCTCCGGAGGCTTCGCGCAGGGTTTGGATCCATTCAAGCAGCTGGACTGGTGTGCGAAAGGCAGAGTGTGCGGGGGGGGAAATCACGTCTTGGTGAGGTGGGACCAGCCGGATCTTGGCGATCTCCTCGGTAACCTTGGCTCCGGGAAGAATGCCCCCGTGGCCTGGCTTGGCTCCTTGGGAGAGTTTGATTTCGATCATGCGGACCTGTTCGTGGGTCGCACGTTCCTTGAATTGCTCGAGATCAAAGCTCCCATCCGGCTTACGACAACCAAAGTAGCCCGTGCCGATTTGCCAGATGATGTCGCCTCCGGGCTTGAGGTGGTAAGGGCTGAGGCCGCCTTCTCCAGTATTGTGGGCGAAGTTTCCGATCTTTGCGCCGCCGTTGAGGGAGAGGATGGCGTTTTTACTGAGGGAGCCGAAGCTCATCGCGGAGATGTTCAGGATGGATGCGTCGTAAGGTTTTTTGCAGTCTTTTCCTCCGATACGGACCCTTGGGTCTCGGTTCTTGGGTTGGACGGGAGCGAGGGAGTGATTGATCCACTCGTATCCTTCTTCATAGACATCCCGCTGCGTTCCAAAGGGGAGGGTGTCGGTATGCTGTTTGGCCCGTTGGTAGACCACGGCGCGCATTTCCCGGGAAAAGGGACGACCATTGGTATTGGATTCAATGAAGTATTGATTGATCTCCGGGCGGATCATCTCGAAGAGGTAGCGAAAATGTCCCACCAGGGGGAAGTTCTTGAGGACCGCGTGGTGGCTTTGGGTGACATCGTAGATCCCCAGGAAAAAGAGGGGCAGGAGTATGATGAAGGCCCAAAGAATCAGCGGATAAAAGAGGGCGATGATGACCACTGCGGCGATGACAAGGAAAGAAAGAGTCCAAAAGAGAACGCGCATCGACCGGTCCTTACAAAAGAGAATGAAGATTAAGAAAGGTTATTGAAGCGGATCTCTTTGCTTGAGGGAACCTTGGATCTAACTTTGCGTCTTGCCGGCCTTCGTCCGTCAACCATTCCGACCCGAGTACATAGGATCTTCCGATGAAACGAGTTCCTCTTTTCCTTCCCCTTTGGATTGTGGTGGGCTTCTTGCTGGCTGCTACGGTCGCCTTTCGCTTGGACCAGGACCAGGCCATGCCTGCTGTCAGGGACGGCCGCCTGGGTCAAATTGCCGAAATCCAGGGTGTCCTGCTGGTTCGTCCCGAGGGGCACACGCGGTGGACCATGGTCTCAGCTCGAAACCCCCTCTACCCAGGTGATTGGCTCCGAACTCCAAGCCTGGGCGCGCACGCGGCCGAAATCGTCCTCAACGGTTTCGGCCGTTTTGTCATGGGGCCGGGCGCACAGGTTGAGATCGGGAAGAATGGGGGGATCCGGGCAGAGGCGGGGGTCCTCGAACTCCTCCCGGACAAGGGGAAGGTTCTGCAGGTCCGAGGCGCGGGCAAGGACGCTGCCCTCAAGGTGGAGAAGAGGCTGGTCGTCAAGGCAAATGGCATGGCGACTCCGAAATCCATGAAGAAGGAACCGAAGTGGGTCAAGGGTTTCCATGCTTCCACGACCTCCGAGTGGATGGGTTCGCTGCTGGCCAAGGTGGATGGAAGGGATGTCCCGCTCCACATCGGTACGCACGAGGTGTCGGTGGTCATCCGGGACCAGGTGGTGGAGACGACCATTGTGGAGAGCTTTGTCAACGGAAGTGACAAGGATCTCGAGGGAGAATTTGTGTTTCCCCTCCCGCCGGGGGCGACGGTGTCTGGTTTTGGGATGTGGTTCGGGAATGAACTTGTGGACGCAGATCTCGTGACGCGGGCCAAGGCTCGGCGCATCTATGCCGATCTCAAGAAACGCAAGAAGGACCCCGCTCTCCTCGAATGGAGCGGAGGCAATCTTTTTCGAGCCAAGGTCTATCCCATCCGAAAGCACTCGAGGAAGCGCATTCGCATTCGCTATACCCAGGTCCTGCCGCGCGAGGGGAGGACGGTGCGCTATCGCTATGGCTTGCGCAGCGACCTCCTGCGAGAGCATCCCCTCGAGCGACTTGAGATCAAGGTCGAGATCGCCTCTTCGGTTCCCTTGGGCAAGGTTTCTTCCCCCAGCCATCCCTGCCGTATCCGCCGGGGAGAGAAGACCGCGCGGGTGGAATTCTCGGCCCGCAATTACAGGCCCAGCGAAGATTTTGAACTGGCCTACGAAGTGAAACCTGAGGGCCCGATCAGCTTTGTCTCGCACAGGCGGGGCGAAGAAGGCTATTTCATGCTGTTCATGGCTGCTCCGGGTGACGAGGGGGGAGCGTGGAAGCGTCTGCTCCTTCCTGAAGGAAAGGGCTTGGATCTCATCCTCCTGGCCGACACCTCCGCGTCTGCGGATGCGGCCCAGCGGGGACGGCAGGAGCACTTTCTTCAGGCTCTTCTCTCTATGCTCGGACCCAAGGACAAGTTCCGCCTGGCCGCCTGCGATGAGACGACTGCCTGGCTGGTCCCCCAAGCTGTAGCTGCCAGGCCGGGCGAAGTGACCAAGGCCCTCGCTGCTTTGCGTGCCCGCCCCTCCTTGGGGCGCACGGCTCCTCTTGCCTATCTCAGGGAGGCCATGGCCAAGGCCGGGCCCGAAAGCGTCATTGTTTACCTCGGCGATGGCCGCCCGACCCTCGGCGAAAAGAACCCCGCTGAGCTGGTGACCAAAATCCGCGCTTTGGCAAGCCACAAAGGGCCGAGCTGCTATGCCCTTCCTCTTGGGCTCGCCCAGGAGACCCGAGTCCTTTCAGCGATTGCATCTATCGGGGGCGGCGCGGTTCTCAGTGATCGCAAGGAGGTCGAGCAGACTGCCGCCCGCCTTTTGAGTGAAATCGCCGCGCCTGCGCTCAAAAACCTTGAGCTTGCGATCGAGGGCTTTGCGACCGCGCGGGTCTTTCCCCGCAAGCTCCCCAACCTCCCCCGTGGGGGGCAACAGATTGTGGTGGGGCGCTATCTTCCGGAAGACAAGCCACAGCAGGGGCTCATTCGGATCAAGGCTAGCTTGGACGGAAAGTCTCAGCAGTTTGAAGCGAAGGTCGAGGTGCCTGCCGCCGAGGGAGGAAATGATTTTCTGCCTCGACTCTGGGCGACGCATTACATCGCCGATTTGAGGAATCAGGGCTCGTCCCAAACCCTGGTCAAGGAGGCGACCGAGACCAGCCTCAGCTATGGAGTCATGTCGCCCTATACCTCTTTTATTGTGGTTCGAGATCCTGAGGATCGGAAAAAGTATGGCCTGGATGAACGGATTAAAATCCGTGATGGCGAAGGCTTCTTCGCGGAGGCCAAGTACCAGGTTTCGAGCGAGCTTCTGCGGAAGCAGATTTTGGCCGCGCGGGGTTGGCGCTCGGGGCTTCGGGCGCGCTTCCTTCGGGAAATCGCCGGCTTGGGACGAGGTCGTTTTGCGGCGCCGACACCCCGGTATCGGAAAGAGCTCTTGACGAAACGGAAAGCGCAATTCGCTCCAAAATGGGGCGGCAAAAGCAATGGCTTTGGTGGTGGGCTCCAGGCTGGGATCCCCATCACTGGTGGTGGGGGAGGATATCGAGGTCCGGGAGACATGACGCCTCCACCGGGCAATGATGCTTTTTTTGGGATGAACGCTAAGGGGGCGCCCAGCAGGAGTATGACAGATTCTCTTTCTCTCCACGAGGGATTTGTGGAGGACGGGAAGGGCCGTCTGGGTCGGCCCCCCATGGAGCGGGGTTTCAGTGAAGACAAGGCCCTGGATTTTGAGGAGGAGCTTGAGGAAACCCAGGATGACGCGAGGGTCCGGAGAGATCGGTCTGTCAAACGGGTTGGCTATGTGAGTGGTGCCTTTCTTACCCCGAGTTCCCCCGCTCCCCGAAAAAAGGCAGCAAGGTATCGCGACGGTATCGGCCAGCCTTCGACCCTGAGCGGAGTCTTCGACTTTCCCTGGCTCGGGAGTGCCCCGGAGCCCGAGGAGGAGCTGAGTCCCAATCCCGAATGGCCCACAGGTTTGCAGGGTTTGTTGAGCCTTTATTCCAAAAAGCACCAGCTCCGCTCTGTATCCCTTGGGCTTCGGATCGAGGAGGAGAGCGTGGATCTCCATCCCCTGACCCAAAGGCTTGGCTTTCGCCAGGGAAGCCTTCTTCTTCGAAGGGGTGAGGACTGGTATCGGCGCAGCTGGGCTCAGGGCATCCTTCCTCGTGAAGATTGGAAAGTTGGGGGAATGCGCGTGGCCTTGATTCGGAGCCTCGGCCTAGGACGCAGCCGAGCGGCGAAAAAAGGGGACGTCTTCCCTCTGGTCGGAAGGGACGGGAGCCTGGTGGATCTCCCGCGCTATTTCCATCGTTTCGATGCCAAGCTTGTGACCAAGGACGAGGTCAATGTGGTGACCTTCAGCCTTCCCTTCCCCGAGGAGGAAGAGCATATCTTGGTCCTGGATCGCCAAAAGAAGTGCTTGCGCTCCTGGACCAAAAAACGTTGGGGCGAAGTCTCATGGGTTGTGACCTATGGGGATTTTGTCAAAGCCGCCGGCCTCTGGTGGGCCGGGAGCGCCCAGCTTAGGGACCAGAAAGGGCACCTCCTTCGCAACTTCAGCCGCAAGGTCAAGGCGGGCGATCTCCATGGGGAGTTCCAACATAGGAGTCGCTTACCTGGGGGAAGCTTTGTCCTTCCAGCCAAACTCCGTTGGATCGAGGCCAAGCAGCACGCTTTTGAGGGCAAGGCCCAAGCCGCTGATCTCTGGACTCTCCTGGCCCGCGAGGCTGCACGGGGGAACAAGGCAAGGGTGCGAAGCCTTTGGAAGCAACTTGCTCCCTCCCTCTCCAAGCGTCCTTCCCGGGCTTGGTTGGAGCTGTCCATGCTCTCTTCGATCCGGGATCAGGCTGCCCTTCATGCAGCCCTGCTGCGGCAGGCTTCGCTCTTGGGAGGGCAGGAGGAAGCTGCCGCCCGGCTCCCGCTTGCCCAGGGGATTTTGGGGCTCGCCCAAAGCTTCCTGACTCCCCAGGACTGGGGCAAGGTTTTAGATCTCTGGGAGAAAAATGAGGCTTTGATGAATTCGGAGCCCTTCCGTCTCTTTGTTGATAAGGCCCGTTTGGATTTTTACCAACGGGTGGGGCGTATCGACCTCCTTCTCCGTCGCAGCGAAGAGATGGCGGCTCGTGCTTCTGGGGATTTTGCCTTGGCCTTTGCCCATCTTCAGCGAGTTGTCACCTACCGGGGCTTCGAAGAGGCGAAACCACTCTACCTCGAATGGGCGAGTGGAGACAAAGACCTCCTGCGGGAAGAAAAGCGCCGCCTCTTTTTGAGTTGGTTTCAGCAATTGCGTTTGCGACGGGATTTGAATGAGATCTCCGAAATGGCCGGACTCTGGGCCAGCGTGGATTCTGAATCTTGGGAAGCTGTGCGCATGCTTCATGATGTGAATTTTTACCAAGGACGGGGTGACCAGGAATTGCTTTGGGCCAGGGGGGTCTTGGACAAACAGGATCTTCCCCCCAAAGAAAAGCGGGCCGAGCTTTGGGCTGCCTGTCGCTTGGTTTTGGGAATGGGTGTCTTCCAAACAAGGAACCGAGTGGATCCGTCGGCATGGGAGATGGTCGTCCGAGTTTTGCTTCGCGTGATGCGCGAGGATCAAAAACCTCCTGTTCTGATGCGGGAGTTGCTGGGGAACTGGCGATTCAAACGGAGTCCGGGTTTTGCTCTACTCCAAAGCGAATGGAAAGCTGAGTTGGGCAACAAGAGATTTGTGCAAGAGGTTCGACCGGCTCTCCTCAGCTTTTATCTCGGGTCTCTATCCATCGGGACCAGCGTGGAAGATTTGAAGGTTGTTGCCGCCATCCGCAATCGTTGGGAGGCAAGCAAGGGCAATGAGCGGGCCTTCCTCGGAGATTGGATGGTGCGTCACCTGGCAGACCGCAAGCTCAAGAAGAAGTTTCTGACTCTTTGGGAAAAACGAAGTTGGGATGAAGAACAGGCTGATGTCTTGAATCGTTTGCTTGTTCTCAGCTTGCAAGATCCTTGGAGCCCTGAGGTCTATGGGAATGTTTTGGGCTATGCGTCCCAAATCCTGGAAGCCCTGGATTCTGAACGATCCAAGTTCGAATGGGGGCCCCGCTTAGCGGAGGAGGTTTCGACTGGTCTCCTCACGAATTGGAAGAAGTCGCTCCTTGGACCCGTTTCAAAACTGGAGAAACTTCCCCGGAAGGAGCGTCGCCGCAAGGAGCGAGAAGCGGACCTAAGCGTCCGCAAAGGACTTGCCGAGCGCTTCCTGGTCCTGGGTGGACAGGGGCTCAAATTTCTTCGGCCTTGGTACCAACTCGAAGGCCTGCGCTACTCGGTTGAATCGGCATACAAGCTCTCTGAAGCGAGTGACCAGGCGCTCTCTCTGTTGAAGAAAGAGTGGGACCTCCCAGAATTCCAAAAGGACAGCCTCCTCCGGAGCCTCTCCTTGGTTGCAAGCTATGCGGCCGTGCGGCGCGGAAGCCCTGTGGAGATCGCAAACAAGGTGATGGCCTTTTTTGCTGCCCAAGCAAAACCTCGTCTGCTTCCTCCTGCCAAGGGGCTCGATGGGCGTATCGAAGATTATCGGCTCCTGGTCGCCCTGGATCGCCCCAAGGAAGTTGCAGAAGCCGTGGCCCGCTGGACTCTGCCTGGCTCGGTTGAAGGCCGCTGGTTCATCGCCAGAGGTTTATTGGAAGCCGAAGCCGGCCACTTCGACGAGGCGGTAAAGGCTTTTGAAGCGGCAAGGAGGCGGGACAGCCTTTCGGCCTCAGGTCTCAAGACCCTCTCCGTCTGGTATCTGGTCTTGGGACGCGAAAAGGATCGAGTGGCTGCTCGCAAGGAGGCTTTTGCCCATCAGAGTCCTGATCAGCTTTATTCTTATCTTTCCTCTCTTCGCTATGACCGGAAACGGGAGATTACCCAAGAGCATATCGAAGCTGCCGAAATCTTAATGCAGAAGGCTCCTTATCCTCGGAACTACCTGTGGTTTTTGAAAAACGTCTATTCGATGCGCAAGGATGCCCGCATCCTGCGTGCAATGGCCTATGGGATCCCCGGCCACGGGCAGAAGAGTGTCTATCCCTTCCTGCGACAAGTCGCTGGAGTGTTGCAAGGGGTCAAGCGGGAGGCAGCTTTCGATGAGCTTCGGAAAAGCTGCCGGCGCGTCGCGGAGAAGAGCCGAAATCCATTGGAAAAGAGGGGGCTTCTTTTGTTCCGCGCTCTTATTGAGACCCGAGCTGCCTATGTTCAGTTGCAGCCGGCATCGGCGGGGCAAGTCGCTTCCCAAATTCTGTCTGAGGCGATGAAGGGGACTTGGTTGCCCGGCGAAGCTCTCCTTGCAGGGGACTTCCTCGCTTCCTTGGGCAAAAGCAACTACGCAGCCCTGGCGAAGGCCAGGCGGGACAGCATCTTTTTGCTCTGGGCTCGTGAGAAGAAGGGGAGTTCGGCTTGGCTCAAAATCGCAAAATATGTCGCGGACGTTTTGGCGGATCTCGGAGATCCCAAGGGGGCTGCGGACCTTCTGGGAGCAGCGGTGGAGGCCAGGCGCAAGGCCTTGGATTCTTGTCTGCCTCATTCCGAGCAAGGGGCTCTCTGGTCCTTGGTGAATCGGTTCCAGGGACTCCGGCGTTATTACGATGCCGAGGGCCACTTGCTCCGGGAACAGGAGCTGCATGAGGATGGGCGGGGCAAGAAACAATTGGAGCGCCGTCTTTTCAACTGTCGTCTCCAAGCCTTGTTGCATCAAGGCCGGGTTCGTGCCGGTTCGGGGCGCTCCCTTTATCGGTTCCTGCGGAAAACACTCTTGTCCCGCTTGGAGGAACCCGGGGAAAAGACGATTCAGAATTTCCAGGACTTCTGTTCCTTACACTCGCGGTTGGCAAGAGCCAAGGTCCTCCCCGAGGCAGGCGCGGATTTGCTTGCGTTCTCTAAGAAGTGGAGCCTGTTCCGCAAAGGACTCCTGTGGGAGGATCCGAGGTGGACGAATGTTCTTTCGAGCCATCTTGAGAATGCAGCGGGCTATGAAGCCTCTCTTTCCTTCCTTGTGGACGCGGTTTTGCATGAGCCTGAATGGTTCCCCATGGTGGGCCTGGAAGGTTGGCAACACCATGCCTGGCGGCTGGCTTGGCTGCGTTACAAAGTCGGGCGTCTTCCTCCTGTGCTTTCCGACAACCTTTTCAAAATCGTGAAGCGGGAGTTGGAGAGGGATCTTTTGACCATGTCGAGTCGGTCCCGCTACATCTACTATGGCAATGGAAGTTATTTTTGGTCGGCAAGAAAAGGGGATTTCCGAAGGGTGGCCCTCAAGGTCCTCGAACTTTATGGAGACCGTGAGGACATTCGGCTTTATACGGCCCGTTACCTGTGGAATGGCTTGAAGGCATGGGAGGAAGCCATTGCTGCTCTCGAGTTTGCCTACAAGAAGGGCAAGCTCAGTAGAGGCGGCCGCGGGACTCTGGCCTCTTGGCTCTGTGAGAGAAAGCATTTCCAAAAGGCTCTCCCCATTCTCAGTCAGTTGATCCGGGAGGACGGAGGGCGTTTGGATTGGCGTTTTCTCAAGTTGGAGGCCCTTGCGGGGCTCAAGCGATATGATGAGGGGAGGATCTACCTCGCGGCCCTGGTGGACTGGATGCACAAGCGAAACCTTTGGTCTCCCTCCAGTGTCCGGAGTCTTGCCTACCGTCTCGAGAAGGGCGGGATGTTTGAGGAGGCAGGACATATTTTGGAAAAAGCGATCCGCCTCTACGAACGTGACCGGAAGCGTCCTGATTCTTGGACCGGAGAAAGCTACGAACACCTGGCAAAAATCCTCGTAAAACTCGGGAAACATCAAAGGGCTTACGAAGCAGCCAGTGCAGCCGTCCTTTCCTTCGCCCAGCCGGGATGGAGGAGCCGAAGAGCGCAAGCCGTGAAGGTCCTTCGATATGTTTTAAAACGGTCCCCCGACCTGAAGGCTCTCGCGAAGGCTCATGAAGCGGAGGTCGCGAAAAGCGGCGAAGATGTGCCGCTTTTGAGGAAGGTGCTCGGGGAGATTTTTTTCGCCCGCCGAGAGTATGCGCTTGCTGCCCAGCAATGGGAGGCCCTGAGGCTTCTCGATCCCTTGGATCGAAAAAACTATGATCGCCTGGTGGATCTCTATGGCCGCTTTGGAAATCCCAAGGCCCAGGTTTCCGTGCTCTTCTCACGTTTACGGGAATTCCCGAGAGACAAAAAACAATATGCCTTGCTTGCCAAGCTACTTAAAGGCATGGGGGACACAGGGCTGGCGTCGCGTGCCCTTGTGAGTCCAAAGGACCTGTAGGAAGATCCTGGAGGCTCTCAGCGTTCAGGAGTCAATGCCCCCGCCTTTTTGCGATGTTCTTCCAGGTGGGCGGACTTGGCTCCGGCCAAGTTGAGGGCGTTATGGATCAGGCCCAGGTGGGTAAAAGCCTGAGGGTGGTTTCCCAGGCAGAGCCCCGTTTCCGGGTCGTATTCTTCGCTGAGCAATCCCGTCGGGCCAAAGAGCCCGCAAAACTCTTCAAACAGTTGCCAGGCTTGATCTTCGCGTCCGATCAAGAGAAGAGCGTCAATTAACCAGGAGGTGCAGAAGAGAAAGCCCCCCTCCTTTCCGGGGAGGCCGTCCTCGTAGCGATAGCGCCAAACCGCCACGCCCTCCCGTAGTTCTCTCTCGATGGCGTCCACGGTCGAAACAAGCCGGGGATCGTTTGGCTCAACAAGGCCATAGAGGCCGACCTGCAGGGCTGCTGCGTCTAAATCTTCGCAGTCATAGGCTGCGGTGAAGGCCTGGACGTTTTCATTGAACCCATTCTCTAAAACATCTTTTCGGATCTTGTCCCTGAGACGATGCCAATCCTGTCGGTCTTGATCCAAAAAGTGTTCGGCGATTTTGATGGCCCGGTCAATGGCAAGCCAGCACATCACCTTGGAGTGGATATGGTGTCTGGAGTTGCTGCGCACTTCCCAGATGCCATGGTCCGGTTCCTGCCAGCGGTGTTCGACCGCGATGGCGAAGCTCTCCACAATGCGCCAATGTTCGGTGGACAAAGGTGCCCCTGACATGAGAAGGACGTAGACCAAGTTGATGATGGGACCGAAGACATCGAGCTGCACTTGGGCCGCGGCCGCGTTGCCGATACGCACAGGCCGGCTTCCGCAATAGCCATGGAGATGGGCGATCTCGGCTTCGGGGCCGAGATGATTACCGGTGACCGTGTAGAGAGGGCGAAGTCGCTCCGGGCTGGGAGCATTCTCGATGACACCCAGAACCCAGTCGAGAAAACGCATGCCCTCGTGGATGCTTCCAAGACGTGCCAGGGCTTCGGCGGTGAGGGCTGCGTCCCTGAGCCAGGTGTAACGGTAGTCCCAGTTGCGCACGCCTCCTATGGTTTCGGGGAGACTGGTGGTTGCTGCAGCGAGAATGCCCCCCGTGGGGCCGTAGCAGAGGGCTTTGAGGGTGAGGGCGCTTCGTTTTACCAAGTCTGAGGCAACACTCGGGATGGAAAGATCGCTGACCCATTGCTTCCAGTATTTCTCTGTTTTCTTTCGCCGTTCGCTTTCCTGGAGGGTGGAAGATTTGAGGCTTCCCGTTCCGTAGCGAAGTTGGAGGATGAGGGGATGGGGACCAAGATCCACGATGGCCTCTGCCGTGTGGTGCGTTCCTTCTTGTTCGATCGACCAATGGATTCCGGGAGAGTGGAGCACGATGGGATCCACTGCTCCTTGGATTTCGAGCCCGCCTTCGCGTGCAAGCAGCCTTGTGGAGAGCCGCCCGAAGTCCAGCCTAGGCGCGAAGGTGATACGAACGCGGCCTCTTCCCTCAATGACTCTT
>Ga0256841_1002520_pt1 | contig 14505 bp, 13 predicted proteins | sample 356308metaG_FD_185971 | JGI IMG/M metagenome (GOLD analysis project Ga0256841, IMG submission 185971) | Hydrothermal vent microbial communities from Mid Atlantic Ridge, Atlantic Ocean - 356-308 | ecosystem: Environmental > Aquatic > Marine > Hydrothermal vents | place: Atlantic Ocean: Mid...
AAATCTATTTTTGTAATATGCAGAGATGATAAATACTCTGTAGCTTCCGTTTTGCTTGTAAAGGGAGAAATTTACAAAAGAAGATTGTCTGGGTTTTGCCGAGGAGCCTAATATTCCCTTTATATCTTTTTGCTTCTCAACTTTATGAATTACTTTTTCATAAAGGGTTCTAAGGATATTTTCAAAATCTAACCTTCCATTTCTTATAAAGCTTGTTTTTAACGGTAGGCTGAAAACTCTATAATTTTTTCTACCATCTGATTTCTCAGTATGTGAAAAGAACGCTGGTTCATCTACACTTTTTGGCTCTACTTTAAACAAATCTTTACATATTTTATCTATTATTTGAACTTCATCTTTTAGTGAAAATGTTTCATTAGATAGTTTCATATTACCTGTAAATCTATTTCTTCTGTTTCCTATCCCAAAAAGGAATGCAATTTTTAAAAGGGCTTTATAAAAATCTGTTGGATATTTTTCTGGATTGTAATTGATAAAATTGAGATAAAAGGTTTGATTTTCTATGACTGCTTCTTTAGGAACAGCTTTTTTATAAGTTTTTCTATCATGTGAAATATATTTATGAGGTAAAAGAAATATTGTTTTAGTTCTTAAATTTTCTGTATTTTCTACAAAAATCTTAAATTTTGCTTTATTTTTTGTACTTCCAAAAATTTCTCCTTCTTTTTCAAGAAGCCTTTTAAAACCGTCTTTATTGTGGTTTATGTATTTTCCTGCGACAAATCTAAAGGCTGTTCTCATTATTGATTTAATTTCAGAAGTCCTGATTTTATCAGTATCTAAATGATTTGCATCTGCCCCTCCCATTATCGTTGGCGTTATTAGTTCTATCTTATATTTGAAAGTTTCCATTTTATAATCCCCATAGGTGTTTATCTATATATATTTAACGATTAGTTTATATTTTTTCTGACTTAAATTATACAAAACTATTCCTCTAAAGATAAACTCTTTAAGAAAACTAAAGCATCATCTTTGTTTACGTTAAATACTTTTAATTTTGCTGGTAAATCAAATTGGGTAAAATACTCAATTTGTCTATTCTCTTCAAGAGCAAACAGTGTTAAAGACAAAGTTACAGCTGATGTTCCACCACTTATATTTACAGAGATATCTTCATCTTTATATCCATGCCTCATAATACTTTTTAATAGTATTCTTAGTTCATCTATAATATCTTCATGGTCATTAAAATCTAAAGCTCTAGTTTTTTGTATTTTGTCCCTTAGCTTTATATTTTCTTTTTTGTCTAATATTTCTACCAGTTTTACAAATTCGTCCCATTGTTGATTTGATTGTTGACTTACAAGAAATATAGCTTTCTCTAATTTAGAGCTGTGATATTTTAAGCTTCTAAGAGGAAGTAACCAGTTTATATAACTTTTGAAGGAATCTAATTCATTGTTATTAATAACATTTTTTAAAATTTCCTTTGAAGCGTTTAAATCTTTGTTATAGGATAGTGCCATAATCAAAATTTTTCTTTTTTCTGGATAAAGTCTTAATTTTTTTGTTTTTCTTTCTGGATAAAAAAGTAAAAATCCTATGCCAAAAGAAAAAATATTTATAAAAATAACCGCTGACTGAATGAGTTTATCTAAACTATTTAGATTATTATCGATTATAGTATCTCCAAACCAACCAACCTGTACAATAAAAAATATAACTCCTAAGACACCGTACAAACCAAATCCCTGACCGATTATAAGACTTCTTACTATGTAAGAAATGGATTTTTCAGGTTTTTTAAATATATAAAAAATAAAAAAAAGCACAAAAAGTAAAAAAGATAAACCTAACTTAAAAACTATTTCTTCACTGCCAAGATTTATAAAAAAAGAAACAAGAAAAAATAAAGATATAAGAAAAAAAACATTAAGAAGGTCTAACTTACTTGCTATATTTATTAACCGTTTCATTAAAAGTATTTTATTTTCTACTTTTAATCTTAATAAAACTTAGTTTATTTTATCATGTTAATTTTTAAAAAAATTCATTTAGCTTCCTTGCCAGGTCTATATCAGCCTGAGTTATACCACCTTCACTATGCGTAGTTGTTGAAATAGTTATAGTTTTAGTAGCTGTGTGAAAAATTATATCTGGGTGATGATTTGTTTCTTCTACACATTTAGCAATATGCTTTAAAAACTGAGTAATCTCTCCCCAATCTTCTATATAAAATCTTCTTGTTATACATTTAAATTCTCTACTCCATCCTTCAAGTTCTTTTAAAGCATTCTTTATCTCTTCTTCTGAAAGTCTTGTTTTATTCTCCATAATATCTTCCTCCTTGATTAAATTTTTATTATTAATTTAGATACGTTCTTTATTGGATAATTTTTATGATTTATATCTTTTAAAACTTAGTGCGATTAAACAGATATTACATAACGATATGATTTTTATTATAGTTATCAACCACTAAAAGATGTATTAATATATACAAATTTTCTTAATTAGGAGTTTTTTCTTGACCATTGAAAAAGCTATTTTAAAAATCCTACTTAAAGAAAATAGACCACTAAAGACAGGAGAAATTGAAAAACTTACAGGGTTTAGTAGAAATGAAATTCAAAAAGCTATTAACAATCTATATTTAGAAGGTTTAATAGATTTCCCAGATAGATGTTATAACAAAGTAGTTTTAAAACAGGAGGAAAACAATGGCAGATAAAATAGATGTAAAATTAACAGTAGAATTAGCACACCAATGTGTAAAATGTTCTGCCTGCCGTTCTGTATGTCCTACATACAGTGTAGTAAAAGAAGAAAGGTCATCTCCAAGAGGAAGATTAGCACTAGCTGAAGCTGTAGTAGATGGAATTATGCCACTTACTGAAGAGATTGCCCAGCAGTGGAACGAATGTGCTATGTGTAGAAGATGTGAATGGATTTGTCCAAATGAAGTTGAGTATAAAGAAATTATGTTCAGAGCAAGATATCAGGCTAAAGAAAAAGTTGGAAAATTTGACCCTGTAAAAAAAGCTGTATTTACAGGCCTTGGTATGATGGGCTCTTTACCAACAAAGATAGGAATGAAATTTGCTCCTTCATTGATGAATGCATATGGTAAGTTACTTGGAAAAGAAGTTCCAGAATATAATGCAATCTATTTAGATACAGGGATACCTAAATATACTAAACTTATGCCAAAACCTACAGCCAAACCATTTGGTCTTAGAGGTAAAGAGGTAAAACCTAAAAAAGAAAAAAAAGGTAGATTGCTATTTTTTACAGGATGTATGATAGATGCCTTTTACGGTAAAACAGGTGAAAATGTTTTAAAACTTATGGAAAAAGCAGGATATGAAGTTGTAGTTCCTAAAAATATAAGATGTTGCGGAGCTCCACATTTATATAGTGGAGAAGTTGAATCCTTTGAAAAGCTTATGAACCACAATAAGAAAGAAATTAACAAGTATGAGTTTGATGCTATTGTTGTAGCCTGCCCTACATGTGGAGGAGCTTTAAAAGAAGAATACGGATATGAAGTCAAAGACTTTGCAGAAATACTGAGAGAACAAGGGTTTATAACATTTAAAGGAAATGGTGAAAAAGTTACTTTCCATTTTCCATGTCATTCTTACACAGCAATGAAAATGGACCCAAATGTTTATAGAGATGTTCTAAAAAATGTAGATAATGCTCAGTATGTTGAAGGTGAACAGGCAATGATGTGTTGTGGTTTTGCAGGATATTTCTCTGTATCTAATTATGAAGTAGCATCTGAACTACAAAAAAGAAAAGTAGAAGATTTAGAAAAAACAGAAGCTACTTATGTTCTAAGTGATTGTCCTGGTTGCGTATTTAACATAGCTGATGGAATGTACAAACACGGTGATTATAAGAAAATAAAAGTAATGCATTTAGCAGACTATTTAGCAGAAAGGTTAGTAGACGAGGAGAGCTAACCTCTCCTCATTTATTTTCTATCTCTTGAAAAGTTATACCAATAGCTCCTTTTGATAACATTAAATCTATAGCTTTTTCACTATCTCCAGGTCTTACATCAACACCTTTTATAGCATCAAGAAGTAAAATAGCTTCATATCCTAAATTAATAGCTCCAAGTACTGTATTTTTTACACAGTAATCTGTAGCAAGACCTCCTACAAAAACCCTTTTAATTCCTCTTTCCTTTAGAAGACTATCCAATATAGTTCCCTGAAAGCCAGAGTAAGCGTCAAAATCTCGAGAATCTCCTTTAGAAATTATAAATTTGTTATCAAGAGGTATATATAAATCTTTATGAAACTTAGCTCCTTCTGTATCCTGAACACAGTGAGGTGGCCATATTCCACCATAACCCTTAAAAGATATATGATTTTCTGGATGCCAGTCTCTTGTAAAAAATACAGGATTAGAAAGTTTTTCAAAAAGTTTTATATACTTGTTTAAAGGTTCTACAACCTTATCTCCTTCTGGAACTGGCAAAGCTCCCCACGGCATAAAATCATTTTGAACATCTACCACAATCAAAGCATCTTTATCTGTAATTTTAAGCTTCATTTTCCCCTCCTTGACACCACCTACTTTTTTGAAAAAATAATGCAAATCTGTAAATGTTTCAAACCTGTTAAAATATTAAAAAAAATCTTAAATCAATAAGAGGGGATTTTATGTTAGACATAAAACTTATAAGGGAAAAACCAGAATTTGTAAAAGAAAGACTCTCTCTAAGAGATGAAAGTTTACCAGCTATGATAGATGAGGTTTTAGCACTAGATAAAGAAAGAAGAGCCATAATTAAAGAGATAGAAGACCTAAAAGCTGAAAGAAACAAATTATCAAAACAGATAGGAATTTTATTTAAAGAAGGAAAAAAAGAAGAAGCAGAAAAAATAAAAGAGATAGTATCAGCAAAAAAAGAAAAAATCGAAAAGTTAGAAAAAGAGTTAAAAGATACAGAAAAAAGATTTAAAGATACTATGCTTAAAATTCCAAACATACCAGCTCCAGACGTGCCTGTAGGAAAAGATGAAACAGAAAATGTCGAAATTAGAAAATGGGGGAAGCCCAGGAAATTTGATTTTGAACCTTTTCCTCATTGGGAGATAGGGGAAAAATTAGGCATTTTAGATTTTACAAGAGGAGCTAAATTATCTGGTTCAAGATTTACAGTAATGTATAAAGAAGCTGCCAGACTGGAAAGAGCACTTATAAACTTCATGCTAGACCTACACACAAAACAGCACGGTTATACAGAAGTATGGACACCTGTTCTTGTAAAACCAGAAATCCTTATAGGAACAGGCCAGCTTCCAAAGTTTGAGGAAGATTTATACAAAGTATGTGATGAAGATTTATACTTAATTCCTACAGCAGAAGTTACATTGACAAACCTACACGCTGATGAAATTTTACAAGAGGAAGAATTACCTAAATACTATACGGCATATACTCCATGTTTTAGAAGAGAGGCAGGAGCCCACGGTAGAGATGTAAGAGGAATATTAAGACAACATCAGTTTGATAAAGTTGAACTTGTAAAAATAGTAAAACCAGAAGAATCATATAAAGAGTTAGAAAAACTAGTAAAAGAAGCAGAAAAGGTTCTTCAGCTACTAGAACTACCATATAGAGTTGTAGAACTTTGTACAGGAGATTTAGGATTTTCAGCTGCTAAAACATATGATATTGAAGTATGGATACCTTCCCAAAACTGCTATAGAGAAATATCATCTTGTTCAAATACAGAAGATTTTCAGGCAAGAAGAGCAAAAATAAGATATAAAGATAAAACAGGAAAAAATAGACTTGTTCATACATTAAATGGTTCAGGCCTTGCAGTAGGAAGAACGTTAATAGCAATTATGGAAAACTATCAAAAACCAGACGGTACTTTTGAAATACCAGAAGTTTTAAAAAAATATATGTAATGAAAAAATTCAGTCTTTATATCGTTTTTTTTATATGTTTTTTTCACTTTTCTTATGGTGAAACTGTGTCAGAACTTATTGAACTTGCTAAAAAGAACAACCCAGAGCTAAAAAAAATAGAAAAAGAACTTTATATTTTAAAAGAAAAGACAAAATTTGCAGGAAAACTGTTTAGTCCACGTATATCAATATCTATATCTGGTAGTAGAATATGGACAGACCCTATTCAGGCTTTAGAATTGAGATTAAAACAGAGAATAACCTTTCCCAGAAAACTCGACCTTGAGCAAAAGATAGCTATAGAAGAATATAAAATCCAGTATTATACTCTTAGATTAACTCAGTTAAGAATAGTAAGAGAAATAAAGGAAGTAGCATATAAAGTATGGCTCCTAAAACAGATAAAAAATGTAATCCAAAAATATAACAAAGAGCTTATAAAACTCTATGCAGTATCAAAAATCCTAAACAAACAAAAAAAGGTTTCTAAGTTAGACTTAGAAAGAATAAGCTTATATATATCTATCCTAAAAAAACAGTCTATAGAAGTAGATAACGAAATACAGGAAAATATAGCTGTTATAGAAAGACTTGTAAACGCAAGAGTACATGATATTACAGCAAAACCATTAGTTCCAGAACTGTTTGAAGATTTCCAAAAATTAGAAGAACTCCTTAGATACTCAAGTCCAAAATTAAAAGCTGTTGAAGAAGAACTAAAAAGAATAGCTTTTTCATACCACCTTGCAAAGATGATATTTTATCCTGATTTTGATGTTTCAATGAAATACAGAATAGCTCCAAGATGGAAAGATGCTGTAGAGTTTAGCGCATCATGGGATTTACCAATATGGAGAAAATTTAAAGAACAAGAAATAGTTCTAAGAGAAAAGATAAAAGAAATAACAATAAGAGAGCAATGGATAGATACATATAACATATTAAAAATGACTTTAAAAGAAAACTACATAAAAATAAAAAAAGCAAAAAAGGTATTTAGACTTATCAAATATTCTATAATTCCAAAAGCACAGGAAAACTATGAACTATCTTTAAAAGAGTACAAAGAAGGAAAATTAAACATAAACGATGTGCTTTTAGTATTAAAAGAAAAAAAAGAAATGGAAGAAGAAAAGTTTAGACAAATATATAACTCAAATGTAGCCTATTTTAAAATCTTAGAAATCATTGACGCTCTTTATTAGAAGATAATTGCTTATTTCTTATATACTTCAAAAGTAAAATAAGTAGCCCAACAACAGCTATAGTAAATCCTATTAAAAGATATATATCCTTTGCTTTTCCAAAATATCTCTCAGCCGCATGACCAAAGAAATATCCAAGAGAAATATATATAAAAGCCCATATAAATAAAGATAAAAGGTCTAAAACCATAAAACGAACAGGATTAAATCTTGTAGCCCCTAAAAAAACCATAGGTATAATCCTCATACCGTATAAGAACCTGATTATAAAAATCGATAAATCTCCATACTTTTCTACCAACTTCCTTGCAATTCTATACTTTTTTCTTGTATAAGCATTTCTCAAAAGGAACTCTCTACCTTTCCATCTTCCAAAATAAAAATATATAAGCTCATGAAAGAAAGCACCTAAAATAGCTGATACAAAAGCAGGAAAAGGCAAAAGAAGACCTACTTTTATAAAAATACCAACAATAAGTAAGAATATTTCTCCCTCAAGAAAAGTACCAACAAATACAGCTATATAACCATATTGATGTAGAAACTGTTCTAAATTTTCTATTGAAAACGCCTCCCTTAATGCCTTATAAAACCTTAAATTAAATTATACAAAAACATAAAAAAGATAAAACAATAAAATAGGGGTTGCATTTTTTGAAAATTTATATTATTTTTATAAAAAAACTTTATAATAGATTACTAAAATAATTTAAATGGAGGATGATATGTTTAGCGAAAATTTGTTAGACAGCAGGTCTAAAGAAGTATTAGAACTTGCAAAGAAGATAGCTAATCAGAGGAATGATAAGCTAGTTGATACTGATCATTTACTTTTAGCTGTTCTTGAAGCAAAAGACTCTCCACTTATTAAAGTACTTGAAAAAAGAGGTATAGATACAAAAGACCTTAAAGGTAAGATTAATGAGTATTTAAATGATATTTACGGACAAGTTGATAAAGCAATTAGAGAGTATATCGATTATCTTAGGACTCTTCAAGGACAGCTTTCACAGGTAAAATCAAATATTCAACAAATATCTACAGAACTGCAGAAGATAAAAAGAGCAGAGAAAGAACTTGAAAACGAACTAAGGTATGAAGAGTCGTTCTGGGGTGGTTTTGGAAGTTCTGCAAGATTAGAACTTGAAAGACTTAGAAGATACGAAAAAGAGTTAAAATCACAGCTTGCTTCTATACAGACGCAACTAAAACAGCTTGCTGACGAAGAAACAGTAGATGCTTTTTTAAATGGAGAACTAAGTTTATCAGCATTTTTATACAAAATAATAGAAAACTCTGACCTTGTTAAACAGTTAAAAGAGCTTGGTATATCTCCAGACAGAGTAATAGTCAAAATAGCAGAGGAAGTACTTGGAACAAAAAGTGGTAAAATTTACTCAAATAACTTGATTAAAGTTATGGAAAATGCTGAAAAAAAAGCTATAGAAAAAGGAGAGGCACAGGTTAAGCCTCTTTACATAGTTGTAGCTTTAATTGATGCAAAAGATACAATAGCAGGAAAAATTTTAGAACAAATATTAACAGGAGGAAAAGGAAAGATGAATGGAGAAAACATAGAAAGAGAAATGGCAGAAGAAGAAAAATCTGCGTTAGAAAGATTTACTGTTGATTTAACAGAACTTGCAAAACAGGGAAAACTCGACCCTGTTATTGGTAGAGAAAAAGAAATACAACAGGTTATTGAAGTTCTCCTAAGAAGAACAAAAAATAATCCAGTACTGGTTGGAGATGCTGGAGTAGGTAAAACTGCAATAGTAGAAGGACTTGCCCAGAAAATAGTAAACAAAGAAGTACCAGAAGAGCTTTATGACAAAAGAATACTTGCTCTTGATATGGGAGCACTTCTTGCAGGAACAAAATACAGAGGAGAATTTGAAGAAAGACTAAAAAATCTTATTGATGAAGTTAAAAAAGATGGAAACATAATCCTGTTTATAGATGAAATTCACACTATTGTAGGAGCAGGTGCAGCTGAAGGAGCGACAGACGCAGGAAACCTATTAAAACCAGCTTTAGCAAGAGGAGAATTAAGAGTAATTGGAGCAACTACAGTAGATGAATACAGAAAATACATAGAAAAAGACCCAGCTTTAGAAAGAAGATTCCAACCTGTATATGTAGAAGAACCTGATGTAGAAACTACTATAGAAATTCTTAGAGCATTAAAACCAAGACTAGAAAAACACCATGGAGTAAAAATAGATGACAGTGCTATACAGGCAGCTGCAAAATTAACAGACAGATATGTAACAGACAGAAAACTACCAGATAAAGCTATAGATGCATTAGACCAGGCATGTGCAAGGAAAAAACTAAAACTGGTATATGCACCACCAGAAGTAATTGAACTGGAAAGAAAAATAAAACTATTAGAAGAACAAATTATGCAAGCCTCATTAGATGGAGATTATGAAAGAGAAGCCCAGCTAAAAATTGAGAAAGCCAAACTTGAAAAACAGCTGAAAGAACTAATGGCTAAGTCTGATAACGAACACATAAAAATGGAACAGCTAAAGAAACAGCTAGAAGAAATTGAACAACAAATTATAGAAGCAGCAGAAAAAGGAGATTATGAAAAAGAAGCCCAGCTAAAAATCAAAAAAGCACAGATAGAAAAAGAAATAAAAGAGTTAGAACACAAAATAGCAGAAAGAACTGTAGTTACAGAAGACGATGTAGCAGAAGTAGTTTCAGACTGGACAGGTATCCCTATTTCAAAACTCAAAGAAGAAGAAATGCAAAGACTACTACATCTTGAAGAAGAACTACACAAAAGAGTTGTAGACCAAGAACACGTTATAAAAACAGTTGCAGAAGCTATTAGAAGAGCAAGAGCAGGATTATCTGACCCAAGAAAACCATTAGGCTCATTTATGTTCTTAGGACCAACAGGAGTAGGAAAAACAGAAACAGCTAAAGCATTAGCAGAGGTTTTATTTGGAGATGAAGATGCACTTATTAGACTTGATATGTCTGAATTCAAAGAAGAACATTCTGTAGCAAAACTTATAGGAGCACCTCCAGGATATGTTGGATATGAAGAAGGTGGAAAACTTACAGAAGCAGTAAGAAGAAAACCTTATTCTGTAATACTTCTTGATGAGATAGAAAAAGCTCATCCAAGAGTTTTTGACCTGTTCTTACAGGTATTAGATGATGGAAGACTTACAGACTCTAAAGGTAGAACAGTAAGTTTTAGAAACACAATCATAATAATGACTTCTAACATAGGTAGTCAATACTTAACAGTAATACCATTTGACGCTCCAGAAGATGTAGTAGAAAAAGAGTTTGAGATAGCAAAAGAAAAAGTTCTTGAAGAAGTTAAACATTACTTTAGACCAGAGTTCTTAAACAGGCTTGATGAAATACTTGTATTTAAACCATTACTTAAAAAAGAGCTACTACAGATTGTTGACCTAATGCTAAAACAACTAAACAAAAGACTTATAGAAAGAGATATAAAAATTGAAGCTACAGATAAAGCAAAAGAGCTTATCGCAAAACTTGGTTATGACCCTGTTTATGGAGCGAGACCTTTAAGAAGAGCACTGCAAAAATATGTTGAAACTCCATTATCAGAAAAAATACTTGCTGGTGAGATAAAACCGGGAGATGTGGTAGTAATAGATGAAGAAAATGGAGAACTTGTTTTCAAAGTAAAAGAAGGTGTTTCTGCAACTGCTGAAGGCGAAAATAAAGAAGAAAAATCAGAATAATTTACAGGGGCTTAAAAGCCCCTTTTTTTTCTTATGCAATTAAAGATAGAAAAATTAATTTACGGTGGAAAAGGCTTAGGTAGATTAGAAGGAAAAGCTACATTTGTTCCATTTGTTATTCCAGATGAAAAAGTACAGATAAAAATAAAAAAAGAAAAGAAAAATTTTATAGAAGCACATCTAAAACAGGTAATAGAAAAAAGTCCTTATAGAAGAGAACCTTTATGTAATTACTTTACTACATGTGGTGGATGTGATTTTCAGCATATAAAGTATGAGTATCAGATAAAGTTAAAAAAAGATATATTAGAAGAAGCTTTACAAAGGATAGGAAACATAAAAAGTTTCCCAGAAATAAAAACAATACCTTCAGAAAAAGAGTTTTTCTATAGAAACAGAGCTCAATTTAAAGTTTATGCAAACCATATAGGTTTTTATAAAAGAGAAAGCCACACAGTAATAGATATAGATAACTGTCCTATTCTCTCTAAACAGATAGCTTATATACCAGATAAACTAAAAGAACTCCTGACCTATTTTATTGTACAACCAAAAGAGATACACATATTCTCAGCTACAGAAGGAAATTTACTTAAGTTTATATTTGATAAACAGATAAAAAAGTATCCAGATTTAAAAACCATAAACAAAATACTAGGAATAAATATTGTTGGAGCAGGTATATATTACAGAAAAAATCAAACAGTATATCTTCAAAAGACATTAGGACAAAAGTTCACTTTTGAAAAGATAAAAAATTTCAAGTTTAAAGTAAGTCTTGACTCATTTTTTCAGGTTAACAAATTTCAGATAAAAAATCTGATAGATACTGTTATTAGCTTTCTTAAAAATTCTAAAATAATAGCTGATATGTACTGTGGAGTAGGAACATTTAGTATTCCTGCAGGAAAGATAGTAGATAAAGTATATGGATTTGAACTAAACAAAATAGCTGTCAAAGATGCAGTAGAAAATGCAAAGATAAACAATGTAAAAAACTGCAAATTTTATCCATTTGAAACAAAAAAAGCTGTAGATTTTCTAATTGAAAAAAACATACCTGTTGATACTATAATATTTGACCCACCAAGGTCTGGATTAAACAAGTACATAATAGATAAGACTTCAAAAATTAAAACACTAGAAAAAATAGTCTATGTTTCTTGTAATCCAACTACTCTTGCAAGAGATTTAAGCGACTTTTCAAAAAAAGGATTTTCTATAAAACAGATATACATGATAGATATGTTTCCACAAACATATCATATCGAAACCATAACCTTCCTTACCAGAAACTCATAGAAAAACACCTGAAAAAATACATTAGAAAGCCAGTGAAATATTACACTTGCTAATATACTTTTAGAATAAAAAAATAAATATCCAAAAATAACAGAAGGGAAAAAAACAAGAACACTGAATAAAGAAGGATTTATAATGACGTGAGGTACAGTAAAAAGCACAGAAATTACAATATTTGATATATGAATATTTTTTAATCTTTCATTTATTACCGTTAAACCATACCCACGAAAGAAAACTTCCTCAGCAAAAACATAAGGAAGCTGAGCAAAAGCACCTATAGGAAACTTAGTAATAATAAAAGGTAAATAAAACAAAGAAGAAAAGATACCATAAAAAAAGCCTTTCCTAAAATTTTTAAATCCAAGCTTTTCAAAGTCATAAAAACCAATAGGTAAAACAAGAATTAGATAAACAAAGTTAATAAAAAAGGCATAAAATTTAGATAAAACAGCAAAACATATTAGAATAAAGTATAAAATTAGAAATCTTCTCATAGGTTTAGTATATATGAAAAAATTCATTGTTTGTATAACAGGAGCAAGTGGAGCTATATATGGCATAAAGATAGTTAAAGAAATTTCTAAAAATCATAAAGTATATCTAATAGTATCAAACCACGGATACGAAGTTTTAAAATGGGAAGAAAATATAGAAAAAGAGCAGTTTTTAAAAATGTTTAATAAAAACGTAGAGTTCGTACCTGTAGAAGATATAGCATCACACATAGCAAGTGGCTCAACATTTAAAAATATAGAAGGTGTTATAATTGCACCATGTTCAACTGGAACTTTATCTGCTATAGCAAATGGAATGTCTCTAAACCTTATACATAGAGTAGCAGATGTTGCATTAAAAGAAAGGAAAAAACTCTATCTTTTACTTAGAGAAATGCCTTTTTCTTTAGTTCATATAGAGAACATGAGAAAAATAACTTATGCAGGAGGAACAGTTGCTTCAGCATCTCCCGGATTTTACCATCAGCCAAAAACAATGGAAGACCTGATAAATTTTGTAGTAGGTAAAGTTTTAGACTTTTTTAATATAGACCATAATCTATTTAAAAGATGGAGAGAAAATTATGAAAGTTAGCGAATGTATTGACCTATTTTTATCCTATATACAGGACAAATCACCTAACACACTAAGAAGCTATAAAACAGACTTAAATCAGTTTTTAGAAATAGTTGGAGATAAAGAAGTTGAAAACATAACAAAAGCAGACATAGCTAAATTTAGAATGATACTGCAAGCAAAAAAGAAAAAATCCTCTACTATTGCAAGAAAACTTGCATGTATGAACTCATTTTTTGAATATTTAATAGATTTAGAACTAGTTCGCTCTTCACCAATTACTAAATCTCATAGACCAAAAATATCCCAAAAAATCCCTTCTTCACTTTCCCATGAAGAGATAAAAAAAATTCTTTCTTCACTAAAAAATCTGCAAGAAAAAGTTATCATCCTTCTTCCTCTTGCTACAGGGTTAAGGTCTTCAGAAATACTTGGTATAAAAAGAACAGATATAAGAGTACAAAGAGAAGGAAAACTATATGAACTTTCTACAATTATCCAATCAGGATATAAAGAGACAGACATACTATTTATAAAAGTTATTGGAAAAGGAAATAAAGAAAGAGAAGTACCTTTAGTTGGAGAACCTGCAAAAATTTTGATTGAGTATCTAAAGACCCATAACTTTGAAAAAATCTTACCTATTTCCTACAATATGTTCTGGTACAAAATAGTAGAGATTGGAAAAAGAACAGGTATTGTGCTTCATCCTCACAAATTAAGACATACAGCTGCTACTATAGCTTTACAATCAGGAGCAGAGCTTAGAGTAATACAGGAGTTATTAGGACATTCATCACCACTTACTACAGCCAGATATGCTAAAGTCGGTCAAAAACAACTTATAGATGCAACAAAAAATATAGTAGAAAAAATGCTAAAGTAGTAATAATAATATTTTTTAAGGAGAGTAACATGGGAAAGATTTTTCTAACAATCATAACTGTAATATCAATGCTTTTCTTAAGCACAGATATATACAAAGCAGAAGCAAAAGGCTTTAAATTCAATAGCTATAAAAGTTATAAAAGCTATAAACAACCACAGAAAAAATCTACATTAGACCATTCATTTAATAAGGTGAAAAAATCTAAAAACCAAACGCCTATATTCCAAAAACAATGGTTTAAATGGTTTATAGGAGGAATGATTTTTGGAGCTTTACTATCATTTTTGATGGGATACGGATTTCATTTTGGAATGCCGGGATTATTAGAAATTATAATAATAGGATTACTAGTCTATCTTATTTATAAATACTTTAAAACAAAAAAAGAAGAATAC
>Ga0256841_1002521_pt1 | contig 14503 bp, 16 predicted proteins | sample 356308metaG_FD_185971 | JGI IMG/M metagenome (GOLD analysis project Ga0256841, IMG submission 185971) | Hydrothermal vent microbial communities from Mid Atlantic Ridge, Atlantic Ocean - 356-308 | ecosystem: Environmental > Aquatic > Marine > Hydrothermal vents | place: Atlantic Ocean: Mid...
GAGGCGCCCTGTTCTTCCCAGTAGAGCGCCGCGCCCACCGGGTCCTCAAAGTAGACGGTTTCGCGCTTCGGATCGCCTTCCACCAAGCGCACGGCCTTGCCGCCCTGAATGTCCACCGCAGGGATCAACTTCATGGCCCCAGCATACCCACGACCCACGGGGAGCCGCCGGGTTGACGGCTTTAACTTTGCTATGTAAAGTTATTTACGGAGGGGATTATAGTGGCAGGCGAGTTTCAACCCGAAGACGCCCTGCGAACGGCGGATACGGCGCGTAAGAAGGCCGAACGGGTCCTCTACGCTTTTGCCGGCCGGTTGCTCGTGCTCTGGGGTGCGGTCTACCTCGTCATGTACGGCGGCGGCGCCCTGGGCTGGGCGCCGCCTTGGCTCTGGCTGCCCCTCGACGCGGCCGCCTTCCTGCTCAGCTTCTGGCTGGGTAGCCGCGTGGGCGAGGCCTTCCGTACCGAAGTCGGCTGCGCGCTGCGGCGCACCTGGATCGGATTCGGCGGGATGATGGCGCTCACGGTGCTGGCCTTCGCGCTGCGGGGAACCGCAGGTTCGCTCTTCTCCTTCGCGATCAACCAGCTCGTTGCCTTCGCCCTCGTCCAGAGCGGCGGGCAGCTGGGGCAGCGCGGGCTGGCGCGGGGCGGGTGGATGCTTGCAGGAGTGAACACGCTCGCCTTCGCGCTCGCGCCCGTAGCCTACGCCTACGCCCTCGCGGGCATGGGCGCGCTCGCGGTCGCGGCGGGCCTCGGGAGGGTGAGGTGAGGTGGGTTTCAACGAGCTCATCCACCAACCCACGCGGCTTAGGATCATGGCCTACCTGACCGGGTTGGGCACGGGGTCGCAGGTGGAGTTCGGAACGCTGCAACGCGAGCTCGAGCTCACCGAGGGCAACCTCTCGCGCCACCTCACCCGGCTGGAGGAAGCCGGCTACGTCCGCATCGAAAAGGGCTACGAAAAGAAGCGGCCGCGCACCTGGGTACAGCTCACCGGCGCGGGCCGCGACGCCCTCGAGGACCACCTCGCGGCGCTGGAGGAGCTGGCCCGGCAAGCCCAGCGATCCGCGAACGAGCGGAGGGAGGCGTGATCGCCTCGGTAAAGGACGTCCACAAACGGCTGGGCCGGGTCGCGGCACTGCGCGGCGTCAGCCTGGAGGTGCACGAGGGCGAACTGCTGGCCCTGCTCGGCCCCAACGGCGCCGGCAAGACCACCCTGGTTAGCTTGCTCGTGGGGTTGCGCAGCCCCGACCGGGGCACGCTACGGCTGGCGGGCGGCGACCCGCGCCAGCCCGCAACCCGCCGCGTCCTGGGCCTCACCCCGCAGGCCACCGGCTTCCCGCCCGCGCTGCGGGTGCGCGAGGTGGTCGAGCTGGTGCGGGCCCACTATCCCCATCCCCAACCCACGGAGGCGCTGCTCGATCGCTTCGGCCTGGGCGAGCTGGCCGCGCGCAACGTGCAGGCCCTCTCCGGCGGCCAGGCACGCCGTCTGGCCGTGGCACTGGCCTTCGCCGGCAACCCCCGCCTGGCGGTGCTGGACGAGCCCACGACCGGCCTCGACGTGGGATCGCGCCGGGCGCTGTGGCGCGAAATCGAGCGTTTCAGGCGCGAAGGCGGGACGGTGCTGCTCACCACCCACTACCTCGAGGAGGCCGAGGCCCTCGCCGACCGGGTGGCGGTCATGAACCGGGGGCGCATCGTGAGCGAGGGCAGCCCCGAAGCCATCAAGCGCCGGGTCGGGCTCAAGCGCGTGCGCTTCCGCGCGGCCGAGTGCCCCGAACTGGCCGGCGTGGAGCGCCACGAACGCGAAGGCGACCTGCACACCCTCTGGACCGCCGACGCCGACGCGCTGGTGCGCCAAATGGTCGAGAAGGCCGCGGCGTTTGCCGATCTGGAGGTTCTTCCGGTCAGCCTGGAAGAGGCGTTCCTGGCGGTGCTCGACGAAGAGGAAGCGGCATGAAGCTCTGGCTCGCCCACACCAAGGCCGAACTGCTCGCGCTGCTGCGCACCCCCGGTTTTCTGATACCCACGATGCTCTTCCCTTCGATGTTCTTCCTGATGTTCGCCGCCCCGAACCTGCCCGGCCCTGAGGCGGCCAACTTCGCCACCGGGTCGTTCATGACCTTCGCGGTCTTCACGGTCACCTTCTTCCAGTTCGGCGTGGGCACGGCGAACGAGCGCGAAAACCCCTGGAGCAGCTTCGTGCGCGTGCTCCCGGCCTCGCCCCTCTACCGGACCGCAGCCAAGGTGACCACCGCCGCGGTGCTCGCGCTCCTCGCCGCGCTGGTGCTCGTCCTCGCCTCCGCCGCCTCCACACCGCTCGACCTCCCGCTCGCGCGCTGGCCCCGCATCTTCCTGGCCCTCGCTGCGGGGGGCGTGATGATGGGCATGCTGGGGACCGCCCTCGCCTACCTGGTCACGCCCAAGGCGGCGCTGCCGCTCGCCAACCTGATCTACCTGCCCCTCGCCTTCATGGGCGGCATGTGGATGCCTCCAGAGCTGCTGCCGAAGATCGTTCAGGGACTCAGCCCCTACCTGCCCTCGCGCCAGTGGATGGAGCTCGTCTGGCCCGCGGTGATGGGCACGTCCTGGGACACGGTGCACTGGCTGGCGGTGGCCGGCTTCACGGTCGCCTTCGCCCTGCTCGCCGGCTGGGCGCAGCGGCGCGACGAAGCGGTGCGCTGACCCTGCCCTTCGCATAGAATGAGAGGGGAAGCGCCCGGAAGGCGGTGAGGACCTTGCGGAAGAAGCGCGACCGAAGCAACGTTTTCGTGGGCTTCATGTTCCTGGGCATGGGGCTGGGCTGGCTGATGGGGCACCTGGTGGCAGGTTTGTTCATCGGCATGGGCCTGGGCCTGATCGCGCAGGAGCTGCTCGCGGAAAGGGCGCAACGGAACGGGAGATCCAGCACGGACGGCGAAACCGCAAGCACACAGCCCCCGCAGCCCCCTCCCCCACCCGTAGACGCTTCCGCGGTCGAACCCCGAGCCTCCGCCGCGGTAGAACACCCCGAAACCGTCTGGGAGCGCATCGTCGCCCACCAGGGCGAAACCTTCCACCAGCTCAAGGGGCAGGCCTTCACCTATCGGGTCGAGGGCAACGCGGTCGTGCCCAGCACCGCCAAGGTCCGGATCCAAAAGAGCCAGTTCCTCAAAGCGCTCGACGCGGTGCCGTTCGCAAGAGTGGCCGACGTGCCCAAGGATGTGTTCGGCCCCTCGTACGTCTACGCCATCCTGATGGACCCACGGATCCGCAACGGCGACTGGTAGCCCCGCACCCCAGCCCCACCGGCGAGACACGGCGCGCCCGCCATCCAGGATGAGCCATGTAAGGGCAAGCTTCTTGGCCTGTCCCGGACTTGATCCGGGACCGCACCGATGCCTTCGATTGCGCGGACGCAGAGGCCGGAAGGTTGCATTGGACTTAAAGGTATTGGGCTCATGGTTCGCACGCTTCGAGGTTCCGGGCCTGTCCCGGACCTGATCCGGGGCCCGTCCCGGACCTGATCCGGGGCCCGTCCCGGACCTGATCCGGGATCGCGGGGTTGCCACGCACTCGCCCTATGGTGATGGTGGCGCGCGCTGCGAGGTTCCGGATCTCGGGAACCCTGCGGTTCCCTCGTCCGGAACGACGGGGTTTTCTGCACCTACCCGCTCCCCGTTCGTCACCCCGGACGAGCGTAGCGGGATCCGGGGCCTGTCCTGAACGCGATTCAGGGTCCCGCGGGTGCCGCAACGGGACCGCCTGCGGCGCGGTAAGCCGAAGGTGCTCCTGGAGCAAGCAGGAGAGGTACAATCGAGCAATCAGATGAAACCGGCCGTCTATATCCTTGCCAGCAGGAAGAACGGCGCGTTGTACGTTGGCGTCACCGCCCAACTCAAACGGCGCGTATGGGAACACAAAGAAGGTATCGGTTCGGCGTTTACCAGCAAATACAGCATTCATACGCTGGTCTACTTCGAGGCGCACCCCACCATGGAGTCGGCCATCTCGCGCGAGAAGCAGCTCAAGAAGTGGAAACGCGCATGGAAGATCGCGTTGATCGAATCCACCAACCCCGAGTGGAACGACCTTTGGGAAGAGCTCTGATCGGCTGGGTTCAGTCTCCACAGCGATAGCCAGGGACCCGAGGTGCACACGAGAGCCATGCGTTTTGTGGAGTGCGCACGGATGTTCGTTCGCGGGGCCACTTTGCTTTTCGGATCGGGGCAATGCCCGCGCGTCGAAGTTCCGGGCCCGTCCGGGCTTGACCCGGGGCCTGTCCCGAGCTTGATCCGGGAACACGCAGGTACCCTTTCCCGTACCTCTAACCTGCCCCTGCGCGCGCTGCGAGGTTCCGGATCTTGGGGACCCTGCGGTTCCCTCGTCCGGAACGACGGGGTTTTCTGCACCAACCCGCTCCCCGTTCGTCACCCCGGACGAGCGTAGCGGGATCTGGAACGACGGGCTCTTGTTCGGCCAGTGGCTTCGTTTTTCGTCATCCCGGACGAGCGCAGCGAGATCCGGGATCTCGTGGGTGCCGCAGCCCCGAGGCTGCGCCGGACCCGGCCTCGGGTCGAACGCACCATAAGGATCGTTACCCGAGCACCGATCGAAAACGGTGAGCAAGAACGGCACCTAGCCTTCAGGGCTCGGGCGGAAGGGGGCGCGAATGCCCGCCATGGCAACTTCGCGCGCTTCGTCCGGGACCCAGGAGAGCGCCAGTACACCGCGGTAGGCCCGAACCGCACGCTCCCGCTGCCCGCCCAGGTCGTAAAGCTGGCCCAAACGGGCCAGCAGGTACCCGGGCAGGTATTCCGGCGTCGAAAAGTCCCCGCGCGAAACCTCCTCCATCAGCCTGAGGGCGTCCTGAGCCTGCCCCGCCGCCAGGTAAACCTGAGCGGCCAAGAAGCGCGCCTCGGCCTGTTCGAGTTCCATTAGCTGACCGAGCAGGTTGCCCCAGGCGTCGTCTTCCTCCAGGCGCCACGCCCGGTCCATGACAGCCCGGGCGCGCTCGGCCTCGTTGGGCTCCAGGGGGGCGGGCCCCTCGACGCCGTCCAAATACGAGAGCAGGACCGGATAATCGAGCACGTCGACCAGGACCACGGCTTCGGAATCCTCCATCTCCGCAAGCCTGGCCGCGACGTCGGCCATTCTTTGCTCCCGGAAGCCCGTGGCGGGGCCTTCGCCGGCAAGATCACGCACCGTAGCCAGGCGCGCACGCAAACCCTCCAGAAAATCCTCGGCTGCAAGGTCCTCCGGAAGGCGCGGCACCGTCAAGAAATCGACAATCTCGCGGTCGGCCTGTGCAAAGCGTTGTTTGGCTTCCTCTCCGCGCGGCATGCTGCCCAGGTACTCGAGGAAACGCTCCGCCTCGGCTTGCAGGGACTCGGCCCGCTCACCCAGGGCCACAATGGGCACGCCCCGCTCCTCCGCCCAAGGAACCAGGAAGAACATGGCCAGGTCGTGCTGGTCGCGCCATGTTTTGGACTGCAAGCCCTGGGGGCTGTAGGAAGCCAGGTAGACCCGGCGCGGTTTTCGGAGCTCGATCTGCCGCACGAGTGAAACGGCGTTGTAGCGCGGCTGGGTCAGGTGAAGGGGGCCAAAGCCCGGAAGGACGACCATGGCCCCATCATAGCCAGCAGGAGACGGGAAAATTACTTCTCGACTAGAGGGCTACGGGGCAAACCCTTTTTATACCGCGGTTGGGTGTTGTAAAATACCCCCATATGGGGGATAAGCGTTCCTATTTGTACCCGCGAGTTTATTAACTTGCACCGTCGTCGAGTACCAGGAGCAATACATTTCTTCTTGCTCACAACCAACATTCTTTACGCTGTACTGAACAAGTCTTCAGTGCTATGCTGATACTATGCTTTTGTGTAGATTTGTCTAAGTGTCACGTTTTTTACCTAATCTATATTTGCTATTTCCCATTGACACATATACCAGCCTATGATACTCTGAACTCAGGCAAGGGGGAAGACCCGAAAGGGCAACCCCAAGAGCGAGCGAAGAAGGAGACTTACGAAGGGGGAATGATGATGAAGACCATCTCGAAACTGTTCACTCTGATCCTCAGCTTGGTGGCCCTCGCTGTTTCTGCTGGCGCTCACGCGGCTTGGCGATAAAAGAAGATACGAGCACACCCAAAAGGGGGTATCATAGCCCCCTTCTTTCTTATATATTTGATGTTGACGTGCCGAAGCTTGAGCTACCACCGAAGAAGGTCACACTGTTCATAGCAACACTTGCAGTTGCGTTTCCTGTATTGGTATATGGTTTGTTGCGCTTCTCGATTAGCCAAGACGTTAATTTTCAAATACACCTAATCGACCTTGCGTTTTGGGGAGCGCTCATCGCATGGGCACAGCTAACCGAAGTTAAGTTGCCGTTTGCAGCAAGTTTTTCGCATTCGTACCTATTTACATTATCAGCTGTAATCTTATTCCCGCCTTGGGTGGCTCCGTTATTGGTATTTATATTCTTTTTTAGTGGAGGATTTAAAGATCCAGAATACAAATGGTACAAAGATTTTTTCAACCGCCTGCAGACAGGGATTACGGTTGCGGCTGCTTCTGTTTCATATTGGTTCGTAATTCAGAATCTACCAGTTTCAGTTTCGGGGGTTGATATTTCGCTTGCAGTTGCAATAGTAGTCGCTTCAACCGTATCGTTTGTAGTAAATGTATCGCTAGTATCAATAGTGGTTTATTTATCAACAGGACTTCCAATAAGAGATATATGGTTTCACAACTTTGGTTGGGTTTTAGTTAGTTACCTCATAATGACACCTGTCGTATTACTCTTAGCTAGAATGTACACGTCTACGCCGCCTCTTCTAGGCAACTGGGGCGGTTGGGCCGTCATCCTCTTCCTCATTCCCCTCTACTACGCCCGGTTCCACTGGGACGAAGTGGTCAAGCTGCGTGAAGCCTTCAATAAAACGGTGGACCTGCTCTCGAACACCATCGACGCCAAGGACTCGCACACCTTCCTTCACTCGGAGCGCGTCACCGCCATTGCGGCCGCCCTGGCTCGGGCCTATGGGCTGGACGCCGCCCAGGTCAACACCATCGAAAAGGGTTCACGCATTCACGACATCGGCAAGATCGGTATTCCCGATGCGGTGCTCTTCAAACCCGGCTCGCTGACCGAGGAAGAGTACAACGTCATCAAGAAGCACCCCGAGTACGGCGTACGCCTGCTCGAGCCCGCCTCCGACTACCTGAGCGAGACCTTCGACATCATCAAGTACCACCACGAACGCTGGGACGGCCGGGGCTACCCCGAAGGCCTGGCGGGTCAGGAGATCCCGCTTTGGGCGCGCATCGTGGGTCTGGCCGACGCGTACGAAGCCATGACCGCAGGCCGCCCCTACCAGAAGGCCAAGAGCCCCGAGGACGCGCTGAGCGAAATCGAAGACCTGGCCGGCATTCAGTTCGACCCCAAGCTCGTCCGCCTGTTCCGGGAGATTTGGGAAACCAATCCCTCCTGGCGCGATAGGGAGGTGTTCCTACGACTCTATTCCTCGAAAGTGCCCTCGTTGGAGTCTTCCTCGCCGCCCTTTTTGGAGCCCGAGCCCGAGACTTCGCAGAAATCGAGCTGAAGGCCGCCTGGGCCTTCGTTCTGGCTGCGCTCACCGAGGGCGGCCTGGCTTGGTCCACCTCGAAGGGGTGGATTTCGCCGCATGTCGCTGCGCCGCTCGCTAAGAGCGCCGTGGTCGTGCTGGTGGGCTACGGTTTGTGGCAGAACCGCGAACTGCGCACGATCTGGCTCGCAGCCTTCGGGCTTGCGCTGAATACCCTGGTCATGACGGCCAACGGCGGGCAGATGCCGGTCTCGGCCGATGCGTTGATCGCCGCGGGGCTCGAAGGCTTCCTGCACTTCATGCAAACCTCCAGCGACGCCGTTCACAACCTCATCGGCCCCGGCACCAAACTGTGGTTTCTGAGCGACGTCATTCCTCTACCCTGGTTCAAGAAGGTCATCAGTCCGGGCGATGCCTTTTTGTTCTTGGCGGTGCTGCTGTTCTTCCCCGAAACCACCCAACGCGTCATCCGGCAGCGCAGACGGCCGGCGTAACCCCGCCGGCCGTCTGCGGGCGGCTAGAATGCCAAAGGAGAGCTATGGAGCGTCACGTCTACAAAATCACCCTCATCGAAGGCGACGGCATCGGCCATGAAGTGATCCCCGCCGCGCGAACCGTGCTGGAGGCCACCGGCCTCAGCTTCGTTTTCGACGAAGCCGAGGCGGGCTGGGAGACCTTCGAGCGAATAGGCACCTCGGTACCCGAGGAAACGGTCGAAAAGATCGAACGCTCCGACGCCACCCTCTTCGGCGCCGCGACCAGTCCGACCAAGAAAATCGAGGGCTTCTTCGGAGCCATCCGCTACCTGCGCCGGCGTCTGGATCTCTTCGCCAACGTGCGTCCGGCCAAGTACCACCCGGTACCCGGGGCCACCCCGGACACCGACCTGATCGTGGTGCGCGAGAACACCGAAGGCCTCTACGTAGAGCAGGAGCGCAGGTACGCCCGCGGGCGCGTGGCCATCGCGGACCGGGTCATCACCTACGACGCCTCCTACCGCATCGTGGAGTTTGCGCTCGAGCTGGCAGAGCGCCGCCGCGGACAGCTCGCGCTGGTGCACAAGGCCAACGTCCTGCCGCTCTCGGACGGCTTGTTCCTGGAAGCCGCCTACGACGCGGCCAAACGCCACCCGACGGTGGAAACCGAAGAGGTGATCGTCGACGCCTGCGCCATGCGCCTGGTGCGCGACCCCAGCCAGTTCGACGTGCTGGTCATGGAAAACCTCTTCGGCGACATCATCTCCGACCTCACCGCGGGCCTGGTGGGCGGGCTCGGGATAGCTCCTTCGGGTAACATCGGGGAACGGGCTGCGATTTTCGAACCCGTACACGGCTCGGCTCCCGACATCGCCGGAAAGGGCATTGCCAATCCGACCGCCACCATCCTTTCGGCAGCGATGATGCTGGACCACCTTGGGGAGGGCCGCGTGGCCCGGGCGGTGGAGGAGGCGGTGGACCGCGTCCTGGAAGCCGGACCGCGCACACCGGACCTGGGCGGCAAGGCCACCACGAAGGAATTTGCTGAAGCCGTTGCAGCCAAACTACGGGAGCTGCTTTCGGTATGAATTCACACTCCCCTCAAATAGGGGTAGAAATGAACCTTCGTGCAGGTGAATACTGTGATAAACTGAGTGCCGGTAAATCTTCCTAACGTCCTGAAGGGGGGAAGCGTGCGAAATCTATTAAACCGATGGTTGCAACCGCGTATCGAAGCACTGGGCCTGGAAATCGGCGCGGGCAACCTGAAACTCGTCGAAATCGGTGGGTCACCCCCGACGCTCAAGGGTTACGCCATCCGCCCGACGCCCCACGGCGCGATCCATGGCGGAAACATCGTCGAACCCAGCGCGATCGCGGCCGAGCTGCGCGAAATGCTGGCCGAGATGCAGACCCGCAAGCGCTACGTGGTGGCCGGGGTATCCAACTTGGCGGTGATCACCCGCATCATCCAGGTGCCCAAAATGGGCGAACGCGAACTCGAAGAGGCCATCCACTGGGAAGCGGAGCGGTACATCCCCTTCCCGATCGACGAAGTCGTGCTGGACTTCGCACCCTTGGATCCCCCCTCCGAGGTGCCCGACGATGGCCAGCTCGACGTCGTGATCGCCGCAGCCCGGCTGGAAACCATCACCCAGCTGGTGGAAACCCTCAAAGAGGCCAACCTCGAGCCGGTCGTGCTCGACGTTAAGCCCTTTGCGGGGATGCGGACGGTGGAGGACTACCTCAACGGCGGCGGCGACGAAGGGAACGAGCCCATCACCGTCTTTCTCGAGGTGGGTGCGGAATCTTCTTCCCTGGTGCTCACCCGGGGCAGCCGCCTGCTCATGAACCGCAACCTCAACATCTCGGGCAACGACTTCACCGAGGCCATCTCCAAATCCTTCGGCCTCGATTTTTCCAGCGCCGAGGAGGTGAAGCGCGACTTCGGCTTGGCCACGATCCCCACGGAGGACGAGGAATCGCTGCTCGACTTCGACGCCGAGCGCGAGCGCTTCAACCCCGCGCGCATGTACGACGCCATCCGCCCAGTGCTGGTGGACTTCACCACCGAACTGCGGCGCAGCCTCGAGTTCTTCCGGGTCCAGGTGGGCGACATCCATATCGACAAGGGGTTCATCTCCGGGGGCGGCAGCAAGCTGCGGGGACTGCCGGGCATCCTCGGGGAGGCGCTGGGCCTTCAGCTGGACCCGGTCAACCCCTGGTCCGCACTTCAGATCAACGAATCCCAGTTCGACGTCTCGGACCTGCACAAGCTGTCGCCGGAGTTTACCGTTCCCGTAGGCCTGGGCCTGAGGGGGGTGGATCCGCTTGATTAAACTCAACCTCCTACCCAAGCGGTTGCGCAAGCGGGTGGAGCCCGGCTGGTGGCGCCTGACCGCCATCGTCTTCCCTTTGGTCGTGTTTGGCATCATCGCCATGGTGCACCTAAGCGTCAGCAGCCAGATCGCCCAGCTCCAGGCCGACCGCGACAACCTCAAGGCCGAGGTGCAGGCTTTGCAGCCCTACATCCAGAAGCAGCGTGAGCTCACCCGCCGCAAGGCCGAGCTGGAAAAGATCATCAACGTCGACCGCGAAATCAAAGCGCGCTTCATCCCCTGGTCCGACAACCTCGCGCGCTTCATCAACCAGATCCCCCGCAGGGGCGGTCGCTTCGAAGTCTTCCTGCGCTCGGTCAACACCCGGCTCGTACCTCAGGAAAACCGCGCCAAGCTGTCCGAACAAGGGTTGTACGACCGCAAGCCCGTGGCCGTTGAGTTCAACCTTCAGGGCGAAGCCCGCAACGAAGCGGCCCTGGCGCGCTTCGTAAGGGCGTTCGAGGACAACCCCAACTTCGGTATCAACTTCCAGCAGGGCTCGCTGAACGAAGACGGCGGCTACGACTTCTCGGCCACCGTGGCGATCACCGAGTCCGGCGCCAAACCCGAAGGAGGTGAGCGCAGTGCTCGCTAAGATCGGTCAGCGCGAGGTCGCGATCATCGTCATCGTGCTCAGCCTCCTGGGTGCCGGCCTGTGGTACTACGGGTGGTACAAGGGTGCGCAGACGCACATCCAGGAGCTCAACGAAGAGATCGACCGCCTCGAGGTCCAAAAGCAGCGCGGTCTCGCAGCCCGCAGGGCGCTGCCGCAGCTGGAGGCCGCCATCCGCGAATACGAAACTCAGATCGCCGAGTTCTTGCGGGCTCTCCCGCCGCGCGAGGAGTTTGCCTCGGTGCTCACCGCGCTCTCCGACCGCGCCAAGGCGACGGGCGTGACGCTTCGCTCGATAGCGCGTTCGCCCGCGGGCAGCCCGGTCGAGGACGTTCGGGCAGTCAACGTCACGCTCTCGCTCGAGTCGCCCTTCCCCGAGCTCTTCGTCTTCCTTAAGAGGCTCGAGAGCATGCGCCGCTTCAGCACCATCGACGGACTGGCCATGACCCTGGGCGAAACAGAGTCCACCAACCCCTCGCTCAACACCAACCTGACCATGACCGTTTACGTTTACGAGGGCACGCCACCCGAGGTCGAGGAAGGAGGGGCGGAGCAATGAAGATGAGCCAGAGCACGCGGATCCTCGTTCTCCTGGCCCTGCTGGTGGCAGCCGTGGGGGTCTGGTACGGCCTGTTCTTCAATCAAGGCGGCAGCCCCACGCCGGCACCTGCCGAGCCAACCACGGCCGCGGCCCCGTCGCCCGCCACCCCTGTGACCACCAGTGCGCGCGCGTTGCAGGTGCTGCCCATCCCCTTCCTGGTCACCGAGGTGCCCGAAGAGGTGCCCCTCGAAACCGCAGGGGGGCCGAAAACGGGCGCGCTGGCGAGCGCCAGCGTTCCACCCAACCCCTTCGTGCCGCTGCGGCCGCCCAAGGCCAGCACCGCCACGAAGCCGCAGGAGGTGCCCGAGGAGAACCGCCCGGTTACGATCGCTCCCGAACCCGAGCTGCCGGCCAACATTCCGCTCCCGAAGGTCGTCACCCCGAAAAACGGCACCGTCGCGCCGCCGCCGGTGGCCCTCGGCCAGGGCACCCTTCCCGTGAAGCTAAGCCCGCTCGCGCAAGAGGTGGAACCCCAGGTCCCGCTCGAGGCCGAGCAACCTGAACCGGCCCCGACCGAAGAGCCGACCCCGCCCGAGCCCCAAGAGCCGCCGCCCAACCCGCTCGTCGAATGGGCCAGCCAGGACGGTCTGCAGCTCGACGGCGTGGCCCTGGGTCCGGTCAGCGTGGCCATCTTCAAGACGGCCGGCGGCTACCTCGCCCTGCCCGTGGGGCAGACCTTCCCCGACAAGAACGTTCTCGTCAAGACCATCACGGCGGAACGGGTCCTGCTCGTCGACGACGGCGGTACCCACACCCTCACGCTCGAACTTGGAGGCGGTGAATGAGTATGAAACGAATGTTGGCCCTGATCATCCTGACGTTCGGCCTCGCGCTGGCCGGATCGCTCCCCGACGACCCGCGTTTCGACGTGCCGGTAACCGTGCGCACCGGCCCGGCGGGCATGGCGCTGGAAGCCGTGCTCGACGGTGCCGCACGCAGCGTCAACCTCACCCCCATGCTGCGGGAAATCCCGCCCATCACCATCAAACTCGACTGGATCGACAAGCCCTTCCGGCAGCTCTGGCAGCTGCTCATCGACACCTACAGCGACGGCAAGCTGGACTACGTGCTGCTCGAGAACGACGTGGTCCTCGTCGCCCCCCCCGAGGTCATCACCCGGGTCGTGGGTGAGCCGGAACCGCCTCCGGCACCGGAGCCGGAGCCGGTCGTGGAAGGGGAAGCGCCCCCGCCGATCGTACGTAAGTTCTATCCCATCCAAACCGGAGACCCGGCGAAGGTTGCCGAGTTCCTGGTGAAGGAGGTCGAAGGCATCGTGGCCACGGTCGTCCCCGGCCAGCGGGTGCTCGCCGTACGCGCCACCGAGGAGCAGCAGCAGGAGGTGCAGCGCATCCTGGCCCAGATCGTCACGCCTCCGGTCGAGGGGCCGCCCATCTTCCAACGCACCTTCCGCCTCTCCCACGCCAGGGCCGAAGAGGCAGCCGCGGTGCTGGCCGAGGCCATGCAGGCCCGCCAGGCGCAGTCGCAGGTCAAGGTCGCGGCCGGTCAGGGCGAGCAGCAGGTCCAGGCCACGATTCCCGGAAAAAGCACGATCAGCATCGTGGCCGACCAACGCACCAATACGCTCATCGTTACCGGCACGGCGCAACAGCTCGAGCTGGTCGAGGAGCTGATCAAGAAGCTGGACTTCCCCGTCCAGCAGGTGAACGTGCAGGTGCGCATCCAGGAAGTCACCCAGACCCTGATCCGCAACCTGGGCCTCAAGTGGAACACGGTTTCGGGTGGGAACGTCGTCGCCAGCATCATCGACAACGGCCTCTCGCTGATCTTCGACGCCACCCGCAGCCTAGCCTCGCTCAACATCGTGGCCACCCTGGAAGCCCTGGAGAAGCAGGGCCTCTCGCGCACGGTCAACGACTCGAACATCACCGTGCTCAACAACCAGACCGGCTTTATCCAGTCGGGCTTCACCATCTTCGTGAAGCGGGTCGTGGGCGACAAGGTCGAAAAGGTCCCCTACGACATCGGTGTGATCGTGCGCGTTACGCCGCAGATCACCGCCGACGGCCAGATCGTGCTCAAGGTCGAGTCCGAGGTCTCCGACATCAAGGAGCGCAACCCCGTGGACGGCGACGTCGACGTGCTCTCGAAGCAGAAGTCGGAAACCGTACTGCGCCTCGATAACGGCCAGACCGTGGTGCTGGGCGGCCTGATCAAGACCAAGCGCGACCGGACCACCCAGGGCGTGCCGGTGCTGATGCACATCCCCGTCCTGGGGGGCCTCTTCAAGCAGACGACGGTCAACAACGAGGACAACGAGCTGCTGATCGTCATCACCGCCAACATCGTCAACGAAACCACCGCAGCCGCCAGCCCCAAGTAGCGGGCAGAACCGCCTCCTAACCGCCCCGCCTTGTGAGCGGGGCGGTTTCCTTTTAAGCTGGAGAACGTGAACTTAAGGTTCCTGTCCGCCGGCGAATCCCACGGTCCCCAGCTGACGGCCGTGGTGGACGGGTTGCCGGCGGGCCTGCCGCTCAGCGCCGAGGACGTGGACCCCTGGCTCGCCCGGCGCCAGCAGGGCTACGGCCGCGGCCGCCGCATGGCCATCGAAAGCGACCGCGTCGTTTTTGCTTCCGGTGTGCGCGCGGGCCGCACCACCGGAGCCCCGATCACCCTCGTTATCGAAAACCGCGACTGGAAGAACTGGCGCGAGATCATGGACCCGGCACCCGGCAACGAACCCCGAAAACGGGCCCTCACCGCGCCCCGGCCTGGGCACGCGGACCTTTCGGGCGGCATCAAGTACGGCCACAAGGACCTGCGCGACGTGCTCGAGCGCGCATCGGCGCGCGAAACCGCGATGCGCGTGGCCGTGGGGGCGCTGGCTCACAAACTGCTGCGGCTGCTCG
>Ga0256841_1002522_pt1 | contig 14498 bp, 11 predicted proteins | sample 356308metaG_FD_185971 | JGI IMG/M metagenome (GOLD analysis project Ga0256841, IMG submission 185971) | Hydrothermal vent microbial communities from Mid Atlantic Ridge, Atlantic Ocean - 356-308 | ecosystem: Environmental > Aquatic > Marine > Hydrothermal vents | place: Atlantic Ocean: Mid...
GGTCCACGACGCCGGTAATGTCGGTGCCGTCCAACAGTACGACCAGGTCGGCCTGGGAATAGGGCTGCAGAATCCTGCATTCAATGGCGGGTTTCTTGGCGATGACTTCAGCGCCCGCGGCGGGCGCGATGAGCCGGACAACACCGCCGCCGGCCCCTTCCGGTTGCGACGCCGCCGGGCTGCAGAAAAGCAGGACCAGCAGCGCTACAATCACCATCAACCTGCTTCCATGGGAAACGCACCCCTTCCTCTCTTGCATACTCCCCTTTCCGGCATGACCGACCCCGGCGGATCCGCCAAAGCCTGGTGAACTTTACGTCCGGCAAAAACGTGCTACAGCTCCATAGACCTACAACTGGTAATCCTGAAAAATTGAAAAAAGGCCTTACCGCCCTGATTTGGGGGCGTACTTATCCGCTATTTGGATTGCAGCTGTAGGTACTGAATATGAATTGTAATATAATATGATACAAGAGGGGGGTGGCGAGCAATCCGGAAGAACCCCTGAATGCACAGATGAAAGTACTGAGATATCCCGGGGGAAAGCCCTGGCGGGATTTCAACACACTAGATGCGGTAAAATCGGCGCTCCCGCAGGGCAGACAATTTTGAAGTCAAAATGGAAGGTTTCCGAACATACCAATGACGCTAAAAAATATCGCGCTGCATCCATAGACAACCATGAGATAACATTACAATTTTATAAGTTTTCAAAATTGCCTGTGCAAGATTCAGGTACTAAGTGGCCCGATTCATAAACACGATGGCATTTATTCGCCAATGAATCCTATCTGGCGGTGTTGCGCAAACCACGACATATTCCTGACATGCCGCACTTTTCGCGCCTCGCCAGACGGGCACCGCAACGCCGGAAATTAAGCGAACTTAGTGTTGCGCGAGTCCTAAAGGGATGTGATACCTTCTTTAATTGCAAATTTGGTCAGTTCCGCAATACTTTTCAGGTTGAGTTTTTTCTTTAAATTCTGGCGATGTGTTTCGACGGTTTTCCTGCTGATGTTTAAATGGTCAGCCATGTATGCAGTCGTTTTGCCTTCGGCAATCAGCTGCAGGACTTCGATCTCTCTGGATGATAATTTTTCAGAATCCGTCACTGGCGTGCCGCTGTTGACTTTAACAGCGGATTCTATGACCAGGCCCGTAATTTCCCTGCTGAGATACGCTTTCCCGGTCGTCACGGACCTTACCGCTGCGGCCAGTTCATCAAAGGCATTTGTTTTTAATATATAACCGGAGACGCCCGCCTTGAGCATCCCCATAATATAGTGTCTTTCAGAATGCATGGACAGGGCAATGATTTTAACGTCGGGATGTTCCGCCAGGATCTGCCGGCTGGCTTCCATGCCATTGAGATCCGGCATGGAAACGTCCATAATGATCACATCCGGATTTTTTTCCAGGGTAAGCTTCAAGGCGGTTCTCCCATCTCTTGCCTCGGCGATGACCTGCATGTCCTCTTCATTATCGATGGCCTGTTTGAGGCCATGGCGGAGAATTTTGTGGTCATCAGCCAGTAAAATTGTAATTTCGCGGTCATACTCCATGGGTGCTGCCCTCATTCTGTTCAAGCGGGACCCTGAGCACGATCCGGGTCCCATTTTCAGGCTCTGAATTGATGATCATCTTTCCGTCCAGGGCCTGCAGCCGTTCGCCGATGCTGCAGAGGCCGAATCCGCCAGATTTGTTTTGCGTGTCCCGGATTTCGCTGAATCCGGCGCCGTGGTCTTCGACAAGGATGTTTAAGTAATTTTTATCTATAAACAATCTGACCCCGGCGGTATTCGTTTTGGCATGTTTGAAAACATTTATCAACAGTTCGCGTGTGGCCCGGAACAAGATCACCCGAATCGTAGCATTCAATTCAAGCGCGTTGTCTATCATGCTTTTGACATGGACCACCAATCCGAATTTTTTCTGCATGTCATCGGCGAGCCATTCTATGGCAGCTTGAAGTCCGAAATCGTATAGCACCCTGGGACTCAGCTGGAAAGTCAGTGACCGGATTTCATCCACTGCATGCTCAAGGTGTTCTCTGATTTCGGATAGCTGTAATAACTTTTCTCCCTTTGCCTGCCTGCTGAATTGCTTCAGTTTTAAAATACTCAATGCCAGGGTCTGGGTGACGCTGTCGTGCAGGTCATCTGCGATGGCTTTGCGTTCTTTTTCTTCGGCAGCCGCAAGTTGGGCCGACATGTCCTGCAGCAGCTTTTTGTGGATAATGATGTCTCCGACTGCCTTTGATTTTTGATCGGCCTCCCGGTGGAGTTTTTCATAAAGCATAGAGTTTTCAATAGAAACTGCTGCCTGGGATATCAGGATATCGAGGATTTGCAGACGCTCTTTGGAAAAGGCACCCTCCGTGAGATTGTTTTCCAGGTACAGCGCACCGAGTTTGTTGTTTTTGCTGAAGACGGGGGTACACAACGCAGAGAGCGGCCGCTTTTCAATGATGTGACGGTCATACCTGAAGCGGTTTCCCTCGTGGTTGCTGTCCAGGATAACACTCTCGCCGGACCGGACGACGTAATGAATTATTGAAATCGGCAGGGGCAGCCTTTGGTCATCGATCGGAATTGATTGAAGGACGTCAATTTTTTCCGGATTGGTTTGGGCAAATGCTTCAACTTTCAGGCGATGATCGGATTTAAGCACCAAGAAGGCTTTGCTGGCCCCTGAATTTTGTATGATCAGCCGGATGAGGCAAGCCATCAGCGGCTTGATCTCGGTCTCTCTTGCGATCACCCGGGAGGCTTCCAAAACCGTATAGATATCCATGTCATGTTTTTGAATCAGTTCCGCATCAGTGGAATTAGCGGCGGCGGGCTTAGATACAGGAGAAAAAATTTCCGGCATGGCTGGGTCCTCGATATCCGTTAGCAGTTGAGGGAATCTTTTTTCCAGATCGCGTGCCAAGGCATCCGCCCCCCATTTTTGAAATCCCTGGTGTGCACGCAGCATGAAATCTTTTGCAGCCCTCGGATTATCCACTGACTGGTAAAATAATGCTGCGCGTTCGTTGGCGATTGCTTCATCGTGCAGGTAGCCATTTGCACCGGCGGCTTCGATGGCCCGGGTATAGTATTTTTCAGCTCTCGCATCATCGCCTGTCTGCCGGCAGTATTCAGCCTGGACCAGGAAGTATTTCTGGCTGAAGTTTACAGGTGAAAAACGAAACCATTTTTTCAGCAGCCTGCGGTTTGCCCCGACCTGCCGGAATATTCGTAACCTGTTGAATGAGGTTTTTTCCCCGGCCAAGCGTATCAGGGCATCATAGAAGATGTACGCAGCATGTTCCGGCATTCCGCGGGCAGCCTCATGATAGCGCCTGGCCCTGTCGGAAAAGGTGGCCGCCTTTTCGATCCTGCCGAATAGGTAGCAAAGCATGCAGGACATGGAGAATTGGAAAAACAGGGCGAAGCGGTCGTTGGCTTTTTGCAGCCGGCTTTCCATCAATTCCATGTCATAGCAGCGACCCCGGAGGTGCCATGGTTCGTTGTCCCCCAACCGCAGGTTCTGGATGCCCTGCTTTAGAATGCACATTGAAGTGTGGGCCACATTTATCTTCAAGCTTTTTATAAGATTCAGATAATACGATGTTTTAGTGTCTGTTTCCACCAGATCCCGGCCGAGGAAAAACAGCCCGGAGCAATATCGCCGGGCGCACGTACTGACAAATTGGTGATCACCGGTTTCGAGCCCAGCCAGTAGGCCTTTTTCCAGCGGCGGGAGCGTTCGGCCGAGGTGTTCTTTCCAATGGTTGATGAAGCCGTATACCGTTGCTGTGATCCGGGCCCTGATCTTGTGGACCTGCATGTCGTCTACAAGTCGCAGGGCGAGCTTTCCGAAAGCATATCCCTGGTTCATGTCGCTGAAAACAGCGCAAAGCATCATTCCGTATCCGGCATAACCGAAGATAGAGCCATCCGTGTTGCCGTACCGCAAAGAGAAACGGATACTTGTAAAAACAATCATGGGAAGCAGATTCGGCCGGGAATAAAAAGCCGCCAATGTCGCACACGATAATACCTGAAGCGCCGCGAGCGTGTTCGGATCTTTCATTGGCGGAAGCTCGGCAAGGTCTTCCAGCGTTTTGTTTGCTAAAATCCGTCGGATTCTGAAAATCCCGGATAGGATGTGCCTTTTGCCGGGATTGCGGGGAATGCGGATGCCAAGGCCTCCTGCATATGTCAATGCCACCTCGATGGCCGCATTCATTTGACCCCTTGCATAAAGGGATCCGGTTTTAATTTCATATACTTTTGCCTTTTTGTGCAGCGAGCGGACATTTTGATCAACAACCGTGATCAGGTGATCCATTTCCTTATATTTCCCGGTCAGAAAGGCTGTTTCGGCAGCGCCCTCATAATGTGCCAGGCAGAGATCCGGAAACCGCTGCCACATGAAATTCTCTGATCTGTCCATGGCATGGAACGACTCCAGAATCTTACACCCGGTTTTAAAATAATCGTACGCCGATTCGTAGGCAGCAGCGGCTTTAGCCTTTTTTCCGGCCCTGAGATTCAGTTCGATCAACAGCTGTTTTCCCTCATCATCCAGAATCTCAGGCCGGCCCGCGTTCAGTTGATTGACAATGGCGAAAAGCTGGGGTTCAATTTCCCTTTTAGCGTAATAGGTGAGCAAGCGATTCCCGATTTTCCAATGGGTCATTGCCCTTTGATGTCCCGGGATCAGGCCGAAAACGGCCTTTTGAATGCTGTCATGGGAAAACCTGCCTTCAATTGGTTTTCCCCTGGTTTCCGTGGACAGGTCCGATTTATTAATAAAGCGTAAATCGGTCATGCATGAGACAACCCCCGCATTGACAGCCTGGCGCAGAGAATCGATGATATCTTTCATACCGGTCCGGCAGACAATGGAAAGGGTTTTGAGATCAAACCGGCTGCCAATGCAGGATGCTGTTTTAAGCATGCTCACCGTAGCCGGTGATAACTGGTCTATCTTTTTCAGCAGAAAGCCGGCAACGCCGTCACTCACAGCCATTGATCTGATTTTTTCCAGGTCCCAGTGCCATTTTTTGCCGATCGGATCGAACTGCAAAAATCCTCTGCGATCAACAGAAAGTAGAAATTCAGTGATAAAGAAGGGATTGCCGTCTGTTTTTGCCAGGATGATTTCGGAAATCGGGCGGCATTGTTCCATGGAGCAATTCAGCGCGTCGGAAACCAGCGTAGCAATATGCGGCAGGGAAAGCGGATCCAGCAAAACATGTCGCACCGGGACACCGGCCTGTTCAATTTCTCTGACCAATTGCACCCAGGGAGCGGCCTGATTCAGTTCATCATCACGATAGGCCCCTATAAATAACAGGCGCCGAATACCGGAAGACGTGAGAATGATGCGGATCAATTCCAAGGAACCATGGTCAGCCCATTGAAGGTCATCTAAAAAAAGGATGATGGTACGGCTGCCTTCGATGAGGGCATGTATGAAATTGGTGAAAACATAACCAAAGCGGTTTTTTTCTTCGAGGAGCGTTAACCCGGATACAGGCTTCTGGGGGCCGATGATCATTTCAAGTTCCGGGATGATGTCAATAATCAATTGGCCGTTGGGATCCAGGGCCTGCAGCAGTTTGCTCCTCCAGCGCTCAAACTCAGGTTCGCTTTCTGTAAGAATCTGCTCGATCAGCAGCTTGAAAGCGCTTTTTACCGCGCTGTAGGGGATATTGGTGTGGAGCTGGTCAAATTTCCCCGCAATGAAATATCCTGGATGGAAAAAGCCCATCCGTTCCATTGTGTGGATTAGTGAAGTCTTGCCGACACCGCTGTGGCCGCGGATAGTTACGATTTCCCGTCTTCCATGGCGGGCCTGTTCCAGTGCAGCCGTGATTTGTTTGATTTCAGGCCCCCGACCGTAAAGTTTGTCCGGGATTTCCAGTTTTCCCGGGACATCGTGCGCCCCGATGTTGATTGCTATTTTCTGCCCGGCTTGAAGCTGTTTCAGACAGGCTTTGAGATCTTCCTTGATCCCGGCTGCGCTTTGATATCTTCGATTGGGTGTTTTTGCCAGAAGCTTCAAAATGATATCCGAAACGGCAACCGGAAGATCAGGCGACAGGGCCTTGGGAGGCGTCGGTTGCCTGGCAATGTGTGAATGGATCAACTGCAGTGGGTCGGTGATCGCAAAAGGCGGTTTGCCAGTCACCAGTTCATAGAGTATGGTTCCCAATGAGTAGAGATCGGATCGGAAGTCCGTGGAAATGCTCGTTCTGCCGGTCTGTTCCGGCGCAATATAAGCAAGGTCCGTCCGGAAGCATTCAAAATGGCCCGCTGGTGATATCGGAACCGGGTAGTCCGTCGCTGACTGGAAATCAATAATGTTCAGACGCCGTGTTGCCGGGTTGTAAATCAGGTTTGCCGGGCACAGGTTCTGGTGAATAATTTTGTTTGCATGGATATATTCCAGTGCCTCGGAGATCTTGAACGCGATCCGCAGGGTTTGCTCCAGGAGGAGGCTGCCCTGCTCCAGCAGGTTTTGCAGGGTTTCTCCGCCGATATCCGACAATACCAGAACGATGCCGCCGTTAATTTTTTCCAGGCCGACGGCTTTGACAATACTGCGGTGGCTAAAGGATTGGATCGTCTGATACTCATGGTTCAGTCTGGCGAGCTGTTTTGAGCTGGGAGGTGCCCCGTTGGGCACCTTGAGGACTACAGGCATGCCGTCCGCCATGCGGACAGCTCTATAGACCGCACAGACATTGCCGGCATGCAGTTTTCTTATTTTCCGATAGCCTGATGTCGAGTCCATTCAAATGCACTGGGATCCGCGGTTGCAAGAGTTGGCCGGGCGCTTTTGGCATTTGGTTGCAAGCCCTTCGCCGGTAGAATGCCGTGTCATCCGGGGCAATGGGGGGCGGGGAGCCGGTTCCTGTGGAAGCGTATTCAGGCGGAAGGAATTCAGGGATCCAACCGCCGCCGGACGTTGACGTTCATGCTGTCGTAAGAACGGAAGATCAGCTTTTCGCGTTCGCGGCGCTCCGGTGCCAAGGGCGGGAAGTCGTAGGATGCCAGCAGGTCCGGGATGCGCCGGCGGTGTAAGATGGCGTTCAGGCCGCGGCCCGCAAGTTTCCCGGTCGGGGTCTCAAGGACGGTGGCGTCGCGGCCGTCGGACACCACGGCCAGGGGGATCTGGTAGTCGGTCGCCAGGCGCGCGGCGGCCAGGATCTCGCGTTCCCTGGAGCCCAGCGAGCCGGCGCAGCACTTGACGGCCATGGCCATCCGGCCGTCGCAGACCGCCACCAGATCGATAAACCCTGCGTAGCGTTCCTGCGCGATGTTCAGCGTAAAGTGGAAATCCGACAGGATCTCTTCCTTGGCGTAGCCCTTCTCTTCCACCAGAAAGCGCGCCACGGCCTGGCGGTTGGCTTCGGCGCCGATGTCGGGCACCGGGCGGCCGCTCAGGTAGTCGGTAAGCGTGTCGTGGGGTTTGTCCGATTGCACCATGCGGTTTCTCCCGTTTTGCCGGTCAATGCAAGATCAGCGATTTTCCCGTCATCTGCGGCGGCTGGTCGAGTCCCATGATCTCCAGCAGCGTGGGTGCGATGTCGCCCAGGATACCTTCCCGCAGGCGCACGTTGCTGCGGGCGTCATCCACCAGGATCAGCGGCACCGGGTTTAAGGTGTGAGACGTATAGGGGTTGCCTTCCTCGTCGGCCATGGTTTCGGCATTGCCGTGATCGGCCGTGATGATCACGCTGCCGCCGCGAGACAGCACGCGATCCACGATTTGTGACAGGCAGTGGTCCACTGTCTCGCAGGCTTTGACGGCGGCTTTGAGGATGCCGGTATGGCCCACCATGTCCCCGTTGGCAAAGTTCAGCACCACCAGGTCGTACTTCCCGCTTTGCAGGCGTTTGAGCACCTCTTCGGTAACCAGCGGCGCGCTCATCTGGGGCTTGTAATCGTAGGTCGGAATATCGCGCGGGGAAGGGATCAGGCAGCGGTCTTCGTTCGGGAAAGGGGCTTCTTCGCCGCCGTTGAAAAAATAGGTTACGTGGGCGTATTTTTCGGTCTCTGCGATTCTGAGCTGGTGCAGACCGGCCGCGCTGACCTGCTCCCCCAGGATTTTTTCGAGATGTACCGGCCCGAAAGCCACCGGCAGGTCGAAATCCTCGTCGTAGCGCGTCATGCAGACATACCCGGCGAGTTCCGGGCGCGGGCCGGTGTCGAAGCGGTCAAAACCGGTTTCCGTGAAGGCGCGCGTGATTTCCCGCACGCGGTCGGCGCGGAAGTTGAAGCAGATGATGCCGTCGCCGTTTTGCACCAAAGCAGCCGGCTCGATGACGATGGGCTTGACGAACTCGTCGGTTTCCTGCCGTGCATAGGCCTTTTGCACCGCCGCAAGCGGGTCGTTTTCGGAAACACCCCGGCCGTGGGTATAGAGGCGGTAGGCGGCTTCGACCCGTTGCCAGCGCGTGTCGCGGTCCATGGCGTAAAAACGGCCGCAGAGGCTGGCAATGCGGCCGTAGCCGATGCTTTCCAGATGGGCCTGCAGCTGCCGGATGTAGTCCGCACCACTGTGGGGCGGGGTGTCACGGCCGTCCAGGATGGCGTGCACCAGGGTTTGCGGTACGCCCCGCCCGCGGGCCAGGTTCACGAGCGCCTTGAGATGCTCGATGTGGCTGTGAACACCGCCGTCCGACAACAGTCCGAGGAGGTGCAGGTTGCGGCCGGAAGCCGCCAGCCGGTCCATCAGGCGGGTGAATTCCGGGTTTTGGGCGAACGCGCCGTTTTCGATGGCGGCATTGATGCGCATCAGGTCCTGGTAGACGATGCGGCCGGCACCGATGTTCATGTGGCCGACTTCGGAGTTTCCCATCACGCCGGCGGGAAGCCCCACGGCCTCCCCGGAACAGCGCAGGCGGGTGTGCGCATAGCGCTTCAGAACATCGTCCATGAACGGCGTGTCGGCCTGCAGGATGGCATTGGCCCTGCGGTCGTCGCGGAGGCCCCAGCCGTCCAGGATAATCAGCATGAAAACTTTTTTATCCTTATTCATTGATCAGATCCTCGTTTTGGTTCTGCTGCTGTTGCGCCATGGCGGGTGTCGTAATGCGGCGGGCGTCGGACCACAGGCTCTCGAGGTCATAAAAGCTGCGCACCGGATCGTAAAACACGTGGATGATGATGTGGCCGTAGTCCATCAGCACCCAGTGACCTTCCCTTTTGCCCTCCACGCTCAGGGGACGGATGCGTTTTTTCTTCAGCCGCCTTTCGATATGCTCGGCAATGGCGGTCACCTGGCGGTTGGAGCGCCCGCTGCAGATCATGAAAAAGTCGGACACCGACGTCAAAGGACGGACGTCCAGAATCACGAGTCCCGTGACTTTTTTGTCCAGTGCGGCCTGGACGTAAAGATCGAGTGCCGGGTCGGCCATCGGGCGCGAAGTCGGGTTCATCGGTACAGTCCTTTACGTTCGATGAGTGCTGCCACCGGGTCGGGCACCAGGAAGCGGATGGAACGTTCGGCGGCCACCAGTTCCCGGATGCGGGTGGCCGAAATCTGCAGCTGCGTCACCGCGGTGACAAAAACCGGCTGCAGGCGGGGGTGTTCAAAGACGCTGCGTGCCGATCGATACACATAACCTGGCGCGACCTTTTCGGCAAGGCAGCGGCCCACGGTGGCGGCGTCCGCCGGGTGGGACGGGCCCGTCCCCGGGCGCACCATGACGATCAGCGGCAGGAGCGAGAAAATGCGCCGGTAGGATTTCCAGGTGTGGATCTCGAGAAAGGCGTCAGCGCCGATGATCAGAAAAAGCTCCTTTTGGGCGGGAAGTGTCTGCTTAAGATCCCGGACGGTATCCACGCTGTAAGACGGCCCGCTGCGCTGCAGTTCGATGTCCGAGACCCGAAAACCGGCGGGGCCGGCGGCGGTGCGTACCATTTCCAGGCGGTCTTCGGCCGGCGCCAGCTGTTCGCTGGTCTTGTGAGGTGGAACGGCGGCCGGGATGAGCCGGATTTCATCCAGCTGGTATGCCTCCTGGACCTCCACGGCCGCCCGCAGGTGTCCGATGTGGATGGGATTGAATGTGCCGCCGAATAATCCGATGCGCATCAATTGCCTGATTTTTTGGGGATGAAAGGCGCAGCTGCGCCGGATGCCGCGCCGTTTTTCAAGACGTCCGCACCTGGCCGTTGCCCAGCACCACGAACTTGGTGGTCGTCAGCTCGGTAAGGCCCATGGGCCCGAAGGCGTGCAGCTTGGAGGTGCTGATGCCGATTTCGGCACCCAGCCCGAGCTGCCCGCCGTCGTTGAAGCGCGTCGAGGCGTTGACCAGCACCACCGAAGCGTCGGCTTCGCGCAGAAAACGCCGCGCCCGCTCGTAGTTCGAGGTGACGATGGCCTCGGTGTGGCCGGAGCCGAAAGCGGCGATGTGCGCCAGGGCCGCATCCATGTCGTCGACGACCTTGACAGCCAGGATCAGGTCCAGGTATTCGGCCGGCCAGTCCTCTTCGCCGGCCGGGGTTGCGTCCGGCAGCAGGGCCAGTGTGCGCGCGCAGCCCCGCAGCTCGACGCCTGCAGCCATCAGGCGCGGACCGACGGCCGTCAGGAAAGCCGCCGCCTCGTCCTGGTGCACCAGCAGGGTTTCCATGGCATTGCACACGCCGGGCCGCTGAACCTTGGCGTTGAAACAGATTTCAGCGGCCATTTCCAGATCGGCGCCGCAGTCCACGTAGACGTGGCACACGCCTTTGTAGTGCTTCAATACCGGAATTTTTGAATGCTGCACCACGAACCGGATCAGGCCTTCACCACCGCGGGGAATGATCAGGTCGATGTTTTCTTCCTGTGCGAGCAGCGCGGTCACCGCTGCGCGATCGGTGAAAGGGACCACCTGGACGGCCGTTGGCGCAAGGCCGTTTTTTTCCAGTGTGTCGCCAATGATGGCGGCCAGGGCCCGGTTGGATGCCAGCGCCTCCGATCCGCCCCGTAAAATGACGGCATTGCCGGACTTGAGGCACAGGGCCGCCGCGTCCACCGTCACGTTGGGCCTCGATTCGTAGATCATCCCGATGACCCCCAGGGGGATGCGTAGGCGCGCCACCTCCAGGCCGTTGGGCCGCATCCAGGCGGCTGAGCGGGAACCCACCGGGTCGTCCAGTGCGGCGACTTCCCGCAGTCCGGCCTGCATGGCGGCCAGGGTGTCGTCGCCGATGGTCAGGCGGTCGATCATGGCGGCGCTCAGGCCGTTTGCGCGCGCCTGTGACAGGTCTTTGCGGTTTTCATTTTGAATGTGCGCGGCATGTCTGCCGAGCGCTGCGCTGATGGCCAGCAGCACCGCGTTTTTGCGGTCCGTCGGACAGCGTGCCATCTGCCGGGAGGCCTGGCGGGCCGCAGCGGCCATTTCTGCGATGGTGGTTTCAATGGACATGCTGAATTTTCCCTGTTGCCGCCGGACCGGTCTTGTGTGCCGGGTATTTGGGGCCGGATTCTGCGGCGTCGTCGAAAGTGATGGTCAGATTGTTGCGGTGGATAACCTCATCGAAGGTCTTGTGCCCCAACCGCTTGGGGATGTCGCCGGATTTCAGGCCGCGGATGCGGGCAAGATCGCTGCTGGAGTAGTTGACCAGTCCCATGCCCAGCGGCGTGCCGTCCGGGCCACTGAAACGCACCGGTGCACCGACGTCGAAAGTGCCCTCCACGCGGACCACACCGCTGGGCAGCAGACTCTTGCCGCGCTTGAGGACGGCATGGGCGGCACCGGCATCGATGATCACCGTGCCCTCGGGGCGGACAGAGTACCCGATCCAGCTCTTGCGGCTGGTCATGCGTTGCTTGCGCGGAAAGAAAAAAGTACCCGTGGTGCGGCCGCTGAAAATCGTCTGCAGAATATTCTCCTGGCAACCGTTGGCGATGATCATGGCAATGCCGGCGGCGGTGACCTTTCTGGCGGCCCGGATTTTGCTGAGCATGCCGCCTTTGCCCAGCGGTCCGGCGATGCACCCGGCGTAGGCTTCGAGGTCTTTTTTGAAGACCGAAACCTCCGGTATCAGGCTGGCGTCCGGGTATACCCGTGGGTCACGGGTGTAAAGACCGTCGATATCCGTCAGATTGACCAGCAGATCCGCATCCATCAAAAGGGCCGTGATGGCGGCCAGATTGTCGTTGTCACCGAACTCGATGGACTCCACGGCCACGGTGTCGTTTTCGTTGATAATGGGGATTACCTGCCAGTCCAGCAGGGTGTTTAGCGTATTGCGGGCGTTGAGGTACCGCTTGCGGTTGCTGATGCCGTCCGAAGTCAGCAGGACCTGGGCAACTTTGAGGCCGTAGCGCTCGAAGGCATTTTCGTATTCCATGATCAGCCCGGCCTGGCCGACCGCCGCCACCGCCTGGCGCTGGGGAACGCTTTCGGGCCTTGCGGCAAGGCCGATTTTGCGCAACCCGGCGGCCATGGCACCCGAGGTGACCAGCAGCACCTGCCGGCCGCCGTCGATGAGGCCGCAGATCTGCCGCGAAATGGCGCGCACGGCCCGCAGGTTCAGTCCGTCCCGTTCGGTAAGCACGTTGCTGCCCACCTTGACAATGATGCGCCGGGCGTTTTCAATGTATGACTGGCGACGGAAGGGCATCGGTATTTTCCAGCAGATTGATAAGCGTTTTCAGCAGTTGTTGCAGTCCCTGGCCGGTGAGCGCGGATATCCGGCAAAATGGGATTTCGCCGAAGATGGTTTCGCAGCGTTCGAGGGTGCCGGCGGCCACGGGCAGATCCGCCTTGTTCAACACCACAAGCTGGGGTTTTTCGGCCAGTGTGCGATGGTATGCGCTCAGTTCACGGTTGACCGCCTGGTACGCCTTGAGCACTTCGCCGGCTTCGGGAACCGATGCATCGATCAGGTGCAAAAGGATGCGCGTGCGTTCAATATGGCGCAGAAAACGCGTTCCCAGCCCCACACCGCGATGTGCGCCTTCGATCAGGCCGGGAATATCGGCCACCACAAAAGGCTCGCTGAAATCAGTATGCACGACACCCAGGGTGGGTGTCAGCGTGGTAAACGGGTAATTCCCGATTTTGGGGCGCGCGGCGGATATGGCCTGAAGCAGCGTGGATTTGCCGGCATTGGGCAGGCCGATGATGCCCACATCGGCAAGCAGTTTCAGCTCGAGCCGGACTTGCAGCCCAATCCCGGGCTCACCCGGCTGGGCAAAGCGCGGCGTGCGGTGGGTGGCACTTTTAAAGCGCGCATTGCCCCTGCCGCCGCGGCCTCCCCTGGCCAGCAGGAAGCGTTCACCCGGCAAGGTGAAATCCTTGATCAGTGCGCCGTTTTGCGCATCACGCACCACGGTTCCGACGGGGACCGCGATGTGCAGGTCGCTGCCGGCCTTTCCGCTTTTACGGCTGCCCCGGCCGCGTGCGCCGTCAGCGGCCTTGAAATGCTGCCGGAACCTGAACGGATACAGCGTGCGTTTTGTGGCGTCCGATACCAGAACGATATCACCGCCCCTGCCGCCGTCGCCGCCGTCCGGCCCGCCGCGGGGAACGAATTTTTCACGTCGGAAGCTGACGCAGCCGGCGCCACCGCTGCCGGATTGAACAATGATGGTCGCTTCGTCGATGAATTTCACTGCGCATAGACGCTGACTTTTTTTTGCGAGCGTCCCAGGCGCTCATAAGCGACGACACCGTCGATTTTGGCATACAGGGTATAGTCCCGGCCGACGCCTACGTTTTCGCCGGGGTGGATCCGGGTGCCCAGCTGACGCACCAGGATACTGCCGGCGCGCACCCGGTTGCCGCTGTAGCGCTTGATTCCCCTGCGCTGGGCGTTGCTGTCGCGACCGTTTTTGGAGCTGCCGCCTGCCTTTTTATGTGCCATTTCGATATTCCTTTCAAGCTAATCAGCCGTTTTTTCAGGGCTGATACGGTCAATTTTGACGGCCGTGAACATCTGGCGATGTCCCTGCCGGCGACGGTAGCGCTTGCGCCGTTTGTATTTGAACACGATGATTTTTCTGGCTTTACCCTGTTCGACGATGTGCCCGCTGACCGTTGCATTGGCAAGTGTCGGCGTGCCCACGGCGATCTTTTGGCCGTGCGCCACCATCAGCACCTGGTCGAAGGACACCGGCGCTCCGACGTCGCCCGGCATTTTCTCGACCCGTAAAATATCGCCCTTTTGGACCTTGTACTGTTTGCCCCCCGAGGCTACCACAGCGTACATGATTGGTTCCCCTCCTAAGTTAATCAGTTTTAAAAACTCGTATTTTCTCCATTCGTTCACACTTTGTCAAGCTAAAACTTCATGCCGCATCCTGTCAAGCCCTCGCAGTTAGACAGTGCGTCTTCGCCGCCGGCATCTTGCATCTGCGCCTGGTTCGAAAAGCGCTCGGATTGGGGCATATTCATACCTGAATTTTGCAAGCGTCGCGTTTGCCGCCTATACAAGGCGCAGGGCATGCAGCTGTCGTATACAGACGCAAATGCCCTGCATCACAGTAGAGGCGGTAAAATCGGC
>Ga0256841_1002523_pt1 | contig 14493 bp, 13 predicted proteins | sample 356308metaG_FD_185971 | JGI IMG/M metagenome (GOLD analysis project Ga0256841, IMG submission 185971) | Hydrothermal vent microbial communities from Mid Atlantic Ridge, Atlantic Ocean - 356-308 | ecosystem: Environmental > Aquatic > Marine > Hydrothermal vents | place: Atlantic Ocean: Mid...
GGTTTGCGCGAAAATTTTTTCCCGGCGAAAAGATCCGCAGGGTAACGGGATATGGCCTGACCCGTACGAAGCATGCGTGGATGTGAACGGACCGACAAAACAGGAAAAACCGGAGCGGTTTGGTGCACTATCCGACGGGTAGCCGACCGAAAATCCATCGCTTCCTATGCCCATGAGCCATCCGGGTAAGCCTTGTGTATATCCAAAAGATCAAGATCCAGAATCTCAGAATCTTGCAAGAGGTGGAGCTAACTCCGTCCGCCGGGCTCAACGCCATCGTCGGTCCCAACGGAGCGGGTAAGAGCACTCTGCTGGAGGCCATCTTTCTACTTGGGCAGGGAAAGAGTTTTCGCCATTCCAGCGCGGGCCCCATGATTCGCGAAGGGTGTGCGGCGGCTCAGGTGGCGGCCCGCTTGGTGACCGGTTCCGGCCGCACTCTCCAGTTGGGGATGCAAAGGGGCAGGGACCATCTGATCGCTCGAAACGGTGGAAATCAGGTGAAGCGCCGTTCCGATCTGATGCGGCTTCTGCCGATCCAACTGTTGACGCCCAATTCACATGAACTGGTGGAAAAGGGACCCGATTTACGGCGTCGCTTTCTCGATCAGGGATTGTTCCACGTGGAACAATCCTATCACCCCCTGGTGAAGCGCTATTTGCGCGCTCTTCGGCAAAGAAATGCCGCGCTGCGGAACCGCCAAAAAAAGCTGGCTTTCTCTTTCCATTCTCAACTTGCGGATGCTGGAGAGAAGATCCAGCAGATGAGACAAGCTTATCTCGACGACCTGAAAGAACGGGTGGGCCACATCCTTCAACAACTTGGAGCGGAGTTCGGTGTGGAGGTTCGCCTCCGGCGGGGATGGCCGGAAGGGGAGTTGGAGGAGCTCTATTCCCGCCGCATCGATGTGGAGCTGGAGAGGGGTTACACCCTTTGGGGTCCTCATCGGGCGGAGATCCATATCCAGGTTTCAGGGGTGGCGGTCACGAAGAGGCTGTCGCGGGGGCAGCAGAAGCTGTTGGTCTACGCCTTGGGTTTCGCGCAGATGGAGCGGGTGAGGGAGAGTTTGCAGGAGTCGCCGATTCTTTTGATCGACGACATGGGTGCGGAGTTCGACGAAAGGCGATTGGGAAAGGTGTTGGAGTGGTTGGCCGCGCGGGATGTCCAGGGGTTCGTGACTCTGCTCGATTCACGGTCCGCCGATGGCGTGGCGGAGGGGGTGTTCCACGTGGAACACGGCATCGTTGAACCCCGGAAGGGGGAGGGGTGATGCCTTCCTTCTTTTCATTCGGACGACAAGCTTTTTGCGCCCGGCTCTGGTATACTGGCAAGGTGTTTTTTTGAGATTTTTCAGGCTTTTGGGGTATCGAATGACCACCGGCAAGCAGTACGACTCTTCCTCCATCAAGGTGCTCAAAGGGCTGGACGCGGTTCGCAAACGTCCTGGCATGTATATCGGGGACACGGACGATGGCACCGGGCTCCATCACATGGTCTTCGAGGTGGTGGACAACGCTATCGACGAGGCGCTGGCCGGTTATTGCCGCCGCATTGAGGTGGTGATCCACAGCGACGGCTCGGTGAGCGTATCCGACGACGGGCGTGGCATTCCAGTGGGGATGCACGAGGAAGAGGGAAGATCGGCTGCGGAAGTGATCATGACGGTCCTGCACGCCGGCGGTAAATTCGACGACAACTCCTACAAAGTCTCCGGAGGGCTCCATGGCGTGGGTGTTTCGGTGGTCAACGCTCTTTCCGAGGAGCTGGAGCTCACCATTCGTCGAGACGGCAAGGTCTGGTATCAAAAATACCATCTGGGCGAGCCCGAGGCTCCTCTTGTTCCCATAGGAGAGAGCGGTGAGACCGGCACCACCATCCGCTTTCTTCCGAGCCCGGAGATCTTCACCGACACCGAATTTCATTACGACATCCTCGCAAAGCGGTTGAGAGAGCTCTCTTTTCTCAACTCCGGCGTGCGCATCCGCCTGAGGGACGAGCGGAGCGGAAGGGAGGACCTCTTCGAGTACGAAGGGGGCATCCGGGCTTTCGTCGAGCATCTGAACCGCAAAAAAACGCCCCTCCATCCCAAAGTGTTTCACTTTACCGCCGAACGTGACGGCGTGGTGGTGGAGGTGGCCATGCAGTGGAACGAGTCCTATCAGGAGAACATCTTCTGCTTCACCAACAACATCCCGCAGAAGGATGGGGGCACCCACCTCGCGGGCCTGCGCAGCGCCCTCACCCGGACCTTGAACCAGTACATCGACGAGGCCGGTCTGCTCAAGAAGCAGAAAGTCCACCCCACGGGAGACGATGCGCGGGAGGGGCTCACCGCGGTGCTCTCGGTGAAGGTTCCCGATCCGAAGTTCTCTTCCCAGACCAAGGACAAATTGGTCTCCTCGGAGGTGAAGGGGATCGTCGAGAGCCTCGTTTCCGAAAAGCTGCGCGAGTTCCTCATGGAGAATCCCGCCGATGCCAAGGCGATCGCCGGCAAGATGGTGGAGGCGGCAAGAGCGCGGGAAGCGGCGCGCAAGGCGCGGGAGATGACTCGTCGCAAAGGGGTGCTGGATGTGGCGGGTTTGCCCGGCAAACTGGCCGACTGCCAGGAGAAGGATCCCGCCAAATCGGAGCTCTATCTGGTGGAGGGCGATTCGGCGGGCGGATCGGCCAAGCAGGGGCGCAACCGTGTCAATCAGGCCATTCTCCCCTTGAAAGGTAAGATTCTCAACGTGGAGAAGGCCCGCTTCGACAAGATGCTCTCCTCGGCGGAAGTGGGAACGCTCATCACCGCACTCGGCTGCGGCATCGGCCGGGAGGAGTTCGATCCCGACAAGTTGCGCTACCACCGCATCATCATCATGACCGATGCCGACGTGGATGGCGCCCACATCCGCACCCTGCTGCTCACCTTCTTCTATCGCCAGATGCCGGAACTCATCGAGCGGGGCCATGTTTACATCGCCCAGCCTCCGCTCTACAAGGTGAAGAAGGGCAAACAGGAGACCTATCTCAAGGACGACCTGGAGCTCAATCGATATCTGTTGCGCCGGGCGCTGGAGGGTGCCCAGTTGCATGTGAATCCGGAAGCGCCCCCCATGGCGCCCTCGGCGCTGGAAGCGCTTGCGGAAGAGTTCATCACCAGCCGGGGGATCGTCAACCGCCTGGGGCGGCGTTACGATGCGGCTTTCCTGGAGCAGCTTTTCCACATGCCGGCGGTGGACGAGGCGCTTCTTTCCGACCGGGTTGAGCTCTCCTCATGGCTCGTCGAATTGGAACGGCGGCTCAATGCCGAGGAGAAGATCTCCAGCCGGTACCGGCTGGAGCTGGTGGGCGGGGAAAAGCCCTCGGCCATCGCCATCGTCCATGGCATCCACGGCATCGAGAACCGTTGGGAGCTTCCGCTGGAGTTTTTCCAGGGGGGCGACTATCAGAAGATGAGGGCGTTGGGAGAAAAGCTCCACGGCCTCATCGAGGAGGGCGCTTTCGTCCGTCGTGGCGACAAAGAGCAGCCGGTCTCCACTTTCGGCGAGGCGCTCGACTGGCTCATGGCCGAGGCGCGCCGCGGCCAGCATATCCAGCGCTACAAAGGATTGGGCGAAATGAATCCGGAACAGCTGTGGGAAACTACGATGAATCCGGAAACCCGAAGATTGCTTCAGGTTCGCATCGAAGACGCGGTGGGGGCAGATGAGGTTTTCACCACCCTAATGGGCGACGAAGTGGAACCAAGAAGGGATTTCATCGAATCAAATGCGCTTTCTGTGGAGAATCTGGATATTTGACACAATTTATCCACAGATTTTTTCAATTGTGGATAAATTGTGAAGATTCTTTTCGAGAGGATGGAATTTTTTCCATCGTCGATTCGATCCAGGCCTCTACTTCGCGGGTAATCTCCGAAGCTTTTTTTCCGTGGGAATCGATGGTCTCTCCCACCACCACCGTGATGGTTCCCGGATATTTGAGCAGGCTGCGCTTGGGCCAGAAGAGACCCGCATTGTGGGCGATGGGCACCACGGGATAGCCCGATTTTTCCGCCAACAGTCCGCCACCGATGCCGTATTTGTGCCGTTCGCCGGGGCGGGTGCGCGTTCCCTCTGGAAAGATCACGATCAGCCGCCCTTTTTGCAACGCCCAGGTGCCCCGCTCCACGATCTGCTTCACCGCCTTTCTTCCCGCCTTGCGGTTGATGGCGATGTTGGGAACGCTGGCCAGCGCCCAACCGAAAATGGGAATCCACATCAATTCCCTTTTCAATACCCAAGACTGTTCCGGCTTCAAGATTCCTCTGAGCGCAATGGTCTCCCAGGCGGACTGATGCTTGCTCATGACGATGGCCGCCTCCTGGGGCAGGTTCTCGCTTCCCACGATGCGGTAGTCCAGCCCGAGGATTCGCTTCATCAACCAGAGGTTGGTTTGTCCCCAGGCGTTTCCCCAACGGTCGCGGATCTCCAGCGGAAAGAGCAGCCCCACGGTGGACATGGCCAGGCCGAAGAAGAGAATGGTGCCCACCATGGCGACGAAATGGAGCAGGGAGCGGATCAGGATCAATTTCGGTTCAATCCTCCTGGGAGAGCAGCCACTTCACTGCGGCGGCGAGGTCGTCGAACACCGGCACCCGTGGATCTTCCAGCGAGGCTTCGGTGCGGCGTCCCTTTCCCGTGCGCACCAGAATGGGTTTGGCCTCCACCGCCCAGGCAGCCTGGAGATCCCGCAGGCTGTCGCCGATCACCGGCATTCCTTCGAGCGGGGCGTTCCAGCGGCGCGCGATGCGGCGGTAGAGGCCGGGCGCCGGTTTGCGGCACTCGCAGCCGTCGTCGGGACCGTGGGGACACCAGGCGACGAGATCCACCTGGGCGCCCAGGCGAGCCAGCTCGCGGTGCAGCTTCTGGTGGATGGCGTTCAAGGTCCGGGTGTCGAACAGCCCCCGGGCGATGCCCGACTGGTTGCTCGCCACCGCCACTTGGTAGCCCGCCTGATTGAGTCGGGCGATGGCCTCGAGGCTGCCGGGAATGGGAATCCACTCTTCCGGGCTCTTGATGAAGTCGTCGGAGTCTTCGTTGATGACCCCGTCGCGGTCGAGAATGATGTGGCGCGCGCTCATTCCATGTCCCTGAATTCGGAAACCCGGATGCGGCCGTCCACCATTCGCGAGTCGCGCTGCATGAGCTTTTCCATCTTCTCCCAGAAAGCGCGGTTGAGATCGAAATCGGCGGCGATGCCGGTGCCCATGAGCAGGATGAGCAGATCGGCCACCTCTTCCGCAAGTAAGCGCTTACTTTTTCCCTTGGTCACGCAGGAGGAGATCTCGCCGAGCTCTTCCGCCATGAGCGCCACGCGGTAGACCAGCTCTTCTCCGCCGGTGTTCTTGAAATCGTGCTTGTCGTGAAAGGCCTGGACCGCCGCCATCATCCGCTTCCAGGAGTCACGATCGGTGCTCATCGGCCGCCCCCTTTCCTCATTGCAGCCGGGAGATGTCCGCCACCCGGCGGAAGAGCTGGTGCAGGCGGTGGAGCAGCGCCAGGCGGTTGCGGCGCAGGGCGGGATCTTCGTCCATCACCATCACTTCGTCGAAGAAACGGTCCACCGCCTCCCGCAGTTGGGCCAGTTGGCGCAGGGCGGCGCCGTACTCTCCCGCCTCGATCCGGGGCTCCACCGAAGCCTCGGCTCCTTCCAAGGCCTCCCAAAGGGCGCTCTCCGCGCGCTCGCGCAGCAAGGACGGCTCCACCTCCCCGGGAATCTCCTCTTTCGCCTTGCGCAGAATGTTGCGGATGCGTTTGTTGGCCGCCGCCAGCGCTTCCGCCTGGGGCAACTCCTGAAACGATCGCACCGCGGCCACCCTGGCGAGGAAATCGGGCAGGGTGGCGGGAGAGACGGCCGCCACCGCTTCGAAGAGCTGGGGGCCGACCCCCTGTTCGGAAAGCAGCCCTTTGAGGCGCTCGAGCAGAAAGGCGTGGACCTCTTCGACGACCTCCGATTCGCTCAAGCGCTCGCTCAGCGGCTGGCGGGCCTCTTCCAGCAGCTCTCGAAGAGGAATCGAAAGTGAACGCTCACTCAAGATGCGCAACAGGCCCAGCGCGGCGCGCCGCAGGCCGAAGGGATCCTTGTCGCCGGTGGGCTTGAGGCCGATGCCGAAGATGCCCACCAGGCTGTCCGCCCTCTCCGCCAGGGAGAGCGCGACGCCGGTGGGCGTCTCCGGCAGACGGTCGCCCGAATAGCGCGGCATGTAGAACTCTTCCAGCGCCTGGGCCAGCTCCTCCGGTTCGCCGTCGCGCAGGGCCTGGTAGCGGCCCATGATGCCCTGCATGTCGGGAAATTCGCCCACCATCTCGGTCATCAGGTCGCAACGGCTGAGCAGGCCGGCCCGGTGGGCGAGCGCCGGATCGGCGCCGATCCGCCCGGCGATCCAGCGCGCCAGGGCGGCCACCCGCAGCGATTTGTCGTACATGCTGCCGAGCTTCTGCTGGAACACCACGCCCTTGAGCGATTCCAGCCGCTCCTCGAGGCGTTGCTTGCCGTCCTGCTCCCAGAAGAACATGGCGTCGGCCAGGCGGGGACGGATCACCCGCTCGTTGCCTTCGGCGATCACCTCCGGCCGCGGACTGTCGATGTTGGCGATGGTGATGAAGTGGTTCATCAACCGCCCTTCGGCGTCGAGGAGGGGAAAATATTTCTGGTTCTTCTTCATGGTGAGGATGAGCGCCTCCTGGGGAACCTCGAGAAAGCGCTCCTCGAAACCGCCGGTGATGGCCACCGGCCACTCGTTGAGAGCGGTCACCTCGTCGAGCAGGTCGGCGTCGATCTGGGGCGTGCCTCCCAGCGCTTCGGCGGCCTTCTCCACCTGCTCGCGGATCCGCTCCCGGCGCTCATCGAAGTGAGCGATCACTCTCCCTCTTTCCTCCAGAAGTTGGGCGTAATCGGCCACTTTCTCCACCGGAATCGGGTCGGGGTGGTGAAACCGGTGGCCGCGGGTGGCGTCGCCGGCGGGAGCATCCAGCAGGGTGCAGGGCACCACGGCATCGCCCAGCTTGAACAGCAGCCAATGCACCGGCCGCACGAACTGGGCTTCGGAGCTGCCCCAGCGCATCCGCTTGGGAACGGGCAGGCGGGCCAGGGCCCGTTCGGCGATGGCCGGCAGGAGTTCGGCCGCGGGCCGCCCCTTCTCTTCCACCTCGAAGACCAGCCACTCGCCCTTGTCGTTCTTCATCCGCTCCAAGCGTTCCACCGTGGTGCCGCAGGAGCGGGCGAATCCCTCCGCCGCCTTGGTGGGATTGCCGTCGGCATCGAACGCGGCCCGCACCGCTGGCCCCTTGCGGTGGATCTTGCGATCGGGCTGGAACAGCGCGCAGTCGCGGATCAGCAGCGCCAGGCGGCGGGGGGTGGCGTAGGCGGTGAGCTCGCCGTGCTCCAGTTGCGCCTCCTCCAGCCCTTGAAGGAACGCCGCCGCCAAAGCGTCGGAGAGGGTGCGCAGCGCGGTGGGAGGCAGCTCTTCGGTGCCCAGTTCGAACAGCAGATCGGCCCGCTCGTTCATGCGACGGCCTCCTCTTCGCGCAACATGGGAAAGCCCAGGCGTTCCCGGGCGTCGTAGTAGGCCTGCGCCACGGCGCGGGAGAGCGCGCGCACCCGCAGGATGTAGCGCTGCCTCTCGGTCACCGAGATGGCGTGGCGGGCGTCGAGCAGGTTGAAGGCGTGGGAGGCCTCGAGCACCCGCTCGTAGGCCGGCAGCGGCAGCCCCGCTTCGATCAGCCGCTTGGAGTCCGATTCGCACTGGTCGAAGAGGCGGAAGAGAAAATCCACGTCCGCCTGTTCGAAATTGTAGGCCGACTGCTCCACCTCGTTCTGGTGGAAGACGTCGCCGTAGGTCACCGTTCCCTGCGGTCCGCGCGTCCACACCAGATCGAAGACGCTCTCCACCCCCTGCAAGTACATGGCGATGCGTTCCAGCCCGTAGGTGATCTCGCCGGTCACCGGCCGGCAGTCGAGTCCGCCCACCTGCTGGAAGTAGGTGAACTGGGTCACCTCCATGCCGTTGAGCCACACCTCCCAGCCGAGCCCCCAGGCTCCCAGCGTGGGAGACTCCCAGTTGTCTTCCACGAAGCGCACGTCATGCACCTTCAAATCGAGCCCCAGCATCTCCAGGGAACCGAGATAGAGCTCCTGGATCTCCATGGGCGAGGGCTTGAGCACCACCTGAAACTGGTAGTAGTGCTGCAGCCGGTTGGGGTTTTCGCCATAACGCCCGTCGGTGGGGCGGCGGGAGGGCTGCACGTAGGCGGCGTTCCAGGGTTCCGGGCCGATGGCCCGCAGAAAGGTGGCGGTGTGGAAGGTGCCCGCGCCCATTTCCATGTCGTAGGGTTGGAGAATGACACACCCCTGCGCGGCCCAATAGCTTTGCAAGGCGAATATCAGCTCCTGGAAAGTGGATGGAGCCGTCGAGCTGGTCATGGAGAGTTCGGTCCGTTGGTGCTGGAAAATGAAAGGGATTATACCTGGAGCGGAAATCCTGCGGATGGCGCGGATTGGCGTGGGGCAGCGTCAGAGACCCAGCTTCTTCTCCAGATAGTGGATGTTGGCGCCCCCCGCCTCGAAACCGGCGTCCCGCATCAGGTCGGCCTGCAGCGGAATGTTGGTGTGGATGCCCTCGATCACCATCTCCGAGAGAGCGGTGCGCATGCGCGCCAGGGCCGAGGCGCGGTCCTCGCCCCAGGCGATCAGCTTGCCGATCATGGAGTCGTAGTGGGGCGGCACCGTGTAGCCGTTGTAGATGTGGCTGTCGAACCGGATGCCGGGGCCGCCGGCCACGTGCAGCTGGCTGACGGTGCCCGGGCTGGGCATGAAGTTTTCCGGATTCTCGGCGTTGATGCGGCACTCGATGGCGTGGCCGCGCACCTGGATCTCCTCCTGCCGGTGCGCCAGCTCCAGGCCGGCGGCGATGCGAATCTGCTCCTTGACGATGTCCACTCCGGTGACCATCTCGGTGACCGGGTGTTCCACCTGCACCCGGGTGTTCATCTCGATGAAATAGAACTCGCCCTCCTCGTAGAGGAACTCGAAGGTTCCGGCGCCCCGGTAGCCGATGCGGCGGCACGCCTCGGCGCAGCGTTCCCCCATCTCGCGGCGCAGTTTCTCGTCGATGCCGGGTGCGGGCGCCTCTTCAACCACCTTCTGGTGGCGGCGCTGCATGGAGCAGTCGCGCTCGCCCAGATGGATGGCGTTGCCATGGCTGTCAGCGAGCACCTGAAACTCCACGTGGCGGGGGTTGGCGAGAAACTTCTCCATGTAGACGGTGTCGTTGCCGAAGGCGGTGCGCGCCTCCTCCTTGGTGAGCGCGACGGCACCCAGCAGCGCCGCTTCCGAGTGGACCACCCGCATGCCGCGCCCGCCGCCGCCGCCGGCGGCCTTGATGATCACCGGATAGCCGATATCGCGCGCCAGCCGAAGGGTTCGGTCCGCGTCTTCGTCCAGCGGCCCGTCGGAGCCCGGCACCGTGGGAACGCCGGCCGCCTTCATCGCTTCGATGGCCGAGATCTTGTCGCCCATGAGGCGGATGGTCTCGGGCTTGGGGCCGATGAAGATGAAGCCGCTCTTCTCCACCCGCTCGGCGAAATCGGCGTTTTCCGAGAGGAAGCCGTAGCCGGGGTGGATCGCCTGGGCGTCGGTCACCTCGGCGGCGCTGATGATGGCCGGCACGTTGAGATAACTCTCGCTGGAAGGCGCCGGACCAATGCAGACCGATTCGTCCGCCAGGCGCACATGCTTGAGGGTACGGTCGGCCTCGGAGTGGACCGCCACCGTCTTGATGCCCAGTTCCCGGCAGGCGCGCAGGATCCGCAGAGCGATCTCGCCGCGGTTGGCGATGACGATTTTGTCGATCATGGCGCCGACCTCATTCGATGACGAACAACGGCTGGTTGTACTCCACCGGCTGGCCGTTCTCCACCAGGATCCTTTTCACCACGCCGGCGGTGTCCGATTCGATCTGATTGAGGATCTTCATCGCCTCGATGATGCAGAGGGTGTCGCCGGGTTTCACGCTCTGCCCCTCGGTGACGAAAGGCTTGGCGCCCGGGCTCGGCGCCCGGTAGAAGGTGCCCACCATGGGCGAGCGAATGACGTGCCCCTCCATTTCAGGCTCGCTCTCCGCGGGGGGCGCCTCCGGCGGTTCCGGCGCCGGCGGAGGCGCGACGGCGGGCGTCGCCGGCGGGGGCGGCGGCAGGGTGCCGTAACGGCTGATGCGCACCGACTCCTCTCCTTCGTGGATCTCGATCTCGGCGATGTCCGAGTTCTCCAGCAGCTCGATGAGTTTCTTGACCTTGCGAATATCCATGAGATGACCCCGGGGGTGTAATCAGTCCGGTGCATCCAACCGGTCGATGGCGGCGCGCAGAGCCAGCTCGTAGCCCAGGGAGCCCAGACCGCTGATCACTCCCACCGCCACGTCGGAGAGATAGGAGCGGTGGCGGAACGCCTCGCGGGAGAAGACGTTGGAGAGATGCACCTCGATGAAAGGAATGGCCACGCCCAGCAAGGCGTCGCGCAGCGCCACGCTGGTGTGGGTGAAGGCGGCCGGATTGATCAGAATGAAGGCCACGCCCTCCCGGCCGGCCTGGTGGATCCGCTCCACCAACTCGTGTTCCGCATTGGACTGGAAGGTCTCCAGTCGGTGCCCGGCCGTTTCGGCCTGCCGCCGCAGGCGCGCCTCGATCTCGGCCAGGGTGTCGTTGCCGTAATGGCCGGGCTCCCGCGTGCCCAGGAGGTTCAGGTTGGGACCGTTGAGAACCAGGAGCTTTGCCATGGAGAGCCCGTTAGCGCAATTCTGCTTCGAATTGTTCTGAAATGGTGTTTAACATTCACAATTGTGCATAAACACAGCAGAAAAGTCCAGCGTTGAAGGCCGCTCTTTCGGGTCGCGTCATCCAGGGGAAGGCGCGGAAGATTCGGTATGGACAAGGTGTAAGGGCCTGCGCCGCGTCGTTGCCGGGGTCGCGGCAGCGGCGGACGCCCGTTCACGGTTGTTGCGCCAGCCTCTCCAGCAACGGCGCCAGGGTTCGTTCGGTCATCTCGCCGGCGCGGCGCAGGTGGATGCGTCCCTTGCGGTCGGTCACCACGGTGAAGGGAAGCGCATCCAGTCGGTTGCCCAGCCGGCGCGCCAGTTCGATTCCTTTCTCCTGTCCGAGAAGGATGGGAAATTCGATGCCGTAGGTATCGACGAAGTCCCGCACCTTTTGCGGATCGTCGATGGCCACCCCCACGAAGAGCACGCCGCGGTCGCGCAGTTTTTCGTCCAGCCGCACGAACAGCGGCATCTCCCTGCGGCAGGGAGGACACCAGGTGGCCCAGAAGTTCACCACCATCACCTTGCCGCGCCACTCCTCGGTGCGCCAGGGGTTGCCGTCGAGATCGTTCAGAGTGAACTGGGGCAGGCTGCCGAGGCCGTCCGGCGCTTCCGTTTCCAGTCGCGTCTCCTGGTACCACTTGTAGAGGGCGCTGGCGCCGGCGCCCAGAAGAATACCCATGAGGGCGAGAATGAAGAAGTGGCGAAAACTCATGGCGTCACCTTGTCGAGCTGGCGGGCCAGGGCCTCGGCACCGATGTCGCCCATGACCCGCAGGGGGCGCAGTTCCTCCCCCTTGGCGTTCCAGAAGATGAGAGCCGGCGGCGCCGGCACCTCGAAGCGGCGCTGCAAGGCGAGTTCGTCGTCGTTCTGATCGGTCACGTCCGCCTGCAACAGCACGAACCGTCGCAGCCGGGCGCGCACCCGGGGGTCGGGAAAGACGTTCTTCTCCAGCGTCTTGCAGTAGATGCACCAATCGGCGTAGAAATCCAGCATCACCGGTCTGCCCGCCGCCTTGGCGGCCGCCAGCTCCCGATCGAGTTCGGCCACGTTTTCGATCCGCTTGAAGTGGACGGGAGCGGCGGCCACCGGCCCGCCGCTTGCGCCCATGGGCAGGATGCCCCGCAAAGGCTGCAGGGTATCGCGCCCGTTGGCGGCCACCCCCACCAGGAAGAGCGCGCCGTAGATCAACAACACCACCCCCAGCCCCTTCCACAGCTTGCGCCATCCAGACGCGTCGCCGGGCAGGGGGTTCAGGGCGCCCATGTAGACGGCGGAGACCACCAGCAACACGCCCCACATGGCCATGATCGTCACTTCAGGCAGGAAACGCTCCAGCATGGTGATGGCCAGCCCCAGCATCACCACCCCGAACACCGCCTTCACCGCGTCCATCCAGGCGCCCGCCTTGGGCAGCAGCTTGCCGGCCGAAGTGCCGATGAGGATCAGAGGCGCTCCCATTCCCAGGCTCATGGCGAAGAGGGCCACCCCGCCCAGCAGCCAGTCGCCGGTCTGGCCGATGAAGATGAGGGCGCCCGCCAGCGGCGGCGCCACGCAGGGGCCCACGATGAGCGCCGAGAGAAGGCCCATCACCGCCACACCGGTGGTCTGCCCCCCTTGCTGGCGATTGCTGACCTCGCTCAGCTTGGACTGCCAGCTCGCCGGCAGCTGCAGGTCGTAGAAACCGAACATGGAGAGCGCCAGCAGCACGAAGATCAGGGCGAAGAAGCTGAGGATCCAGGGGTTCTGGAAAGCGGCCTGGAGATTGGCGCCGAAAAGGCCGGCCAGCACCCCGGCGATGGTGTAGGTGACCGCCATGGCAAGCACGAAGACCACCGACAGGGTGAAGGCGCGCCGGGCGGTCACCTGCCGACCCTGGCCGGCGATGATGCCGGAGAGGATGGGAATCATGGGAAAGACGCAGGGCGTGAAGGAGAGGAGCAGCCCCAGCCCGAAGAAGCTGAACACCACCAGCCAGGTGGAACTCGACCGGAGCAGGCCGGCGATGCGGTCCTGTTCCGACTCCTCCGTCCCGGTCGCCGGCGCCGGGGTGGGGGGAGCCGCCGTCGCCGCCGATGCGCCGCCCACCACGTTGGTGGCCGGCAGATCGAGCTCGAAGCCCTTCTTCTGCGGTGGATAGCAGATCCCCGCTTCGGCGCAGCCCTGGTATTTCACCGTCAGTCGGATGCGTTGCGGCTCGCCCTGCTGGCGCAGCAGCGGCACCCCCGCCTGGAAGTCGTGGACGAAGACCGGCACGTCGCCGATGGAGCCGTCCGGCTTGATGGTGTCGTGCTTGATCTTGGGCTCGGGCAGCTCCAGCGGCCCGGCTCGCACCCCCTTGCCGTCGATCTCCACCGCCAGCTTGTCCTCGTAGAGATAAGTGCCCTTGGCCACCTTGAAGTGGAGCCGCAAACGGTTGCCGTTGACCACTTCGGGTTCCACGCCATAGGCCTTGTCGGGGGGCAGAAAGCCCTCTTCTTCCAATCCGAGGGCGCCGTTCACCACGGAGCCCAGAGCCTGCAGTGGCGAGGAGCCGCCCCCTCGAGGGGACGAGGGCTGCGAAGAAGAGGAGGCGGGAGCGGCTGTCTCGGGCTGGGGGGCCGGATCGGCGCCGGTGGGCGAGCCGCTCACCTGCGCCAGCGCCTCTTCCGTCTCCTTCACCGCGGAGCGGGCCACCGGCGGCGGCTGGTCGGCCGCCCGATCGAGTGCCACCAGCAGGGTCTGGGAGTGGGGCGGAAAACAGATGCCGCTGTCTGCGCAGCCCTGGGAGCGCACGTCCAGCTCGATGAGGTCGGGACGATCCTCGCCCTCGTAATGAACCGGAATGCGGGCCTCCACCGAGCCGCGATAGATCTCCAATTTTCCGAAGAAAGGGTCCTTCTTGATCTCTCCATCCGGCAGATCGGGTGTTCCGAGGATCACGCGGGGATCGGTGGTGTCGAAATGGAATTTGCTGCGATAGAGATAGTAGCCATCGGCGATGTCCCAGTGCACCACCACGCTCTTTCCCTCGCTGCGGCTGGAGATGGCGAAGGCCTGGTCCGGCTTGAGCAGCGGCGGCTCGGCGGCGGCCCTTCCCAGCAGGAGCGCCAGCGCCAGAAAGAGTCGGATCGAAGCGGTCATGTGTTCTCCTCCACCCATTGCAGATAGCGCTCCTCGCCGGCCTCCACCGGCAGAGCGATGATTTCGGGCACCTCGTAGGGGTGCATGGCGGCCAACTCCTCCTTCAGCTCGGCCCAGCGGTCGCGGCGGCTCTTGATGATCAGCAGCCGCTCCACTTCGCGCTCCACCTCGCCCTGCCAGCGGTAGATGGAGGTGACCGCGGAAGTGACGTTGACGCACGCCGCCAGCCGCTTTTCCACCAGCGCCGAGGCGATCCTTTCGGCCCGGTCGGCGGGACAGGAGCAGAGAATCACCATCGTGGAGGTGACCGGCGGGGGCGGCGGTTCTTTTTCTGGCATACTCATGGGCGGTCGTTGATTGTCACATATCTGCGGGAAGGCGTGGCGGCAAAGACGGGACGACGACGTGGCTGGGTGGGATTAAACGGGTTTGCCCCAAGATGCGCAAGATGAATCCTCTTTTCGTTTTTCTGATTCTGCTGGTGGGGGCTCCTTTGGTGGAGCTCTATGTGCTCATCCGCGTGGGAAGCGTGATCGGC
>Ga0256841_1002524_pt1 | contig 14493 bp, 13 predicted proteins | sample 356308metaG_FD_185971 | JGI IMG/M metagenome (GOLD analysis project Ga0256841, IMG submission 185971) | Hydrothermal vent microbial communities from Mid Atlantic Ridge, Atlantic Ocean - 356-308 | ecosystem: Environmental > Aquatic > Marine > Hydrothermal vents | place: Atlantic Ocean: Mid...
CAGCCACTACGTCCAACAACGCACCGAGCGCCACGCGCGTTTGCGCAAAGAGTACGAGGCCCAACGCGCCTTCATCGCCAAAGAAGAAGCCTATATCCGCCGCAACATAGCCGGTCAAAACTCCGCCCAGGCCAAAGGCCGCTTGCGTCGCTTGGAGCGGCTCAAGCGCGACGAGCTGATCGAGCGCCCGCACAACGAGCAGCAGATCCGCTTGCAATTGCGCGCCGATTTGCGCAGCGGGGACAAAGTGCTCACGACGCGCGATCTGCTCATCGGCTATGACGCCGCGCGCCCGCTGCTCAGTGTGCCCAATGTCACGCTCTATCGGGGGGAGATCGCCGCGCTGATCGGCCCGAACGGCGTGGGCAAAACCACGCTACTCAAGACGCTGCTCGGGGAATTACCCCCACTACAAGGCGAGGTACAGCTCGGGGCGGGCGTGCAAGTGGGCTACTTTGCTCAGGCGCACGAAAAGCTCAACCCCACCAACAGCGTGCTCGACGAGTTGCTGAGCGTGCGCAATTTGCCGATCGGCAAAGCGCGCAGCTATCTGGGCGCATTCCTCTTTCGCGGCGATATGGTCTTCCGTGAGGTAAGCACGCTCAGCGGCGGAGAGCGCGGACGCTTGGCGCTGGCAAAGCTGGCGCTGGACGGCTCGAACTTCCTCTTGTTGGACGAGCCGACCAACCATTTGGATATTCCCAGCCAGGAAATTTTGCAAGAGGTGCTGGCACAGTTTAACGGAACAATCTTGCTGGTCAGCCACGACCGCTATTTGATCGACGCGCTGGCGACGCAAATCTGGGCTATGCAACCCGAGCAGATGACGGTTTTTGAGGGGGGCTATCGGGAATATCTGCGCGCGAGAGAAGCCGAGCGTCAAGCCACAACACCGCCACGTCCCACCTCTCCCCCCAAGCAGCCACGCACAGCAACAAAGCGCAGCGAAAGCCCACCGCGCCTCTCCCCCTATCAGCGCCAACGCCGCCTGGACGAGATCGAAGCGCGTATCCAGGAGTTGGACGAACAACTGGCCGCCTTGACCGAAGAGATCGGCCAGGCAAGCCAGCGGCAAGCCGTCGCACGGGTGCGCGAGCTGGGCGAACAATATGCGGCGACCGAAGCAGCGCTAGAAGCGGCGATGAGAGAATGGGAAACATTGCTAGAGTAGCGCCCGAGCGTTACAATTTTTCGGCATTCTTGCATACAATCACGTACAATAGAGATGCCAGACTCTGCATTTTATCGTCTACCGAGAGCGTTGGAGGAGGCCATAAGCGGAAACTATATTTAACCGTCTTGCAGTGAGAATTTAACCTGCAACACGTTCGCTTCGGCACACACTTGGTTATACTTAGTCCGAGGTAGAGCGAATCATCGCTCACCCGCAGAGCCTTAGTTTAAGGAGGAAAGTCATGCGGAAACTATTTGTCCTGGTGCTGGTTTTGGCGATGGTCGTGCCGATGATGGCCGTCAACGCGCAAGACGGCGGCGAGTTCGTCAAGACCTTTGACCTGCCCACCGAGCCTGCTGCCGACGGCCCGCTCGCCGGCGTAGACCCCAGCGGTCAGACGGTCGTCTGGTGGCATCAGCACGGCGGCGCCCGTGAAGAGTTCTTGATGGCGCTGGTGGAAGAGTTTAACGCCAACAACCCCTGGGGCATCGTGGTTGAGGCTTCTAACCAGGGGCACTACGGCGACATCTACAACAAGATGATCGCAGGCATCCCCACCGGTGACGTGCCGAACCTGGTTGTGGCCTATCAGAACCAGGCGATGGCCTATTACATGGCCGGCGGTTTGGTGGACGATATGGACATCTTCGTCACCGACCCGCAGTGGGGTTTCAACGACGCCGAAGTAGCAGATTTTATCCCCAGCTTCTTCAACCAGGACTACACGCCGGACGGCAAGCGTATTGGCTTCCCGCCCAACCGTTCTTTGGAAGCGATGTATTTCAATATGGACGCGCTGGCCGAGCTGGGCTATGACGGCCCGCCCACCAGTTGGGACGAGTTCCGCGAGATGGCCTGCAAGTTCACCGAGCAGGGCTGGAGCGGCTATGATGGCGACGACGTGGTCGGCTACTACGTGCGCACGGACGCCTCCAACATCGCGGCGGGCACGTTCTCGCTGGGCGGCGACATCTACAAAGACGGCCAATTCACCTACGACAGCCCGGAGACTATCGAGTACATCCAGTTTATGGTGGACCTGTACAACGACGGTTGCGCCGAGCTGATCTCCGAGCGTTACGGCGACCAGAACGCCTTCACCGCCGGCAAAGCGCTCTTCTACGTCGGCTCGACCTCCGGCCTGCCCTACGTGCGTAGCGGCATCGAAGAAGCATTCGCCGAACCGTTCAACTGGGGCGTGACCTCGCTCCCGTACAAAGACGAGCCGGTGAGCAACGTCTACGGCGCTTCCGTTAGCATCCCCAAGACCACGCCGGAAGCTGAGCTGGCCGCGTGGCTCTTCGTGCGTTGGTTCACCGAGCCGGAACAACAAGCACGCTGGGCCAAAGTCAGCAACTACTTCCCTGTGCGCTACTCCACCGCCGAAAATCTGGGCGAAATCTTCGACGACCTGCCGCAATATGAGCAGGCCTGGAACTTGCTCCAGGGCCAGACCAAGACCGAAGCGCCCGTCGGCGGCTACGACGTGATCCGCCGTGAGGCCAGCGCCACGTTTGAAAATCTGCTCGTCAGCGGCGGCGATGTGGCGACCGCGCTCATGGAGCTGAACAACACCGCCAACGAGATTATGGCGTCCTTCCAGCCGCTCGCAGAGTAAACACAAGCAGCATCCGATCGCCTGAAGACAACGCGAGGCCACCTGAGCAGGTGGCCTCGTTTTATGTGCGGAAAGGGGAGCATTCACGGCACGACAACGGGAATGCGCGTCAGCAGGAGTTCTTGTGTCGTTGTTTTGCGCTCTTCGCCCGTTCGCCCGTATGAAACTTGACACCCCCCCGCACCCCGCTATCATAGACCGCGAGGACCTCACCTCAGCAAGAGAAACATCGAAGGAGCAAACACACATGGCAGAGCACACCGGGCGTCTGGACGGACGCATTGCAATAGTCACCGGCAGCGGACAAGGGATCGGTAAGGCTATTGCGCTCACATTGGCAGGACGCGGGGCAACGGTGGTGATCAACGACTTGAAACAGGAGATCGCCGACGCCGCGCTCGCGGACTTGCGCGAACAAGGCGGGGACGGATTGGCGATTGCCGCCGACGTGACCAACTCCGCGCAGGTAGACGCGATGGTCAAGCAGGTGCTGGAAACTTACGGCAAGGTGGATATTCTGGTCAACAACGCGGGCACCACACGCGACGATTTGATCATGCGCATGTCTGAAGACGAATTCGACTTCATCATCCGCACCAACCTTAAGAGCGCTTGGCTTTGCTCCAAGGCGGTCATTCGCCCGATGATGCGCAAACGTTACGGGCGCATCGTGAATATGTCCAGCGCCAGCGGCTTGATCGGCCAGGCGGGGCAGACCAACTACAGCGCCAGCAAAGCCGGCATGATCGGCTTGACCAAAGCGTTGGCGCGTGAGGTCGCTTCTCGCGGCGTGACGGTTAACGCGGTGGCCCCGGGCCTGATCAAGACGGCGCTCACCGAAAAGATGCCCCAAGAAGCGACAGACTGGTTGCTGAATTTGGTGCCGGTAGGCCGCGCGGGTGAGGTCGAAGACGTGGCGTATGTGGTGGCCTTTTTGGTGGCCGAGGAAGCCAGCTACATCACCGGCCAGGTGATCTCTGTAGACGGCGGGCTGGTGATGCGCTGATGCCCTCGGAAAAGAAAGACGACAACGCGATGATGGTGACGCCGCGACACCCCAACGACACCGTAACCATTGCCCCGGGCGTGCTTTTGACGATTGCACGGCTGGCTGCGCTGAATGTGCCGGGCGTAGCACGCATGGGTAGCATTCCGGGCGGCGTAGATCGTTTGCTGCGCCGCGTGCCGACCGCCAACGGCGTGCAGATCGCCATCAGCGAGGCGGGCGAGGTCACCGCACATATTTATGTGGTGGCGGACGCTTCGGTGAACTTGCGCGAGATGAGCACGCAGATTCAAAAGTCGGTGGCCCGTTCGATCCGTGAGTTGCTGGGGATGCCGGTGGCGTCGGTCAACGTGCATATTGAAGATGTGGAGTTTGTGACATCGGCGGAGGCGGAACACTCATAAAGACGCAAACGATGTTGCCACAGACAGACTATCGCCATCAAGCGCGCACGCTGGCGCTGCAGGCGCTTTATGAGCTGGATTGTACCGATCATCCGGTCGGTGAGGTGTTGGAGGCGCGATTGAGCGCCGAGGGCGTCCCTGCGACGGCTCGTGGACTAGCCGAGCGGCTGGTGCGTGGTGTGTTGGCGCACCGCGAGGCACTCGACACGCTGATCCATCGTTACGCGCCGGAATGGCCGTTAGCACAACTGGCGATCATTGATCGGAACATTTTGCGCATCGCCATTTACGAGATGGGCGCAAGCGACGGCACGCCGATTAATGTCGCCATCCACGAAGCGATTGAGCTGGCAAAGACGTTCGGCGCGGAAAATACGCCGCGTTTTATCAACGGGGTGTTGGGCGCGCTGGCCGCTAGGGAAGACGAACTTCAGCGCACCTTTGCGCCGCCTTCTCGATTGTGAGCGAAAATCGTCATGTCCGCGCGCAAATCCACCCTCCCCACACCGTCCCCACAGCGCTACCCCGCTTGGGGTGGCGCAGACGCCCCAGAAAATGACCCCAGCGCGATGAACTTGCTAGAACACCTCAACGAGCTGCGTATCCGCCTGTTCCGCGCGCTGATCGCGTTGGCGGTGGGGGTGGTGGCGGCGTTCTTTTTCACCGGCGACCTGTTGGCCTATCTCATCCGCCCGTATGGAGAAGCGCTGCAAGTGCTCGGCCCGACCGAAAGCGTGGTGATGTACTTTCGGGTGGCGTTGTTGGCCGGCGCGATCTTTGCTATGCCGTACATCACGTATCAGCTCTTTATGTTTGTGCTGCCCGGGCTAAACCGCCGCGAAAAGCGTTGGGTTTTTCTGGCGCTGCCCGCTACGACGGGCCTTTTTTTGCTGGGCGTGGCTTTTGCTTGGTTTATCATGGTGCCGGCGGCGCTGGCTTTTTTGCGCGACTTCCAAAGCGGCATCTTCCGCGCGGAGTGGACGGCGGAACGGTATATCGCCTTTCTCACCTCGCTGCTTTTTTGGATCGGCGTGGCGTTTGAGATGCCCGTCGTGGTTTTTGTGTTGGCGCGCATGGGCGTTCTCGGCCCCGCGCCGCTCATCCGTAACTGGCGGCTGGCGGTGGTGTTGATCACCGTCGCGGCGGCGCTGATCACGCCGACCGTTGACCCTTTTAACATGCTGCTGGTGATGGCCCCGTTGCTGGTGCTCTATCTGCTCAGCATCGGGCTGGCCGTGATCGCGTATCCCCGTCAGGGGCGTAAGTGACGTTCCGTAAGGGTGATCGTCCGTTCCTGGCGGTTATACATTTAAGGGGTAAAAGTATATGGCTAAGACTCGTGTTCTCATCATGGGGGCCGCAGGGCGTGATTTCCACAACTTCAACATGGTTTTCCGCGACAACGAAGCCTATGAAGTGGTGGCCTTCACCGCAACGCAGATTCCCGACATTGAAGGGCGCGTGTACCCTGCCGAACTGGCCGGACGCCTGTACCCAAACGGTATCCCGATTTACGATGAAGCAGAGCTTACCCAGCTGATCCACGAGCTAGAGGTGGACGAAGTGGTTTTTGCCTATTCGGACGTTTCCCATGAGTACGTGATGCACAAAGCCAGCATCGCTTTGGCCGCGGGCGCGTCGTATCGCTTGATCGGCCCCAAGCAAACTATGCTCAAAAGCAACAAACCGGTGGTCGGCGTCGGGGCTGTGCGCACAGGCTGCGGTAAGAGCCAAACCACCCGCGCAGTCAGCCAAGCGCTGCGAGAGATGGGCTATACGGTGGCCGTAGTGCGTCACCCCATGCCCTACGGTGATTTGGCGAAACAAGCCGTACAGCGTTTCGCCTCGTTTGAGGACTTGGATCGGCACAACGTCACCATCGAGGAGCGGGAGGAGTACGAGCCGCATTTGCGCAACGGCGTGACCGTTTTCGCCGGCGTGGACTACGAGCGTATTTTGCGCGAAGCGGAAAAAGAGGCGGAGATCGTGCTTTGGGACGGCGGCAACAACGATCTGCCGTTTTTCCGCCCCGATCTGTATTTTGTGGTGGTCGATCCGTTGCGCGCCGGGCACGAGCTGCGCTACCACCCGGGCGAGGCCAATTTGCGCATGGCGGACGTGGTGATCATCAACAAGATCGACTCTGCTTCGCCGGAAGGTGTGCAACAGGTGCGGGAGAATCTCCGCAAGCTGAACCCCGCCGCGCGCGTGATTGACGCCGCCTCTCCGACTTTTGTGGAAAATGGGGACATGATGCGCGGCAAGCGCGTTTTGGTGATCGAGGATGGCCCCACCTTGACACATGGCGGGATGACCTTCGGCGCAGGCGTGGTAGCCGCCCAGCGCTTTGGCGCGGCGGAGCTGGTTGACCCACGCCCGTATGCGGTGCGCAGCATCGCGGAGACCTTCGCCAAGTACCCGAACACGGGCGCTTTGTTGCCCGCGATGGGCTACGGGGAGGCGCAACGTGCCGACTTGGAGGAAACGATCCGCAACACGCCGTGCGACGTGGTAGTGATCGCCACGCCGATTGACCTGACGCGCATCATCAGCATCAAGCAGCCGACTGTGCGTGTGCAATACGAGCTGCAAGAGTTGGGGACGCCTACCGTCGCGGATTTGCTCGCGGCGCACTTTGGGGACAAATAGCGGCTGGGGACGCGCGGCGCGCCGCCCGCGTGCGCTTAGCAGCGCACCGAAGCGACAACGTCGCTTCGAGGGCCTGGCTTTCGCCAGGCCCTGCGGGCGGCGCGCGATCTGCGCACACGCGCCATACACGCCGAGTTTCAATCCAGCTTCACGTTGCGCAGACGGAGGCTGTTCCCGATGACAAACACATCACTAAAAGCCATCGCCATCGCTGCCAAAATCGGGTGCAACTGGCGCAAAATCGGCGGCGCCCAACTGAACGGCGCTAAAATGCCCGCCGCCACAGGAATCAGAATCACGTTGTAGGCAAAGGCCCAAAACAGATTTTCCTTGATCGCGCGGACGGTCTTGCGGCTGAGCGCAATCGCGCGCACCACGCCGCGTAAATCGCCGCTGATCAGTGTCACGTCGGCGGTTTCCATCGCCACATCCGTCCCTGTGCCCAGCGCGATCCCGACGTCGGCTTGGGCCAACGCGGGCGCGTCGTTGATGCCGTCCCCCACCATGCCTACGCTATGTCCTTCTTCTTGCAAGCGACGCACATAGTCGGCCTTTTCGGCAGGCATGACCTGGGCAAAAACGCGGTCAATGCCCACCTCACGGGCGATAGCCTCAGCGGTGATGCGATTGTCGCCGGTCATCATCACGACCAACAAACCCAACTCGTGCAAACGCTGCACAGCCTCCGCCGATCCCTCTTTGATCGTGTCAGCCAACGCGATCAAACCGCGCGCTTGCCCTTCCACCGCCACCCAAATTGCGGTTTTGGCCTCGCGCTGCAAACGCTCGGCGGCCTCGACCAACCCGTTAAGCACCACGCCATGCTCGGCCATCAAGGTCGCCGTGCCGAGCAGCACCGCTTGCCCATCCACTTGCGCCTGGACACCTTGGCCGGTCAGGGCGCTAAAGTCCTGCACGTTCAGCGAGGGCAACGCGCGTTCGTGTGCAGCACGGACGATAGCCTCGCCGAGCGGGTGCTCGCTCATGCGCTCCACGCTGGCCGCCAGTCGCAACAAAGCGTCCTCGGCCATACCGTCGGCGGTCACCACATCGGTGACGCTCGGCTCTCCGCGCGTGAGCGTGCCGGTTTTGTCCAACACAATCGCCGTGAGCTTATGTGCGCGTTCTAGCGCGGCACTGCTGCGGAAAAGGACGCCGTTTTCCGCGCCTTTGCCCAGCCCCACCATGATCGCGGTGGGTGTTGCCAAGCCCATCGCGCAAGGGCAAGCGATCACCAGCACGGCGATCATGCGCACAAACGAGGGCGCAAACTCGCCGGTGACCCCAAGCCAGATCGCCAGTGTGATCAACGCCACCGCCACCACCAGCGGCACGAAGATCGCCGAAACGCGGTCGGCCAGGCGTTGGATGGGCGCTTTGCTCCCTTGTGCTTCTTCCACCAAACGGATAATTTGAGCCAACGCGCTTTCGCTGCCCACCTTCTGGGCCTCGATGATCAGCACACCTTGCTTGTTGATCGTCGCGCCGATCGCGGTGTCACCGACGGCTTTGTCCACCGGCAGGCTTTCGCCGGTGATCATGCTTTCGTCTACGGCGCTTTGCCCTTCCAAAACCACGCCGTCAACGGGAATTTTTTCCCCCGGGCGCACAATCACACGGTCGCCGACGCGCACTTGTTCGATCGGAATATCGATCTCGTTGCCGTGCCGAACCACGCGCGCCATTTTCGCCTGCAAGCCGATCAGCGTCTTGATCGCGGCGCTGGTGCGCCCTTTGGCAATTGTTTCCATCAGCCCGCCCAGCGTCACCAGCGTGATGATCGAGGCGGACGTTTCAAAGTAGACAAACCCACCGATCAGCCCCAGCGTCACCGCGACGCTGTAGAAGTAAGCCGCGCTCGAACCCATCGCCACCAGCACGTCCATATTGGCCGAGCCTGCACGAATGGATTTGTAGCCGCTGGTGTAGAAATCGCGTCCGGTCCAAAACTGAACCGGCGTCGCCATCGCCCAGAAAAGCCCATTCATCCAATCGCTGTGTGCCCACGCGCCCAACAAGCCGAAGTCTCGCCCCATGCTGAGGAAAAAAAGCGGCAAAGTGAAGAGCGCGCCGACGATGACACGCTGCGTGTTGTGGCGCAACTCGGCTTCGCGGGCGGCGCGCTCCACGTCAACCAGCTCTTCATCGTCCACCGCCTCGATCACGCCGTAACCGACGCGCTCTACCGCTTCCGCCAACGCCGCCCGCGAAAGGCCCGGAATGGTCTTGACTTGGGCGTGCTCGGTGGCAAAGTTGACGTTTGCTTCCAGCACGCCTTCCACCTTGCGTAGTGCACGCTCAACGGTGGCCGCACAACTGGCGCAATCCATGCCGGTAATCGCCAAATCAAAGCTCTGTTCCGGCACGTCATAACCGGCCTTGCGCACACGCTCGACCACCTCGACAGGCGAAACAAGCGCCTCGTCATAGACCAAGTTCAGCCTTTCGCTGGCAAAATTCACACTGACATCTTGCACGCCTTCCAGTTTGCGCACATTGCGCTCAACAGTGGCGACACAGCTCGCACAATCCATGCCCACAACAGGCAGGGTTAAGCTCTTCTCACTCATGGATACTCCTCAGTTCCTTACGGGTAGCGGCCTTATTTTTACGCCTCGGCAGGCGGGTAATTGATCTCGGTCAACAGCGCTTTGATCTGTTCCCAGCTTGCGGGCGTGTCCCACTCCACCGTCACCTGACGGGTTTCGACGTCGGCCTGGACACGCTGCACGCCGTCCAGTTCGCCGACTTCGCGTTGGATGGTCATGGTGCAATGGTGGCAAGAGATATTCGGCACTTCAAACGTTTTGCTTGGCATGTTCTTCTCTCCGAGATGCGATACGATGCGCAGTTCGATCCACATAGTGACAAGGGAAAGCGGCTTGCTTCACTTGTCTTGATAGCGGAACACCTCAACAACTTCTTTGAGCATTCGCTCTCGTTCGGCTGGGTCGTCGCCCTGGATGGCCGTAGTAACGCACGTGCGCAGATGCGAATCCAAAATGCTTTCGCTCACACGCGCCAGAGCGGTTTGGGCGGCTTGAATTTGCTTGATCACGTCAATGCAATAGCGTTCCTCCTCCAACATGCGGACAATGCCGTTAACGTGTCCGGCGATGCTCTTTAGCCGGTGAATGGCGTCAGCGCGCGTTTCTTCGTCCATCGTGGATATGCTCCTCCTCAACATTGCCCCCGACCCCCTGGGTGGGGGGGTGCTCAAAATATAGCAGGGTTGCGCCCGCTTGCCAAGCTCGAAGCTCTTGAAACACAAACGGAAGCTAGGGCAAACAGCGCAAAAAAGCGGAGGAGCACGTCGCTTCTCCGCTTGGTCGTGCGATTATCCGAAAGATATGGGTTAGGGCGCGGTTTCCAAGATTGTGCCCTCGGCAATGTTCACGACGGCATGGAAAAGCTCTTGACCGCCCGCGACAAATTCCACGCTATAGACGTTTTCCTCCATCGGCTCAACGTAAGTCGTCCAATCGTCGTGCCCGTCCAGCGCATCCCAAACACCTTCGGACTCATAGGCCAACGCGACCGCCTCATCCCGATTAGCGCGCTCGCGCCGCTCGGCTTCCATCTCGTTCGCGTCATAAAGATCGTCCAACACGAGCACTTGTTCGCCCGCGTCGTTGGTGTCCACACTCACAATTGCCACGTAGTGGTCCAGACCGTGCATAAAGTCAACGTACCAATGCGCTTCCCAGCGGTCATAGTCCGTCCAGATATCCCATTGGCTCGGGTCACCCAAAAGCGTTTGCACTTCGGCGTCGTCCAGCGCGTATTGCTGCACGCGGGGTTGCCATGTGGCATACTCTTCAGCAGAAAGCGGACGCGGCACAAAACTTTCGCTGATCTCGCCGGTTTGGATGTTGACCAGGGCGTTGCCCAGCCATTCATCCGCAGCCTCGCTCCAAAACTCCACATACCACCAATCGCCGTCGTTTTGCTCTGCCCAGCCTTGCCAGTCCGGATACGTTGCCAGGAAGTCCGCGAACTGGTCGGAAGCCGCGACCAGTTGAATCGCCAATGCCGCTTGGGGGTCTTGCGGGTCGTCTTGCGCACGGGCTACACCCCTCGCCCAAGCACCGAACAACAGCGCGCCGACAAGTGCCAAGAAAAGCGCGCGACTTGTGAATTTTTGCCATCGTTTGCTCATTTTTCGTCCCCTTATGCAGACGTGATCAAGCCCAACGGGTTCGGGGTGTACTGAGGGAAAACAAACGCCAAATCGTCGTTGCCCAAACGGTGTTGAACGATTTCCGCCAGCACATCGCGGTAGTCGGTGGTGATCGCTAAATCGCCCTCGCGCAATGCTTCCGGCGCCAGAGTAGGCCATTGGGTGAGAACCTGCCCGCCTTGCACACCACCGCCCATCAGCAACATAAAGTTACCGTGTCCGTGATCCGTTCCGGCGTTGGCGTTTTCGGCTACGCGCCGCCCGAATTCGCTCATAGTGACCACCGTCACATTGCGCATCCGTTCGCCCAGGTCGGCGTATAGCGCGGCCAACCCTTGCGCGTAGATCGCCAATTGGTTAGCGAAGTAGCCCTCGCGCGCGCCCTCGTTTTCGTGCGTGTCCCAGCCGCCCAGGTCTATGCAAGCCACTTCCAGCCCCACGTCGGCTTTGATCAATCGCGCTACTTGCCGCAACGCCAAGCCGAAATCTTCATTGTCGTTGGGGTAACTCGCGCCGTTGGCCGGTTGGTAGCCCGCCACGCTGAGCGCTTCCAACTCTTCCAAAGCAGAAAAAGCGATTCGCGCTTGTTTTTCCAGGGCGGTTGTGGGCGCGTCAATCGCGTAAAGCTGGCCCAACAGACGGCGCAGCTCTTGTAGCTGATCTTCTCGCCCGCTGAAGTGAAAATCGGCAATCGAACGCAACGCCAGCGGTGAGAATTGCCCCTGAAGCGAGGTCGGCACTTGCGCGCCGATGCCCACAGCACGGAACGGTGAGCCGTTACGCGCGGCGGTTGCTTGCAGATGGCGATTAAGCCATCCCTGACCGGTCGTTTTGTCGTCCGGCGTGCCATATTCCATGAAAAGCTGTGCGTCAAAGTGTGAGCGCGTTTCGCTGGTAAGACCGGTGGCGTGCACAAAGGCCAGCGCGCCGTCGTCATAAAGTTCTTTGAGCGGCGCGAGCGATGGGTGCAGCCCAAAATAGCCGTCCAGTTCCAAGGCGGCGCCCTGCCCTGCTCCCGGCTCGGGGATGCTGAGGGTCGGGCGCGGTACGTAGTAGTTCGCGCCGTCGCCGTAGGGCACAACGGCGCTCAGCCCGTCCATGCCACCGCGCAAAAAAACGCAGATGAGCGTGTTTCCGCTGGCTTGCGCGGGCGTCTGGGCGAAGGCCAGGCGCGGCATCCAGCGTGGCAACAACGCCAAGCTGACCCCCACCACGCCGATCTTGGTCATTTTTTCGAGGAAATCGCGGCGTGTCGTGTCATTCATCAGATTATCCTCCGCACTAACGCCACTGATACGCGGGCGACGAGAGCATCAATTGGTAAAGCGACGCCAACTTGCGCGCCAGCAAATGCCGCGTGACCGGTGTTTCCGCGCCCGCGCCGTCTGCCGCAAAGTTGACAAAAGGCGCGCGCACTTCTTCCGTCAACGGCGCGCCGAAGACTTGGCTCGCCACCGCGTCCACCAGCTCCCCGACCGTTTGCGGTTGGCCGATGCGCGTATAAAGCTCGGTGGGGAGATTTTCCCACTCGTGGCTATAGGCAGTGTGCGTTAGGTATGCTGCAGCGTTCCAGCGTGCCACCAGCCCGCCGGTGCTCATCCACCGTTCGGCGCGGTCCGGATAGCCGTCCGGCGGCAACCAGCCGAGAGGCGTTTGCCCCAGCGTCTTGAGCAGTTGCTCCAGCTCCCAAAACTCCGAGATTTGCGTGCCGGTGGCGCGCAGCGCGCCGATGAAAAAGTCCAACGGGCGGCGCAGCTTTTGCCCGACGGATTGCAAAAACTCTTGCGAGGTGAGAATATGCCGCATCACTTGGCGGATGTCGCCGTCGGTTTGCTGCCAAACGGCGGTGGTGCTTTCCACCAAACTTTGGGGCGGGTCGTCGGCCACAAAGCGGATGCACAGCTTGCGAGAAAGAAAGCGCGCGGTTGAGGGGTGATTGACGGCCAAGTCAATCGCGTGCAAACCGTCTTCGATACCACGACCGGCGGGCAGTGTGTGCCCCAGCACGTGTTTTTCGCCGTCATCGTGCATCTCCGGGTCGAAGTAGAAACCGGTCTTTGTCCCATCGTGCACCGTCCAGCCGGTCAGGGCGCGCGCCACCTCCTTGACGTCGGTTTCGGTATAGCCGCCGTCCACGCCCAGCGTGTGCAGCTCCAAAAGCTCACGCCCGTAGTTTTCGTTGGGATGCTCGGCTTCGCTGATATAGTTATCCAGATACATCAGCATAGCCGGGCTTTTGGCCGAAGCGAAGATCAAGTCGCGGAATTTGCCCAGCGCGTGCTTGCGCAGCACCTCGCGATCATAAATGACCCGATCAACGACAAAATCGTCGCCCGCGACGTTGAGATGGTCGGCCCAAAAGTCTACCATGCGCTCCAACAACTGGCGCTTGCTGTATACGGCGCGGATCACCACGCCTTTCACCAACGCCTGATAGCTTCGTCCCTCCGTCTCGTCCAGCGCGTAGAGCGTGTGCCGATCCATTTGCAACACCGGCAATAGGCGCAAACGCGCCTCCGTCTCGGCGTCGTCTATCGTTTCGGGGTGGAGTTGTTCGTCCAAGTAGGCTTCATAGCCCATCGCTTCGGCGCGCGCCAATTCTTCCGGACGCACGCCCCAGGTGATGCGGTTGAGCAGATGCCAGGTGGGGTTGGCGGCTACTGCGCGCAAATGAGCGCGCGGGGGTGGTGTCCACCGCTGCATCGTTCCCCCCAGCAACGCCGCTCCGCTGAGTTTGAAGAAAGTACGTCGTGAAACTTGCATCATGGCCTCGCTCAAACTAAGCCAACGTCAGAGCACGGCGCACCAAAGCACGCCATGTATAGTTTCAATGTATCAGAAAAGTGCGCAGCGCGATAAACCAAACGGGCACATCTCACGTAAAAAGCTGTAGAAATTTTGTTACCGGCCCTTTACATATTCCCTTATGCTTGGGTCTGCACGTGCGGGGTGGGAGATAAGCGCTCACCGTGCGAAAATAAAGCAGCGCGTGGAAGGATCGTGCAACGCCGACCCGCTCACTGCATCTAACCAGCGTCGAGCGGTGCGATTGGAAGCCAAAGGAGCAAAACACCATGCCGACTTCTATTCTTTCGTTCATCAAAGGGAACTTATTTTTGTTAGCGGCGCTGACCTTGTTGGTCGGCTTTGTGACGCTACACGTGATCTGGTACATCCACCCCAGCCGCGAGATCGTCACGGTGGCGGACTTCGACGCGCGCTTGCGCGACGGCACGCCAACCGTCGTGGAGTACTACTCCAACCTTTGAACGGTCTGCACGGTTTCCAAACCCATCGTGGATGGGCTAACGGAAGACTTGCAGGGGCGCGCTGACGTGTTGCTGATCGATCTGCTCGGCGAGATCGGTAAGCAGACCGCCGGACGCTACAACGTGCGCAGCGTGCCGACGTTCCTGGTCTTCGACGGCCAAGGCGATCTTGTTTTGCGCCAAAGCGGTAGGC
>Ga0256841_1002525_pt1 | contig 14489 bp, 11 predicted proteins | sample 356308metaG_FD_185971 | JGI IMG/M metagenome (GOLD analysis project Ga0256841, IMG submission 185971) | Hydrothermal vent microbial communities from Mid Atlantic Ridge, Atlantic Ocean - 356-308 | ecosystem: Environmental > Aquatic > Marine > Hydrothermal vents | place: Atlantic Ocean: Mid...
CCACGATTCACCCCCGACGGACAACGCCCGATGAAACACGGACCCCGGCGACGCCACACGCGCAGCTATTCCCTCAAAAGCTCCGCCGAACTGGAAAAAATGCGGATCGCAGGCCGGTTGGCCGCCGAAGTGCTCGACATGATCGCCCCCTACGTACAGCCCGGCATCACCACCGCCGAACTGGACCGCATCTGCCACGACTACATCGTCAACGTCCAGAAGGCGATCCCGGCACCGCTGAACTACCGCGGCTTTCCCAAATCCATCTGCACTTCGGTCAACCACCAGGTCTGCCACGGCATTCCCGGCAACAAACGCCTCAAGAACGGAGACATCGTCAACATCGATGTCACTGTCATCAAGGACGGCTGGCACGGCGACACCAGCAAGATGTTCTTCGTGGGCGAGCCCTCCCTGAAAGCCAGGCGTCTGGTCAAAGTGGCCCAGGAAGCCCTGTACCGGGGCATCCGCGAAGTCCGGCCCGGCGTCGACCTGGGTCAGATCGGCCACACCATTCAAAAGTACGTGGAATCCCAGGGCTACTCGGTGGTGCGCGAGTTCTGCGGCCACGGCATCGGCCGGGAATTTCACGAGGAACCCCAGGTGCTCCATTACGGCAAGCCGGACACCGGCATCATCCTGGAGCCGGGGATGACGTTCACCATCGAGCCGATGGTCAATGCCGGCAGGCGTCAGGTGAAGCTGCTCCCGGACGGCTGGACCGTGGTGACCAAGGACCGGAGCCTGTCGGCCCAGTGGGAACACACCCTGGCGGTGACCGAGGACGGCTTCGAGGTCCTCACCCTTCGCCCCGAGGAGGATTTCCCCCGCACATCCGAGCCAAGGTGACCGTCGATCCCGCCGGCCTGAAACGGGCGCTTCAGGCATTTCACGATGAACTGGCGCGCCGCTTCCGCGCCGGTGCCCCGGTGGCCGATCTGCTGCACGCCCGCGCCGGCTTCATCGACGCCCTGCTGCGCGCTTGCTGGCGCCATCATCTGGGCACCCAGGCCGGCAACGCCTCGCTGGTGGCCGTCGGCGGATACGGCCGCTGCGAACTGCACCCCTATTCCGACATCGACCTGCTGGTGCTCGTCCCCGAAACCCCGGAACCGGATCTGGAGAAAGGGTTGAGCCGCCTGTTCACCCAACTGTGGGACATCGGCCTGAAACCGGGGCACAGTGTCCGCACCGTGGCCCAATGCATCGAGACGGCCGCCCGGGACCAGACCGTGGTCACCAACCTCATGGACGCCCGCCTGATCCTCGGCCGGGAAGATCTGTTCCAGGCCATGAAGGCGGGAATCGGCCCGGACCACATCTGGCCTTCCCTCCGCTTCTTTCACGCCAAGGTCCGGGAACAGGCGGCCCGTCACGCCAAGTTCAACGACACCGCCTACAACCTGGAACCCAATCTCAAGGAGGGGCCGGGAGGGCTGCGGGACATCCAGACCATCGCCTGGGTGATCAAGCGCCATTTCGACGCCGCCACCCTGCACGAATTGGTGGAACGGGGCTGTCTGGACGAGGACGAATACGCGGAACTGCAGCAGGATCTGCATTACCTGTGGCGCATCCGCTTCGCCCTCCATCTGGCGGCCAAACGCTGCGAGGACCGGCTCCTGTTCGACTACCAGCGGGACGTGGCCGAACTGCTGGGTTTCCGGGGCGAGGGCAACGCCGCGGTCGAAGCCTTCATGCAAAGCTATTTCCGCACCGCCCGCAGCGTGCAGTGCCTCAACGAGATGCTGCTGCAACTGCTGGAGGAGAACCTGACGCCGGACTTCCACGTCGAGGCCACGGTGCTCGACGCGCATTTCCAGGTGGTCAACGACCATATCGAGATCCGCCACCGGGAGGTTTTCAACGAATATCCCCTGGGGCTGCTGGAAATCTTCCTGCGCCTGCAGGAGTATCCAGAGCTCAAGGGCATTCGCGCCGACACCATCCGCGCCATCCGCCGCTGTCTGCCTCGGATCGACGACGCATTCCGCCGCGATCCCCGGGCCTGCCGACTGTTTCTGGAAATCTTCCGCCAGCCCCACGGCCTCACCCATCAGTTGAGGCGCATGAACCGCTACGGCGTGCTGGCCGCCTATCTGCCGGAATTCGGCCGCATCGTCGGCCAAATGCAGTTCGACCTGTTCCACAGCTACACCGTCGACGAACACATTCTGTTCGTGGTCCGCAACCTGCGGCGTCTCGGCCTGCCCCGGCACCGCGACGAAGTCCCCTTCGCCAGCGGCATCTTCCCCCTGGTCGCCAAACCGGAAATCCTGTACATCGCCGGCCTCTACCACGATATCGGCAAGGGCCAGGGCGGCGACCATTCGGAAATCGGCGCGCGGCTGGCCCAGGATTTCTGCCGCCGCCACCGGCTGCAAGACTACGATACCGAATTGGTCTGCTGGCTGGTGCGCCACCACCTGGTCATGTCCGTCACGGCCCAGCGCAAGGACATCAACGACCCGGAAGTGGTGGCGGCTTTCGCCCGCCTGGTGGGAAGCGAGGAGCGCCTCAATCATCTGTACCTGCTGACGGTGGCGGACATCCGGGGCACCAATCCGACCCTGTGGAATTCCTGGCGCGACACCCTGCTGCAGGAACTGTATCTCGGCGCCAGGCAGATACTCCGCCGCGGCCTGGCCCTGCCCGACCAGGGGGAGCGGATCCGGCGCGTTCAGCAGGAAGTGCTGGACCGCCTGGCCCGGCTGGGAATCGGGGAAGCCGCCGCCAGACACATCTGGCGCCACTTCAACGCCAGTTATTTCCTCCGCTGCCATCCGGAGGAATGCACCTGGCACACCGTCGCCATCGCCGCCACCCCCGAACGGGACCTGCCCCTGGTCATGGTCCGCCCTCACGACCGGCGCGGCAGCACCGAAGTGTTCGTCTACATGCGCGACCGCGACGGTATCTTCGCCCAGACCGTCGCGCTGCTGGACCGGCTGGGGCTGACCATCCTCACCGCCCGCCTGGAAACCTCGTCCGACGGCTACGCGATCAACAGCTTCCAGGTGCTGGAACGCAACGGCGAACCGATCGCCGACCTGGCCCGGGAACGGCAGATCGTCCAGCAACTGAAGCGCTGCCTCAAGGAACCGACCCCCTTGTGCTTCCAGATCGACCGGCGACCCAGCCGCCAGCTGCGCCATTTCGCCATCCCCACCGAGGTGCAGTTTCATCTCGACGACAGACGCCGCCACACCCTCATGGAGCTGGTCACTTCGGACCGCCCCGGCCTGCTGGCCGCGGTCGGCAAGGTCTTCGACCGCTTCGGCATCCGGGTCCACGAGGCCCGGATCGCCACCCTGGGCAACCGGGCCGAAGACGTGTTCCGCCTGACCGACCGCCACGACGATCCCCTGTCCGACGCCATCCGGCAGGACCTGGTCCGGGCGTTGACCGAGACGCTGGCGGCCGGTCAGTGACGGCGGACCAGCAGTTTTTCCAGCTCGAGGACGTCTTCCTGGTAGACGTCGCTGAAACGCATGCCGATGCGGTACTCGTCGTGGGAAACGCGCCGCACGAACACCACCCGACAACGGATCTTCAGCCTCCTCCCGTCCAAGCGGAAACCCAGATCCAGCTCGATGGGGCGGCCCTGCGGGCCGATACAACTCCCCTTGGGGGCCAGGATCTGGCTGTCGAGGGCGTCACACTGGATCTGCACCCCGGCGGCGGACACGTCCCGCACCCTGGCCACGATTCGTTCCCCGCCGTCGAGATGCAGCTCGGCGGGCAGATCGACGGCGATGCGAAGGAAGTTTCTCCGGTCCATGGTCAGGCGGCGCGCCACTTTTCCCAATAGGGGACGGGGTGCAGGCGTTCGGCGAGGAAATCCAGGAAGGTGCGCACTTTGGCGGACAGGTGGCGGCGGTGGGGATACACCGCGTAGATGTCCATGGGCGGCAGCTCGTAATCCTGCAGCACCGCCTCCAGGCGTTTCTTGCTCAGATCCTGGCCGACGATGTAGGTAGGGAGCACCACCAGGCCCAGACCGTGGATGGCCGCCAGCCGCAGCGGATCGGCGGTGTTGGCCTGGAGATTGCCAGACACCTTGACGTTGATGGTGTCTCCGTCGATGTCGGTGAATTTCCAAGTGTCGTGGGGTTCGAAACCCCAGTTGATCAGGCAGTTGTGCCGGCGCAGGTCATGGGGATGACGCGGCTTGCCGTGGCGCTCGAAATAATCCGGCGAACCGCACACCACCCGCGGCGACGACGCCAGGCGCCGGGCGATGAGGCTGGAATCGGGCTGTTCTCCCAGGCGGATGGCCAGATCCAGCCCTTCCGCCACCACGTCCACCAACCCACCGCGAACCACCAGATCCACCCGTACCTTGGGATATTGTTGCAGATAGGCGGCGATGGTCGGCGCCAGGTGAAAGGTCCCGAAGAACGGCGGGGTGGAAATCCGCAGCAGTCCCTGGGGCTCGGTATGCAACTGGGTGACCGCCAACTCGGTTTCCTCGATATCTTCGAGAATCTGCAGGCAACGTTCCAGATAGGCCGACCCGGCTTCGGTCAGGTTGATCTTGCGGGTGGTCCGGTTCAACAGCCGCACCCCCAGGGCGTTTTCCAGATGCATCACGTGCTTGGTGGCCATGGCCCGGGAAATGCCCAGCTCCCTGGCGGCGGCGGCGAAGCTGCCGTGCTTGGCGACCCGGGCGAACACTTTCATGCTGGTCAGTTTATCCATCGGCTTCCTTCTTCCGCTCTCGATAGACGCGCCAGGCCAGCTTCAAATCCTCGTAGGCCTGCCGTTTGGCGGGGGGATTGCGCAGCAGATAGGCCGGGTGATACCACACGACCAGAGGAATCCCCTCGTAGTCGTGAACCCTGCCCCGTAACCGGGACAGGGGTGCGTTGGTCTTCAGCAGGTTCTGGGCGGCGATCCGTCCGACGGCCAGGATGATTTCCGGCTCCACCAGGGCGATCTGCCGCTTCAGATAAGGGGCGCACGCCGCCGCTTCCTCCGGCTTGGGATCCCGGTTGCCGGGAGGCCGGCACTTGACGATGTTGGTGATGTACACCTGCTCGCGCCGATAGCCCAGGGCCCGGATCATCTCGTCCAGCAGCTTGCCGGCCCGGCCGACGAAAGGCTCGCCCTGGAGATCTTCCTGCTCGCCGGGGGCCTCGCCGATGAACATCCAGTCGGCGTGACGATCGCCGACGCCCGGAACGGTCCGGGTCCGTCCCCGGTGCAGGTCGCAGCGGGTGCAGCGGGCGATCTCGTCGATCAATTCCCGCCACAGGGACTCCTCGTCAGGAGGCGGTGGTCCCCCGCCGTCTCCGACGAGGGGCCGGCGCAGTTCCCAGGCCTGGATGCCCATGGCCTGCAGATAGCGAAGTCGTCGCGGGTCCATCGCCTTAGACGTCCGCGGCCTGCGGATGTTTACGCGAGCGGGGACTCAGCAGCTTGTTCACCGCGTTGATGTATGCTTTGGCTGAAGCGATGACGATGTCGGTATCGGCGCCCTGGCCGTTGACGACCCGGCCGGCCTTCTCCAGGCGCACCGTCACTTCCCCCTGGGCGTCGGTACCGGTGGTGATGTTGTTGACCGAATACAGCAGCAGGGTGGCACCGGTGTCCAGGAGCGATTCGACGGCCTTGAAGGTGGCGTCCACCACCCCGCTGCCGCCGGCCTCGCCGGTCCGCTCCTCGCCATCGATCTTGAGCACCACCCGGGCCACGGGGATTTCCCCGGTGTCGGCGCAGACGTGGAGGGCGATCAGCTTGACCCGCTCGGCCTCGGCCTCGAAGATCTGCTCGGAAATCAGCGCCTGCAGGTCCTCGTCGAAGATCTCGTGCTTCTTGTCCGCCAGTTCCTTGAAGCGGGCGAAGGCCTCGTTGAGGGCCTCCTCGGATTCGAACTCGATTCCCAGTTCCTTCATCCGGGTGCGGAAAGCGTTGCGTCCCGAATGCTTGCCCAGCACCATCCGGTTGGCGCTCCAGCCCACGTCCTCGGCCCGCATGATTTCGTAGGTTTCGCGGTGTTTGAGGACGCCGTCCTGGTGGATGCCGGACTCGTGGGCGAAGGCGTTGGCGCCGACGATGGCCTTGTTGGGCTGGACCGGGAAGCCGGTGATGGACGACACCAGCTTGGAGCAGGGCACGATCTCCCGGGTGTTGATCCCGGTGTCGCACGGGAAGACGTCCTGACGGGTGCGCACCGCCATGACCACTTCTTCCAGCGCCGCATTGCCGGCCCGCTCGCCGAGGCCGTTGATGGTGCATTCCACCTGGCGGGCGCCGTTCAGCACCGCCGCCAGGGAATTGGCCACCGCCAGCCCCAGATCGTTGTGGCAGTGGACGGAAAAGACCGCTTTGTCGGCGTTGGGAATGCGCTCCCGCAGGCGGGCGATCAAGGCGCCGAATTCGTGGGGCAGACTGTAGCCGACGGTGTCGGGAATGTTGATGGTGGTGGCGCCAGCGGCGATCACCGCCTCGATGATGCGGCAGAGGAAATCCTCCTCGCTGCGCCCGGCGTCCTCCGGGGAAAACTCCACGTCGTCGGTGTAGCGGCGGGCCCGTTTCACCGCCGCCACCGCCCGCTCCACCACCTGGTCCGGCGACATGCGCAGCTTGCGCTCCATGTGGATCGGGGAAGTGGCGATGAAGGTGTGGATACGCGGTCTGCCGGCCTCCTTGAGGGCTTCCCCGGCGCGGTCGATGTCCCGGTCCAGGGCACGCGCCAGGCCGCAGACCGTGCTGTCGGTCACGGTCCTGGCCACCGCCTGGACCGCCTCGAAATCACCGGGGCTGGCGGCGGGAAAACCGGCCTCGATGACGTCGACCCGCAGGCGCTCGAGGGCCCTGGCGATGCGAACCTTCTCGTCGCGGTTCATGGAGGCGCCCGGGCTCTGCTCGCCGTCGCGCAGCGTGGTGTCGAAAATGATGAGCTTGTCTTTCATGGTTTCTGGAACTCCGTGTCAGTACGGCTTGAAATCGGCGACGTTCGACGATGTTTACACGACCTGATCCTGCCCCCGACGGGGCAGCAGTCGCAGCACCGACCCGGAGTGACCCGGAATCACGAAGGAAAAACGGGCAGCATCGAATGGCAAACGCACGAGAATGTTCATTTTCGAAAAACAATCGCTTCCATTCGAGAAATATACCCCCTGGCACGACGCTTGCCAAGCGGCCTTTCCTCCGCGGGCTGGCCACCGGTCGCTCCGTCGGAAGCAGCCGCCCCTAAACGCGCTCCCTCATCTCCGGTCCGGCGAACCAGCGATACAACGCCGGGATCACCAGCAAGGTCAGCACCGTCGAGGTGACCAGTCCTCCGATCACCACCGTCGCCAGGGGACGCTGGACCTCGGATCCGGTACCCGTGGAAACCAGCAGCGGGATCAGTCCCAGGGCCGTGGTCACCGCGGTCATCAATACCGGGCGCAGGCGCCGGCAGGCGCCGCGGACCGCGGCCTCGGTCACGGGCACGCCGGCGCCCACCAGCTGATTCAGGTAGGTGATCAGCACCATGCCGTTCTCCAGAGCGATGCCGAACAGGGCGATGAACCCCACCGAGGAAGGCACCGACAGATGTTGTCCCGTCAGTCCCAGGGCGATCACCCCGCCCACCAGTGCCAGGGGTATGTTGAGCAGGATCAAAGCGGTGTTCCTGAGGGAACCGAAACTGCTGTAGAGCAGTAGCGCCACCCCCATCAGGGTGATAGGCACCACCACCGCCAGACGCTTGTTGGCCTCCTGCTGGAGGCGGAATTGGCCGCCCCAGGTCACCAGATACCCCGGCGGCAGTTTCACTCGGGCCTCGATGGCTTTCTGCGCCTCGGCGACGAAGGAGCCGATGTCGCGGCCGACCACGTTGGCCTGAATAGTGATGAAGCGCTGGTTGTTCTCCCGGGTGATCTGCCGCGGCCCCACCATCGGCCGGATCTCGGCCACCTGGGACAGGGGCACCCGGCTGCCCCCGGGCCCGGGAATCAGCAGTTCGGCGACCGCCTCGGGAGTGGCGCGTGCTTCCTCGCGGTAGCGGACGTAGATGTCGAAGCGGCGGACGCCCTCGAACACCTGGCCGGCGCTCTCGCCGCCCACTGCCGTCCGCAGGGTGGTCTGCACGTCCTCGATGTTGAGGCCGTAGCGGGCTACCTTCTCCCGGTCCGGACGGATCAAAAGCTGCGGGGTGCCGCTCACCTGGGCTACTTGGACGTCGGCGGCGCCCCGCACCTGGCGGACCACGGTGGCGATCTCGTCCGCCTTGGCCTTGAGGACGTCGAGGTCGTCACCGAACAGCTTGATCGCCAGCTCCGCCCGCACCCCTTCGAGCAACTCGTCCACGGTCATCTCGATGGGCTGGGTCAGATTCACCAGAACGCCGGGCATCCCCTGGAGTTTTTCCCGCACCTCGGCCTCGACGAATGCCTGGTCCCCGGGGCGGCGCCATTGGTCCTTCGGCTTGAGCAGGACGTACATCTCCGCCGAGTTGACCGGGTCGGTGTGGGCTCCCACCTCGCCACGGCCGATGCGGCTGGTGACCCCGGTCACTTCGGGGATCGCCATCAGGCGGCGTTCAGCGATCAGGGTCAGGCGCTTGCTTTCTTCCAGGGCGATGGAAGGCGCCATGGTCAGACGCACCACCAGGGTGCCCTCGCGCAGTTTAGGGGTGAACTCGGAACCGAGAAACGGGAACACCGCCGCCCCGGTCACGAACAGAGCGGCGGCCAGGGCCACCGCGACCCCGGGCCGGGCCACGAACCAGGCGACCCAGGGACGGTAGAGCCGCAAGAGCTTGCGTACCAGCCAGACCTCGTTCGTTTGGGATTCCCCAGGTGGGCGGGGGGTGATCGCATCGGGGGCGTTGATGGCCTGGACGGCCATCGTCGAACCCCCAGGGACGGGTTCACGGTGTCCCCCGGTGCGCTCACCCCCTGACCACCCCCCACGCCGCAGCAGCAGATCGCTCACCATCGGCGCCGCCAGCAGAGCGTAGACCAGCGAACCCAGCATCGCCAACGCCACGGTGTAGGCCAGGGGTCGGAAGGTCTTGCCCTCCACCCCCTGGAGGGTGAACAGGGGCAGGAACACCACGATGATGATGGCGATGGCGAAGACGATGGGCCGGCCCACCTCCAGGCAGGCGCGCCGCACCACGTGCCAGCGGGGCTCGTCGGCCGGCGCGGCGGCGAGGTGGCGGTCGACGTTCTCCACCATGACGATGGTGCCGTCCACCATCATGCCGATGGCGATCGCGAGCCCCCCCAGCGACATCAGGTTGGCCGACATCCCCAGCCACTTCATGGCGATGAAGGCGAACAGCACCGAGAACGGAATCGCCACCGCCACCACCAGGCTGGGACGCAACCCGCCCATGAAGGCCAGCAGCACCAGCGCCACCAGGGCGATCCCCTGGACCAGGGCCGAGGTCACGGTGTGGACCGCCGCGGCGACGATGTCCTTCTGCTGATAATAGGGGACGATCCGTACCCCCTCCGGCAGGGCGCGGTTGATCTCGGCGATTTTTTTCTCCACCCGCTCGATCACGGTGGAGGCGTTGCTGCCGTAGAGCTTGATCACCATGCCGGCGACCACCTCCCCCTCCCCGTTGCGGGTCTGGAGGCCGTAGCGGATCGCTCCGCCGATACGGATGTCGGACACCTGGCGCAGATACACCGGCCGCCCGTCCACGGTCTTGACCACGATGTCGCCCAGATCCCGGATTCCGGTGGCCAGTCCCACCGAGCGGACGATGAGCTGCTCGCCGCCCATCACCAGATACTGGGCGCCGACGTTGAGGTTGTTGGCCTCGATGCGCCGCACCAGCTCCGCCAGGGTGAGGTCGTAGCGCAGCAGTGCCTCGGGATCGACCACCACCTGATACTGCTTCTCGAAACCGCCGATGCCCAATACTTCGGTGACCCCGGGCACGGTCTGGAGGTTGAACTTGACGATCCAGTCCTGCATGGTGCGCAGTTCCTCCAGGGAATAGCGCCCGGTGGTGTCCTCGAGGAAATAGAACAGCACCAGCCCCATGCCGGTGGAGATCGGTCCCATCTGGGGATTGCCGAAGCCCGGGGGGATCTGCTCGCGGGCCTCCTGGAGGCGCTCGTTGACCAGCTGGCGGGCGAAGTAGATGTCCATGTCGTCCTTGAAATAGACGTTCACCACCGACAGGCCGAAGTTGGACACCGATCGGATCTTCTCGATGCCGGGCAGGCCGGTCATGGCCGCCTCCACCGGATAGGTGACGTACATCTCCACTTCGTTGGGGGCCAATCCTTCGGTGAGGGTGAACACCTGCACCAGATTGGGCGAGACGTCGGGAAAGGCGTCCACCGGCAACCGCCGGTAGCTCTGGTAGCCGGCCGCCATCACGATCACCACCAGAACCCCGACCAGCAGCCGGTTCTTGAGGGAAAATTCGATCAGTCGTTCGATCATAGCCAACCCTCCTCAGTGGTGATGACCGGTGTCCATCTCGCCCTTGCCGAGCTCGGCCTTGAGTAGGAAGGCATGACGGGCCACGTAGGTTTCACCGGGTTCGAGACCGGCCTGGACGATCACCCGCCGGGCGTTGCCCTGCCCCAGGCGCACCGGCCGCGGTTCGAAGTGGTCGCCTTCGCGCACGAACACCACCGGCCGCCCTTCCCACTCGACCACGGCCTCCCGGGGCACCACCAGCCCTTCCACTTCGGCCACGGCCACCGCCGCGTCCACGAACATCCCCGGCCGCCAGCGCCGGTCGGGGTTGTCCAGCACCACCCGGGCCTGGGCGGTGCGGGTGGCCTCGTCGAGCACCGGGCTGACGTAGTCGATGACCCCCTCGGCCGGCGGGATGCCCGGCGCCTCGACCCGCACCGGCAGACCGGGACGAACCCGGGCCAGATCCTTCTGATAGACCGTCAATGACACCCACACCCGGCTCAGATCGGCGAGGACGAAGGCGCTGCGGTCGGAACGGAGGAACTCACCCAGGGCGGCGTGTTTTTCGATCACTTGGCCGGCCGCCGGGGCCCGCAGCCGATACAACGACAGATCCACTTCCCGGTGATCGGCCAGCAGGGCGTCGATTTCCGCCGCACTCATCCCCAGGGCCAGCAGGCGGTGACGGGCGGCGTCCAGAGCGACGGCGGCGGCGATCTGTTCCTGCTGCGTCTTGAGAAATTCCCGTTTCGACGTGATCCCTTTGCGGTACAGGCGACGTTCCCGGGCCAGATTGGCGTTGGCCAGATCCAGACGACTCTTGGCGATCAGCAGGTCCGCCCGGGCCTGGGCCAGCTCGCGGCTGCTGAGGGTCGCCAGCGGCTCGCCGGCCTCGACGCTGTCGCCGACTTCCTTGAACACTTGGCGGACGATGCCGGCGACCTGGGGCACCACGTGATAGAGACGGTCCGGAGCGGTCACCACCTCGCCGCTGAGACGGCGGGTCAGCGCCAGTTTGCCGCGTCCGGCGACCGCCAGTTCGAGGCCGAATTCCTGCAACACTTCGGGTGCCAAATGCAGCGCCTCGTGTTCATGTTCGTGACCGTCTTCCTCCCCGTGGGCATGCTCCCCGGCCAGAGACGACGCGGAAATCACCCAGGACAACCCGAGAACGACCAACCAAGAGATCGACCGGCGGCACGACGACCGCCCACGCAACGATGACATTTCCTTTCCTCCCGCAAACGAATGGACACGACACCCCCCGAAGGGGCGGACGGGGAACGTGCCTCAGACGATGGGAGGTCGGTGGAGAGGCGGTTGAATCGGAGGGGAGAAGCGGGGACGGTAAGGCGGCGGATGCAGGCGCGCAACGGGGGTGACGGCCAGGAAGAACACCGGCGGCAATGCCATGCCGCCCACGTGGCCGCCGTGGTCGTCGCTGCAAAAGTGACAGGCATCGCCGCCCCCGGCGTCATCGGCGGGTGCCAGCTTTCCCGTCTCCACCTGGAACGAGAACAGCGGATGGCTCTGATGATCACCGCCCTGTGGCAGCACGTGGACGTCGGTCACCAACCAGGTGGCCATCCACAGGGTGGTAAGCATCAACAGACAGGCGAGCGGACGATTCATGCCCTTCATCATAGCATTTCCCCACCCGCTGCCAAATGGGCTGCCACCGATCATTCCGTCGGAAACGCAAACCGATCGGTGGTACCGCCTCACGGGGTCGCCGTGCGATAGGCGGCCGGATCGATACGATGGCGCTTGAGCTTGTGATAGACCGCTCGCGGTGTCAGCGCCATCTCCGCGGCGACGGCTTTGACGTCTCCGCCGTGGCGGCGCAGGGCCTCGTCGAGATAGCGGCGCTCGGCCCCCTCGAGCGCCCGGGCCCGCCGCTCCGCCCAGGAAACCGGCTCGGCCGGCGGCCCTTCCAGGTCCAGCTCGGTCAGCTCGTCCCCCTCGCAGAACAGGAAACCGCGCTCGAGCACGTTTTCCAGCTCGCGGACGTTGCCCGGCCAGGGATAGGCACGCAGCCGGGCCATCACCTGGCGTCCGACCCGCGGCACCGGCCTGCCGTACTTGTGGGCCAGCCGCTGCAGGATCAGCTGCACCAGCGCCGGCAGGTCCTCCGGCCGGTCCCGCAGCGCCGGAATGGCCAGGCGCACCACGTTGATGCGAAAGAACAGATCCTGGCGGAACCGTCCTTCACGCACCAGAGCGTCGAGATCGCGGTTGCTCGCCGCCAGCAGACGCACGTCCACGTGCAGGGTGCTGCGCCCCCCGACCCGCTCGATCTCCCCCTCCTGAAGCGCCCGCAGCAAACCCACCTGGGCGGCGGGCGACAGGGCGTCGATCTCGTCCAGGAACAGGGTGCCGCCGTCGGCCCGTTCGAACACCCCCCGGTGAACGTCCACGGCGCCGGTGAAGGCCCCCTTCTCGTGACCGAACAGGGTGCTTTCCAACAGGCTCTCGGGAATCGCGCCGCAATTGACGGCGATGAACGGTCGCCCGGCCCGGGGGCTGAGGGCGTGGATGGCGCGGGCCACCAGCTCCTTGCCCACCCCGGTCTCCCCCTGGATCAGCACCGTGGCGTCGGTGGGCGCCACCCGGTGGATGAGCCGCAGCACCCGGCGCATGGCCGGCGACTCGGCGACGATGAACGGCGCCTCCCCGGCCTTGCCTTTGCCTCGCCTGCGTAGCCAGAGCTTGTGCAACTGGGTGTCGATGCGGGACTGCAACGCACCGATCTCTTCGCGTTCGCGCCGGCTCTGCTCCGGCGGCAGATATTCGCACCCCGGTACTCCGGCAGCCCGGCGCCGGTCCAGATGGATCTCCACCTGACAGTGACCGTGGTCGCGGGCGATACAGCGGGGAATGTGGACCTTGGCGTAGCCGAAGTTGCGCGCGGCGATGCCGCCGAACACGCTCGAGGTCATGCGGCACAGATCGGGAAAGTTCTTCACCCCCTCGCCGAAGGGACAGCGGGTGTTGTGCACCCGCAGGCAGGCGGCGTCGCTGGAGTCGAGGGAGAAATTGCCGCCGATCCGGTTCTTCAACCCCAGGATGAGATCGAGATAGCGTTCCCGGTCCAGGGGGCCGTCGAGCCCGTGGTCGTTGCGATAGGCCTCTTCGAAGAAACGCCCGGCGCTGTGAGCGATGCGCTCGATGTATTCGGTCTTGGGTCCGCCCTCCTGCTCGCAAGCGTGCAACAGCTCCAGCACGAAGGTCTGGAGGAAGAACACCGGATCCAGTTGCGCGAAGGAAGGGCGGTGGGGCATGAGTGAAACCAATTTTCATCGAGTGAAACCATGTTTCTCGAACATAACGCTTCCGGCTGGAAATTTCAATCGGTTGCCGTTGGCCCGGCACTGGCACGGCCATTGCAGCTATGGTTGTCGTACAACGACAAATTCGACACTTCCCGGAGGTATGCCATCATGACCGACTATCAGGATCGTCCCCCGCTCGACCCCCATCCCCTGAGCGACTACGTCGCCTGGGCCGGGCGGCGCAACCGTGACCCGATTCTCGAAGTCCTCAAGACCAAACTGCCGCAGGACGCCGGCGAGGTGCTGGAGCTGGCCAGCGGCAGCGGGATGCACATCAACTACTTCGCTCCCCACTTTCCCCACCTGACTTTCCAGCCCTCGGACCGCAGCGGGGAGACCTTCGAACACATCCGCCGCCTGCGTGACGAACAGGGCAACGCCAACGTCCTCGACCCCATCGTCCTCGACCTGACCCAGCCCGACACCTGGCCCGAGAAAGGCGGTTACCGGGCCATGTTCTGCATCAACATCTTCCAGGTGGCTCCGGTGAGCATCGCCGACGGCATGATGGCCTGCGCCGCCCGCCTGCTCACCGACGACGGCTTCCTTCTGGTGTACGGCCCCTTCATGGTGGACGGCCGCTTCACCACGCCGTCCAACGAGGAATTTCACCGTATGTTGCGTTCCGCCGGGGTGGAGGAGTGGGGGCTCAAGGACGTGGCCGATCTGCGCCGGGCGGCGGAAACCCACGGCCTGACCTTGGCCGAGCAAATCGACATGCCGGCCAACAATTTCTCCCTGATCTTTCGGCGCACATGACCCCGGCCGCCG
>Ga0256841_1002526_pt1 | contig 14476 bp, 10 predicted proteins | sample 356308metaG_FD_185971 | JGI IMG/M metagenome (GOLD analysis project Ga0256841, IMG submission 185971) | Hydrothermal vent microbial communities from Mid Atlantic Ridge, Atlantic Ocean - 356-308 | ecosystem: Environmental > Aquatic > Marine > Hydrothermal vents | place: Atlantic Ocean: Mid...
GCAATAATCCTATTTATTGTAATAAGAAATAGTGTTAAAAAAGAAATACAAAAACTTAACGATATTATAAAATTAAAAAATGACATAACCGGATAGAAACCGATAACAAAGCGCAGCAAAGTATACAAGTAATAACGGTTATTGTACTAATCTTAAAGCCTGTATCTTTCCTTCCTCAATATGTTCAAAACTCATTCGCGTTTGAAAACCGCAATGAATTTTATTAAGTTTTTAACAAAATAATGATTTATACGTATAACCTTTACGCAAAATGTATATCGGGATGTTAGCGGTCATATAAAGAAAAAACGAATAAAGAATATCAAGAACTATGGAAATAAATAATTATAAACATCCAATTTTTTTTTACAGTTTATCTACTATAATTCCCTGGTCATTTTGGATTATTGCTGGATATATAAGCCATCAAGAACAGCCCGATATGAAATTAGAATCTGTTTTGGGATTTATAGGTTTAATTGCACCTATGATTATTGCCTTTTGGTTAATTAACAGGGATTCAAATTTAAAACAAGACTTAAAAGAACGACTTTTAAATTTTAATAAAGTAAAGCCGATTTATCTGTTTCTTACATTTTTTTTAATGTTGATAAGTATTTTGTTGGCACAAGCAATTTCATTATTATTCGGATATAGTCCGCAACAATTTGTCATAACAGCTCATTACACTTTTACATCAGGCGTTTTTCCAGTATGGTTTTTGCTTGTTATGGCACCGATTCTTGAAGAATTAGGGTGGCACACTTACGGAACAGATGTTTTGCGAAATAAATTTAATTTATTTAAAACATCTATTATTTTTGCATTTTATTGGGGAGTTTGGCACATTCCACTTTCAACTATTAATCATTATTATCAAAGTAATTTAGTGGAAACAGGTTGGATACACAGTGTAAATTTTCTGATTAGTATTTTCCCGTTTGTAATTATAATGAATTGGCTTTATTATAAATCCCATAGAAATATAATTGTTCCGATAATATTTCACATTACGGCAGGATATTTCAATGAAATATTTGCAACTCATCCGGATAGTAAAGTTATACAAACAATTTTATTGATTGTTTTTTCAATTATAATAATTTTGAAAGAGAAAGATTTCTTTTTCAAACAAAAATATGTTGACTAAAAAATTACCAACTGCTAACAACAGCTATAAGTCATTGAGCAATAAGAGATTAACCCAAAGCAAATGAATATAAACTAAGGATATGGAATTACCGGGAGAAAAGTTGATGCATAAAACATCCAACGCTTTATAGCCAAATCGTTATCGCCTTGTTCTCATTATTGTTTCCTAACCAATCGATTAAATTTGCTGTTTCATCAAAATAACTTTTCATGCTGTCCGGCATTGCAAGAAGTAAACACAATGTAAAACTCTTCGGGGGGAAATAAAAATCCCGGTCGTTTAACCGGGACTTTGTGAGCGCGGGTGGGCTCGAACCACCGACCCTCTGCTTAAAAGGCAGATGCTCTACCACTGAGCTACGCGCCCAAAAATTGCGAATTCAAATTTAATATTTACATCTTAATAATACAATTTTTTTTTCTATTTATTCAACAACTGAATCATCTATATTTTTTTTCGATAATAAATCTATAATACAACTTTTAACTTTTGTTAACCACTTCAAGTTAAATTATTTTATATTTGTCTACCGGATTATTCAATTAAATAATTTTGCTGAAATGAAAAGAGATACTAATATACTAATTGCCGACGATGACGAAACCCTATGTTATTTGCTTAAAGAAGAGTTGATAAGCGAAGGTTTTGATGCAGATATTGTATACGACGGAAAATACGCAATTGAAAAACTGAATAATAAAAATTACGATATTCTTCTTTTGGACCTCGAAATGAAAGAAGTTTCGGGAGAAGAAGTTCTTAAATTTACAAAAGAGCATAAACCGCATCTTCAGGTAATTGTTCTAACCGCAAAATCCGAGTTAAGAACAGCAATAGATATAATAAAATTAGGCGCATTCGACTTTATTACCAAACCGTACGACTTTCAGGAATTACTCTTTACTATTGAAAAAGCATTGGAATACCGCAGTTTATTGGTCGATAATACAATCCTGAATAAAAAAGTAAACCAGAGCCGCCAAGGAAGAATAATTGGCGAGAGTAAAAGCATTCTAAATATTTTGAATTTAGCTGAGCGGGCGGCTGTATCCGATTCCAATATGCTTCTTGAAGGGGAAACCGGAACCGGTAAAGAGTTATTTGCCGAATATATTCATCAAAATTCGCCAAGAGCAAATAAACCTTTTGTAGCAGTTAATTGCGCTTCTTTACCGGATCAGTTAATGGAAAGCGAATTATTCGGATATGAAAAAGGCGCTTTTACAGACGCAAAATCTTCTAAACCGGGTTTAGTTGAAATTGCGGACGGCGGAACATTGTTTTTGGACGAAATCGGTGAACTTAGTCTTTCATTACAACCTAAATTATTAAGATTTTTAGAAAATGGAGAATACAGAAGAATTGGCGGCGTAACAACGCTAAAATCTAATGTGCGCGTAATTGGTGCAACTAACAGAAATTTAATGGAAGAAGCCGACAATAGGAATTTCAGAAAAGATTTGCTTTTCCGGTTAAATGTTATCACTCTAACCATTCCGCCTCTTAGGGAAAGGGGCGACGATGTAATTCTACTGGCAAACTATTTACTTCAAAAAAACTCGTCGGTTCACGCTCCTAAAAAGTTATCCAAAGAAGCCCAGCTTGAATTACTTAATTATGATTTTCCGGGAAACGTTAGAGAACTTGAACATATTATTGAAAGAGCCGTAATATTTTCCGAGGGAGATGTTATACTTCCAAAAGATTTAAATTTATCCGTAAATGAAAATTTATTACAAGAATACGATACCGAAGATCCGGAGTCTATTTTGCCTTTGGATAAATTGGAACGTTTGTACATCAAAAAAGCTTTAAGGGTATTCGAATGGAACAGGGAAAATACTGCCCGCGCTCTCGGAATAAGTCAAAAAACTTTATATTTGAAAATTAAAAAATATAAACTCCGCTAAAATGACAGAGAAAGAAAAATCGTTATCTTTAAACATAGAGCTTATTAAAAATATTTTAGAACGGCTTCCTTTTCCGTTTGCTATAATTTTCAACTCGGAAATTATCTGGTCTAATAAATTTTTTGTCCGCTTACCCGGAAGATATAATATTGAGGCCGGTATAAAACAATTCCTTTCAAATCCGGAATTACAAGACGATGACGGGACGGAAAACAAAATACTAAATTATCAAAATTATGAACTTTTATTTACGCCTGTAAAACCCGGGGATTTAGATGAAATTTATATTTTATCAATAAAAGAAAACAATAAAAGTAAAATAAAGGAAGTTGCCCACGATTTGAATAACAATTTGAATACTGTTATTAACAGTATTGATATATTAAAGGAAAAGTTGGAAAGCAACAGCGAAGTGGAGTATTTGTTGAGCAGCATTACTAACCACTCGAATATGGCTATAGAGCATGTAAATATTTTATTAAATAATGATACGGATAAAAATATATATAAAAATAAAATTAACGCTAATAAACTGCTAAACGATCTGTATCAATCGTATAAAATCACTTTACCCGGAAATATTAAATTATCTTTAAGCTTAACCGGTTCGCATTATGAAGTTTACGGAAATTATAACGAAATTTATTCCGCTTTGTTAAACATTCTTTATAATGCTAAAGAATCTATAAAAAATGAAGGCAATATTATAATTAAAGCAAGCAAAATATTGTTTGAAGATGATAAAAATATTAACGGATTGAAAAACGGTAATTATTTACAAATATCAATTAAAGATACGGGAAGCGGAATTGACGGGAAGAATCTGGAGAAAATTTTCAGCAAAGAATTTTCAACAAAAAACAAAACCTATACTTCCGGTATTGGTCTTTTTAATGTAAAGAAAATTATTACCAAACATAACGGAGCAATAGAAGTAAGAAGTAAACTCAACGAAGGGACAGAGTTTACAATTTATTTGCCCCTGGCAGACCAAATTAGTTTTACAGAGGATTTTGCTAAAAGTAAAACAATACTAATTGCCGAAGATGAGGAAGCATTATTAAAATTGCTGTCCGATCTTTTTTTATCGTACAAGTTCAACGTTATACCGGTTACCGACGGAAAAGCCGTACTGTCCGAATTAGAAAAAGGCACCGAAATTGATTTATTAATAATAGACAGAAAAATGCCAAAGATAAACGGGATAGATTGTATTCTTGAGATAAAAAAGTTAGGATTCGATTTTCCCATAATTTTGGCAACGGGTTCGGTTAACGAAGACGTTGAAGAAATAGATAAAACAAAAGTTGCCGCTTTAATCAGAAAACCTTATAACTTCGAAAGCATACTGGCACTTGCGGAAAAATTAATCGTTTAGTTCTTTTTGCTCACCAATTTTCAAATCAATCATTTTTAAATTATTAACATAATCGGTAAAGCGCGGTTTTTTAATTGCCGAAAGTTTTTCAAGAACTTCTATTATTTCCTTTGCGGCAACTTCTAAAAATTCAATCCGTTTATTAATTGCCTCTTTCGAAACTTCGTTTTTTGTAAGTTCCCTTCTAATAGCGGCAATGGATAAGTTAATTAACGTTAGCGGTTGTTTTATTTTATGATTTGCGGTTAAAACCGTAGCAGAGAATGTATTAATTTTTTCCAATTCAAGTAAAAGATTTTGCGTTTCGTTAAACCGGAGCGCGGAATTTACTCTGGCAATCAGTTCTACACGGTTAAACGGTTTTTTAATATAATCGTAAGCGCCAAGTTCCAGACCCTTTTTAATATCTTCCGAGCCTGTTAAAGCAGTTACCATTATAATAGGAATTTTTTTTGTTTTTTTATTCTTGTTCAGAACTTCGCAAACTTCAAATCCCGATATACCCGGCATCATTATATCAAGTAAGATAAGATCGGGTTGTTCGTTTATTGCTTTGTCTATACCCGTTTGACCGTCGTAGGCGGTTATAACCTCAAATCCTTCGTGGTGTAATCTGTCTTGAAGAATAAAAACGTTATCCGGCTGGTCATCAATAATTAATATTTTTCTTTTCATTTATATCCGCTTTATGGAAAAAATTTTTCAGTTTATATTTTAAAATTTCGGTATCTACCGGTTTTGTAATTAAATCGTTAAAACCGTTTTTATGTAAAATTTCCTTATCCGAAAGCATTGCGTAAGCCGTTAATGCAAAAACCGGCAATTCGGTAAGATTTAACTCTTGTCTTATTTTTTTAATTGTCTCGAATCCGTCCATTTTAGGCATCATAATATCAAGCAAAATCAGATCGGGCAATTGATTTTCCAATACATCCAAACATTCGTAACCGTTTTTAGCAAATAGAACATTATAACCTAAACTTTGAACAATTTCTCCAACAGTAAAAAGTGCGTCGTTGTTATCGTCAACTACAAGTATTCTTCTTTTAGTTGAACTATCGGACTTTTGCGGCTTTACTTTATAGGAAATATTTTCTTTAATTTCATGCGGAAAAACAGGTTTATATCTTTCCGTTTCTGTATAAAGATTTAATTCATCCCTAACAATTTTAAGCACATCCAAGGGATGAAGTTTATAAACTTTAGAAGCTTCAATAAAATTATTACTTAACCGGTTGCTCAATTCACCGGTCAATTCCCGGGTTGATACAAAAATAACCGGGAGGTTTTCGTATTCTTTATTAATCCTGAATGCAAGTAGAAAAGGATTCAAGTCCTTTGACAAAATATCAATTACCACCAGTTCAGGCTGCCCGTTTTTGATTTGTGAAATAACCGATTTAGAATCATTTGCATATAAAAATTCTTTTTCGTCTGTGGAAGCGGAATCAATCAGATTAACAATACGGTTATCCCCGGCTAATAGAATTTTATTTACCTGTAAATTATTACCGCTGTTCAACTCGAAACCATTAAGTACATAACTCAATGACGAAGGATTAAAAAATACAGATTCAAGATTTACCCCGAACGCTTCGGAAACGTTTTGACGGATATTTGTAAGTGTTACCGGCAGCGAATTATGTGAAATCGAATTAATTTTATCCAATAAATTCCAAATATTATAATTGGAATAATTGAAATCTAAAATTAAAAGGTCTACTTTCATTTCTTTCAATATATTAGACAAATTCACATAATCGTTTAATGTTTCGTAAAAAACATCGTGGGCTTTTAAATAATCGCCTATTAACTTAGTGGTTACATCATTATTGGATAACAATAAGACCGATTTATTTTTAACCTCACGCACTTTTGTTTCCGCGGCATTTAAATTATAATCTTCAATTTGCTTTTCAACAATTTGCGGTAAAGTAACAATAAACTTGGAACCTTTTCCAATAGCGCTATCCAATTCTATTTTCCCGTTCAACATTTCTATATACCGTTTACAAATGGCAAGTCCCAAACCCGTGCCGTTGTATTGCCTTGAAATACCTTCATCTCCTTGGCGGAATTCATCAAAGATTCTTTCACGGTCTTTTTCATCTATACCAATTCCGGAATCTATAACTTCTAAAATTAAAGTACCTGAATTAACAATATCCACGTTTATTTTAATGAATCCTTCTTTTGTAAATTTTATAGCATTCCCAATCAAATTATAAAAAATCTGCTCCAACTTGCTTCTGTCGGTATACAACCAATAATCGCTTTCCTTTTGGAAATTTATATTAAACGCAATGGGTTTATCGAACAATAGCGGCTCAATAAGCGTTTTAACCTCTTCGAGTAAATGCTTTAATGTAAATCTTTGATTCCGCAATTCAACGTTTCCGGATTCCAATTTTGAAAATTCGAGTATGTTGTTTATTAATTCCAACAGTTTTTTACTATTTCTTAAAACTACGGTTAAACGCTCCTTTGTTTTTTCGGTTACGTTTTTATCTCTTAATACTAATTCCGTTAATCCTATTATCGAATTTTGAGGAGTTTTTAATTCGTGAGACATGCTTGCCAAAAACTGCGATTTAACTTTTGCCGATTCGAGCGCTTTTTTTGTTTGTATTTGCAGTTCATTCGCTTTTTCTTTAAGCTCACTATGCAGTTTTTTCAATTCTATATTCTGTTTAGTTACTTTCTTGTTCTGCTTTTGATAAGCTTCATTTAACTGTTTCAGTTCCTCAACAAGATTATTTAATTGTTTTAAGGCTTTGGAATTTATCAATCCTATTGACAATTGATCTTTAATACTCTGAAGATATTCATTCACATTACTTGCAGGTTGTTCTTGCGAAGCTAATTCCAATATTGCTATAACCTCATTGTTATATAAGACCGGCATAATAATAATATGTCTTATTTGTATTTCCGTTAAACCGGTTTTAATTACGGGAAAATTGTCATCAAAATGAAATTCCACTTTATGTTTTTCTTTAATAGCAACTTTATACAGTTCAATATTTTTAGGCGTTGAAAATTGATCATTACTAAAACCATAAGAATAGAGTAATTCAAACCTATCTTCTTCATATAGATATAAAGCTCCGAAGTTCATTCCGGTTGTGGAAGTAATTTTTTTAAGAACCGCTTCCGATATTTCTTCCAAACCAGGATTTTGATTAATAAGAGTTAGAAATTCAGAATACTCTTTTTCGGTTTTCTCTTTTTGTTTTAGTTTATCTACCATCACATTGAAAGTTTCACCCAACCGACCAATTTCATCTTTTGTTATGATTTTTACTTTATGGTTTAAATCCCCGCTGCCAATTTTAGATACCGCATCATCCAGCAAAGATATTTGTTTACGGAACTTTGCCGTAAACAGCAAGACCAGTATAATAGAAAGGAAAATTCCCGCCACTACAATAACCACAACAAACATACTCATTGTTGATCTGAATTGGGACATTTCACGGGATTTTGTAAATATTAAAAAGTCTAAGTTTTGCTTTTCGGAAATTAAATTTTTAGGTATATAATGGGTAGCTAAAAAATCGGAAGGTTCAAGTTCTTCGTTAACAATTGAAAAATTATCCTGACCTCTTAATTTTTTTTCGGCATTAATGATGCTAAGCAAATAATTTTTATTCTCTCTGGAGTTAGAAAATTCTACCGGGACTCCATTGTTTATTAGCGCAATATCGGAACGTATTCTTTCCGCCAAATCATTTAAGTATTGCGATGTAATTACCTTCCCGAAAAAGAACGTACGGTTACCAAGAGTTTTATATTTTAATACAATATTAGGATTTTTTTCAATAAAATCATCTATTGTTTCATAATTGCCTTTTAGTCCTAAATCCTTTTTCAAGAAAATTAAATTATGTTTGATTTTAGAATCGGGATTTACGGCAATGACAAAGTCCAGACCGTTTAATTCAAATGTGTTATTGTTACCGGAATTTAATTCAGAAGAAAGGTTAATAAAGTTTTCATCCAATTTTTGAATCGATTTTTGAAAGGCAAAAATAAAATCGTTTGCGGAGTTTACTAATTCTTTAGAATATTGGTTTTTAATTAACTTTTTGGTGGAGTTATAATATATTAAGGTAGAAGGTACAGAAATTAAAACAACAGCTGCGAATATAATAAGTAGAATTCTAACATTAATTTTCATATTCTTCTTTTTGTAAAACTTTTCTCATTGCTATGATCAATTCGTCCAGATCATAGGGTTTATTTATAAAATCGGCTGCTCCCAATTTGGCAGCTTCAATAGCGCTTTTAACATCGGCGTATGCCGTTAAAACAATAACTTTAACATTGTAATTGTCTTCTTTCAACTTTTTCAAAACATAAAACCCGTCTTTATCCGGCATTACCAAATCCAAAAGAATTAAATCAACTCTATTTCCTTCGTCTAAGTACTGAAAGGTTTTATCTGCATTGGTAACAAAATGTGTTTGATAACCAATTTCTTTCAATTCTTCAGAAAGAATTGTGCACAGATTTATATCATCGTCAACAATTAATATAGATTCCATTATTTATTATCCTTTAATTCGTCAAAAGCCTTTATTTGAAATTTTTGCAAATCTTTATGATCGTTAAGAATTTTCTTTTGTATTAAATTTTCTTTTTCACGCGTTAATCTTTCCTTTAGAGTAGGAAGAATATCAGTTTTTATTAGAATAATAACCTCTTTTTTATTAACTGTTTTTTCATCGTAACCGGTTAAATATCTAATTCCCAACACCCACCACGGCAAATCTTTTAATATAGGAATTCCTCTTCTAATTTTAGTTTCCTCATTAATAAACAAACCGCCAATAACAGCTTCTTCGCCATTGAGCATCATAATTTCGGATTGAGCGGTAGTTTTTCTAATTTCGGTGCTTACAACATCGGGATTAGCGCTACTACGTTCGACCTTAATTTTCAAAAGAACATAATCAATACCGTCTTCGGTATATATATGCGGAGTTACTTCAATAATCGTACCAGTTGATACAAAAACATCAATAACATTGCCAGCAAAATCTCTTTGTTTAATGGATATATCGGAACCTATTTGAATTCTGCCTTTCATTCCGTCTCGTACCGTAATATTAGGTTTTGCAATTATTTCGCCAAGGTTATTTGATTCGAAAAATTTAAAAATTCCGGTAGCATTTCCTGTAAAATCGCCTACATTAAAATCGCCTTTGGCATTGGTAGTCCATTCCGGTGTTTTTTGAACGTTTTGATTGTTCCCGGAAGTTTCTTTTTGTTGACTGAAAGTAATAAGTCCCGACCCAACGGAAAATCCGTTTTTCGAAAATATTGCTTCCCAATTTATTCCTCTTTCTCGCATATTTGTAACATTTGCCTCAAAAAATATGGCGGAAATATTAACTTCGCGCGAATCAACCGGAGCATAAACATCCGCCGTTAAACCTTTTGCCTTGTTAAATTTTTTCTTAACAACAATTACATTTTCCTTCTCCTCGTATTCCAAATTATTGTATTGAACAATTGTTAGTAAGGCTTTCATAAACGGCATTTTCTCAATTTTAATTCCTATTGGAGCAGTTACTCCGGCTGTAGAAACTATTTTTTTGCCTGTGAGTTTTTCGCTCACTTTACTAAGAATCTCAACAGCTTTATCGAAAGGTGTGTTTTCCGAAATAGAAACAATTTCTTCCGGATTAACATAACCCCTTAACTCTTCTTTCAATTGTTTTTGAGCATACAATTGTGATGTTAAGATTACAAAGACGAGAAAGATTTTAAAATGTTTCATTTTTTATCACTCTTAGGTTTTTGTTCTTTATTATCTTTATTATCATTTGTATTATCGAGTGTTAACGTTACTTTTTCGATAATACCGCCTTTATTCAGGATAAAATGCACTTCGTTTTTGTCGTAATCTATCTTTGTTAAATATCCCAAATAAACTTGATCGCCTTCCCAAAGCAGATATGTATTTCCGTCGGCATCCGCAATATATGCGCCGTCGGGAATTAGTGCTAATAATTCCGCAGCTTGTACGTCCAGTAAATGTTCCGTGTTCGGTGGAATTTCATTTCTAATCAGCGGATAAAAAATATCGTAAATAGGATTGGCTTTCAATCTATTTTCTTTAATTTTAGAAGTAGCAAACCGGTCGTTATCAGAAAAATAAACATCCGTTAGAATTGTAAAAGAAACCAGGTAATGCGGTATGCTTTCTTCATCAACTTCAACAAAATTATTCATTTTTACCGATTTGATTTTCTTTAATTCTTTACTCTGTTCAATAGCATAAATCAGTTTATACAAATCGTTAAAAGTAGCTTTGCCCGTTATTTTATATTCGTAATACTGGAAGTTATCGGTTTTGAAATAATTTACGTATTCCATATTTACGTGAGAGTATTGCGAATAATTTCTGGTAACATTATTAACAAAATCGTAAAATCTTGTTTGAGTCAAGCTTTTAGGAATATTGAATTTTCGTAATGCAAGAACAGAATCTAATTCAGCGGCTCTTTTTTTAACATTTTCCAGCTGTCGTTTAAGCGTTTCGGGATCTTCGGCTTTTGCTTTCAAAGTTTTTATTTTTTTATCCCTATCATCAATTTTCCCTTTTTGTACAACAAAGGTATAAACGCCGCCGGCAATTAAAATAAGAATAAAAACTGCTAAAAGAGCTAACGTATTTTTAAGTTTACGGTTCATTAGGTTTTTCCGCCTCTTTGTTCAATTTAAATACCAATGAATACGCATAAGCATCTTGGTCCCTTAGCTGATCATAATTAACACTGTTAAGCAGCGATGAATTATTATAATCGGCAAATTTGGTAATAACGCTTCGCGAAAGCGTATAACCGTCTAATTTTATTTCGTCTTTAGATGTAGTTTCCATTTTTGTAATCCAGAAGTTCCTCCTTCTTTCCATAAAGTCCGATACTTTAACCAACATTTTGCTCCAAACTTCCGTACCTGCCGCAGCAGAATCTAACAGGGCTTGAGTTTGGTCGAAGCTACTGATTTTATTAGAGTATTTTATTATTTCATCACTTATTACACGGTTGCTCTCTATAACTTTGTTGTAATGTGCTATTTCTTTATCTTGCTGTGAAATTTTTTGTACATTACTCAAAATTTTTACCGTAAAGAAAAGCGCCGCTGCAAAAAGTAATATAAGCATTAAATAACTATGCCAACCGAATTGTAATATTTTTTGGTTTTCTTGTATATTTTTAGGAAGTATATTTATTCCGCGGTACTTCTTTTCTTTTTCCTCAAAAAATTCTAAGCCTGTAGCTAACGGAATTGCAAAAGATGAAATATTCTCTTTAGTATTTTTATCCAAATCCAAAAGGTCAATATTTTCAAACTTCAGTTCAATTACATTAGCTTCGGGAAAAGTTCCGTAAAAAGAGAGAATCAGGTTTTCGGAATTATCTTCGCCGCAGAGTATTACATTATTCAGTCGCGGAATATTTCCATTTTCCATTTCCAACAAAATTTTGGAAAAATAAACATCATAGGTATGTAAATTTTGGGTTCCCACATCCAAAGTTGTACCTATATGTTTAAGATTATTTCCTTCCAGAAAAATCAATTTGCTGTAATCCTTTCCGGTATAAAGGATTAAAGTAAAATCTTCGGGGAAAAATTTGTTAGTTTTAGTAACGTAATGGGCTAATGAAGCTTCGGCATTTTTAATTGCGGGAATTTTATAATATCTGCGGTTATTATATGCAGCCAAAGAATCTACAAGGTTTACACAAGAGTTTTCACCTTGAATAAATACCGCAAAAGCCGATTTATCGCTTAGAGTTATATAATCAATATAATCTTTTCTTACCGTAATATTTCTTGAATTATTAATGTCTTTTACTATTAAATCGAGTGTTTTATTACGGTCTTTTTCTATGTGTCCTTCATAAAAATGGTAATTAACGGTAGGTTCGGTCAAAATAGGTATAAATTCACCTTTTGCCAAATCAATACCCTTAAGCGAAGAAGCTATGTAACTGATATCGCTACTATCAACTTCGCCGGTAGATTCGTCTAACCCGCCACCCAAATTTTCAAACGAAAGGTCCTCGGATAATTCGTCGATGTTAAATTCTCCTGCATCAGTGCTTTCAGTAGGAGAACTTGCAACGGCTTTAGACAAACCGGCTGCAAATGCTTTTTGAACTTTTATTCCTTCTTTGTCTTTTGAAAGTACTACAATTTTTGTTTCGCTACCTTCGCAAGACACGCATATAATTGGTTTCATTTATTACACCGCTTTTAATAATTGGCGTATTCTTGTTTTATTATTTGCAAACGCTACAACGTTTTCTTTTGAAATTTTTCTTTGTAAATATAGTCTAATTAAATCTTGTTCCATAGTAATCATTCCTAAATTTCCGCCTTGGTTAATCATCATATAAATTTCACTTGTGTTGTTGTTTTTAATTGCAGCCCTAACACTTGGGGTTACAACCAAAACTTCCTTAGCCAATACCAATCTGCCGTCTAAGCCGGGAACAAGTTTTTGTGAAATAACCGATACTAAAACATCGGCTAATCTTAATCTAACTCTTTCTTGTTCACTTGGGTTAACTTCCGCTATAATTCTATCAATCGATTCAACCGCCGAAGATGTATGCAATGTGGAAAATACTTTATGACCGGTATCCGTTACTTCCAAAGCAGCCATAATTGTATCGGGGTCCCTCATTTCACCAATTACAATAATATCCGGGTCCTGCCTTAATGCTTGTACAACGCCTTCCTGAAACGATAAGACATCCCTGCCCACTTCCCTATGTTTTATTATTGATACATTCGATTTATGCACATATTCAATAGGCGAGGCAATTATTACAATGTGCGCGGGATCGAATTTATTATGATAATCAATTATTGCATCTAAAGTTGTAGATTTACCGGAACCGGTGATACCGGTAATTAAAGTTAAGCCGAATTTTATATGAGCATGACTCATTGTTTGCAATGCATGCGGATGAAATTGATAAGATTCAATTGTACGCAATTTGCTGGAAATTGCGCGCATGTTCAGCGTTAAACCGTCCAAATCGAAGTATGCATCTGCTCTAAACCTTACATCCACATTTTCTGCTGTGTATCTGAATGTGTAACTAAAGTCAATATTTCTACTAACCAGTAAATGTCTTCTCTGATTAACATTAAGTAAAGAAATTATTAAGGCTGAGGCTTCATCAATTGAAAGCTGCGGTAAATCTTTTACTCTTTCTTTTTTACCGTGAATTCTAAACCAAACATAGCCAGCAGCGCCATAACCGCCTATTTCAATATCGGAGGCTTCCCTTTCGATCATAGTTTCAAGCATAAAGTTCATCATTTTAATAAGAGCGGACCTATCTTCAAAAGACAGCTCTTCTATATGATCCACTATAAAATTAACTCTTTCCGGACCCAATATGCTGGGGGGTATTTGTTTTACTAATTGCGCAAGGACGGCTTTAGCGTTTTTCAGCATTCACTTTTTTTATCAAATGAGAAAATGGTAAACTATTATCGAATAATTTATTAATAAATTTAATTAAATATAATAAAAAAAATTAATCTTCGGTAGTCGCTGATAAAACTTCTTTTATCGATGTGAGTCCTAACTTAACTTTTTCCATACCATTATCGCGCAAACTAAGCGTGCCGTCTTTCCGGGCTTGGTCACGAATTTTTTCCTCATCAACATCAGATCCGGCTCCAACAACAATCTGACGTATTTCTTTAGTAAAATAAAGTGCTTCGTGAATTGCCAAACGACCTTTGTAGCCTGTGTTGTGACATTTTTCGCATCCTACTGCTTCGTAAACTTCGTAATTTTTCCATTCTTCAATATCCAATCCTGCTGCTTCCATTTCTTCTTTATCAAATTCGGTTACTCTTCGTTTACAATGATCGCACAGTTTTCTGATAAGTCTTTGAGCAACAATTATATTTATAGCGTATGCAATTAAGAAAGGTTCAATTCCCATTTTATATAAACGGGCCACTGCACTGGGAGCATCGTTTGTATGTAAAGTT